>OJRI01000031.1_pt1 | contig 115912 bp, 110 predicted proteins | sample 1599151 | NCBI WGS metagenome assembly OJRI01 (sample SAMN03922457, study PRJEB24848) | human gut metagenome | isolation source: stool sample | host: Homo sapiens | place: Germany | collected 2009-11
CCTAAAAATCTAGCCTGTGATGCTGCCATTCCCATAGCATGTTTCCCTTCGTTTTGCGTTCCCTTATGTTTTTATTTACGGATAAGAGAAAGTAAAACTTTAATTTTTTATCCTATGTTTGTAACATATCTTAACATTTTAGGCGGAAACCTGCTGAAATCAATCATTTTTTTAGAGGATATTATTTTAAAACAGAGTTGAGTTTTTGTATAACATAGCCAAGAGCACCTTTTTGGGCGTCAAATACAGATTCACAGTCCTGGCAGGCTTTTGTATAAAAATCTTTGTCAGAAAGGAGTTGTTTCATGGAAAGTTCCAGCTCTTTCCCTGTATTCACTACTTTGCCAGCATTTGTCCTGCTTAATATTTCATAAATATCTTTAAAGTTATGGATGGAAGGTCCTGAAAGTGCAGGTTTATTATATACAGCGGCTTCAAGGGGATTATGACCGCCGGTTTTGTTAAAGCTGCCTCCTATGAAAGCGAAGCTGCATATGGAATACATTTTACCTAATTCTCCAAGAGTATCCAGAATAATAATATCTTTTTCCTTAAAATTATCATTTGATGAACGTAGTCCGTAAGACAAGCCTGTGTCTTTTACAAGGGTTTCAACATTTGACGTTCTTTGCAGATGCCGCGGGGCTATTAATAACTTTATATCAGGGAATTCCTTTTTCAGGTTACTAAAAGCAGTCAGAATAATTTCATCTTCACCTTTATGTGTGCTTCCTGCAATAATTACCCGATAACCTTCCTGTCCAAGTTTTATATCAGCATCTCGTTTTTGAATATCAAATTTTAGATTACCCATTACTTCAACTTTTTCACTGCCAGCGCCAAGTTCAAGTATTTTATCTGCATCTTCTCTGCTTTGCATCAAAAATGCCGTAAAGTTTTTAAATACCTGTTTAAAAAATATTTTTGCAAGTTTGTATGTTTTGAATGTTGAATCGGAAATTCTTCCGTTTATTACAATTAAAGGAATATTTTTCTTTTTACAGGAATATGCAAAATTAGGCCATAGTTCTGTTTCTGCAATCAGAACTGCTTGAGGATGAAGTTTTTTTAAGAATTTATCTGTACAATGCGGTATATCAAAAGGAAAATATGTTATATAATCGGCGATTCCTGCAAATTTTTTATGTGCAATTTCCTGACCTGTCTTTGTTCCTGTAGTTAGTACAAGCTTGTAATCAGAAAAAGAGGTTTTTATTTGTTTTGCAAGGTTTTCAAGTGCAATAACTTCGCCAACTGATACACCATGCAGCATTATCACTTTATCTTCAGGAGAAATCGGCATGTTCTGGTTTGCAAATTTTTCTTTCCAGCCTGCTGATTTGCGGCTCATAAGCCTTTCCGCATAATAAAACGGCAGAGAAATATAAAAAGCTATACCTGATAAAATTCCATATAAAAACATCATCTCGCATTAATTATATAACAAAAAATTTAAACAAATAACAATTACTGCAATATTTTTCCAGCAGAATAACTATTATTGACATTGACTTGAAAACTCTGTAATATTAAGGTATGGCAATCGTTTATTTAAGTTTAGGTTCAAACAAAGGCGACCGTATAGGATATGTTCAGCAGGCAACAAGTCTTATCGGTGCGCTTGATAATGTTAATATTATAAGGACTTCGGCTTTCTATGAATCAGAACCATGGGGGATGGCTTCGGAAACCTGGTTTGTTGATGCGGTTGTTGAAATAAAAACTTCTCTATCTCCAAGAGAACTGCTTGAAGCTTGCAGAAGAATTGAAACGCAGCTGGGACGGGAAAGAGATGAAAGTAAAGAGGGGTATTTAGACAGAACTATAGATATTGATATTTTGTTCTATGGAAAAGAGATTATTAATGAGCCGGATCTGGTAATACCCCATAAATATCTACATTTAAGAGCATTTACGCTAGTGCCGCTGCTGGAACTTATTCCTGATTTTGAACATCCTGTTTTGCATAAATCTATTATGGATTTACACAGTGATTTAGAAAATCCGGAGATGGTATTTTTATATGGTACAAGAGTTGAAATGTAGGATTGCGGTTGTCGGAGGCGGTCCTGCGGGCTGCTTTTGCGCAGCACAATTGCAGGATAAATTCGCTGTGACTGTGTTTGAAGCAAAATCCCCGTTAATTACACTTTTGCCTACAGGCGGAGGACGGTGTAATCTCGCTCATGCCGAATATGATTTCAGAGAGCTTGCTAAAAATTATCCGCGCGGAGAAAAATTTTTATATTCAGTTTTCTCTCGTTTTTCTACTGCTGAAACCATTGAGTTTTTTGAAAAAATCGGGGTTGATACATATATTCAGGACGATATGCGGATTTTCCCCGTATCAAACAGTGCAAAAGATGTACGGCAAAAGTTTCTTGCCTCACTAAAGCAAACGAAATTTATAAAAGAATATGTTTTGAGAGTTGATAGAACAGAATGTGATTTTAAAGTTGTAACTGATGCCGGATGCTATCATTTTGATAAAGTTATTATAGCAGCAGGCGGTCACAGAGGTTATGATATTGCCAGACTTCTCGGGCACAATATTATTGAGCCGCGCCCGGCTCTTGTCGGACTGCGGACAAAAGAAGATTTTTCTTCAATAAGCGGAGTTTCAATAAATGATGTTCTTTTTACTCACAAAGGTATCTCTGGTCCTGCTGTTTATAAAATATCGTCATTAAAAGCGCGTGAAAAATTCCCGTATAAGATTAAATTTAACTTTACCGGTGATATTGATTTGCAAGCAGAACTTAATCGAAATCCGCATAAAAGTATTAAAAATTTACTTTCTGAATTTGTGCCCAAATCATTTGCAGAATTTGTCCTTATCCGGCTTCAAATAAATCCGGATGAAAAGTCACACAGGATTAACGGCAAAACACGTGATAAAATTCTTTCAGCATTTCAGAATTTTGAAATTACCGCAGTAGGTACAGTTCCTGATGGCGAAGTTGTGACCTCTGGCGGAGTTGATTTAAAAGAAATAAACCCGAAAACAATGGAGTCAAGGATTGTTCCGGGTATTTATTTCTGCGGTGAAGTTATTGATGTTGACGGATTTTGCGGAGGCTTTAACCTCCAAAACTGCTGGTCAACTGCATATATCGCAAGTATTTCTATTGCCAGCCTCTTGCCTTAAAATTCATATTTCGCATATTAACTTTTAATTGATTTATAACATTTTCATCTTTGAAGCTAAAGCCGTCTGATGCAAATTTGATACTGCATTTATAATCTGTCCAGGCTGCTGAATTTTTCGGGCAGTCAGGAACTGTACTGAAATAGCATATAGGTGTTGAGCAGCTGACACTAGAATTAATCTTCAAACTTCTTAAATTCAGGATAGAATATCTGATATAATAACCATGGGTGTATAATTTAAAGAATTGTTTTGGAGATTCGGCTTTGTGTCCCCCATTTGAACGCCCGTTGTCCTGAAAAATTCCGTAAGTTCCGTCTTTTAGTCTAAAATAAACACCGTTAGTATAAGAGCTAACTTTTTCATAATAGCATTTATTTCTGTCATAACAAGGTTCATATGCCAGCTGAAGATATTTTGCTAATCTTTTAAAATATTCATCATCAGCTTTATCCGGATTATCTATAGTCCAGTCTTCTAGTCTTCCATATTCGTTTTCTGCCATTTGCAAGGCGTTTGCAAGAGTGCTGTAATCCTTTTTAATCTGTACTTCTGCCGCCTTCCTCTCATAATTTGTAATAAGCTGCGGCATTGTCATAGCAGCAACAACACCAATAATCCCTAAAGTAATTAAAACTTCTGCTAATGTAAACGCGGATTTACAGGATAATCCAGAAGCGTGAGAATGCCCGCCGGCGTTACCTAAGCCCCCCCCCCCTTCTCAGGAATGAAGCTATAACTTCTTTTTGCATAGAAATCTCCTTTCATATTTCATATATTATTATAAAATATGAAGTCATATTTTTCAAGTATAAGGAGTTATGCAGCCTTAGCTGAGGATGTTTCTTTTTTAGCCTGTTCCATTACCTTATATTCTTTATTATTCGGCAGAATATATCTCATCGCTATCATCATAAGCGGTACTGCAACCCCGAGTGCACCAACGCAGATACCCATATTCTTTAATACGGCACTTCTTTTGCTGTTGATTACTTTTTTCAAATATTCATCCATCTTATCTACAGGAGCCTTGTTATAAAGTTTTTCAAGATTATCTTTCAATGCTTTAAATTCGTTTATGTCAAGATATGCTCTTGTATCAATTATTTCGGTTTTCTTGGAGTTTTGTTTTAATGTCTTAATAACATCAGCCTTTTTCGCCATCTTAACAATAAAGTTTTCAGGGTTTTCATGGATAAAGTTATAAATATCCAGATCTGTCGGCGTTCTGTGTAATTTTTCAGCAAGGTTATTGAATTCATCAAGACTTGTTTTAAATGTTCCTAACTTAAACGCATTTTTCAAATCTTTGCTTTCAATAATTCTTGAATCAAGTTCAATTGGAACTTTAGATTTCTTTTCAAGATGCTTTTTGATAATATCTCCGGCAAAGTACATAAATGCCCAGGTGCCGCCTTCTTTAATTGTATAGTTAATAAACTCCTGTTTGCTTTCGGAATTTCTTAATCTTTCTTCTGTGATAGCGCCGTCAAGAAGCATCATATTTTTTGCCGGATTAAACATAAATTCCTGCAACGAACCGCCAAAAGGAATTTGTTTTCCTTTGTTATCTTTATGAACGCCTCTGAATGCTTGAGGAGTTTTCTGCTCAATATTCACGTGCTGCTTGTTCTGGTTAGAGTTTTGTTTTAATTTTTCTTTTGCCTCGTTAAGTCTGTATTTCTGTCTAAATTTTGTAAGCCATGTATAAGCACCTATTGCGGCTATAGTTGAAAATGCAAATTTTCCTAATGCAAGATTTTTTGTATAATTAGGGTTTTTAGATGCTTTAATTATACTTTGTTTAATCTTTTCAGTAGGGGCTTTTTCTATAGCTTTTGCAAGAATATCCTTGTTTTTAAGGTTTCTTACATCAAATTTCGGATCAATCCCCAACACTTTGTATAAAGTTAAGTCAGTGACTTTTTTGAAAAAAGGAATTGCGCCAAGCCATATTGCCTGTGTTCCGAATTCATCTATAAATCTGTCTTTTCCCTCTACATCCTGGCCTGTAACATATGAACCTGCTGTTAAGCCTACACTGTTTGCAACGTCTTTAATTGCAAGGGGTAATAATGATGTGTTGCTTCCTAATTGTGAGTATATTTTGCTTGTAATTCCGCTTATCATTTTTATCTGTGTCCTTTTCCTTTTGAAATCCTGTGCAAGATTGCACAAAATTTCCTCAATCTGTGTATTACAAGCCCCAGATTAAATTCATAAGTCTGACGATTGGGGCATTCGCCTTTATGATTGAGTTTCGTCGGAAATTTTTTGTCATGTTCTCTAACCTTTCACTTTTTTATTAACACTGATGAAAATTTTTATTGCTCTTTTTTATTGTATTTTTTACGTTTTTTAACAAAAAGAAGACCTTTTTTTCAAAAGGCCTTGTTTATGAATTTATTTTTTATTCTCGACAAAAGTAAGTGTCTTATTTTTTAAACAAGCCCTTTTATATTACTCACTATACGTCGGTATTGAATGCAAATTTTCATCGTTCTATTATTATAAATAAAAAAATTTCTCTTGTAAAGCCTTTATTGCAAAATATTCTCTACTCTGCTAATATTTTGTTCAGGGAGAGAGAAATGGCTTTATTTATAATATCTTTTTTGCTCGTTTTCGGAGCTTCATATTTTATAGCAATAAGTTTTGAACAGAAAAGTTTTCTTAAATTTTTTATTTATTTGTTACTAACGGCTTTTGCTGATGTTGTGTTAACCTTCGAGATACTTTCGCTGTTTTCGGCTATTTCTATCCCCGGAATTTTTATTTTAAATCTGTTATTGGCTGCGGGAGGTGCCGGCTTGTGGCTGAAAAGAGATAAACCTATGCCGGAGTTTCATGTAAAGCCGTTTATTAAAACCATATGGCATTCACTTTTGCTGGATAAATATTTGCTTGTATTGAGCTGTGCTTTTTTATTTATGTGCGGGGTTTCTTTATGGCTGATTTCTTTTATGCCGGTCGTTAATCCGGATGCTGAGGCATACCATGTTGTGCGAAGCCTATTCTGGATTTCGCAGCATAATCTTAATCACTTCAACTATGCAGATATTAGGGCAATTGTAATGCCTATTAATTCTGAAATTTTATATGCCTGGCTCTTAATTTTTTTGAAAAAGCAGATGTGGTTTGGGGCTGTGTCATTTTCAGGCTTTTTGCTTACCTTTTTTTCCTTATGGGGAATACTTTCAAATATAGGGTTATCCGTTAGGCGCAGGCTCTGGATTTTGTTAATACTTTCATCCTTTTCTTCGGTTATTGTCCAAATTTCAGGTACTGAAACCGATATTATCATAGCAGGTCTTGTCTGTGCAAGTATGTATTTATTCTGGGAGTACCTTAAGAAGGGGAAAGGCTTTCTTGTATTTATGTCATCTTTGGCATATGCTCTGGCTGTTGGAACAAAAACCCCTGCAATAATGCTTATTCCCGGTGTCGGTTTATGGATGGCAGGTCTGGCGTTTTACTATTATAAAAAGAAATTTTATAAACCTTTATTATATTTTCTGGGTTTCTCGCTGTTGAATTTTATAGTTTTCTCTTCATATAACTATGTTTTGAATTTTCTTGATTACGGGAATATTGCCGGCTCAAAACCTTTTATGACAGTTCATGCAAATAAGGAAGGACTTATTGCGCTTCCGGCAAACTTTATTAAATATGTATTTATGTTCTTTGATTTTACAGGTTTTCGCTGGAATGAGTATGTTGGGAATTATATCTATGAATTCAGGGAAAGTATTTTATCAGCACTCGGGCTTGCCGGTGTAAGCGAGGGATTATATTCTATAAAGCTTGAATATCTTAATCAAACTCTGCTTGAGCCTATGATGGGTATGGGAATTCTCGGGTTTCTTGTTTTTCTTCCTTGCTGGATGTTCTCGTTTATAAAACCTCTTTTTTCTCACAAAAAACAGTCATGGTTAATTTTTTCTTTTGCTGCTGTTTTATTTGCAGCTATTGCGGTTATGTCAGTTCAAATTGCATATATGATATTTTCCATAAGATTTTTAACTTCATTCTGTATTGTTGCCTCACCCGTTCTGGCGTATTCATATTGCAAAAAAAATAATCCGGGTAAATTTATAATCGTATTTTTTGCGTTGTTCTATCTTATTTTTGTTTCAACAAATCTCTGGGGGCGTTCTGCTTATAAAATTTCTAAATACTTAAAACGCGGAGCTTCAATATCCAGAGTTCGGGAGATTGCGCATTGTTCAGGGTTTTATAATGCTGTTGAGAAAAATCCAAACCTGATTAATAACTATCCTGTATTAAATGAGGCTTGTCTTATACGTGATAATATTAAAAAGTTTGATAAAAAGAATAAAATTCTATTCCTGTCAAATGTGTCTGAGTCTATTCTTGCAATCAAGCTGCTTCAGTTTGAAGGTTATAATATAGATTTTGATATTGTTGAAAATTCTGATAATATTGATTTTGATAAATATAACCTTATTTTTGCAATAGGAGATATGCAAGGCTCAACAAATGTTATAAACTTTGATAAAGCTGGCTCTGATTTTAAATATATTGTGAACGGGGCAATATGCGGATATTTTGATGCAGATGATAAGCTTATCCAAACCGCCGGGAAAAGCCCTTATAAGGTAGTTTGCTCGCTGGAACCGTTATTTTTTAAATTTAAAGGCTATAGACCTTATAGTTCATTTTTCTATGAAGAAAAAGAAGATGGCAGAATTGTAAATGTAAAATTTACGTTTTACGAAAATACAAAAAATCCTGTAATCAAAAATTAAGCTCTGTAATCAAGCTTTTTCCCCTGATTTTTGTTTAGCATGCCCTGAGCCTGTGCTTTGATAGAACGAGCCTGTGAAGCAACTCTATAGTCTTGATCTGATGGATCAGAAGGCGCCATTGCTGAGCGTATAACGGTATTAGCATCATCAATAGTTTTTTTAGGGTTTGCAGGGTTTAAAGACGGCATTTTAATCGCAACATGTCCGCCTACGGGTATGCCATCAGCATTTTTTTCAATAACAATAGCTCCGGCAAGAGCACCGCCTGCTGCTTTATGTGCAGCTTCATGCGCATAAATTTCATTATAATTTTTATTGATTAAATCGTGTTTTTGTTGATTTTTCTGCCGGCTTTGCTGGCTTAAAAATGAAGAATAAAGAGCGCCAAATCTTACATTGCCAATCATTTTATACTCCTTCTACCTGCTGCAAAAATTATTATACTACTTTTGTAATATTAATGCAATAGTTTATTAAAATTAATTTAAAGAAATACTAAAAATTTTTTAAGCATTGATAAGACCTTGTAAAACTGCAGTGTGATGTAAAAAGAACTTCCAAAAGCAGATTTTTCCAATGTTTCAAAACCATGAAATCTCAAGTCTATTCATTAAAAAAGACGCCTCAACGGCGTCTTATTCTAAAATGGTACTCCCAGGGGAATTCGAATCCCCGTCTACACCGTGAAAGGGTGTTGTCCTAGGCCTCTAGACGATGGGAGCCTGTATTTTTGAGAAGTTAAGTTTATTCTTACTTCCTCTCTTGGGGTTGCCCCTCTCACGTATTCTATAGTACCAAAACAAAATTTCTTGTCAACTGTTTTTTTTTATTTTGGAAGATTTTTGAAATAATCTGGTTCATTTATTGCTTTATAAGTACAGCTATATCCATTTATTCCGCTGGTTGATGTTGCATCACAAATTCCTTTTCCCCACCATTTTGCTGTCGGGTCTCCTAGTGGTATTAGTTTTCCAGAAGGTCCAATCTCAAAAACAAAAACATCATGACCAAACCTATTTGGTTTTTGAGTAAAACCATTAATGTCTACCCCAATTAAAAACCGTCCAATGGTAGCTGCTTGTGATCCCTGTTCAAATAAGAGGGTAGTTCCCTTGTTTGTTATTAATACCCCATCATCAAGGTATCCAAAGTTAATGGACTTTCCGCTATATGATTTGTAAATCTCTATATTCCATATATCATCTTCTGTAGGAGATAATTTTATACACCCTTTTGTGTTTATATTAACGTTTCCACAATCCTTAATTATGTGATAATATTCTTTTAAACAATCACTAAGTTTGTATTTGTTAGAAAAATTATTGGGGATTAACTCTATACCATTATCAGTATGGATTTGAAGTATTACCTGTGATAATTCTGAATAAGCTTTTTTAAATTGTGCCTCTAGCACCTTATGTTGGTAATTAGTTATAAATGACGGTAATGTCATTGCAGCAACTATTCCAATCATACCTAATGTAATCAAAACTTCCGCTAATGTAAATGCGGAACGGGATAATCCCGAAGCGTGAAAAAGCCCGCCGGCATTAACTAAGCCCCCCCCCCCCTGCATGGAAGCCTATAAAATTAGTGGTTTTTGCCATTTTTTAATCCTTTCTTTTGTTAACCAAGCTCTATAATTTAATTTACTGGTCTAATTTATTTATATTTAATTTTACAATATTTAGTCGGATTTTTCAATAGTTTCTAATATACATTTACCCCCTTGAAAGATTTTTAGTTTTTATGTAAAATATATATCATATAAGAGAGAATAGGAGCTAATTAATGTTTGAACGTTTTACGGAGAAAGCTATAAAAGTTATAATGCTGGCTCAGGAGGAAGCTCGCAGACTGGGGCATAACTTTGTCGGAACAGAGCAGGTGCTGCTCGGGCTTATCGGCGAAGGCACCGGTGTTGCTGCAAAAACCCTTAAGTCTATGGGGGTTACTCTAAAAGATGCAAGAGCCGAAGTAGAAAAAATTATTGGCAGAGGATCCGGCTTTGTTGCTGTTGAAATCCCTTTTACTCCAAGAGCTAAAAGAGTTCTTGAGTTGTCTTGGGATGAAGCAAGACAGCTTGGTCATAACTATATCGGCACAGAACACTTGCTTTTGGGCTTAATCCGCGAAGGCGAAGGCGTTGCTGCCAGAGTTCTTGAAAATCTTGGTGTTGATTTAAATAAAATCAGAAGCAATGTTGTTAAAATGCTTGGCGAAACTAAGCCGCAAACCGCTGCTTCAGGAGCATCAGGCTCTTCATCTTCTTCAAGTTCTTCAGGAGGTAAAACTAAAACTCCAAGCCTTGATGAATTTGGACGCGACTTAACTCTTGCTGCTCAGGAATTAAGATTAGACCCTGTTGTCGGCAGAGAAAAAGAGATTGAACGTGTTATTCAAATTCTAGCAAGACGTACTAAAAATAACCCTGTTCTTATTGGTGAACCTGGTGTTGGTAAGACTGCTGTTGCCGAAGGGCTTGCTATCAGAATTGTCAATGCGGAAGTCCCTGATATTCTTGACGGCAAAAAGGTTATTCAGCTTGATATGGGCTTGCTCGTTGCTGGTACTAAATACCGCGGAGAGTTTGAAGAACGCTTAAAGAAAATTATGGATGAAATTCGTCAGGCAGGAAATATTATTCTTGTTATCGATGAAATGCACACTCTTATCGGTGCAGGCGCCGCAGAAGGTGCTATAGATGCTGCAAATATTCTGAAGCCTGCTCTTTCAAGAGGTGAAATTCAGGTTATCGGTGCAACTACTCTTGATGAATACAGAAAATATGTTGAAAAAGACTCTGCTCTTGAAAGACGTTTCCAATCTGTTATCATTGAAGAACCTACTGAAGATGAATCAATTGAAATTATCAAGGGCTTAAAACCTAAATATGAAGATCACCATAAATTAATTATATCTGATGAAGCTATCGTTGCAGCAGTTAAATTGTCAAGTAAATATATTACGGACAGATTTTTACCGGATAAAGCTATTGACGTAATTGATGAAGCAAGTTCAAAAGTCCGCCTGAAAGTTTCAACTCTTTCTCCGGAAGGAAAGGAACTGGAAAAAGAACTTCGTGATTTGATTAAAGAAAAAGAAGAAGCTATAAGAAACCAGGAGTTTGAAAAAGCTTCCCAGTTACGCGACGATGAAGCTGATTTGAAAGATAAAATCCGCGAAATGTCACAGAAATACAAAGAAGAGCATGAGGCTAACAAACCTACTGTTACTGCTGAAAATGTTGCTGAAGTTATTGCAACTATGACAGGTATTCCTGTGACAAAACTTACTGAAGGCGAGAGTGAAAGACTTCTTAAATTAGAAGAAACTCTTCATGCAAGAGTAATTGGTCAGAACGATGCCGTTGTTGCAATTGCTAAAGCGATAAGACGTGCAAGAGTAGGCTTGAAGAGCCCTAACAGACCAATCGGAAGCTTTATCTTCTGCGGTCCTACCGGTGTTGGTAAAACCGAACTTGCAAAAGCCCTTGCTGAAGCTGTGTTCGGCTCTGAAGATAATATGATAAGAGTTGATATGTCTGAATTTATGGAAAAACATTCAACTGCAAAACTTATCGGGTCGCCTCCGGGGTATGTAGGTTACGATGACGGAGGTCATTTGACTGAACTTATCAGAAAGAAACCTTATTCAGTTGTTCTTTTTGATGAAATCGAAAAAGCACACCCTGATGTATTTAACATAATGCTTCAAATCCTTGATGACGGACGTTTAACCGATTCTAAAGGTCGTCACATCAACTTTAAGAATACAATCATTATTATGACATCTAATGTTGGTGCAAGCATGATTACAACTACATCTAAGCTGGGCTTTTCAACTTCTGATGATGAATCAAAAGACAAATACGAAAAACTTAAAGAAACAGTTACTGAAGAAATGAAGAAAGCCTTCAGACCTGAATTTTTAAACCGTATTGATGAAACAATCGTATTTGCTCATTTGACTCAGGAAGAAATCAGACAAATCGTTGACTTGATGTTGAAAGATTTGTTAAAACGCCTTGCTGAAAGAGAGTTGTCAGTTGAAGTTACAGATGAAGTTAAAGATCATCTCGCTAAGAACGGATATTCAGAGGCTTACGGCGCAAGACCTTTAAGAAGATTAATCCAGCGTAAGATTGAAGATAATCTCGCGGAAGAAATTCTTTCAGGTAAATATGCTTCAGGTGATACGATAAGAATAACTCTTGTTGATGATAAAATTACCTTTGAAAAAGCTCCTAAAAAGCGTTCAAAAGCAAAAGAGGAAGCAGAAGTTACACAATCTTAAAAATAGTAAAAAAGACCGCTTAGGCGGTCTTTTTAGTTCTTGATATTTATTACAAAATAGATTAAAGTAATTAATATCAGGATTGGTTATGAAAAAGTTTTATTACAAAGCTCTTACTAAAGAAAAAATGAATCAGGTTAGCGGATATATTGATGCCGAAACGCCGCGTGAGGCACGGGAAAAAGTCCGCCAACTAGGGTTCTTGCCTACTAATATATATGAAGAAAATCCGTTGTCCGTACAGAAAGAAAATAATGCAGTTTCAAATATTGCAGTGACCCGGTTAAGCCTTGATGAGAAAATCTTCTTCACATCAGAGCTTCAGGTAATGCTTTCTGCGGGAATTGCAATGCTTGAGGCACTCAATGTTATCTCCGAGCATGCACATAAACCGAAGATAAAACTTCTTGCTGAGGATTTGAGATGTAAAATTTCTAAAGGTGCAGCTTTTTCTGATGCAATAAAACCTTATGAAAAAGTGTTTGGTGAAGTCTTTACCGGGCTTTGTATAACAGGTGAAGCCTCAGGCGAACTTGATAGAACACTTGGACGTATGGTGGAGCTTTTAAAAAAACAAAGCGACTTAAAAGGCAAAATAATCAGTATGTCAATTTATCCGGCGTGTCTTGTTTTGATTATTATTGCAGTATTTTTATTGTGCGGTTTTTATATTTTTCCGGCAATAATTGAAACAGCAAATGTTGCGGCAGAGGATGTGCCTTTTACTGTTACCTGGGTAATTGATAGTTGCAATTTTTTACTTCACAACTGGCTCCTTGTAATTTTTATGCTTGGCGCAGGGATAAGTTCGCTTATCAAGATGTGGGAACAGAGTGCTGTTAAACGTTTTTTTGATAAATTCTTTTTGGATATTCCGCTTGTATCTGATTTTGTAAGATACGTAAATTTGTCATCATTTTTTGCTGTAATGAATGTTGCATACGAGGCTGGTATTCCAATAACGTCTGCAATTGAATTGTCTGCCTCTTCAATTTCAAATACCGTAATCCGCAGACAGGCTAAAAATATTGAATTAATGACTGCAAATGGTCAGTTTTTGTCACATTCTTTTAGTGTCACAGAGTTTATTCCTCCGGCATTTAATGTTATGATTGCCACCGGTGAAAAGAGCGGCAGGCTGGGTATTATGTTCAGGGATATTGCGGTTGCGATAGATAAAAAGCTTGACATTGTAACAGATGCTCTTGCGAAGGCTTTTGAACCTGTATTAACTGTTGTAATCGGACTTGTTGTTGCATATATTGCAATTGCTATGCTTCAATTGTACGGAAGTATGTTTCAGTCTTTAATCTAAGATGAAAAAAATAATCTATGAAATTTCTTTTTTCTGATACGCCCCAGTGAGGTTTCTGCTATCGCTATGAAAAATTATAAAAATTCAAGGTTCAATAAATACAAGATTCTTCGACAGGAAAAGTTCTTTCTGAGGTCTTTTATCCTTTATTAAACATTCTCATTATTTTATCAATCAAACCTTCTTCCTGAACCATTTCAGTATTTTCAAGTTTATTTAATTTCTGGCGGATTTTATCTGCTTCTTCGGACTGTGGAGCGATTGATAGATATTTCTGGTAATATTTAACGGCATTTTCTTTGTCTTTTAATTTTTCATACAGTTTTGCCAGGCGTTTTATTAACCCTGAATTTCTTTTATCCAGTTCTACAAGTTTTTCCAGATATTCTGCCTGCATTCTGTCATCGCCTATACTTTCTCTGAAATCAGCCAGTTTTTCAAGGGCTGTTTTGTTTACAGGTTCCAGCCTGTATAGTTTTTCATAAAACTCAATTGAATGGTTTTTATCTCCGACCTGCTCAAGAAGAACTGCTAACGTATTTACCAGGTTAACGTCATCTTCTTTAAGCTGATAAGCATTTAAAAATTCATTTACCGCAATATCTTTGTTGCCACGCGCAAGATTATATTTCCCCCAGTTAAGATAAGAGTTAAACTCATCATGTTTTTCATCATAAATCAGGGCTTTCATCTGGAATGCCAGTGCGGTATTAGGCTGAAATTTATCATACTGTGCAACCGCTTCCAAAGCTTTGTCGAAATCCTTTTCAAGATAGTAATATTCCGCTTTCAGGGAATATAATTTTGGATTATCTTTATATTTCTCTTCAGTTTTTGTTAGTGCTTCAAACGCTTCAGATGTGTTGCCTTCTGTTAAGAGACATTTTATTTTTGTAAGTTCATCTCTTGTTGTTTCCCCTGCTTTTTTAGGCTGATTATTTTTAAGATAAAGATTAGCAAGGTTTTCTCTGATATTATCTGTATCAAAACCTTCTTTTATTGCTCTTTCAAGTGTTTCTACTGCACTCGGGATTGCATCTTCCATAGCATAGATATTTGCAAGCCGTATATAAACTTCCTGCTGTTTATGGTCATAGTCAAGAACTTTTAAATATTCATCAATAGCTTTTGTCGGATTGCCGGTCTGTTCATAGAGGGTTCCAAGAACAAAACGTGTTGTACAAACCTTCTGGTGGTCATCTTCAGCATGGTTTAGAGCTTTTTTATAATCATTAATAGCATGTTCAAGCTGATGACTTACAGTGTGCATATTGCCCCTGTAAATATAATATTTATACTTATCAGTGGTTACATATATGTCCATAAGCTGTTCATAGCAAAGAGTATTAGTCGCATCAAATTCAAGCATTTTTGTGTAATATCCGGCTGCTTCCTTTTTTTTGTCAAGCATCATTGAAAGGTGTCCAAGACGCTCTAAAAGATTTAAATCATTAGGTTTTTTCTCATATAAGTTTTTGTATTCTTCGTAAGCTTGTTCGTATTGTTCATTTTCTTCATATTGTTCAGCAGTCTGTATACTCATTTATTAATACTCCTTTTTTACTATTATATATAAAAAACAGCTTATGTCTTATCCAATCAGGCTAATTATATGTATTCTGGGATTTTTCCATGCCGTTTTCAAGATAGAATTTTACCGCTTCTACAGCTCTTGTAAGAACTTCTTTTAGTTCTTCGGTCTGTTCTTTTGGAAAATTTTGCAGAACATAATTTTCAGAAGGTCCAATCTGTGGCCCTATACCTATTTTTAACCTGTCAAAGTCTTTTGTGCCAAGGTGTTTTATTATGGATTTAATTCCGTTATGTCCTCCGTCAGAGCCGTTCGCTCTAAATCTTATTCGACCCAGATTAAGTGCAATGTCATCATAGGTTATTAAGACATCTTTTATGTCAATTTTATAATAGTCCATGACCGCTCTTACAGCTTCTCCTGATAAATTCATAAAAGTTGCCGGCTTAATAAGAATTAAATCTTCGCTGCCGTATCTGTAACGGGCTGCAAGACATTTTAATTTGTTTTCCAATCTGAATGATACATTTTCTTTAAACATCCATTTATCAAGCACCATAAAGCCTGCATTATGCCTTGTAAAGCAATATTTATCCCCGATGTTTCCTAATCCTGCTATTAATTTCATATTTTCCACCTTTTATATTTATTATTTTAACCTAAATAAATATTACCGCCCTAGTTTGCCAGGTATCGGCTTAACAAAATGATAAAATAGCTTTATTTTGATAATGAACTTAAACATTGTGAGGATAAAAATATGTGTGCAAAAGACAAACCCATTATTCAGGAAAAAAGTTCCGAAAAAGTAGCAAAGTTTTTAGATAAAAACGGACTTCATAAAAAGGATTTTGCCGAAATGATTGGTGTGACCCTTTCATACGTGTATAACCTTATAGATGATACAATCCCTTTTTCCACCCGCGGTACAACATTAGAGCGTATAGCTACAGTTATGGAAATTGAGCCTGAAGAATTTGAAGAATACAAAATTCCACAAGAACCAAGGATTATTGATGATTTTGTTGAATACTTAAAAGACGAGATGAAGTCTAAAGATATGTCGGTTGTCAATTTTTTGAAGGCCTTTCCACGCAAAAAACGGCTTGAAATAGTTGATATTTTACGCGGTAATCTGCCGCTGCCGATAGATTATAAAGAGTTAACAATGATAGCGCAGGTCTTAGAGCTTAATAAAGACGAAATTTATAACATGTGGGAACGCCGGATGAAACAGGTATTAGAAACTAACGGCATGAATATTTATTCTAATGCTGCATTGATTAATGCGATGTTTGACTGTGCAAAAAAATATATTAATCTTCAATAAAAAATATATCCAAATGGGTGATTGTATTTTTTACACGTAATTAGTTTAATATAATTAAATCTTTTTCATACTTCCAGCTATTCTTAATTCCAATGAGCCTTTTTATAAGGCTCTTTTTTTTATTTTTAATTGCTACATCCTCCGTTAATAACAGATGTTATTCCATGAATTACATAAATATTACGACCATTAAGATTTTGTTTGTTTTTTAGTTTGGCAAACAATTTTCTTGGCTTTTTCTCAGTTTGTGATTTTCTGCTTGAACAAGATTGGCGTGATTTGCTGCCAGCCTGTTTGATAAAACAAGCTTCGCAAATAAATTCATTGTTTGTTTCAATAAATTTTTTTGCAAATTTTTTGCAAACATTACAGAGTTTTGGTTCAGAAAAATAGAATTTTTTCATATGAAGTTAGGCATGCTTAAAATTTTTATATAAAAATATGCGCTTGGCGCGACTGGTCTTGGATTTGCTCCATGCTCGTAAAGTTTCGCAATTGTGGCTTCGCCACAGTTAGCTCAATTTACTCGCTATCCGGATTTCACTTCGTTTCATCCGTCCGCAAATCCGCCGAACGCGAACAAACGCGTTTCATCGCTACCTAAAGCAAAATAAAAGAGGACACATTGACCTCTTTTATTTTGCGCTTGGCGCGATTCGAACGCGCGACCTATCCCTTAAAAGGGGAGTGCTCTACCTGCTGAGCTACAAGCGCATATTTTATTTAATTCTTTATTTCGGCAAAAAGTGTTTTTTGCTATTCTCTTACGGGGTTTTTATTCCCCGTAAGATTAATTTAGCAAGAACAAATTTTATTGTCAATAGTTTTTTCTTATTTTTCTTAACCAACTTTTCTGAGCTGGTTGTTTTCAGTGCCGTTGTAAGCTTTTTTTATCTGGTTTCGTCTGTGGATATAGAGCCCTCCGCCACCAACAACAGCTATAGCACCAAGTATTACATAAGCACCCACTTTTTGCCATTTTGAACCGGATGGTTTTGTGAGAGTTTCCTGAGCCGTTTCCGCTGCATTTTCCACAGCTGTTCTGGTGACGCGTTTAAGTTTTTCAAATTTGCCGCCAAATTCACCTACAAGTCTTCTCATTGGATTTTTATCTCTGCCGGCCCAGCCTTTTGGTATTTCCAGGTCGTTTTCTGTGTATAATTGCAGTGTTGAACGACCTCCGTTAAGGGCATGGTTATTATGCCAATCAAATTTTGAACGTCCGCCGTTTTCTGCCATTTTTGCATATAAATCAGGCTTTTCGTAATAAACACGAGCCATATCTTCATACATATCAGCAACCTGTTCTGCGGCTAATTCAATACGTCTGTTATCAATCTGCTCACCGGTAAGCTTAGAAATGTCAGTACCCTCCGGCCATTGCAAATCCTCTACGTCACGCATAAACGCATCTACTGTTTTAAACCCGTTGGCTTTTTCTGCATTTTCACCGACAGTTATAATCATTTCACCTGCTCCGCCTGTGTTCAGTGAAGCACTTGGAGTGCCTGACTGAAGAGATTCCGGTACAGATAACCCTTGCGGTTCGCCTCTTGATGTAAAGATACCATAAGTTGCACAGGTTACAAGACGGTTAGGGAAGAAGCCGTTACCGTACATACAGTTTGTCTTATAAGCACCATTATCAAGCTGCTGTATTTTATACATTATATCTTTTATTAAGTGGAAATCTCCTGAACCGCCATCATCCATTTTCCAAGGATCAGGGCCGCTGCCCAAAGCAACTTTAAAATGTTTTTTCCACTCAGCAGGAACATTTGGTCTTTCCAAAAATTTCAAAAAGCCTTTTAATGTTATCGGGTAACCTTTTTGTGCATCAGAACGTCCCCAGCCCATTAATAATATATCTTTCGGGTCAAATTTTGAAAGTCCGCCCAGAACATACCTTTTCTTTTCAATTAAATCTTTTGAATAAAGTAACTGGTTAAGTGCATCATCAACACTGGCATTTGTATAATCTCCAAGTTTATCCAGTCTTTTTTCAGTTGCTTCTCCTACCATATTAAGGAATGCTTCCGTATTTTTTCTCTTGGCAGCAACTATTTTTTCCGCAGGATCCGCTGCTGGATCGTATGCTGTATACCAGCTCATGTCGGCAGACAAACCGTTATTTTTACCCATTTTCCCATTAGGATTATTTATCTGCATACCCTGGATATTACAGCCGTTAGGTCTGCCCGGAATTTTATCTCCTTCAGCTTCAGCTTCTCTGAATAATGAAGTTAAACCTCTTGCCATGTCGTTATATTTAATAACTTCATTTGCAAATGTATGTGACACATGGTTTGCGGAAACGACAGCCGGATTTGCTTTACGGGCAAGTAAAGGTGTTATTGACTGGTTATAATTACCGTTATCATCGACATAGTGCTGAAGGAACGGCTTTATAATTCTATCCACAAGGGCTGCTTCTTCTGAAGAAAGGTTATATCTGTGTTTATCAAGCGCCATCAATTCAGGAAATTCCGGCATCTGTGATAATTTCATATAATCCCCTAGTGTAGCTTTGTATCTTAAAAAGTCCATAGGGTTTCCTACTGTACCTTGATAATCAGGCATAGGATTGTGGAATATATCAATTATTTTAAAGCCTCTGTAATATTCATTGTCGACTGAGCGGTTAATTATAGACTCTGTAATCGGAAATCCTGTTCTACAGTGTGCAACAACATTTGCAGGATTGAAGTTGCCATGTTCGGCAGTATTCATTTTCGGGAGCATGTCTGCTGCTGCATCACCAAAGTCGCGGGTAAATAAATTTACATGCGGATGGTCTTTTAAGTCCGGTGAATAAGTATAAGCTTTCTGAAACTTAGCAAGGTCAGGTGTATGAATACAATATACTGACTTATCATCCAGTGTTCCGTCTCTAAGAGGAACTACCATTCTGTATACCTTGTATGGAATTGATTTTATCTTACTTAAATCACTTTCATCAATTCTCTGGATTACCCCTTTTGTTTCTGTTGGAATAAGCTCTCTAAATTCAGAAACTTTTATTGTTTCACTCTTACCTGTAAGGTTATATAACTCTCTTAGTTCATCATTAGGCGAAACCGGCGTATCCTGAACTACAAATTTTATTCGGTCTTCTGTAGTGCCCAGCTGTTTAGAAATCTGTTCTTTTGTCATTGTTTCCGGATAGGAAAGGAACCAGTTTTCCGGCATAGGTTTACGCGGGTTATATTCAACATCCTTCGGAACAACAAGAACTTTTATTTGTCCTTTAGGGTTATTATAACTATACAGCGGAACAACATGTCTAAAATCCAATCCGTCTTTGTTCAGCGCAGTAGGCATCTGGTCTGCAACTCCGCCTGCCCCTCCTGATTTATACATGTCTAGTCCTATATAACCGTCTTCCACTGAAACAGAAATACCCTGTTTGACATTTTTCCCCGGAACTCCTGTAAATGAAACATGTACTAATGTCGGTTTTTGTTGAACTGTATTTTGGTTGTTTTGTTTAATTGAATTTGTTGCGGCTAAACTGTGAAGCCCCCCCCCTCTAAGCTGGATTTGCTGTGTGACAGGCATAATACGCATAGTGAACCCCTTTACTTTTTCTGACTGTTATTAAACTTTATACTTTATTTTTACCATGCTGCAGAAACTCTTTGTTTTCTGCCTATATAGTAAAATGCTGACAAAATATTTTTCAACAGTTAAGAGGTTGTTTGTGAAGTTTTGTTAAGTAAATTTTTTTCAATAATTAAAGTTTTTTTTTTTACTTTAAAGTAAAATTATTTTGTAGTTAAGTAAAGGGAACAAATGGACAGATTTTTTGGAATTTTCGGGATAGTATTTATATTTTTAATTGCATTTTTAATGTCTAATAACAGAAAAGCTATAAATTATAAAACAGTAGGAACAGGCTTTGCATTGCAGGTTCTTCTCGCAGTATTTGTTTTTAAAGTGCCGTTTGGAAGAGCATTGTTTCTGAATATAGGGATGTTTATCCAGAAAATTCTTGATTTTGCCAAAGAAGGCGGGGCTTTTGTTTTTGGACCGCTTATGGATAATATCAGGCTTAGTCTTGTTTGGGGCAGCGGGGCAAATATATTTGCGTTGCAGCTTATTGCATCTTTGATATTCATGATGATTCTGGTGAATATTCTTTACTATTACGGAATTATGCAGAGAGTCGTGCCTATCTTTGGGCGGGCTATGAACAAATTGATGTCTGTAAGCGGAGCTGAGGCACTTTCTAATGTTGCAAGTGCTTTTGTCGGGCAGATTGCTGCGCAGATTATGATCAGACCTTATCTTGCAAAGCTGACACGTTCCGAGCTTCTTGCTTCTATGGCGGGAAGTATGGCATGTATTTCCGGTGCTACGATGCCTATTTATATAGGGATGGGTATTCCTGCACAGTATCTTCTTGCTGCTTCTATTATGGCGGCTCCCGGGGCGCTTGTTATTACTAAAATAGTTTATCCTGAAACACATGTTCCTGAAACAAGCGAGAACTTTTCTATAACTTACAGTAAAAGAAAAAGACCTTATATAAATGTTTTTGATGCTATTTCATCAGGCGCATCTGAAGGCATGAAAGTTGCGATAAATGTTATTGCAATGATTTTGGCACTTGTTGCACTTGTTGCTATGATTGATTGGTTTTTAGGCGGTTTAGGTGCGGCTGTTGTTAAATATCTGCATATAAACTTTGCATCAGCAGGCTTTGACCTGAACCAGCTTTCATTAAGATTAATTTTAGGAAAGCTATTTGCGGTATTTGCCTTTTTAATGGGGGTTCCTCTTCATGAGGCAACTACAGTAGGCAGCCTTATGGGAACAAAGCTTGTATTAAACGAGATGGTTGCATATGTAGACCTTATGCACCTGCCTCAGATGCTATCTCCAAAAAGCTTCCTAATTGCAAGTTTTGCGCTTTGCAGTTTTGGAAACTTTGGTTCAATTGCAATACAGCTCGGTGGTATTGGCGAACTTGCACCAAACCAGCGTAAAAATCTGGCGAGATTGGGAGTAAGGGCGCTTATCTGCGGAACTTTAACCTGTTATATGTCTGCTGCAATTGTAGGGGTGCTGTTCAATTAATTATTATTTAAACATTTCTATAAACTCAGTTTCAAAAAAATCAGCAATAGAAATAATTTTGTCTAACGGTGGAATAATTCTACCGTTTTCTACTTTGCTTATATAGGACGAATCGCATCCGATAAGTTCTGATAGCTGTTTACAAGAACATCCGTAGCGTTTCCTTAAGCGTTCTAAATTCCTGCGAAATCTTTTTAGAATTTCTTCATTCATTTAACAATAATCCTATATAATTTATTACAAAATGGATTTTAAATCCACTTTGTTGTATAATGTAAATAGATATAAGGAGGTATAAATGAAAAATTACGGATTTACTTTAGCTGAAGTTTTAATAACTCTTGGAATAATAGGAATAGTAGCAGCAATGACACTACCGACTATTGTTTCAAAATATCAGGAAAAAGTTTTGGTTGAACGTTTAAAGCAGACTTATTCTATATTTTCGCAAGCATATTTGAGAGCCGTACAGGAGAACGGTCCTGCGGATTCATGGGATATAGGCGAACCCGTTACAATGGAGGGGGCTGAAAAATTATATGATATATTTGCACCTTATATTATGCAGGGAAAACCTTGCCGCGGAGAAAACGGCTGCTTTGTCGATGACTATAAAACCTTAAGCGGCGGAGTTTATCAATATGCTCCTAAAAATCATACAATGTACACAAGAGGCATTCTTGTTAACGGTGTTGCTTTTGCTATGCCTTCTCACGGAACAGGATGTAAATATCTAGAAGATGAATACAATACTTATAAGAATATTTGCGGGGTTTTGTATGTGGATTTAAATGGGTATCAGAAGCCAAATCAGGCAGGAGTCGATTATTTTGGCTTTTTTATAACAACTAAAGGAATAACGCCTATGGGACTTGCCGGCTGGGATGGCGGGGCTAACGGGTATACTTGTGAATATAAAGGAACTTCCGGCGGTAACGGAACAGGATGTACCGCATGGGTATTAAATAAAGGTAATATGGATTACCTAAGGCGTGATATTTCCGAAGAGTGGAAATAAAATTCTATTTCGGAAGGTGATCCGCCCAGTGTTCATCGAGATTTTTGATGAACCTGTGCGCGTCAATTACATCATCATACGAAATTGGTTCTGGACCTTCCTGTACTTCAAGCGCAAGATCCGCACCATTTTTTACTTCAATTCCTGAAAAGCCAAGAAATGCTACGCCGAAATTTTTGCCGCAATGCCGGCATACAAGATGGGTAACTGTCAATCCAGGTTCTTCGCGTTTTATTATGAAAGAATTCTCATCAAAGTCTGCTTTACAATGAGAGCAGCATAGATTTGAAAATAGTGCTTTTAATTTCTTTTCCATTCTTTCCTCTTTCTTCTTATTATACATTAGATTAGGTTAAAATTACATTAAATAGATTAGCATACTGCGTTACATTTTTTATAATTATGGGCATAATATACATGTAAACTATATAGGAGAGTTTATATGGAAGCTATTAATTTGATTCTTTTCGGGTTCATTGTGTACACTGCTTTAATCGTAGTGCCAAGTATCTGGGAAGAATTAACCACAGAATCTTAATTAACTAAAATTTTAGACGTAGTGAAGTGTGAAATTGTTTCAACTTTTTTCACCGCCAGGTAGGAGGGTATGGTTTCTTAAAAGTGTTAGTTGTACGCTTATTCATAAGCGCTCCGGTGTAATACGCTCATTTTTAAGAAGGAAGTACTTCTTTTAGGCACTCAAGAGCAACATCTGTTGCAATATCCATATCTTTTTTTTCTATAATTAGCGGCGGGTTGAAATATATTACATCACCTAACGGTCTGAGCAGAACTCCTTTTTTCAAAGCTTTTCTATAAATTTGGTATCCGGTTCTTAGTTTAGAATCAAAAGGCTCTTTTGTCTTCTTATCTTTCACCAGTTCAATTGCATTTATCAATCCTATTGTTCTTATGTCGCCTACATTCTTATGAGAGGCGAATTTTTCTTTAATTATGCGGGTAAAATATTCAGCATTCTCGTTTGCTTTTTTGAGTACAGTGCCATCTTTTAATATATCTAAAACAGCGATTGCTGCTGAGCAGGCAAGAGGGTTTCCGCTGTATGTGTGCGAGTGCATGAATGCTTTACCGGTATTGTAATCAGCATAGAAGGCATCATAAATTTTCTGTGTAGTTACAAATAGAGCCATAGGCATATAGCCGCCGGTTAAACCTTTTGAAAGGCACATTATATCAGGTGACACTCCGGCATGGTCAAATGCAAACATTTTTCCGGTTCTGCCGTATCCGGTGGCTATTTCATCTGCTATTAAGTGTACATTATACTCATCGCATAATTCACGTAATTTTTTTAGATACAGAGGAGGATAAACTTTCATACCGGCAGACCCTTGAAGCAGCGGTTCAACCAGAAGCCCTGAAGTTTCTTTTCCGTATTTCCTGAATGTATCGGCAGCTTTTTCTGCACATTCGCAATTGCAGTGGTCGCGGTCTTTCCCGTATGGACATCTGTAACAATCCGGACCTTGAATCCTTATCACATCCATCAAAATTGGTTTATAAAGCTTTGTATAAAGATCGCAATCCCCGACTGATAACGCTCCTATAGTTTCGCCATGATAAGCTTCTGATAGCGCCATAAATCTTGTTTTCTGAGGGTTGCCGGTTTGTTCATGGTACTGAAAACTAACTTTCATTGCTGCTTCAATAGCAGAGGACCCGTTATCTGTAAAATTGAATTTACAAAGACCTTCCGGCAGTACCTGAGCTAAGCGTTCACAGAGTTCTATTGCCGGTTTATGGGAAAAATTTGCAAAGATTACGTGCTCAAGATTATCTATTTGTTTTTTTACCGCGGCATTAATTACAGGGTTACAATGTCCCAAAAGGTTGCACCACCAGGAGCTTATTACATCCATATATTTGCTGCCCTCTGTATCGTAAAGGTAAATTCCTTCACCATGGTCAATTACTATCGGAGGAAATTCCTCGTAATCTTTCATTTGAGAACAAGGATGCCATATATATTTTAAATCTGTTTTAGCCCAGTCTTTTTTCTCACATACTGTCATATTATATCTCCTTAAATATGGATAAAAGCTTACTGTTTTCAATGTTTAAATCTTCTTCGTCTTCTTTGACTACTGAAATAACTTTTATACCTGTTAAATTTTCTATTTGTTTCAGATTATCTTCTTGCATAAAATCATCTTCTTTGCAGCGGTTTACAATAATGCCTCTGATATTAATGCCTGATTGTTTTAAATACTCTGTTGTTAATACCGTACTGTTTATAGAGCCAAGTTCAGCCGATGCAACTACAATTACATCCATTTTTAGCATTTTTATAATATCCGGCAGAATAATTCTTTCTTCTTTTAGATTAAAAGGGCAGATAATTCCTCCTGCTCCTTCAACAACAATATAATCAAATTCTTCTTTCTTTTTTTCAAAATCTGTTTTGATTTTTTCTTTTGAAATACTTACTCCTTCAATTTCTGCTGCAAGATGAGGGGATACGGCAGTTTTAAATATGTAAGAGGCATAATCCTCTGGCTTTCCCCGTAATCCGGCTTTTTGAACAACATAAGCGCAGTCGCCCGGGATTAATTCCCCGTTGATAACCTCTGCCCCGCTGAGAGCAGGCTTGTAATATCCGCAGTTAATACCGCTCTCCCGGACTTTTTTTACCAGTAATGCAGAAATAAATGTCTTTCCTACATCTGTGCCGGTTGCTGTAACAAATATCCCTTTAGTCATTTTCATCTCCAACAAATAACACCTCCAGTGTAGAACTAAAGGTGTTATTTTTCAAGTATTGTTAATTAAATTTATTACAGCGATCCACCGCCACCATCGTTAAAGTAATCGTAGTGTCTAATGTCATCATAGTTATTAACAGGTTCAGCCTCTACGTGTTTTTCTTCAACTCTGGCAACTGTACTTCTGTTGCGCAGCAAGGCATCGAAGTTTGGTTCCATTGTTAATTCAAAGTGGAAGCGACCTATTTTATGGTCAGTTTCCCAAGAGTGGTTGATTAACGGATAGCCCCAATATAATCTGGCGCTTAAATCACCCGGCAATTGTACTCTTAAACCCATACCTATTGATGTCATAAAGTAATTATCATCATAGTAGTCTTCACCGGTTGACGGGAATATACCTCCGTGGTCAACAAAAACCGCACCTTTTACATATTTACCTATAAACGGAACTTTTTCACCGCTTCTAGGGCTTGTTATTGTTCTAGGAAGCAATGGGAACATTAATTCACCGCTTAAGTAGTAACCGTTTTTACCAATCATCAAACCTTCAGAGTAACCTCTAACTGTAGCAAGACCGCCGGCCTGGAACTGGTCAAGATAAGGAATATGTTTGTTGTTTGGTATTACCTGATAACTGCTTCTCAATTGACCTATAACGCCATGGGAGAAGTCGTGTAATCTTACTGCTCCGCCGGAAATTTTTATATAATTTGATTCTTTTCCCAGAATCGGTACTGCATAGCCTACACCCTGATTTAAGTACCAAATACCATATTTAGTATCTTTACGCATATTTAATGCTACATCAATACTGGTAACTTCATCTGTACCTAACTGAATTACATCATCAAATACACTTGTTCTGGCTCTTTTGTAGTTTAAAGCTGTATAACCTTTTAACTCAAAGCCTTGTTTTCTGATAAGAGGCTGTGAGTAATACAATGAATACATGTATGATTTACTTTTCAAATCTAAATCAGCCAAATCACCGTATCTGATTTTTGCAAAGCTGGAAGAATACAAAAATCCAATACGTCCATCGCGTTTGTTTACTGGAATATTGTAATCAAAGAACGGGCTTATGGCGCCGCCACTGAAGTATGAACCGATGCTCATTCGGTCTCTTCGTCCGAATAAGCTGTCTGCATATAACATTGCACCGCCTCTAAGGCTTCCTGTTGAGTAACGGCCTGCGTTATCAAATATACCTACAAGGTGGAACGGGAAGTTTTCGTGTGCGGTAAGTTCAATATCTGTTGTACCCTCTTGCTCTCCAGCTTTAAGGTTTGCTGTTAAGTTAACACCTTCATTGTATCTGTTGAAATCTAGAATATCTTTTTCTAATTCAACAATATCAAACAAATCATTTTGTTTTTGAGGCATTCTGTCGGTAATATATTTTGATTTGGTCCATCTGTTTTGATTAACAGTTATATTACCTACTTTACTTTCTACAAGTTCAATATAAATTTTTCCGTTTGTAACAGTTTGTTCCGGAAGGAATGCTTTCGCTGTTACAAAACCTTTACTTGCATACAGGTTATTAATTTCATTTATGACATTAACAATATCATTCATAAATACATTTTTACCGACAATCGGTTGAACGATTTTGTTAATTTCTTCTTTTGATAATATCTGGGAAGGTGCAACTTCAACGGAATCAATATAAACACCTTTTGTGTCAATATCTTCTACCTGAGCCTGCATAAAAGAGCTATTAGGATTGTAATTTTTTATAATCTGGTTTTCTTTAGACGGATTATTCTGGTACTCGCGTTTTTGTTCATACCTTTGGTAATCTTCTTTTAATTCCTGCTGATACTGCCTATCTCTGATAGAATTAATATCGTGTGTATAATTAGAATTTACGTCTTGTATGATGCTAGACGGATTAATATTTCCTAAGTCCGGGGCGCTGGATGCAGGCAAAGCAATAACACAAAGGGCTGAAATTCCTAATATTGCTTTGAAAATATTTATACCTTTTTTGTTCTTTTTCATTATTCACCTTCTGTTGATAATAAAAACCTAGAAAAATTTTTTGTTGCTAAAATTTTTACAAAAATTTATAAAGCATACTAAAATTCACTATTCCGCTGTTATTATTATATTGTATATTCATGACCTTGTAAAGATTTTTATAAAAAGTTCACATTAATGAAGTACGTAATTGTAAAATTTAATATGTTTAGTGTAGAATTTCTTTGTAGGTTGAATGTACAATCATATATATTAAAAAGGAGAAAATATGAACAAGATTAAATTCGCAGTTTTGGGTGTTGCAGCATTTGTTATTGGTATGTCAGTTCAGCATTTTGCGATGTCTGATGTTCCTTCAAAAATTGCCGTAGTTGATGTGCAGCAGGTCGTTGCTTCATCTTCTCAGGTTAAAACTTTAAAGAAAGAACAGCAGGCTAAAGCTTCTGAAATTATTAAATATGTTGAAAAAGCTAGAAAAGATGTAGCTTCTGTTACTGATGAAAAGAAAAAGAAAGCTCTTGAAGATAAGTATAATAAAGAACTTGTTTCCAAAAGAGATAAATTAGAAAAAGATTATGCTTCTAAATTATCAGCAATTGACAAAAGTATTTCTGATAAAATTGCAGTAGAAGCTAAAAACGGCGGATATGACGTAGTTCTTGCAAAAGGCGTTGTTCTTTACGGCGGTACAGATATTACATCTAATGTTATTAAAGCTGTAAAATAATTAATTTTAAATTTAATTATTAATTAAAAAGCCTCCTTATTTAAGGAGGCTTTTTCTATTGCTCGCACGCCCCGCCGATGGCGAAACTGAGAATACGATATTAGATTAAGCTCTATATGTCTTTGTATGACCCTGCAAATTTGTCTTTATAAACGGTATGCAGGATTTCATGCGCTTTATGTGAATTCGGATGTTCCAGATATTCCTGATAAAGCTTCTGAATAGAAGGATTCATGTGTGATTTGCGTAAAGGAAGCTCAATATCTTCTTTATACAGACCTTCTGCGCGTTCTCCTTTGATTTTGCTGTCATCGCAGCTTCTTGGCTGTCCTCCGCCGTTGATACATCCGCCAGGGCACGCCATTACTTCAAGCATCTGGAAAGGTGCTCTGCCTTCTTTGATTTCTTTTAATGCTTTTTCTGCCTCTTTTAGTGTTGATACTACACGTACAACCAATTTTGTACCTTTCAAATCAAGTTCAACATCTCTTGAGCGGTTGGAGGTTCCTCTTAATGCTTTAAAATCGACATCATTTAAAGGTTCGCCTGTTGCAAACTCATATGCTGTTCTCACAGCGGCTTCAGCAACACCGCCGGAAGCCCCAAAAATTGTTCCGGCACCTGTGTATTCCCCGAACGGAGAATCATGATCCTCCGGTTCAAGCGCATTAAAATTGATTCCGGCTTCTTTTATCATTCTGCCGAGTTCCTGTGTTGTTATTACATAATCTGTATCAGGTCTGCCGTTTCGTGCGAGTTCCGGACGTTTACATTCGTATTTTTTAGCTGTACAAGGCATAATCGCAACAACCACAAGATTTTCTCTTTCAATACCAAGCTGGTTAGGAACTAAATCAACAAGCACAGGCGAAAGCATAGACATTGGAGATTTGCAGCTTGATAAATGGTGTAACATATCAGGATGCTGATCTTCAAGATATTTTACCCAGGCAGGACAGCATGAAGTAAACAGCGGAAGATTTTGGCCTGATTTTAACCTTTCCAAAAATTCGGTTGCTTCTTCCATTATTGTTAAGTCCGCAGAGAAATTCGTATCAAAGACTTTATCAAACCCAATTTTTCTTAATGCTGCATTCATTAAGCCTATGCTGTTTGCACCTGGTTTTAATCCGAACATTTCGCCCAGTGCAACGCGTGTTGCCGGTGCCATTTGAACAACCACTTTTTTATTAGGGTTAGTAATTTCGCTCCAAACATTTTCAATATCGGATTTTATAGTTAAAGCTCCTGTCGGGCATACTGCTGCACACTGACCGCAGTTTACGCAGTCAACCTGACCGAGAAGTCTGCCATTCATTGGCTGAACAACCGTTTTTGAGCCCCTGTTAGCAAAACCGAGAACAGCATGTCCTTGAAATTCCGAACACGCTCTTAAGCAGGCTCCGCAAAGTATGCATTTATTTGGATCTCTTACGAGTGAAGGACTGCTGTCATCAACAGGAAGATATTCATCAAGCGGTTTTTCCGCATAACGTATTTTCCTGATGCCGTATTCTTCAGCATATTGCTGAAGCTCACAGTTTCCAGACTTTTCACAAGTCAGGCATTCCTTATCGTGGTTAGCCAGAAGAAGTTCAAGAACTGTTTTTCTGATTCTTCTTGTTTTTTCTGTGTTTAGGTGTATTTTCAAACCGTTTTCAGGCGGCATTGTGCAGGAGGATTGAATCCCTCTGCCTTCGACTTCCACAACACACATTCTGCATGCGCCGAATGGGGTTAAGTCAGGACGGTAGCAGAATGTAGGAACATTCATACCTGCTTTTCTTATCACTTCCAGCAGGTTTTGTTCGTCTGTAAATTCAACTTCTTTACCGTCTATGAATAATGATTTTTTATCTGTCATAATTATTTTTCCTTATAATTTTTGTCTTGGATTATTGGCGGTTTCCCATTGGGAACAGGCTCACACAACTCTTCAGTTCGTTGGTTCGCTTTGTCAAAACTTTTCATTCTGTTACATAATTTTTATCAAATTATTTCACTCCATTAAGTTTTTCTCATGGGCGTGCCGGGTTCGCTTACGCTTACACTGCGCACATTCCAAAATCCGCTACTCTAATACTATAGCTCTGAACGGGCAGTTGGTTAAGCAAGCTTCACATTTAATACATTTTTCCTGATTAATATGATGAGGCTGCTTAACTGTACCTTCAATAGCTCCGACAGGACAAGTTCTTGCACATTTTGTACATCCTTTGCAGAGTTCTTCCTGAATGACGACTTTCTTCATTGCTGTACAAACTCCAGCAGGACATTTTTTATCTTTAATATGTGCAATATATTCATCTCTAAAGTATTTTAAAGTTGAAAGTACAGGGTTTGGTGCAGTTTTTCCAAGACCGCACAGAGAACCTTCTTTGACTGATAAAGCTAGTTCTTCAAGGGTATCTAAGTCTTTCATTTCCCCTTTACCTGCAACAATTTTTTCAAGTATTTTTAACATATTTTTAGTGCCTTCGCGGCAAGGAACGCATTTACCGCAGCTTTCGTGCTGGGTAAAGTTCATAAAAAATCTTGCAACTTCGACAATACAAGTATTTTCAGCCATTACAACAAGTCCGCCTGAACCGACCATTGCACCTGCTTTTATCAGGCTGTCATAATCCATAGGAAGATCAAGATGTTCTTCTGTTAAACATCCGCCGGATGGACCGCCTATTTGAACGGCTTTGAATTTTTTGCCGCCTCTAATTCCACCGCCTATGTCAAATACGATTTCGCGTAAAGTTGTACCCATTGGAACTTCAATTAACCCTGTGTTATTAACTTCACCTGTTAATGCAAAAGTTTTTGTACCTTTTGAAGTTTCTGTACCGAAAGATGCAAACCAGTCTGCACCTTTTAGCATAATTACAGGTACGTTAGCCAGGGTTTCAACGTTGTTAATTAATGTAGGTCTTCCAAACAAACCTTTATTAGCCGGAAACGGCGGTTTTGGACGCGGCATACCTCGTTCGCCCTCTATTGAAGCAATAAGTGCTGTTTCTTCGCCGCATACGAACGCTCCTGCCCCTTCTTTAATATGTAAAGTAAATGAGAAATCGCTTCCCATAATATTTTTACCTAAGAAGTGTCGTTCTTCTGCATCTGCAATTGCTTTTCTCAGACGTTTAATAGCAAGCGGATATTCTGCACGTACGTATATATACCCTTCATCAGCGCCGATTGCAAAGGCTGCTATTGCCATACCCTCAAGAAGCTTATGCGGGTCGCCTTCCATAATACTTCTATCCATGAAAGCTCCAGGGTCGCCTTCATCGCCGTTACATACAACGTAAGATTTTCCGCCTTTGTTTGCTGCTGTAAATCTCCATTTTCTGCCGGTAGGGAAGCCGCCGCCCCCTCTTCCGCGAAGACCGGATTTTTCAATTTCTTCAATAACCGCATCGGGATTATTGGCTTCAAGAACGTTTGCCAGCGCCTCATAGCCTCTTACTGCAATTGCTTCGTCAATACATTCAGCATTAATGTGTCCGCAGTTTGCAAGGGCTGTTCTAGTTTGTTTTGCATAAAAGTTTATATCTTCATTTTTATGTACATGTTCATGTGTTTTAGGATCAGTGTAGAGAAGTCTTTCCACCGGTTTATTATTTTTTATATGGCTTTCGTAAATTTCTTCAACATCCTCAACTTTAACCTTTACATAGGTGACGTGTTTGTCCGGTATAATTACCAGAACCCCCTGTTCACAGAAACCATGGCAGCCGGTTGGTACGGTTGTCATTTTGTCGTATTCTGTTAGTGTAGAAACATCTGCTCCTAGTTCTTTAAATTTTTCGATAACTTTTAATGAACCATTGGCAACGCATCCTGTTCCTGCACAAACAAGAACTCTAAGCCCCTGTTTTTTTAATTCTTCCTGAGCTTTTAGCTGCTCTTGTTTTATATCAATATTCAAAGCTGTTTTTTCCATATTATCTGCCCTCTTTCAAAAGTGTATCGAGAACTATTCTGATAGCATCAGAAGTCATCTGCGGATAAACTTTACCGTTAATAACAACAACAGGTGCAAGACCGCAAGCACCTAAACAGCTTACGGTTTCCAAAGAGAACATTCCGTCATTTGTTGTCATTTGTCCGTCTGTAAGGCTTAATCTTGCTTTGATTGCGTTTAATACAGGCATAGACCCTCTAACGTGGCAGGCTGTACCATCGCATACTTTAATTTCATATTTACCTTTAGGCTCCAGTGAAAACTGTGCATAAAATGTTGCAACACCGTAAACCGTTGCAGGTGAAAGACCTTCAATTTTGGTTCCGATGTAAATCATAGCATCTTCAGGGAGGTATTTGTATACTTCCTGAACTTTTTGAAGAATCGCAATTAAATTAGACTTTTTACAATCATAAGAATTGATAATTTCGTCTAATTTGGATGTGTCGATTCTCTGAGGATTGTCTACACTCATCTCGAACTCCTATTACATATTATTTATACAACGATTGTATCTTTATTAACCCAAAAACAAACTTATACAATCTTAGTGAGATTATCGCATATTGGTAATAGAAAATCAAGTTTTTAAGATTTATTTTTTAGAAGTTACTTCAGATGTTAGTTTAGCAATATGCCTGTACAAATATCTTAAAAAGTTGTCTTCTGAACACAAATGGCTTGTAAAGATATGGTCAGTTCCGGATTCAGGATCTGTTATAAGCATTGGATTTGCTTTTGAGTGTATATAAGATTTATTTACATCAGAAGAGATAATGGCTTCTTTTGAGCGGCCGTTAAGGATATTGGCAACGCGTACACTTAAATTCCCTTTTAATGATTGTTTCAGGTTCTGTTGAACTTCATCATTAGAATAAATTGACTTAGAAGTATCAAAAATATCTACACTTACGCAATGTTTTTTTGCAAAATTTGCAATAGTTTCCTTTGCTATTTCTACCTGGTTAAATGCGTCAGATGCTGCATCCATTCCTTCTGTATTCACAAAACGGTTAATGGCTTTTTGATGAGTTGCTATTTTATTAGCCGCAATTTTATTTTGTACTTTGTTGATAATTTTTACTATTTTCATATTTCTCCTTTAGCTTTTTATTTAGGATAAAAAGCTATCATAAATTTTTTTGCTAGTTTGTATATTTATATTAATTTTGGACAGTAATCTTTTACCGGACATACTTCACAGTTTGGTTTTTGGGGTTTACACACATTCTGGCCATGGGTAACTATAAGTGTATTAATATCAATCCAGTATTTTTTAGGTAGTTTTTTGCGAAGAGCAAATTCTGTTTCTTCCGGCGTTTTTGTTTTTACATAGCCCATTCTGTTAAAAATCCGGTGCACATGGACATCTACGCAGATTGCAGGCTTATTAAAGCCTCTTGCTACTACCAGATTTGCCGTTTTTCTGCCAACTCCGTTAAATTTAATAAGTTCATCAATTGTTTCAGGAACTTTTCCATCCAGCTTTTCAACGATTTCTTTAGACAGTTCCACTATCTGTTTTGCCTTATTTGCATAAAATCCTACCGGATAGATTGCTTTTTCCAACGTTTTTACGTCGCATTTTGCAAAGTCTTCCGGTGTTCTGCCGATTTTTAGCATTCTTAGTGTTGCCGGATATGTTGTCTTATCATTTGTTCTCAGGCTTAGTATACACGAAATAAGTACCAGATACGGGTCATTAAATGTATCCATTAAATGTACAAAATCACTTTGCTGCTGTTTTGCGTCTTTTAAAAGTCTTACAACTTTATCTATATCGAGTTCAGCCATTCAATAATTCTCCAACATTTATTTTTGTTTTGAGTTTTAGTGCATAAATATTATCATACCCGAAGCTTTGCAGTTTTACAGCATCTTTTTCTGTTGTAACAATAGCACCGGAAATGTCTTTTATATCTGCTGGTTGATATTGATGATGGTCATCAAAAGTTATTTTATTTTTTATTTCATAATCTTTTAAAAAAGCATAAAATTGTTCCGGCTGCCCGATTGCACAGAGTGCTGTTATTATACTGCCCGGGGCAAGATATTCTCCGCTTTTTATGTTATAAACATAATCCGGTTCTGTTTTACATATAAATACAGGAAGTTTTAATTTTTTCCCCATAATTTTTGCCAGTTTTTCTGCTCGTGTATGGTCTGTATTTTTACTTACAATAACAAGTTTATCTACTCTTGAAAAAGCTTTCTTACCTTCCCTGAGCGGTCCTGCGGGAAGCAGTTTTTCATTACCAAAGCCTTTCTCGCTGTCTGAAAGAACTATATCCAAATCCCGGTACAATTTTCTATGCTGGAAGCCGTCATCAAGAATAATATAATTTGCTTTTAAGTTATCTATAGCATACATCGCAGCTTTGAACCGGTTTTTTGACGTTACCACAACCGCTCCTTTTGCGTTTTCAGCAAGCCAGAACGGCTCGTCTCCTGCAAGATTTGCATTATAGTATATTTTTTCTCCGTCTGAAATAAGGTTTATCTGTTTATTAGAGAGTTTTCCGCCGTAGCCTCTTGATATTACAGCCGGTTTATCTCCTCTGGAAATTAAATATTTTGCAATTTCTGCAACTACAGGAGTTTTTCCAACGCCGCCGGTTGTAAGATTTCCTACAGAAATAACAAAAGCCTTTACATGTTTTGGCTTTAATATATGTTTATCGTATAATATATTTTTTAAACCGCTTCCGATGCCGTAAAAAATTGAAGCAATTTCCAGAATTTTTACAAAAGTCCCTTTTGATTCTTTGTTATAATGTATTTTAGTTATTTCGGTTTTTAAATTTTTCATAAATTTATTTTATTCTTAAGTTAAGGTTAAGTTAAGGTTTTCAAACTGCTCCCGCAGGATTTTGAAACAATACTCTGCCTGTATTTTAAAATTAAAAAGAACAACTTAGAACATCAATCTGAACAGTAAGAATCTTTTGTTCAATTTTTCAGAGAATTTTCTCAAGTTGCAGGTTGTTGCAGTTGTTTCTTCCAGAAGTGTCTGCAATTGAGTTTTGTTTTCAGGTGTTACCTGGTTTACTGTTGCAAGTGTTGTTGTTATCTGAACCATAGCTTTGTTAGCATTTTCAACTGTATCTGTAAGCTGGCGTTTCAGGTGTGTATCTTTTGTCATTGAGTTAACAAATGTACTTATTTCATTTATGTTATGGGAAATTGTTCTAATGTCTTTTGCAATTTGTTCAGCTTCTTCTTCATTACCCATAATTTTGTTGAAATTTTTAGCCATTTTATCAACAGAGTCTGCTGTAGTATATATTGACTGCTTGAATTTAGGATCTCCTATAAGAGCATTGATATTTGCAGAAAGTTTGTTAAAGTCGGTTGTAGCCTGTTCCATTAGAGCCATGAGCTGGTCAATGTCGCTTCTTGAATCATCAAGAAGTTTATTGACTTTTTCAACTGTAGAGTTTGCACTTAATGTTAAATCATTTATATGATTAACCGTATCTTTAAGTTCGGCGATTGTCTGGTCTGAAAGCAGAGTGTTAATTTTCTGGTTTGTTTCAGTAAGGGATTCTGCTGCTTTATACTGCCAATCCATAAAGTCTGCAATTCTCATAGGTTCTATAATTGTATATTTTGACTTTTGCTGCGGGTATGGCAGGACAGTATTATCAAGTGTTGAAATCCTTAATTTTTTTACATTATCTTTACAATTAACAGCTTCCCCTTTTATGAAATCAGGAAGTATAAGTCCAGGGAGGTTTACAATATAATCAACTTTATAGGCATATTTTGTTTTAATTCTATCCCTGAAACTATAAGGTATTGCATCACTTGGAACAACTTCTATATTATTTATTTTACCTACATCATAATATTCATCACTCAATTTCATCTGTACAGCATCATCCTTAAACAAAACATCCTTGTTATACATTGGAATATAAAGAGTTCTTGTTTTAGGAGGAGTAATTTCAAGGAATAATTCTCCGATAAGACCGGATTGTTGTATTGAAAACATTGATGCTGTAGGTATCTCAATATCAGGTTCGGTTATAACGAATTTTACATTTACGTAGCTGTTATCACCGTTAATTACAGGAGTAATTTCTTCAACCTGACCAACGCGAAGTCCCATCATCTGGACACCTGAACCGGGGCGCATGCCGTTAACGTCCTTGAACTGGACTTCAATTCTGTCCGCAGAAGAAAAGGCTCTGCCTTTTACCCTGAATACAACACCAACAAGCAATACCAGTGCTATAAGAGTTAAAAGACCTACTTTAAATGATGATGATATTTTCATTAGCTACCTTTCCTTACTAAAACAGATTATAAAGCAAGTGTAGCAGAAAAAAGATATTAATGCAAAATTATAAATAATTAGCTAAGATATTTTTAACATAATTCTGGGTTTCCTGATACGGAGGAACTCCAGAGTATTTGTCAACTGCTCCGGGACCGGCATTGTATGCCGCAAGGGCAAGGATTATATTGCCGTTATATTTATTGAGCATTGATTTTAAATATTTAACACCGCCTTCTACATTTTGCCATGGATTATAGGCATCTTTGACGCCAAGATGCTTTGCTGTTGCCGGCATAAGCTGCATTAACCCCATTGCACCTGCTTTTGATGTGGCGTTAGGATTAAAGCCTGATTCCTGTTTTATCAAAGCTTTTACGAGTTTTTCGTCTACTCCGTATTTTTCTGAAACTTTTGATACCATACCTAGAATCTGCGCTTTGTTTGCACTGCCTGCGGCTGAAGGGTAAGCATTTGCTGCTGTTGTGCCGTTTATTTCACTGAGGGCATTTGTAAGGGAATTCATTGAGTTGTTTTTTACAATATTGGCATTAACTTTCATCGCCTGCGGGCCTAGCAGTAGAGAGCCAAAATTGCTTTTTGTTGTTGATTGGAGAATGTTTTCAAAAGATTCTATGGTGTTAGGATTATTTGCGGGATAAATTGTATCAATCGGATTTAAAGATGCAGGGCGTTCATTTCTGTTAATATAATTTACCTGATTATTCAGCGCTGCATATCTTTGCATTGCTGCGGATTTCCCGCCGCTTGATAATAAACCTTGAATAAATTGTGAAAACATAATTCTCTTCCCTTGTCCAATAATAACATTATAGATTTAAACTACTACCCTGTTATCATTTGAATTAATGATTTTTTTCGGGAAGTCAAAATATTTTCGCTCATCTTGCCTGCGCGGTTTAATTTATAAACATACAATCGCCATAACTGTAGAAACGATAATTGTTTTTAATTGCTTCACTATAAGCTTCAAATATAAAATCTTTTCCGGCAAGAGCGCTTACCAGCATTAAGAGTGTTGATTTCGGCAGGTGAAAGTTTGTTATTAATTTATCAACGACTTTAAAGTCATAAGGAGGGTAAATAAATAGTTCTGAGTGGTCATGGCAGGCTTTCAGCTCTCCAAATTTGCTGTAAGCTGTTTCCAGAGTTCGCACTGTTGTTGTTCCAACTGCTATGATTGTTTTTCCGTTTGCTTTTGCTGTGTTAATTGCCTCGGCAGCTTCTTGTGTAATTTCAAAAGTTTCGGAGTGCATTTTGTGTTCAAGTATATTTTCACATTTTACAGGACGGAAAGTTCCAAGTCCTACATTTAATGTTACGTATACTATATCAACACCTTTGTCCTTTAATTTCTTTAAAATCTCTTCTGTAAAATGTAGTCCGGCGGTCGGTGCAGCAACAGAACCTTCATCTTTTGCATAAACCGTCTGGTATCTTTCAAAGTCAAGTTTTTTAATATCTTCATTCTGCATTTTTCTTTCAATATAGGGCGGAAGCGGAATATTTCCGTTTCTGTGCAGAACTTCAAGGATATTTCCTTGATAGATGAGTTTTACAAGCCACTCTCCGTCATCTTCAAGTCTTTTTATTACTTCAACTGAAAGTTCTGAACTTATCCTGACAATTGTGCCGTTTTTTACTCTTTTGGAGGGTTTTATCAATACTTCCCATTCATCATTTTCAAGTTGTTTCAAAAGGAAAATTTCAATTTTGGCACCTGTTTCTTTCATTCCGTAAAGACGTGCAGGAAGAACTTTCGTATTATTTAAAACCAGCATAGAATCTGGTTCAATTAAATCAACAATGTCATAAAAATGTTTATGCAAAATAGAATGCTTGTCCCTGTTAAGTACAAGCATTCTTGAATTTTCACGTTTTTCAGCAGGCAGCTGGGCAATCAGTTCTTCGGGTAAATTGTAATCATAATCTGATAATTTCATTACTGCCTCTGTTATTTTTTATAAATTTGTTTCAGCTTATCAAGCAGGCTTGCAGGCTGAGGTTGACCATCTACTACAACCTCTGCTTCAATAACTTTTGAACCGTCGGTTGCTTTTACTTTTTTGTTGGCTTCTTCCATATCCATTTGTTTGTTGATAAGAACAGTCTGAAGCACCTGAACAACGTTGCTTACGATTAGATAAATCAAAACTCCGGCAGGGATAGGAATTATCACAAAAGTTCCTATAATCATCATCGGCATGAATGTTCCCATAGATTTTTGGATAGCTGCCTGTGTAGGATCCATTGAATCCTTGTTTTTGTTGGATGTTGCCATCATTAATTTTTGCGAAAGTACAATTGATAAACCAAATAATACTATCAGAGCAAATACATCCCAGTGGAATGATTTTTTTACTTCTACTGTAGGCATTGAAGTTATCAGGTAACCGCCCTTTCTGGTAAATGTAAGTTTTTCATTTTCTCTTGTATTCTGGTCTGTAACAGTGATTTCAGCTTTTTGTATCTGATCAAGCTGGTTAAACTTAAGACCTAAATTGTCCAAGCTCATTTTTAAATCAAGATTTTCACCTGGTTTAATTTCACCCTGAACTTCAAGTGCTTTTTTCTGGTTATTAATTTTTACGTTATCAATAACTTCTTTCGGCAGGTATACACGTGCAGTTTTGCCAGGAACAAACACGTCATATTTTGAAATCCCCATCACCCCGTCGTTTGAAATGCCTGCACTCGCTCTGAGTGTTGTATCCAGGCGGTTAATAAATAGGAATTTTGAGTTTCCTGCCATCTGGATGAATTGCGGGCTCATTAATGCAGAGTAAAGAAGAATAAATATCGGCATCTGGATTAATAAAGGCAGACAGCCGCCCATAGGGTTAAAGTTATGCTCCTTGTAAAATTCCATCATTTTTTGCTGCATAACCTGCGGGTTATTCTGGTATCTGTCCTGTATTGCTTTTAATTTAGGCTGTAATGTCTGCATCATTCTCATAGAACGCTGCTGTGATGTATTAAGCGGCCATAGTGCTGCTCTTACAATTAATGTTAATACAACAATAGCAAGCCCGTAACTTCCAACAAAAGAAGCCAGCACTTTTAATATTTCAATAGTTAAAGTTACAAAATCCAATTTCCCTAATCCTCATTAAAAATAAAAAACATTCTTCCAAAACTTTATTATAAAAGAAGAGTAAAGTCAAATGAATGCTCCCGTTGAATTTAATTAGTTATAAAAGTTAAAATCGTTATCCAGCCTGTCTTCAATAAGCTTAATAAAGTCAGAGCACTTCATTCCGAAAGCATTAGCAAGCTTCCAGACCGTTGTAAGTCTTGCATCTATATAGCCTTTTTCAAGTTTAGAAAGCAGACCATTTCCTATATCATATTCAAACGAGAATTTATTTATGCCTTTTCCGGTTTTCTTTCTATTTTCAAGAACAATATAGCCAAGACTGTTTAAAATCTTTTCCTTATAAAATTTTTGATTATCATTATCAAGGTCTTGCATATATTTTAATTTTAAAATATATTGAATTTATTGTATTGAATATAATCTATAGAATATATTCAATAGGTAGTTTAAATGGAGTTATAGATATGAAATTTAGAAATCTGTTTTATTTTGAAAAAGTTAAAGCTTCAAATCATATGATTTTTAACTTTTTGGGAGTAAAGATGAAGTTTAAAATCAGGTATGGAGGAAAAATGCTGGAAGATGAGGTAGAGCTGTTAAAAAAAAGACTTCTTAAGATTGATAAAATTGCTAATATAGGAAGTATCCTGTTTTTTGTACCTCAATATGATAAGGATTTAATACAAAGGTATATTGTTGAGAGAAATAAATTTTTTGAGCAAAATATTCTTCTTGAACTTTTGGAGTATATTCCAAAGCATGATGCCGTAATTTTGGATATTGGCGCAAATATCGGTAATCACACTTTGTATTGGGCTGCGTTATGTGATGCTAAGACGGTTTATTCTTTTGAACCGGTGAAATCTACTTTTGATATACTTTCAAAAAATATAAGTCTTAATAATCTTGAAAACAAAGTAAAACTGTTTAATATCGGATTGAGTGATGAAATTTGCTATGCAGATGTTTCAGCTTATTATGAAACAAATATCGGAGGAATTTCAGTTAAAAAATCCTCATTAGGTAAATTAAAGCTTGATATGCTTGATAATATTAAAATTGAAGAAGATAGAGTTGACTTTATAAAAATTGACGTGGAAGGACATGAATTGTGTGTATTAAATGGAGCTATGAATACTTTGAAAAAGTACAGCCCGAAAATTTTTGTGGAAACCGGGAACTTAAATGCTGTTACAGAACTTCTTAAACCATTAGGTTATAAGATAAAAAAAGAGTTTGAAAATAACAATTATCTGTTCATTAAATAACTAAAAAAGCTTCACTTAAATGTGAAGCTTTTTTTTAAATGGTCGGGATGACACGATTTGAACGTGCGACCCCCTCGTCCCAAGCGAGGTGCGCTACCAAGCTGCGCCACATCCCGTTATATTAAATTATCAACACTTCAAAGGGTTAAATTTATATTCACCTTATTCAGCGCACCTCTTAAGTCTAACCCAAACATTTTTTTCAGTCAATAGCTTTTTTTTATTTTATTAATAAAATTTTTCTAAAATTTGCATTTTATATACTTTTCTAATTTTGTGCTACAATTGTCTTATGAAAAATATTATTGAACAAAAGGTTTTTTATTCTGATACTGATGCTTACGGAGTTGTATGGCATGGGGCATATTTAAGATGGCTTGAGATGGGGCGTGTAGAGTGGTGCGAAATGACAGGGCATAATCTTATCGAACTTGAGCGTATGGATATTGTTCTTCCTGTTGTTAATCTTAATATACGCTATAAATCTTCAGCCAGATTGAATGATGAACTTGTTATAGAAACAACCGTTTCAAAGTTTAACGGATTAACTGTGACATTTGCACAAAAGATTACCTCAAAAGAAACAGGAAAAATCTTCATTGAAGCCGAAGTTGATGTTGTTGCAATATCTAATTCCGGCAAGCTGTACAGAAGGATGCCTGAAGTTCTTTCTCAGGTTTTTGAAAGGGCGTTGAAATGTCCGGTATCCGTTTAAATAAATATATTGCATCTTCCGGCTTATGTTCGCGTAGAAAAGCCGATGAATTAATAGAAAGCGGTGTTGTTTTTGTAAACGGGAAAAAAGTTACCGAGCTGGGTTTTCTTGTACAGGATAAAGATAAAGTTTTTGTTGATAAGAAGCTTATTCACCCGGCAAGGCATGAATATTACAGATTTTATAAACCAGCCGGTTATATAACAACCAGTGATGATGAAAAAGGCAGAAAAACAATATATGACCTTCTTCCGGAAACTTTGTACGGATTGAAACCTGTAGGGCGTCTTGATAAAGATTCAACCGGTCTTTTAATTTTGACAAACGACGGTGAATTAATTAATGATTTAACCCATCCGTCAGTAAAGGTTCCGAAAGTATATCTGGTGTCTATTGACGGCAGAATTCATCCTCACCAGCTTGATCAGATGGCTGCCGGTATAGAAATAGAAAAAGGCAAGACTGCTTATGCCGATGTTATGGTTTTAGAGGCTGATAACAAACATACTATGATGCAGGTTACGCTTTATCAGGGTTTAAACAGACAAATAAGAAAAATGTTTGAACATTTGGGTTTTGAAGTTAAGTCATTAAAACGTATACAACATGCTACAATTAGTCTGGATGGTTTGAAAAGAGGACAATTCAAGCCGATTAAGCCTCAGCAGATTAAAGAATTGCGGAACTTCCTTAACAGGATTGCTTCAAAATGATTAAAGTTGCACTAACAGGTAATATTGCAAGCGGCAAAACAACAGTACAGTCTATACTTGAACGGTACGGATACAAAGTTCTTGATACTGATAAGACGGCTCATGTTCTCTTGGATGAACTTGAAGAAATTAAAGAAGCCTTTGCAGATTTTGATATTGTCGAAAATGGAAAAGTTTCTCGCAGCAGGCTTGGGCAGATTGTTTTTGATAGTCCGGGGCTAAAAAAGAAGCTTGAGGATATTATTCACCCTGCGGTTAAAAGGAAAATTTTAGAATTTTTTGAAGAAAATAAAAATGAAGATTTAGTATTCACAGGCATACCGCTTTTGTTTGAAAGCGGTATGCAGAATATATTTGACAAATCTCTTCTTATTTATACTGATGATAATTTACGCGAGAAGCGCTTAATTTCGAGGAATCATTTCAGTGTTGAATATGCACATAAACGTATGTCTGCTCAAATGTCCCAGGATGAGAAAAAAGAGCTTTGCGATTATGTGATTTATAATAATGGTACGATTGAGGAGCTTGAAATTTCGGTTAAGTCTTTTTTAGCGCTATATTCTTAAACCGGAACAAATACACGAGCCCCCTGCCTTATGTTATTTGTTACGCCGTCGCTGACTGCCTGTCCGTTACCGAGTGTAATCTCTACGTGACCAGCACTGCTGTCATATCCGGCAACACCTCTGTCATAAACCAGTACGCATCCGGCAGGAAGTGATGAAAGATTTATATTGTTTGCAGATATTTCTTTAAAGTTTGAGTTATTGCTCAATATATCTGCATACTGATAACCGTCACCTCTTTGTCCGTTTGACAGACCGGTGTTTTCAAGCGCAATTCTTACATATTTTGCGCATTTATGAGTAAAGCCAACTGCATTGCCTGCTGCGGATTTTGCAAGATTATAGCCTTTTTCTGAATTATACCCTACATCTTTCAAAGCCGGAAGATTTGTTTTGGTATTAAATGATGATGTATGGAATGTATAGTTTGAAGTTTTCTTTTTAGATTTGTATGAGTAGTTTGTATTTAATGTCGGCATCCAGGATGTAAATGTATTACTAGATGGTGCCGGTGTTGAATTAGTATTATTGTTAATAATTTTATTTGTTGTGTTAAGAGTGCTGAATGCAGTAATCATATCCATAAAATTCTGCAAGAACGGCATTGCACCGAACCAGCCAAAGTTTCCAAAACCTCCGCAGCAGCCTCCAAACATTGGCATAGGCATTACAGGAGCAAAGCTCACAGGTGCAAAACTCATACCCATACCGAATACAGAGTTACAGGAGAATGCCGGCATAGAATACCCGTATGACATATTAAATCCGCTGCCATACGTATTATTGCTAATATATGAGGTATTCATTTTTACCAGTGCGCTGCCAAACAAAACTTTTCCCTTTATATAAATATCCCCTGTATATTTATATAAACGTTTTTTCTTTAAAAAAATTGCGCAAATATTAACTAATTTTTATAATACCAGCCTCTGCTTTACCTAAATCAACAAGAGAAAATGGTTTGGCTATATCCTCAGTTAGCTCAAAATCGTTGTCTGTAAAGTTATACAAGCTTTTTAAGTCAACAGGTTTTTCTCCGGAAAAGAGGTAGAATTTATTTACATTCTTCATATATAAACCGAATGTATTCGGCTTTTCCAACGCTTGTAAAAATTCTGCCATGACATTTTTCTTTGAAAATCCGTCAAAAGTAAAGTCTTTCATTGAGTAGCAGCTTTTAGCTGTTTCAAGAAGCACATAAGGTTCAATCCATTTTTTTATAATTATGTGTGACATTATACTCCTGCGGTTTCTTTAGCTTCTTCCTGTTTTTTGAATTGCATTTCGTATAATTTTTTGTAAATTCCGTCTTCAATCTTCATAAGGTCTTCATGAGTTCCTAGTTCTGCAAGTTCGCCTTCATTTACAACCGCAATTCTGTCTGCATTTTTAATTGTAGAAAGTCTGTGTGCAATAACAAATACTGTTTTATTCTGAATAAGGTTATCAAGAGCTTTTTGCACAATAGCCTCTGATTTATTATCAAGTGCAGAGGTTGCCTCATCAAGTATTACGATAGGTGCATCTTTGAGCATAGCTCTTGCAATAGCCACACGCTGTCTTTGTCCACCGGAAAGTGTTGTGCCGCGTTCTCCTACATATGTATCCAGCCCTTTTTCAAGAGAGTTTGTGAACTCATCGAGATGAGCCATTTTGACAACTTTTTCTAATTCTTCTTCGGTAGCGTCTTCATTACCCATCATAATATTCTGCCTGATAGTTCCGGAGAAAAGGAAGTTATCCTGAAATACAAATGAAATCTGGTTTCTCAAAGAATGAAGCTGGAAATGTCTTATGTCAATACCGTCAAATTCAACAGAGCCGCTGGTGACATCATAAAATCTCGGGATAAGGCTTACAACGGTACTCTTTCCTCCGCCGGAATTACCAACAAGCGCAAGGGTTTCGTTTTTATTAACTTTAAGATTAAAGTTCTTAAGCACAGGAACGCCTTCTTCATATTCAAAGTTAACATTTTTAAATTCAATAGCATTATTAAAGTCTTTTAATTCAACGGCATCAGGTGCATTTTTAATATGAGGCTGTAAATCAAATAATTCAAATACACGTCCCATAGCAACGAAGGTGCCCTGAAGGCTTGTTAATGTGTTACCAAGGGTTTTGGTAGGTTTATAGAGCAGCAGTAATGATGTTACAAATGATGCAAAGCTTCCTGCTGACATCTGACCAGAAAGTATAAGGTGGTTTCCGTATGCCATAACAAGCGCAATACCTATTGAACAGACAAAATACATAATAGGCGACATCCAGCCTACACGTTTTGTCAACGACATTGCAAGATTAAACTGCTGGTGAATCTGGTCTTCAAACTTGTCATTTTGTGCTTCCTGTAAGTTGTAGGCTGTCATAATTTTATTGCCTGCAAATGTTTCATTAAAGTTTGTTGTCATATTACCGCCGACAACCATGCTTGCATTGGAAACGCTTTTAATTTTTTTTCTGATTAAGGTTACAGGAGTAATTGCAATACCCATAACAGTAACACCGATTATTGCAAGCTGCCAAGAGTTATAAATCAAAACTCCGACAAGCCCAACAAGACCGAATGCTGTTGCAATAAATGATTTTAAGCTTTCAATAATATTTTTAGACGCAGCATCAGGATCGGATAAAAATCTTGTTAAAACAAGACCTGATGAGTTTACATCATAAAACTGCGGATCAAGATTAGTTAACTTTTTAAATAAATCAATTTTTAAAGAGTTGGAAATTTTATTTCCTGTCCAGTCAGTCAGGTAATTACTTACGTATTTTAAAATGCCCTGAAATAATGCAAACCCAACAATACCAAATGGTATGATTGCGGCAAATGCTGCCTGAATATGAATATCATGCCCGAGAATTGTATAAGTCTTTGCCGGGTCACCGTTAATTACAAGATCAAGATACGGTTTAAGCGACAGGGCCACGACACCATCAAGCAAGCCCAGCGGGATAGCTATAATCAGGTTCATAATTGCCCTTGGCATTACCGGTTTTATATATGGAAAAATCTTTTTTAAAAGGTAACCGTATTTAAATGCGTCCTTAGATATTGTATCTTTTAATCTGTACGTATTTGACATTATTTTTAAGCCCTCTGTAAACTAATCAACTAATAGCCATTATTCCATAAAAATTTTAAATTGCCAAAATATTTATTCTTTGTGTTACAATTTGTTTATGAGAGTAGTCTAAGGAGAACTTATATGCAGATTTGTGTTATTGGAACAGGATATGTTGGGCTGGTTGTTGGAACATGTCTTGCAGAAATGGGTAATAATGTAACTTGTGTTGATAATGATTTAGAAAAGCTGTCAAAGCTTGAAAAGGGTATTGTTCCTATTTATGAACCCGGACTTGAAGAATTAATCAAAGTAAATGTCAGAGAAAAAAGACTTCAATTTACATCTGATTTAAAATCTGCTGTTGAAAAGGCTTTAGTTTGTTTTATTGCAGTTGGAACTCCTCAGAGTGAAGACGGGGCAGCTGATTTGCAGTATGTTGAAGCTGTTGCTGAAAGTATAGGTAAGGCTGTGAACGGTTATAAGGTTATTGTTGACAAATCTACAGTTCCGGTTGGTACGGCAGACAGAGTTACCGAAATAATCAAAAGGTATACCCCGCACGATTTTGATGTGGTATCAAATCCGGAGTTTTTAAAACAAGGTGCTGCTGTAGATGATTTTCTAAAGCCGGATAGGGTTGTTATAGGGTCAAACTCGCAGAGGGCAACCGAAATTATGCAAGAGTTATATTCGCCGTTTTTGCGTACCGGAAATCCTGTAATAATTATGGATGTCAAGTCTGCCGAGATGACAAAATATGCTGCAAATTCTTTTTTAGCAGTAAAAATTTCGTACGCAAATGAAATTGCAAATATTTGTGAAAAAGTCGGTGCTAATGCAGAGATGGTACGAATTGGTATGTGCGCCGATAAACGTATCGGTTCGCAATTCCTGTTCCCGGGGCTTGGGTACGGCGGGAGTTGTTTTCCAAAAGATGTTAAAGCTTTATTGAAGACTGCAAAAGACAACAACTGCGGATATAAGCTTCTTGAGGCTGCCGATGAGGTTAATAAAGAGCAGAGAGTAATTTTTATAAATAAAATTTTGAAAAGATTTAAATCAAATATTGCGGGCATGACATTTGGTGTATGGGGGCTTGCATTCAAACCAAAGACCAATGATATGCGTATGGCGCCTTCCATTACAATTATAAATGCACTGCTTACTCTCGGTGCGAAAGTAAAGGCTTATGATCCTAAGGCATTTGATTTTGCGCGTAGTCTTTGGGGTGATGAGATAACTTATGCAGATAATGCTTATGATGCTTTAGACGGTGCGGATTGCATGCTGCTTCTTACTGAATGGAATGAATTCAGAAGACCTGATTTTGACAAAATCAAAAGTTTGATGAAAAATCCTGTCATTTTTGACGGCCGCAATCAGTATGAACCTGAAAGAATGGAACGCAGAGGATTTGAATATTACTGTATAGGCAAATAAGCTTTATATTTTGTTTAAAATTTCGTGAATAGTATTCAGTTTGCTCTCATCAAGCCTGTGACCGCCTGAATCAAGAATAACTAGTTCTCTGAGAGATTTTGATTTTAAGGCAAGAGCTTTTGATGACTTAACCGGTATAAGGTTATCGTTTGCTGAGTGGATTATGTATAATGGTACCCTTGTTTTGGAGATTCTTTCTTCTGTTTTGAAAATTTTTTCAAGCGGGTTTAAAATTCTTGGATAATGTTTGTATATGTATTGGAAAAGTTTTGGAATTTTGAATTTTTTATTATTGACAATATTGTCTACTTCATAGCTTAGTGTATTTACCGGAGAAATTAGGATTAGAAAAGATGCTTGCGGAATTTCTTCAGCAACCCTTGTGGCTGCAAACCCTCCAAGACTGTGTCCGACTATTCCTATATTTGCAGGTTTGATTTTCTTTTTCTTTAAATATCTAATTGAGCCGGCAATATCTTCTTCCAAAGTATATTCATCAGCCATTCTGGTTTTGTTTTTGCCAAAGCCGCTGTATTCAGGTGCAAGGACTGCATATTTCGATTTTAAAAATTCATTGTAAATCTGCTGGCAGTTTGAGATATTCTGTGATGTTCCATGAAAAAAAATGATATATTTGTCTGTATTCTCAGGGTTAATATCATAGGCTGTAATTTTTCTGCGCCCGGTAAGAGGAATTTGTATTTCGTTTATTTTTCCTTTTAGTTCAGCTATAGGCGGAGAAAAGCGTCTTCTTGATGCAATTTGCGACCGTTCAAAGAGTTTCATGCAAAATCTGTATGCCGGATTATACTGCTTTAAGTGTAGTTTACCCTCAAAAACAACTGTATCTGCCGGGTTAATATTTTTATTAATATAAGTTTTATTTTTGTTTTCTGCAATATTTGGACAGACTGCAAACTTTCTGTTTAAAACATTGCTAACTTGAGTGATACGCATAAAAATCCTTTTTGTTTTTTTAACTTAACAGGAATACTCTGTCTAATCAAGAAAACAAATACTAATTTTACAAAAATTATAATCTTACACTTGACTTTATTATTCAATTCAGATAGAGTAATTAATGTAACTTTTTTCGCATAAAGCGGAAGGGGCTGCGGCTAGGCTTCATAATTTGCCTGAGTATCAAATTATGAAAGGAGATAGACAGCATCTAGCAATGAGCCGCAGGTAGTAAAAATTAAATAGTTATAGGGTCTGTGGCAAGGCTCCGTAATTTGATTAAGTATCAAATTATGGAGGGAGGTAGACAACGTCTAGCAATGAGTCGCAGGTAATGAAAATTAAATATTGTGTGGGCCTGTGGCGAAATTGGTAGACGCACTAGACTTAGGATCTAGCGCAGCGATGTGTGAGAGTTCGAGTCTCTCCGGGCCCACCATTAAAAAAGAGCCTTTGCGGCTCTTTTTTTTAGTAGAAACCCTTAGTGCATAAAAATTTTTATTATATAATAATATTTAGAAGGAAAAACAACAATTCTTTATCATCATATTTGATTATTACTTTTATATCTTTAGGTTTTCTTGGCAGGCTTTGTTTTATAAGGAGAAATTTAAAAAGGTAAATTATTCTTGAAAATCTATTTGTATATTCCCGTTTATATACTTATGCCATATTTTTGAGGCTTCTTTAATTAAATGCAAATTAAACGGTAAACCAAAGTTTAATTCTGTATCTTCATTTTCTTCCGTTTCAAGTATTGTGCCAGTTCGATCACAATGTTTGAATGCGTTCGCATAATTAGAAATCTTTTTTAAAACAGGAAATCTACTTAATATGTTGTTTTTATAATTTTTAAAAGAAATTCTGTTCTTGTATTTTGAATGATAATACAAATAATCAAAAATATGATCTAATGAAATTATTGCATTTATATACTTGCGGAATGCTTCTCGTGGATTTTTCAATATTGGTGTTTTGTTTTTACCAATTAATCCTAATTCAATAAAAAAATCACAACAATTCATTAATGCAATTAATTGAATATAATCATAATGATTTTTTATTGGACTATCTTTTCCATTTTTTAGATATTGCATATCTAGATTATAATACAAACTTATAAAGGGCTTTAAAAGAAATTTTCCTAATGTAATTTATGTTGCTCGTTTCATCTAACGAAACATATGTTTTCCTTATTAATATTTTATTTATATACGTTAACAAGAGTAATAAATGTCACCAAATCTTCATCAAGTTTGTCGTATACGTTATCCGGTATGATTATTTTTCTGGCATCAAATTCTTCAACAAAACATGTGGTCATTGACTTATCTGAAGGATACTTTACAAGAAATTCATATAAATCTTTTACCTTGTTAATATATTCAAGATTTACTTCTGCATTTTTTGCGTTCTTTTTATTGTATTTCTCTTCAAGTTTTACAATAGAATAATAAACTGATGACTTATCACCTTTGTTATAAAGAAAATAATCTTCCCTAAACGATACATAATGTTTTGATAACCTTCCGGAAGGAGAATTAATAATGCCGCGAATGACATTTTCATCCTTTGTCTGACGTTTGTTGGTTTCAGCAGCAATACATGGCGATAAAAGCAGCACCATACTTACAAGTACAATAAAAATTTTTTTTCATATCCAGCTCTCCATAATCTATTTTCTGTCAAAATTTTCGGGGTGTGCAGAATTGGAAAGTTTTATTTCGTAAAATTCGTTTTTATCAATATTTACCCCCATTGTTTCTGTACTGACAGTAAATTTCTTCTTTTTGTTTTTTAAAATATTGTCGATAAAACTTTTCATAATTAAATGATAGCACAAAGTAAATATTTATTAATTGCTGCTTGCAAAATTTTCTACTTTGTCCTACTATTATAATACTTACGTGCGTCGGTATATTTTTGTGGAAAATATTTAACAGCCGATTAAGGAATTTAAACAAATAGTATTAAGTAAAAATTATAAAGGAAATTGGAAATGAACCCTATTATTGACGAATTAGAAAAACCTTATATGGAAAAAGAAGTGCCGGACGTAAACCCGGGTGATACTGTTAAAGTATTTGTAAGAATTGTTGAAGGAAACAAAGAAAGAATTCAGGCTTTTGAAGGTACTATCATTAAAAAGCATGGTTCAGGTATTAACAAAACTATCACCGTAAGAAAAGTATTCCAGGGTGTTGGTGTAGAACGTGTGTTCCTTCTCCACTCTCCAAGAATTGAAAAAATTAACGTTGTAAGACGCGGTGATGTTAAACGTTCTAAATTATATTACTTAAGAGAACGTTCAGGTAAGGCAACTCGTATCAAGGAAAAAATTGAAAAAAGATAAGACTCATATTCACTGGTATCCGGGACATATTGCTAAAGCTGAAAGAAAATTAAAAGAACAGCTTTCTCTTGTTGATGCAGTGATTGAAGTTATTGATGCGAGATTACCGTTATCAAGCATTTATAAAAATATTACGGGGCTTCTTGGTGAGAAGCCCCGATTAATTTTGCTGAATAAGGCTGATTTGGCAGATACCGCTGAATTGAAAAAGTGGGCGAAGATTATTGAGGATAAGTTTAATGCTCCTGTTATCTTATCTGATGCCAAAAATTCAAGGGATTTAAGCATAATTGTTAAAAAAGCGGTTGAATTATCCGAGCCAAGAATTCAGGCTTTGATGAAAAAAGGCTTATTAAGGCGTCCGGCAAGAGTTATGGTTGTTGGTATGCCAAATGTTGGAAAATCCAGTATTATTAATAAACTTACAAAATCCTCAAAAACTAAAATCGGTGCAAAAGCCGGTGTAACCCGCCAGCAGCAGTGGGTTCGCATTAATCCGCAGCTTGAGCTGCTTGATACTCCGGGAATTATCCCGATGAGACAGGATGATCAGGAGGCGGCTAAAAAATTAGCTTTCGTAAATTCAATATCCGAAAATGCTTATACTAATGAAATTATTGCTCATGAACTGCTTGAGATTTTGGATAGGAAATATTCAGCGCAGCTAAGAGAATATTATGGAATTGGTTCTGAGGATTTGTCAGTTGAGAATATTGCGCTTAAGCGAAACTGGATTATTGCCGGCGGGCAGGCTGATATAGAAAGAACTTCTGTTTATATATTAAGAGATTTTAGAGAAGGAAAGATTGGAAAATTTATTTTAGATGACTTTGAAGAGCAATAAAAATTTATTTGAGTTCGATACCGGTTTTAAGAAAAAAATAATAGGAACAGATGAGGCGGGAAGAGGTCCTGCTGCTGGCGGAGTTTTTGCAGCGGCTGTAACTTTCCCTGAAAATTCAGGCAGTTTGATAGAAAGACTTGCTGTTTTAAATGACAGTAAACAGCTATCAAAGAAAAAGCGAGAGAGTATTTACGATATAATCAAAAACGAAACAATAAATTCTATTATTTGTGTTGAGGTTGGAGAAATTGAGGAGATAAATATCCTTAATGCCTCGTTAAAGGCTATGAAACTTGCATGTGAAGCTGTTATTGAAAAGGTTGGATATGAAAATCTTCTTGTGCTGGTAGATGGTAATAAGCTTATTAAAGACTTTACAGCTGCTCCCCAGCATTATGTTGTGAAAGGTGACGGAACGTCAGCTTCTATTGCCGCAGCAAGTATTCTGGCAAAGGTTACGCGTGACAGGTATATGGAAGAGTTAGACGCACAATACCCGCAGTATGGCTGGGCAAAGAATGCCGGATATTTAACTAAAGAACATATGGCGGCAATTGATAAGTATGGACTTACCGAATTTCACCGCCCGTCGTTCTTAAGAAAACATTTTGAAAAGCAAAAACAGTTGAATTTATTTTAAGTATGGATAATCTTTGGGGATTTTCCACCCGTTTTGCATTATAAGAGTTGAACACCCCCAGTTTCTGGATTTGTTTGCACAATCTTTTGTGAGCTGTTCATGTGATTGTTTAGTTCCATACGTTGTTATTCTCGAATTTTCAATATCACCAATAAATAAAAATGTGTTTATACCATCAAAATGCCCGTTTTTGCAGTTTTTGTAGTCTATACAGTAAAATATATATAAATTATTTAAACTTGGAGTTTCATCCGGGAGAGTGCCGGAAAAGTAACTGTTAAATCCGCTGCCGTCTATAAATATTGCTTTATAATAGGTATTATTTTTTCAGACCCTTCTTCGTAGATAGTTTTTATATATTTTGTTATGTTATCCCTGTACCAGCTTTCCAAATATTTAGAATCTGTTAAATCTGTCTGCTCAAATACTAATTCTCCTTTTTCTGACTTGGCCCTGGCTAATGCCTGATTCATTACTGAATAAAATTTTGCAAGCCTTGTTTCTACAACATTTCTTCTATATTTATTAATGACTGAAGGTAACGTCATTGCTGCGACCACACCTATAATGCCGAGTGTTATCAAAACTTCAGCCAGAGTGAATGCATTTTTATGTCCAAAAACGAAGGAGGATAATTGTTTAAGCCCCCCCCCCCTCAGGGAAATTTGCGCTATAACTTGTGTTTCGCATATACTATTCCTTTCTACGCTTCAAAAAGTTTATGAAGCCGTCTTCTTATATCTTCTTCATCCAGTTCGTTTGTAACTTTGTTTAAATCTATTGCCATTTGATAATAATTAGCAGCATCATTTGTAAAATCAAGCATCTGGCTTGCTCTGCCTGCATTAAAATAGGCAAGTGTATAATTTGCATTTAGTGCAATAGCTTCTTCAAAGTATTCCAGGGCTTCTTCTGCATCGCCAAGCCCGTCAAGGTATAAAATTCCGAGGTTATTCTGAGCATAAGCATTTTCCGGATTTAACTCAATTGCTTTATGATAAGCAACAAGGGCTTCTTCAAGGTAATCCTTTTCCCATAGAGCAGTACCGGCCTTAAAATATCCTCTATAATCTTCAGGGTTAAGCAAAATTGCATCACAATATGCCCGTATTGCTTTATCAAGATCATACTCTGCCATGTGAATATCCCCCAGGGAAATATGTAATTCATAATTGTTTGGATCTAAAATTATACCAGCCTGATATGTTGCAACTGCTGCTTCTATATTTCCTTTTATTTCTCCGTAAATTGCGCCGAGTGCCTGACATACGATTGCAGTCCATTCATTATCCGGATTTATAGCGATTGCCTTCTGGTAAAACTCTATGGCATCATCATACAATTCAGCTTTTGAAAAAGCATATGCCAGCGAATTATTATAAAACGGATTTTCAGTATCCCTTTCAAGTGCAAGTTTGAATGCACTGATTGAGTTGATTTTATCTTCTTTTTTTAGATATAAATGTCCTAATTCATAATAAATTTGAGCTGTATCTATATCAAATTCAAGAAGCTTTTCGTAACAGTCAATTGTTTCATCTGTGTTTTCAGGGAAATATGTCTGTAATACGGTTGCTAATTTTATAAGTACTTCCCTGTTAAGCGGATTAGATTCCAGTACTTTTTTGTAACAATCTACTGTCAAATCAATTTCATTATTTTTAAGCGCCAAATCGCCCATTTTATTATAAAAAATCTGGCTGTGGCTTGTTTCAATTATTGCTTTTCTGTAAATATTTTCTGCTACAGGATAGAGCTTAAATTTTTCGAGAAACTTTCCAACTGTGTTAAATGTGAATACCGAAAAGTCATCTGAAATGTTTTTGTAAAACATTTTTAAAGACGGTCTGTCCCATGCAAGCATAAGGCTTCCGGAGAGGAAGTAGTACAAAAATTGCATATAATCCGCCACAGACCCGTTTTCTGCATTAATTTTCTGCAAGATAGTCTGTGATAAGACAAGTCTTGGTCTTGCAGATTTAAATCTGCTCATCTTTATTGCAGATTTAAACTCTTCCATGGCTTCCGGATAATTCTCTGCCATTTTCATAAAGAAACCTGTATATAGATGCGCATTCATGTTTTTTGGAGCCAGAGAAACAGCTGTTTTGCACTGATCTATGGCAGTGTTCACGCTTATCTGTCCCTGTTCCCACATTAATGCAGCAAGGCGGTAATAAGATTCAGGAATTGACGGATCAAACTTTACCGCGTCAATATAATTTGTTATTGCTTCCTGCAAATCATTATTATCCTGTCTTATTAAATATTTTTCATGCGCAATACGTGCTTTTTCAAGTGCTTCCTGCGCCTTTTTGCTTTTTTCGCTGTCTGCTGCCGTTACCGGCGGTACTAAAATCTGTTCTGACATTTGTGAGCTCCAAATAAAATATGTGTATAACTTTTATCGAATCATCTTTTTTCAATCTTTATTATTTCTACAAAATATCCTCTAAATGTATTAGATAATCGGGTGATATAATATTTGATAAGCGTGTTTTAAAGATACTCTGCATTTATTTTCCTTTGTATTATAATGGAGTTATGGGATATTTGAATAATGAATACGATGTAATAGTAGTTGGAGCCGGACATGCCGGATGTGAAGCGGCAATTTCATGTGCAAGACTTGGAGCTAAGGTGCTTCTTGCAACATTAAATGTTGATAATATTGCTATGATGCCTTGCAATCCTGCAATCGGCGGTCCAGCAAAGTCTACACTCGTGCGCGAGATTGATGCTCTTGGCGGTGTGATGGGCGAGGCTGCTGATGAAACTTATATACAGATGAAAATGCTCAATTCTTCAAAGGGTCCGGCAGTAAGGGCTCTCAGGGCACAATCTGATAAAAAACAATATATTGACTTCATGCGCAATATTATAGAAAATAATGAAAATATATTTCTGCGTCAGGCTTGTATTACTGATTTAATTACAAATGATGGCGTTGTCTGCGGTGCGGTTGATGAATTCGGTATAGAGTACAAAGCCCGTTCAATTATATTAACAACAGGAACGTCGCTTTCAGGACGTATTTTTGTCGGGCTTCAATCATACAGCGCAGGCAGATTGGGTGAAAAAGCCGCAATCGGGCTTTCGGATTCACTTATGAAACTCGGTATTAACATTAAAAAGTTAAAAACAGGCACCCCGCCAAGAGTTGATAAGAGAACAATTGATTATTCAAAAATGACAATTCAGCCGGGTGATGAGGTTTTGAATTTTTATTCATTTAAACCTAATAGACCTGTAAGACCTCAGTATCCTTGTTATCTTACAAGAACAAATGAAGAAACTCATGCTATTATCAAAGCTAACCTTGATAAATCACCTATGTATAAAGGGTTAATCCATGGTGTTGGTCCGCGTTATTGTCCTTCTATTGAAGATAAAGTCGTAAGATTTAGCGAAAATCCATCACATCATATCTTTATCGAACCAGAGGGGTTGAATACTTATGAAGTGTATATTCAGGGATTTTCAAGTTCTCTTCCTGCTGATGTCCAGCTTAAAATGCTCAGGACGCTGCCGGGTTTAGAGAAAGCTCATGTTATAAAACCGGCTTATGCGGTTGAGTATGATTATGTTCCTGCTGTTCAGACAACGCATTCTTTAATGTCAAAGACTATTAAAGGTCTGTTCTTCGCAGGTCAGATTAATGGAACCAGCGGTTATGAAGAGGCTGCTGCCCAAGGCTTAATTGCCGGTATTAATGCAATGAATTATCTCAATAACACAGAAATGCTTGAGTTAACGCGAAGTTCATCTTATATAGGAACTCTTATTGATGACCTGGTAACAAAAGATATTGATGATCCATACAGAATGCTTACTTCCCGCTCCGAATACAGACTGCTTCTGCGTCAGGATAACGCTGATGCAAGGCTTACGCCGACCGGACATAAAATTGGCTTGATTGATGATGCTCAGTTCAATTTGTTTAAAGAAAAACAGGCAAATATTGAACGTGAAATTTCAAGAATGAAAGAGGCTAAATTATCACCTTCAGAAGAGGTTAACTCAATTCTTGCTAAATACGGCGAGCATATAGACCGCGGGATTAAGCTTGCAGACCTTTTGAAACGCCCGAATATTAATTATAATATTATTCAGGAAGTTGATGAAACAACCGGAGATCTTAATCTTCCAAGAGATGTCTATGAACAGGTTGAAGTGCTTACGAAGTACGACGGCTATTTAAAACGGCAGGAATTTCAGGTGGATCAGGCAGGAAAGCTTGAAAAATATAAGATACCTGATAATATCGATTATATGTCAATGGAGCATATTTCAACTGAAACAAAAGAAAAATTAAATAAAATCAGACCTAAAACTCTGGCACAGGCTTCCCGTATCGGAGGGGTTAAGCCTGCTGATATTTCAGTGCTAATGGTTCTGCTGGACCGGCATACTTTTGCAAGAACTGAAAATTAAACTGTCTTGTCAAGTTTAGTATATTTAATATTATTCATTTTTAAAATTCTCTCGAAAAGTGCTTCTTTATCAACATTAACATTTACTGTTGCTTTTCCGTAAACACTATTATATCTGATACGGTTAAAAGTGCTGCGCGCATCAAAAATCCAAAAATTATTCATCAGCATACCGAGTGTAAACACTTGATTTCTGCTTATTGCAGTAGAAGTATCCACTTCATATTTCCCGTTAAAATTTGGTGTGTATCGGGAATAGTATGGGCTAAATTGCGGTATATTTATATTCATATTTCTCATAATGTTCCTGATAATATAAAATTAACTTGTTTAGTGATTAATTTTATAAAACTTTACATTATTTTAAAAGCTCATTGTTAGTACTTCTAAGGTTTGCCAATTTTTTCCTCAAAAGTCTATTGATAAATTTTAGTTTTTGCGGAAACTTAGCATTTTGTTTAAGAGAAATTTCCAAATAAAGAATTCTTTTGAAATTTTTAAACCACCCGAAGCCTCTTTTCATATAATTTAATTCGTTTTTATAGGCATTAATTTCTGTTTTTAATTGATAGCGTGCTTTTTGTAAAACTTCTACTGAAATTTCGTCAGGAACAGAGCTTAGATGTCCTGTTATATCTTTTTCAAGTTCTTGTATATTTAAGGGAGTATCAAATTCATTGAAAAGTTTATCTCTAACTATATTAATATTTGTGTCGTAATGCTGATTATTGAACTGGTTCGTCCATCTCGCCAGCGACATTTTGGGGTTAAGAATATGGTCAAACAAATGCCGTACCTCATGTGCAGCACAGTATTTATCTATGATAATTTTTTTATCTTCATTCATCGGCAGACTGAGAGTGAAGCTTTCACAGCTTATAATGGCAGAGTTTTCCCCGGAATTTTTTACTGAAAACTGAGGCGTTAATGTCCCCTTATTCTTTGAGCCGGTTTCGGCATTGACGTTGAATGCTATTTTGTAAGGATGGAGAGTATTTTTTAGTGCTGTTGTAAAATCCTCTGTTGCACATACCGATTCGATTGCATTTTTATCAAGCTCAATGCAAAATTTTTTGTACAATCTATCTGCCATTTTATTTCTGAAATTTACAGACCCTTTACATACACTGTAAGGTATTTTAGCTTCAGAACCTACTCTGCTTAGAAGTTTAATCATATATACAATAAATCCGGACAGGGAAATTTTTGCACATGTCTTTAGTCAATCTGCTGATATTTAATTTTTTCATATTTTTTGTAAAAGTAAAATAAAAGAGAAAACCCTATAAATGCAAAAAATGCACCTGGGAGAGCTGTGTATTCATATCCAAATCCATTTGCAACCGGAAGTCCGCCTATGAACGCTCCAAAGGCATTGCCAAGATTAAACGAAATTTGGGAGCATGAGGCGCCGAGCATCTCTCCGCCTTTTGCATTTTCTATCAGCAATACCTGCTGCGGTGCAGATACGGCAAAAAGGCAGGCTGTACAAACACACATTAAAGATACTGCCAAAAACGGATTTCCTGCAAAGAAAAATATCATTAAAAGTGCTATTCCTGCAATAAGCTGAGTATTTCCTGCAATTAAAGCCGGCGAAAATTTATCAGAAAGCTTTCCTCCAAAAGTGTTTCCAAGGCACATGCCGCCTCCAGCCAGCACCATCAGAAACGATACATATTTTGGAGCAACTCCTGACGTGTTAACAAGTAGAGGATTAATATAGCTGTACATGCAGAATATTCCGCCATTACCCATTATTACTGCAAATATAAGAAGCCAGGGGATAGGTGATTTAAAAATTTTGAACTGACCTCTAAATCCTGTATCCGGCAGAGGTTTTATATATGGAATAAGTTTTACTACAGAGTATAAAACTAAAAGTCCGAATAAACCTATTAATAGGAAAGTTATCCGCCATGAAAAACTATGGCTTATGAATGTACCCATCGGAATACCGAAAAGGTTTGCAATAGTCATGCCTGAAACCATTGTTGCAACAGCCTGATTTTTCTTTCCTGCTTCACATAGTTTTCCCGCAGTAATTGCACCCACGCCGAAAAATGCCCCATGCGGCAGTCCTGCAATAAATCTCAGCAGGCAAAATATATTATAATTTGCAGCAAATGCGGAAGCCAGATTTGCTAATGTAAAAATTGTAACCAGAGCTATTAAGATATTTTTTAATGGTTTTGTTCTGCCAAGCAAAACCAGCAATATTGAACCAAAAACAACTCCCAGAGCATAAAATGATATAAAATGTCCTGCTGTAGGAATTGATACAGACATTGACTTTGCAGTGTCCGGCAAAATACCCATCATAACAAATTCAGTCATTCCCAGCCCGAATGTGCCGAGTGCAAGAGGTAAAAGGCATAATGATTTTCGCATATTATTTATAAAATCCGTTGTTTCCAGCAAAATTTTAAGCAATAAAAAATTCCCGGAGATGGATTCGAACCACCGTTGGAAGAGCCAGAATCTTCAGTCCTGCCACTAGACGATCCGGGAGTAACAATATTTATTATATACAAAAGTCCTTAAAATGCAACTCTTAATTTTTATTTTATCTGTATTTAGGTAAATTTTTACGGAATTTCGCAGGTATAAGTTTTTCAGCAGCTGCTTCTATCTTTTCAATGTTCCTATTGTAAAAATTTCCGGCAAATACTGCTAACAACCCGCTTATAATTATAAAACTTATTTGAATAAGGCTGTCTGCTTTAACAGATGTTAGTAAAGATATTTCCAGTGATACCATGTAGCCGAAAAAGCCTATCCCTCCTAAAAGCAAAAATATTTTCCGGCGCAGTAAAATTGATAAGAGTATAAATATTACATTGAAGATTAATAGTATTATTCTATTTATATAATCATGCCCGTCTATGTTTAAAAACATGTATGACAAATCAGTTATGCAAAAGTAGAGCATTAAACTCCCTGTTATATACATCCATTTTGAATAATCTATACTATATAACTTATCATTTTTAAATGCTGAAGCGATAAGTATAACTGAAAAAAGAGTACTATAATAGAGTTCTCCATTCGGATGTTTTAATATAAGTTTGTCGAATATATCAGGAAAAAACAAATAACAAAGGCTGTATAATGAAGCTATCACTGGCAGCATAATTATTGACAGCGGTCTTTTTCTTATTAACACAAGACTAGCAATTAATGTAAGTGAAAATATCGTGTAAAGTGCAGGTTTTGAGGCTGCGAAAAAGTCTGTATAATTATGCGCTTCGGAAAATTTCGGATACAATCCCGTCATTTTTGTAATAACAAGTATTATATATGAAACGGAAAGTATAAATAATACATATAAAAGACCCGCAGGTGTTTTATTTTCTTTTTTCCACATATAGTTTGCCGCAAAATAAAAAACAATTGAATAAATAATGCTTAACAGAAGAATAAATACGTATGTGCTGGATGTTACCAGCTCATGCATATAATAAGCCATTGCGCCTAATGCAATAAGAGTTCCTCCATAATATAACACTGTTTCGATATTGAATTTTTGTCTTTCTTCAGTATGCAGGTTATTCTCTGTAAAAAATTTCAGCAGGTTCTCTGCCTGTTCTTCCGAAATTATGCCTTTTAAACATGCTTCCTCTAATTTATTTCTAGATATATACATTAACTATCCTCCGTTATTTTTTTCGTTTAGATGCAAAATATTTAAAAAATATGGTATTGTCAGCATCTAACGCTCCGTAGTTGCAAAAATTAGTATAAATTTTTGTTATGTCATTTGGGTTTGTTAGTTGGTATATACAAGGACGTTTAATTTTATTATTTAGGGTAACTATATCATTTTTAACAGGTGTTTCTATATTTTGGTGCAGCATTACATAAAATCCCTTATAGAAGGTTGAATAAGGCGTACAAATGCCTATTAATAATAAAATTGCCAATATAATTTTTGAGGTTTTATTTGCCGAATTATCAAAAAGAAATTTGATTACTAATACCATTAATATAAATAGTGCAGGTATGGATGCTCGCATGCACAGGTCTGGCGTAGTCCCAATTCTTAAAAACGGGAAGAGCATCAAGGATAAAAATGTAATGTAATATAACGGATTTTTTTTATTTTTATAAAATATTATGAATAGGAATAGTCCGGCTTCAAGTATGAAGAATATGAGTATATTAACATTAAATAAAAATACTCTTAAGCCTTCTTCGGATACGGTGTTATTGCTTTTATAATATAAAACAAGTATAGGTAATAAAATCAATAGTGACAATATATTTTGCGGGCTGAAAAGTTTCTGTAAAAATATAGCAGTTTTATTATGCTTTATAAATTTTATAAATTCATAACACAGCAAAAAGAAAATATAAATCCCCAGCCCAAGAAATGACATAGGTGCGAAGAATAATGTTAAAGCTGAAAGAAATATATGATTTTTAAAATTTAAAGGTTTTTTTATAAATAAAGTAGTAATTAACCATGGTGCAATAGTTTGATTATAAACCCAGAAAAGCAGTGTTGTATTACTGCTATATTGAAGCAGCCCATGCCATTCCAAATATTCTTTATCTACATTAGGATAAAGTATATCCAGTCCGGAAAAGAATATGAAAATAAAAAGTAAAATATAAAACTGATATTTTTTAGGTTTTGTATAAATAAAAAGCTGGAGTGCAGTAAGTATTACTCCGCATGTACAGAATAACAAATTAAATGTATCCCCGAGCTTAAATGCGATTTCATTTGGTGCTCCCAGCCAGAGCATAAGCTTCCCGAAAACTGCAGCTGGCATTAAAAATCCCATATAATAAACCATTGCCGAGCCGTTATCGTATCTTACCGGAAATGAAAAATTAATTAAATCTCTGAGCAGTGCATTACGCAGATGAAAATCGGAATTTTGATAAAAATAGCCGCCAATACCGGATAAAATACACCATAATGAACAGACAACTATTGTTATTATCAGAACTTTGCCCGGGATTTCGAGTTTACCTGAAGGCATCTTATAGAAAATTAAACCCAGAATTGCCAAAAGTGAAATTACGCTTATTACTGCAAAAAATGGATTCAACCAGGTTGATAAAAATATTAATAGCGGAATACTTAAATAAATATATGTAAGTTTATCAATTAAAGTTGTTTTAATTTTCATAATTCTATGTTATTTTAAAGTAAGGATATGTTTAATTATACTAAGAGGAGCTGGGTTATGCTATTTTATAAAAAATTGTTACAATATTGTTTATGTCTTATAGTGTCAACAGTTTTTATGCTGCTTGTAACATATATCTATACATTGAATAAAGATCATGGTGTATTATTTTTTAGTGCATTTTTTATAGCCATCGTGAGTTCTGTTGCAGGCTGGGGGTTGTGGTACATCAAGAACAAAAATCTCTTTGAAAATTTTCTTGTAGTCTTTACATATATATTATTTAATATACTTTTTATTTACTTTGGACCGGTAACTATGGATAGAAGCTTATCATCATTTATCTATTTTTATTCCGTTGAGCGCGGAGAAATCCCGGTTGAAATATTTAATGATGAATACTTTAGACCATATGTAAAAAGACGTTTTGAAGATGGTGAAAAGATTGGTTATTTGAATTGCCAGGATAGGGTTTGCAAACCTAAATTAAAAACTAGAATAACATATTATGTGCTTTATCCTTTAGGAAGAATTACAAATACATTAACCGCATATGATGAGTTTAAAGTAATGGCAGACAAGTTAATTAAGAAGTAATGAATTTTTGCATTAACCACGAAAATTTACGTATATTAAAAGACGGGATAAACCCGTCCTTCTAATATAAAAACTCCCCAGGTTGGACTCGAACCAACAACCTACCGGTTAACAGCCGGTTGCTCCGCCATTGAGCTACTGAGGATTATTACTTTAATTATTCTTACCCGCAAATTAAATCATCTGGGGCTTATGTGTTTATTATAAAATAAAAAATTTTTATTGTAAAGTCTTTTTTCTTATTTTATTGTTGATAATTTTATTAAATTTTCAAAATCCGCATGGCTGGAAGATAACTCCTCAAATGTACCAATATCAACAATCTCCCCTTCTTTGATATAAATTAACTTATTGCATGATTTTAAAGTAGATAATCTGTGGGCGATTGCCACTATTGTTTTGCCATGCCCGAGCTCTGTAAGCATGTCTGTTATTTCATGCTCTGTTTTAACATCTAATGCTGAAGTCGCTTCATCAAATATTAATATTTCCGGTTCTTTATATAATGCTCTTGCTATTGCCAGCCGTTGTTTTTGTCCAAGTGACGCTCCTGTAGTGCCTATAAAAGGAACTGCATCTATGTTGTTTTCAAATTGTTTTACAAAGTCATATAATTTTGCATCGTAAAGAGCCCTTGTTACTCTGTCTATATCAATTTCTTCCGGTTTAACTCCCCATGCTACATTTTCTTTGAATGATTTATTTAAAACTTTTATCTCCTGAGGTACATATCCTATAATCTGACGAAATTTCACAAATTCTTCCGGATTTAATTTATTCCCGTCGATAAATATTTCTCCGGAAGAAGGCGGCAGCAATCCCATTAAAATATCTGCAATAGTAGATTTTCCGGCGCCTGATAGTCCTATTATGCCTACAAAATCTCCTTTATTTATTTCAAATGAAATATTTTTAAGTACAGGCTTTCCTTCTTTGTATTCAAAATTTATATTCCTAAATTCAATTTTTTTAGTAAAGCCAAATTTGTTTTTGTCTTGTGTATAAACAGGTTTAAAGTCTTTAATATTGCATTTTTCGTATTCAAGAAGCAATGCTTTTACAAAAGTTCTTCCGTTTGAAATGTTTATGATAGCTGTTTGTATTCTGTTCAATGCCGGAGCTATTCTGAAAATAGCGGCTGCAACAAGAGAGAATGAGGCTATCATTACAGGCTGATTATTAATATTACCCAGAGAAAGGAAGGCACCAAGGATAATCATTGCTGCTACAATAAGAATTTCTATTATATAAGGCGGTATTGAGCCGTAATATTCAGCCATACATTGATAATAGTTAATTTTTTCAGACTGGTCGCAGTAAGTTTTGTAAAATTCCTGCTCTGCTGAAAGAATTTTAATTTCTTTAAGATTTTCTATATTTGTGTATTTTATATCATTAAAGATACGGTTTTCTTTGTTCATCAGCCTGTTAATTTTAAACATTTTTTTCTTAAAGAATTTATTTTGAATCAGCATGCTTAATATTATAAAGGTAATCGTTACCAATGCAGCTGCAGGAAATTTTATTAGAATTAGTGTAATTATCATGGAAACGATAATTGTATTTGTAATTAATGCAATTATTCTGAAGATGAATGAATTGAGTGCCTGAGGACAGAGTGTAGTTAATACATATGATTTATCGGATTGCGAGCTTTGTATGCTGTCTTTGTAGCTGGAGAAAATATAGTATTGCATAAACTTGTTAGAAATGTCACGTTTCCAGTTGTTAATGAATTTACTTTGAAGATAGTAAAAATAAATCATGTAAATATTTTTAAAAATAAATAAACATAAAGCCAGTGCACCTAAAACAAGAGCATTCATTGTGGTATTACTGCTGTGTGTCAATAAAGTAAGGTGTTGGTAAAGGGTTGTGTTTATAATTGCTTCAGGGCGGACAATCAATATTATAAACGGATAGATAAGAGCAATCCCGATAAACTCAAGAAAGCCTGCAATTAATGATAAAATAATAAACCCGCAAAATTTAAGTTTTCTCTTTTCCCCAAAATAATCAATAAATTTTCTGAAATTTTCTATAAACATCTATTCCTTTGTCCAATATGGTTAAATAATTAAAATTGTGATATAATAATTGTATTATATCATATTTTTTTGATAAAGAAAGGAGTGTGTATGTCAAACCCTATTTTGAATGATAAATTTTTAGAGTCTGAAGTTGTACTTGAATCACAGCCGATGACAGTTAATGGTGCAATAAATAAAACACTTATTTTATTTGCACTTGTACTACTTCCTGCAGCTTACACATGGTCGCTGGTTTTTCAGGGATTCATGGATAAAGCAATGATGCTTTGTATTGGAGGTGCAATTGCCGGTTTTGTTGTGGCATTAATACTTGCGTTTGCCAGAAAGTTCGCAAATGTTTTGGCACCTGTCTATGCAATATGCGAAGGCTTTTTCGTAGGAGGCATTTCAGCATTTTTTGAGGCTTCTTATGCCGGAATTGTAATTCAGGCTATAGCAGCAACATTTGGTGCGATGTTATCCATGCTGCTGCTTTATAAAGCAAAAGTTATTGTATGTACAGATAAATTCCGGGCAGTAATTTTTACCGCAACATTATCTATTGCTATAATTTATTTAATACAGATTGTGGCATCATTATTTGGGCGCGGAATCCCTCAAATCTTCACTTCTAGTCCTATTGGTATAGGGTTTAGTGTTATTGTTGTTGGTATTGCTGCGTTAAATTTAATTATTGATTTTGACTTTATAGAACAGGGTGCACAGAGAATGCTGCCAAAAGAATACGAGTGGTACGGCGCTTTCGGATTGATGGTTACTCTTGTTTGGCTGTATATTGAACTTTTGAGATTACTAGCAAAATTAAGAGACAGATAGGAATACAAAAAGCTCCCGCAAAAGGGAGCTTTTTTAGTGCTAAATTTGTTAAATGATGAGCTCTCCGTAGAGTTTGCCGTTTTCATATTTTGTTATCTTAACATTCTGCAGCGTTGTACATAGTGTCAGATCTTTTGAATTTGTTATTACAGTCAGATAATTTCTTGTTACTCCTTTGATAAATCCGTTTTTATCTGGATGTTTTTCTATTAAAATTTCTCGTGTTGTACCTATATTTTTATTTATAAATTCACTTAATTTCTTTTTGGAAATTGCTTTTACAATATCAGCGCGTTTTTCTTTAATTTTGTCGTCAACCTGGTTTTCTGCTGAGGCACCTATAGTACCGGCTCTTTTTGAATACGGGAATGTATGAATTTGTGACAAGCCGGATGCCTCAAGATTATTGCGTGTTATTTCAAAGTCCTCGTCACTTTCTCCTGCAAACCCTGTTATAATATCGCTGCCGAGAAACGGAAGGTCAAACATGGAATTTATTTTTTCAATCTGTGCAAGATAGTCTTCTACTTTATAAAATCTGTTCATTGATTTTAATGTCTTATTGCAGGCTGATTGCAGCGAGAGGTGAAAGTGCGGGCAAAACTTTTGTGAATGCTGTAAAAAGTCCAATAAGTCATCTGTTATTTCAAGCGGGTTAAGCGACCCCAGTCTGTAGCGTTCAATAGATGTTTTTACCTCAACTTCCTTTAATAAATCCAAAAGCGTAAGCCCTAAGTCACGCCCCCACAAGCCAATATGAATGCCTGTAAAAACGATTTCTTTAAATCCTTTTTTTGCAAATTCATTTATCTGGTTTATTATAAAATCAATATCAGCGCTTCTGCTTTTCCCTCTGGCAAAAGGAATTATACAATAGGTACATCTGTTATCGCAGCCGTCCTGTATCTTTAGGCTGGCTCTGGTTTTTGCAGTATCTATCAGTTCTGCTTTTGTAAAATTTTGCAGTTTCATAATATTGCCGGCATGGCATCTTTCGTTGCTTTCCAGAAAATCAAATATATGCAGTTTTTCGTTATTGCCAATAACATAATCAATATATTCGTTTTTCAAAAGTTCTTCTTTTTCTATCTGAGCAAGACATCCTGTTAAAACAGTTAGAATTTCCGGCTTTTTGTGTTTTGCGTTTCTCAAAAGGTAAAGCGCTTCATTGTCGCTTTTATGAGTAACAGTGCAGGAATTAAGTATGTAAATATCTGCATCATCTATATTGTCAGTTTTAACAATTCCGTTTTTTTCTAAATTTTCTATTATTACAGAGCTTTCAAACTGGTTTGATTTACAGCCCATTGTGTGAATGTAAAATCTTCTCATTTCTGTATAATATATAAAATAAATTCTATTGTAAATATTTCTTAAAATCATATATACAATTAGCAAAAAAATTTACTTCCGGTTTTTAATATGGTATAATCAATTATGTGAAAGTGTAGGTGTGTATATGCAGGTTCAGTCTATAAGGTCTAATACAGGATTTACCTCAAAAAGAGATGATATGATTGCTCAGGATGACAATTATATCAGATCGGTTGCTTTACGTAAAACTTTGAAAAAAGTTGATCCGGAAAGAAACCGTAAAATAACAAATGCAATGTTTTACTCTCTTCCTGTTGTTGCAGGTTTATCTGCTGCAATTTTAACTAAAGGTAAAACAACTTTATTGACTAAAGAACTTTCCGGAAAAGCTGCTAAACTTGCTAACGGTTTAAAATCCGGTGCAGCATGGGCTGTTACTCTCGGCGTGGCTGATGCAGTTATCGGGGCTAAAAACTTGCTTTCACGTAAATCAGAAGCTGTTAATGAGTTCGACCGCAAAAACCCTGTTCTTTCATTCTTTGGAACTTTAGGCGTTGCTCTTGCGGCTTTATATTATGCACCTAAGGGTATCTCAAAATTGCTTTCTAAAATTAAACCTGAAAAAATGGCTAAAATAACCCAACGGATTGGTAAAGCGGGTGATAAGATTAATAAATCTAAATTTTTGGAATCAATTGCAAAACCGTTTAGAAGTTTAGCTAAAAAGACACCTTCCGCTCTTAAAGAAGCCGGTAAAGTCGCTGTTTCATGGGCTCCGGATGCAATGCTTCTTGGTACATTGATTCATGCTTTATCCAGCGGCTACCGTCAAAACAGCGAATATAGCAAAAACTATTCAAATCTTAAAGAAAAACAATTAAATATAGCTAAAATGCGTGTTAGAGAATTGCAAATGGAAAATGACTTTTTGAAGCAATTCCCTGAAAATGAAGCTAACCTTGAAATGGTAAAATATGCTGCACAGGGCAGAACTGATGATGTACTTGCTGCTCTTGCTGAACAGTATCCGGTAGAAGAATAATAATTTATGATTAGTTCTCTTTTAATGACTTCTAATAATATTACAGCTCAGTGCCGACCTGCAGTTATACAAACTCCGGTTTCTTTTCAGGCTAACCCTGTAGGTAAGTATGTTAAACCTATAGAGGTAAAGCATATTGGTTTGCTTGATAAGCTGGGTGAATTTTTTGCTGGAGTTTCTGATATGCTCAAAAATCAGCAAAAATCTCTTGCTACTCAAAGCGGAGCTTTGAACGTTAAAAATATTGCAGACCCCATTCCTGAAGCAAATATCCGGTTTGATGATGTAAAATCTCTTACAATCAGACCTAAAAAATTCAGATTGGAAGGCAGTAAAGACCCCGTTAGTTTATGCCATTTTGAATACTCATCGCCTAAGACTTCAAAATTCGATATTGTCATGACGGATGGCGGTGTTCTTAAAAAGGGGGATATTTTCTCTTATGATTACCATAGGGCAGACAAGCATCCTATCAGAGATAATGAAGCCAAAACGATAAACAATATTTTTGAACGCTATGGTGAAGATATTTTAAATATTATTAGAAAATATCAGAAAAAATTGTCATAAAATCTTTTTTATCTGTTTCAACTCTTATATGATATGGTTGTAAGTTTCTCCGATAAGGAGTATGAAATTTTAGAGCTGCACGCAGCAGCCTTGCTGTTTTAGCCGGTTGAAAGCTGTGGGCTGGGCGAATTTTATAATAAAAAACGGAATACTCAGAAGAGTATTCCGTTTAAGTTTATATCCGAAGTTAATTACTTCATCAATTCACCGACTGCTTTGTAAACAGACATACGTTTTGCCGCATCTGTTTCAGCCTGTTCATAAAGCGCTTCAGCATGTTCAGGGTTTGTTTTCATCAGTGATTTGTAACGGCCTTCGCTTCTGATGAAGTCCTGATAGCTGCCTTTAGGGTCTTTTGCATCCCAAGTGAACGGCTGTTCAGGGTTTGCAGGATTGTATCTGTAAAGCGGGAAGTATCCTGCTTCAACAGCACGTTTTTGTTCGGTCTGAGTTTTACTCATATCGATACCGTGTGCGATACAAGGTGCATAAGCAAAGATGATAGATGGTCCGTCATATGCTTCAGCTTCCTGGAATGCTTTAAGAGTTTGTGCTCTATCCGCACCAAGAGCAACTGATGCAACATATACATAACCATATGACATGCTCATCAAGCCCATGTTTTTCTTGTAAGTAGGTTTACCGCCTGTAGCAAACTTCGCAACAGCACCTGTAGGTGTTGATTTAGAAGCCTGACCGCCAGTGTTAGAGTAAACTTCTGTATCAAGAACAAGGATGTTAACGTTCTGGTTTTGTGCCAGTACGTGGTCGATACCGCCGTAGCCAATATCGTTAGCCCATCCGTCACCGCCGATAATCCATACAGATTTATCTGTGAAGTAATCCTGAAGTTCTCTTACTTTTGCTAAATCCGGACAGTCAACATCAGCGTATTTAGCAAGAACTTCTTTAGCTTTATTTTGAGCGGCAGCAGCTTCTTCTGTTTTTGAATTATCAAAATGAGAAATTGCTGCTTCAAGAGCTTCCTTCAAATCAGCCGGAGTTTTTTCATTATTTACAACTTTTTCAACGAAAGTTTTCAAAGTGCTTCTGTTCTGATCTACAGCCAATCTCATACCAAAACCGAATTCAGCATTGTCTTCAAATAATGAGTTAGCCCAAGCCGGACCTCTGCCTTCCTTATTAGTTGTGTAAGGTATAGTAGGGAATGTTCCGGAGTAGATTGAAGAACATCCTGTTGCGTTAGCAACAATCATGTTTTCTCCGAATAACTGTGAAACTAATTTAACGTAAGGTGTTTCACCGCAGCCTGCGCAAGCGCCTGAGAATTCAAATAAAGGTTTTCTAAGCATAGCCCCTTTAATTGTTTTTGTTGTATTTTTACCCATTACGTTATCCGGTAATTCATCAAAGAATTTTTCGTTAACAAGTTCGCAAGCTTCTTCTTCTTTTTCAATTGTTGACCATGTAAGAGCTTGTTTTTCAGGGTTTTTATTTGCAGGACACTGGTCTACGCAAACTCCGCAGCCTGTACAATCCATGCAGTAAACCTGAACTTTGAAACGTTCATCTGCAAGAGCCGGTCTGGCTGCGATTGTGTTGAATGATGCCGGTGCATCTTTCAAATCTTTAGTTTCAATTAATTTAGTTCTGATAGCTGCGTGAGGACAAGCTGAAGCACAGATGCCGCACTGGATACAGTTTTCAGAATTCCATTTTGGAACACGAGGTGCGATACCGCGTTTTTCCAAACATGCTGTTCCTGTAGGGATAACACCGTCAACAGACATAGCTGAAACAGGAATATCATCGCCTTTTTGCCTCATTGATGGTTCAATGATTTTCTTAGCAAAGTCAGATGCGTCATCTGAAATTAATTTAACATCATCAACACATCCAACGCCTTCCAATGATGCAGGTACAGGTACTTCTTCAGTAGCGTCAACAGCAGCATCGATTAATGCAAGGTTCATGTTAACAACGTCATCGCCTTTTTTCTTGAAGGTTTTCTTAGTCATTTCTCTCATACCTTCAAGAGCTTGTTCAAACGGAATAATTCCAGAAACTTTGAAGTATGCAACCATCATAACTGTGTTTGCACCTTTACCTCTTAAGCCAGGTTGTTGTTCGATAAGTTTTTCAGCATCTACGTTGTAGAATTTGATTTTCTTATCGATAATAGTTTTTTGCATATCTCTTGTTAAGTGAGCAAAAGCTTCATCTTTAGAGTATGGGCTGTTGAGGAGGAATGTTCCGCCTTCTTTAATACCTTTTAACAGGTCATATCTGCCGATGTATGCGTGAGCTGAGCAAGATACAAAGTCAGGAGCTGTGATAAGGTATGTTGATTTAATCGGTTTGTCGCCAAATCTCAAGTGAGATACTGTAACACCGAATGATTTTTTAGAGTCATAAGCAAAGTATGCCTGAGCATCTTTGTTAGTATATTGACCGATAATTTTAATTGAGTTTTTATTAGCACCAACGGTACCATCTGAACCCAAGCCCCAGAACATACAGTTTGTAGTACCTTCAGGTTCTGTAACGATGTGTTCTTTAACTTCAATAGATTTATGAGTTACATCATCTTCAATACCTACTGTAAATCCATGGAATCCGTTGTTTTCTGCATGTTTGTAAACAGCATAAACCATTGAAGGAGTAAATTCTTTTGATGCAAGACCGTAACGTCCGCCGATTACTCTAACGTCTTTATTTCCTAATGCTGCAACAACATCCATGTATAATGGTTCACCGATAGAACCAGGTTCTTTAGTTCTGTCAAGAACTGTAATACGTTTAACAGATTTAGGAAGAGCTTCGTTAAAGCGTTTTGTATCGAATGGTCTGTATAATCTAACCTTAACCAAACCGTATTTAGTACCGCGTTTAGCGTTAAGGTATTCGATAGTTTCTTCGATAGTTTCGCAGCCTGAACCGATAGCAACGATTACATCAGTAGCATCAGGTGCACCGACATAATCAAATGGATGATACTGTCTGCCTGTTACAGCAGCAACTTTATCCATATATTCCTGAACAATATCAGGAACTGCATCATAGTATTTGTTAACAGTTTCGCGGCCCTGGAAGTAAACATCGGTGTTTTGTGCACCAACTTTACAAACAGGAGCTTCAGGTCTCATTGCTCTGTTTCTGAATTCTTCAATATATTTAGGTTCAACTAATTTTGCAATATCATCGTAAGAGATTTCTTCGATTTTGTGTACTTCATGAGAAGTTCTGAATCCATCGAAGAACTGCAAGAATGGAACTTTAGATTTGTAAGTTGCAAGGTGAGCAACTAAAGCCATATCCATTTCTTCCTGAACAGAGTTAGCAGCTAGCATTGCATAACCTGTGTTACGGCAGCCCATAACGTCTGTATGGTCGCCGAAAATTGCTAATGATTGTGCAGCCAATGCTCTTGCTGAAACGTGGATTACGTGAGGTAGCATTTCACCTGCGACCTTGTGCATTACAGGAATCATCAAGAGCAAGCCTTGAGATGCTGTGTATGTAGAAGTTAAAGAACCGGCAGCCAAAGAACCATGAACTGCGCCTGCAGCACCGGCTTCTGATTGCATTTCGGCAACTCTAACTGTTTTTCCCCAGATATTTTTTTTACCTTGGGAAGCCCATTCATCAATCCATTCACCCATTGTAGATGAAGGAGTGATAGGGTAAATTGCTGATACTTCGCTCAGTGCATAAGCAATATGCGCTGCAGCGTAGTTACCATCAACTGTTATAGTTTTTCCTGGCATAATTACCTAACCTCCTTGTTTATCTGCTATACTTAATTATAACCACCACTACATTTTAATACAAACATATTATTTTGACAAAATTTTGGACTTGTAAATTTATGTTAAGAATATAGATTATTTACAGATTGAAGAGTAAAATTTTTTATTCAGGCGCTTTAAAAAAGTTAGAGCTATGAAAGGATTTTTAGATGAATATACTGCCAATTATCCCGAATTTAAAATTTAATAATAATTTTCACAAAAATGAAAAACTGAATAATAGTACTATTATTCAGCCAAAGTATTCACATACTTTGGCTGAAGATAGTGTTTCCTTCTCAGGGAAAACTTTACCGGAGAATACTGCCAGTCTTATATCAAATGCTATAAAACAAGGCTACCTGGATAATGAAACTAAATTTATTTCTGAAGTTAAGAAATTCCATGGTGCTTTGAAAAGAGTGTCTGAAAAGTTAAAAGACAGAGGATTTTCTTTTGATGAGGAATATAACGGTAAACATCCTGTTAAAAGTCTGGATTCTTTTATGGATAAATGCCTGCGTCAAGGAGGGGCTTCTGATAAAATGAGAGCCACTGTATACTGGTTAAATCAACAAGATATTGGCAGTTTTAAAGAGTTTCTGACCTTAATGGAAGAGGAAGGATATTCAATTGCAAAAGTAAAGGTTATGAACCCAAAAACAAAGAAATTTGAGCGTTTTCCTGATTTGGAAATACGTCAGTATAATGTTACTAAAGATGATTTAGGAATATTAGGGACCTTTTTAAGCAATGCCGAAATTTCCAGACCACGCAGCAGTACATATGCGGATTACCAAATGAGGTTTATGCCTAAGGGTAAAGGCAAGAAGGATACTTTGCTTGAATTGATTATGCTTTACGGTCCGCACTACGCAAAAGCAAAAGAACTTGAGTCAAAATATGTCTACAATATTGCGCGTGAATTTGACCGTCTGCATATAAATTTAGACCAGAAGTTTGAAGAGAAAACTCCGGGCAGAAGAATTGCAAATAACGTTGACGTAATAAAAACAAGGTTAAGAGAAGATATTTCTAAGCCATTGTTTACAAATGCTTATAACACTGAGCATAAAATTAAAGAACCAAAACTCCCTGTTGTGATAAGCAAAATTCACTGTGATATGCTTGATGGATATGTGTCAGGTATAAGACAAAAAATCCCAATGTATTATAGTAATTTGAAAAAACGCTTAAAGGATGATGAATTTATTATTACACAAATAAAAAACTCTGCTTCATACCAGCTCAGAGAAGATAAAACAATATCAATGGAAGAAATAAAAGAAAAAAGAGAAGTTCTTAAAAAACTTCTAACTCAATATGAAGCTGAAGATATAGGTGTTATTGCAACTATAAAAGAAATGCTTAAAGCTACAATTAAAAAATTCGGTGAAAAATAAAAAATTAAACTTTTATAATTGCAACATTTTCAATGTGATAAGTGTGGCAGAACATATCAAAAGGCTGTATGCTTTCTACTCGGCAGCCTTTTTTGCATAAATATTTTAAATCACGTGCAAGTGTAGCCGGATTGCAGCTTACATATATTATGGTTCCTTTTGAAAGCCGTAATGCTTCATCAAGTGACTGTGTGCTGCAACCTTTTCTTGGCGGATCCAGAATAATTACATCAAATTTGCGTTTGATTTTTTTACAGTATAAAGCTGTATCCATATTATGAAGTTCGACATTATGAATTTCATTTAATTGAAGAACTTCTCTTGCTTTTTCAACTGCCTCTTTATTTTCTTCAACCGAAATAACTTTTTCGGCAGCATCACAGACGCTTATGCCAAAGGCAGCGACACCGGCATAGGCATCAAGTACTATTGGATTTTCAAAATTTTCATTAATATATTTTTTTACATAGGCAAATATATTTTCTGCACTTTTGGGATTTACCTGAAAAAATGTATTTGCGCCTATTCTGAAAGTTTTATCTAAAATTCTTTCTTTTACAAAATTTTTCCCGCAAACGCATTCTGTTTCATCAGAAAGAATTACATTTGTCTTTTTTGTATTAAAATTCACACAAACTCCGGAAACTTCCTTAAATTCCGCAAAAATTTCATTGCAAAAATCTTTTAAACGCGGAAAAACTTTTTTTGAATTAACAACCAGAGTCACCAATATCTTTCCTGTTGCAGCCGAAACTCTTAAAACGACATGCCTTAAATCACCGGCATGTTTTTTTTCATTATAGCCGGAAATCCCGAAATCAAAAGATTTTATACGAATAAATTCCATAATTTCATCGCATAATTCCGGTTGTATCGGGCAATGTTTAATATTAACTATTTCATGCGTTTGCGGTTTGTAATATCCTGCCAGAATTCTTTTAGAAACTTTAGTCTGCGATACCGGATACTGTATTTTATGACGGTAAGCTTTTATTTGCGGACTTGGCACCGGAAGGGGTATTTCTATGCTTAACCCGCCTATAGCGTGCATCGCATCTTCTACAATCTGCCTTTTTAACTCAAGCTGGTAGTCATAATCTATAAATTGAAGCTGGCATGCTCCGCAAACTTTCTGCATAGCACAAAACGGTTCAACTCTGTGCGGTGATGGGTTTATAATTTGTATAATTTTGGCATTTGCATAATTTTTTGTAACTTTTGTGATTTTAATTTTGAGTTCATCTTCAGGGCAGGCATTTTCAACAAAAACAACACAGCCATCCACCCTTGCAATACCGGTACCGAGATTAGAAAGTTTTTCAATACTTACAGTTAATTCGTCATTAATATTCATATTTTTATTATACCTTAAAGTTTAAAATTTTAGTTGATTTTGCAAAAATCAAAAAAGTTATTGACATAAAAAATTTTTTTGTTACTATAATAAATGTCGAAAGACAAAACCCAAAGGGGTGAGGGCGTTTAGCTCAGTTGCCCAGCGAAGTCGAAGACGGAGTGTATTTCATAATTGCTCTCTACCGGCTGAGCGAATTACTGAGTTGAAAACTAAATATAATTTAAGGGCGTTTAGCTCAGTTGGTAGAGCGTCTCCCTTACAAGGAGAGGGTCAGAAGTTCGAGTCTTCTAACGCCCACCATTAAATAGACCGCAAGAGCGGTCTTTTTTAATAATTGAATAAAAGTTATACAGCGGGGAGTTAGAAGGTACCCGCAAATTTAATTAAGTATCAAATTTGAAGTGGTCGTGCGTTCGACCTGCAAACAAATTAAATAACAACGAAAACCCGCGCATGGGGCGTTAGCGCAGTTGGTAGCGCACGACACTGGCAGTGTCGGGGTCACGAGTTCGAGTCTCGTACGCTCCACATAAAGAACAGAAATTGTATTTTGACAGTTTCTGTTTTTTATTTTGCTTTCTGTATGAAATTTATTCTTGACTGATAGTTACTATCAGGTTTTATAATTATTTTTATTGGAGGTTTAAAGCATGAAAAATATAATCGGAGAAAACAATAAATTTAGTTTTGTATTAAAAGACGGTAATGAAATTACAGAATTTACAAAAAAAGAGGAGGAACTGATTGAAAAATTCTCTTTATTAGTGCATGGAAACAATAATATAGTAAGCATTAAAGTTGATAATAGGGAGGATATTGAGAAATTTTTGAGTAAAAAAGGTTTTGCTTTGTATCTGTACGGACATAATAATACAGTTAATATTGGGAAGCTTCTTTGTCCGGTAAATGAACCGCTTGGACTTACCGGTCTGGCAATAAATATAGGAAACCCGCCGGAGGATACTATTGAACCGGGCGTAAACAGATATGCAAGCAATTGCCGTATAGATATAGGTGATAATGTGATTGTATGCGGTGCAAGATTATTTTTACAAGATGATAATTCTTCAATAAAAATAGGAAATGATTGTATGTTTTCCTGGGGAATTGATGTTTGGTGTACCGATGTTCATACAATTACTGACATGGACGGCAATCCTTTAAATTTTGGCAAAAGTATTGAGATTGGAAATCATGTATGGGTAGGCAGAGATGTAAAAATCGGCAAGAATACGAAAATTTCCGATGATAGTATTGTCGGATGGGCAAGTGTTGTTACTAAAAAATTTGATGAAACTAATGTTATTGTTGCCGGCAACCCTGCAAAAATTGTAAAACGTGAAATTAACTGGGATTTTCATGACTTACAAAATTACCAGTTAAACAGGATGAAAAAATTTAGTTAGCATAAGTAAGTTTAGCCTGTATATGCCGAATATAGCCGCGCAGTGCCGGAAATAGAATGCTCAATCAAACATATCGTAGAAATGGAAAAATTGCAGCGGGTAATGGCGGGTCAAATCTTCCAGAAATTGAGCAAATTCTTTTTGCATTTTTAATGCTGATGCTGATTTTGTTGAAGTTGTAATGAATTTTTTCAAGTATACCCTGTATATTTCACCATTCCGTATGGCGCATACGAAATACACAGGGCTTTCCATTAACTGCGCAAATTTAAAGGTTCCAAGAGGAAATTTTACTTTATGCCCGAAAAGTTCAATGTCTGAATTGCTGCTGTTTTTGGATGTCCTGTCACCTGCCATAAAAACTATTTGCCCTTGAGAAAGCTTATCTTTTATTTCAATTGAAGTATCAATATTAATTTCTTCCACAGGATATGTGCTGACGGGCATATCCGCTTCAATCTGTTTTATAAAATTGTTAAAAATCCTGCACTGCTCGCCGGAAAGAAACACATTAACATGACGTTCGGGGTATTTATTCAAAAATGCACGCATTACATCGATATTTCCAAGATGTGAACAGATAAAGAATACGCCTTTAGGAAAGTCATCCATTAACGCTTTTTTATCATCCTCACTGTCAAAAATAATTTTTTTAAAATCGTAGTTTCCTGAAAAGACTTCCATTCTGTCGACAAGTGAATAGGAATATTCCAAAAAATGTCTGAATTGATTGATTAATGTTGGTTTTAAACCTATAATCTCAAGAAATTTTTTGGAACATCTTCTGGCTTCTTTTGCACCTATAAAGGCAAAAAAAGTTACAAAAAAAGCCAAAACTTTTACAGCTTTTTTGCCAAAAAGTTTATAAATTTTCCACGTGATTAAAAGTCTTTTTTCTCCGGCAGCCTGTTCTTTTAACTGATACCATTTCATTATTCATCCCCCTTGTTGTGTGCTGCGGCTTCGGGATAGCTGAATAAAAGACTTGTAATGTACGAAACCGTAAGTCCCGCAGACAGGATGAAGCCCAGCGAGCTTATGAGCTTGAAACTCGTAAATGCAAGAAGAAGAAATGAAAATACACTTGTTGCACAGGAGAGAAGAACCGCATCCGATGAATATTTTACTCCTCCTGCTCTAAAAACGGAATAGTCAAGCCCGAAACCGATTATAAGAAAGATTGCAAGTATATGAAATAAATTAACCGGCTGCCCTGTATTGCTTAATAGCCCGATTGAGAATGCAGAAGCAAGTATTGACGGTGTTAAAATTTTTCCTGCCGTACGTGGGGTATATATGATAGAAAGAAGCAGGAACAGCAGGATAAAAACAGGTGCAAGCATTTTAATGCATGCAATACGGCAGTCCTTTATCTTTTCGGAAATATCCTTTTGTACATCAACATATCTTCCTCCGTTTTGTGTAATTATTTCAGGGTTGTCAAAGTTATAAAGAACCATTACAGAGGTGTTTTCTCCAATCAGAAAATCTGAAAACGGGGAATTTTTCTCAAATTTTAAAAAGCGAGGCAAATCCTTTTCATTTAAAAGATTATTTATTTGCTTCGTTGTTAAAAATGACGCATAAGTTTTAAGGGAATTTTTATATAGGGATTTTCTAAGTTCAAAGTTCTTTCTTTGCTGTTTTTCTGAAGGAATAAATTTGCTTAGAGCCTGAAATTTTATACCAGACAAACAACGCGCAATCTGTTCTTCTTTTTCCAGCATATCTTCAATATTGCGTCCCTGAACAACAGCAAAAGATACTTTTTTATTGCTGCCTGTAACGTCTGCGAAAAGTTTTTCAGCAGAAAGCAGAGTTTTTGACGGTACATACATGTTTCTTATGTCGTCATTAAACTTGAGGAAAAATATTCCCGCCAAAGATACAAAAATTACTGCAAACGCAATAATCTTTTTAGTATTAGCTGAAAGAGAAAAATTAATCCTGCGCGGAGTATAATCAAATTTTAAAATCGGATAAAAAAGTACAACTATAAGATATACACTGAATAATCCGGTCATTGTGAAAACTGAAATTTGTTTTAAAAGTTCAACCCCGGAAAACAACAATACTCCGAATGCGCTTACTGTGGTAATCATACTTACGGTAAGGCTTTTCAATAGTTTTGATAAATCTTTTTCTATAAAATAATGCAGTGAATAGTCGACGCAAATTCCGATTAACGTAGTTGAGAATACAAATGTCAGGACATGAATAGACTTAAATATTATTGAAGCGGCAATATAACCGGAAAGTATTCCCAAGCCGAGACTTATACCAATCGGAAGAAGCAGTTTAAGACTTTTAAAGTAGAAATAACAGAGGAGGATTACAAAAAGCGATGACAAAATACAAATGATATTAATTTCCATCATTGATTTTGAACTTGCGTAAAAGGAATGAACAGGTGTTCCTGTCAAATAAATTTTTGCACTGTGATCTGATAAATTATTCTGGATTTCAGTAAGCTTTTTAACCTTTCCATTCAGCAATTCAGGAGACAGGGCAGCATCATTTTTAACCTCAAGGGATATTATTTTGTAATACTTGTCATTGAATATAAATTCATCAGGATTTCCTTCTCCGAACGACTTTACGTAATCAGTAAAAAGCATGAAAGGATCTTCATCCAGCGGCATAAGCATAAACCCCATAGGATCATAAAGCCTTGCAAAAGCTTCGCCGGTTACTTCATTATATTTGTGTTTTTCAAGTTTTAATGCAGTTTGTAAGGATAGGAGATTTTTGCTGTAAGTTTTATATTTTTCAAGAATTTTGGAAATATTAAAATCTGTTATTTCAAAAGAATTTTTATCAACAGCATTGTAAAATTCCACAGCTTTTTCCGATGCTGTTTCCTGGTCGTCTGCTTCAATGAGAACATTAATTTTAGAAGAATACCGGCCGCTCAGTTGTACTATGGTTTCATCTTCCATGCTGTTAGAAAATACTGCTCTCAAAATATTGGTTTCTGTTTTTACCGGATGCGTGAATGCAAATACTCCGGCAATTACAAAAACAACAATATATAATATTCTCAAAAATTTTTTCATACTTCCCTAACCTTTTTACTGCATGCGCCTAATACGCAGAGCATTCTGTAAAGTTAATATTGGTGTTACCGCTGTTCAGTGTGTTAATATTTATCTGGTTAATGAATTGTCCGCCGGAGATGATTATAGAATTCATTACAGAACCGGCTTTAGACGATGCTTTTGGTTTTAATGCAAGCTTCCAGCCGGCATTGTTTTTTATGTAAAATAAGTCAAAATTTTTGTTTAAATATGAATAATCCTTTTTGGAAACTGCGGTAATTATATCATTTATACGTTTGTTCTGCCCTGTAGTGTAAGAAGTTGTTGTCTTTACAGGATAAAGCGTTTCAAATATTACTCCGTTTTCACTTTTGAATTTAAAATTTCCGCCGGATTTTACATAAGCCTGTGAATTGGGAATTGTTTTTGTTTGTGTAAATTTGCAGGAAACATTTTTGTATTGCGGAACAAATACTTTATCCGGAGTTGACGGATGTTGAAAAATTACATCCTGCGCCATGGCACATCCGCCAATCAAAATTCCAGCAGCTAAGAATAAAAACTTTTTCATAATTAAAGATTACAACAAGCAAGCTTTTCTTTCAAACGTTCCGGCGCAGAATAGACACTTTCTTTTGAATGAACATCAACGCAAATTTGCATTGTTTTAGCCTTGAAAAGCTTTTCGCCTGTTAAAGCGTCATAAATCATATATTTTATAATGAGACATGGCTCGATTTCTTCTACAGAAGAAACTACTCTTAACTTTTGGTTAAATGTGCAAGGTTTCATAAACTTTAAATCCATAGTGGCAACAGGGTAAGCAATCCCGTCCTCGCGCATATTATCGTAATCGTAGCCTATTTTTGAGAGTAAATCACAACGCGCGGTTTCAAGATATTTAATATAATTTCCATGCCATACCACATTCATAGGGTCTAAATCATAGAACTGTACTGTTATAAAAGTTTCTGCTTCAAAATTCATTTCTCAACTCTCCTGCCTGCCGCCTTACCTATTTAACAAATATACCTGAAGAAAATATTTTGTCATCCGACAGGTAGGTAAATTCAACAGATTTCTCTTTATTTGTAAGCTTTAGCGTAATCTTGTGTTCAGGTTTCATTATATTTGAAAATTTAACTTTTTTAACCTCATCATGCGGCAATTCAATCCCGAAAACATCTTCTGCAAAAAATCTTGCATAATAAAGCTGCACCACCCCGGGCAAAACCGGTGTTATATCAAAATGTCCGCGTAAAAAATTCGAATTGCGTCTGAATAAAAGTTCAATTTCCGCGCCGGAGGAATCGGCACGGCGTGAGAAAACAAACGGCATAGATAAATTTGACCCGAAAATTTTTCGGAGTTTTGCAGAATCAATTTTACCGCTCGCTGTTTTCGGGATTTCATCTAAAATCCGCCATTTTTTAGGGAGAATTTCGCTGTATCTGCCAAGAAATTTTTTAAAATTCTGCGGCTCTTTTGAAACATCATGACAGACTACAGCGCAGCATAGTTTTTCGTCATACATAAAACAGTGACAATCAACAACAGCGTCATGCCGGCGGAGATTATTTTCCAGTTCATCCAGCGAAATTCTTTTTTCCTGAATTTTTACTAATCTGTCCGTACGTTTTTTCAATACAAATTCTCTATCGGAAATTTTTTCAATAATATCATTCAAAATCATTTCACCGGCAGGAAAGAAATCCGACGTTACAACAATTCGTCCGTCTACAGCCGGTTCAACACAGACGCCGTTTATCAATGTAAACTTTTCACCGCCGCGTTTACAGGCAATATTTCCCGTCTCTGTGCTTCCGTAAATGTCAATTACATCGGAAAATTTTGCAAAATACGAGTAGGTTTCATCTTTAAGTTTTGCGCCCGCAAGAAAAATCTTTTCAGGAGCATTTTCAAATGTAAAATCATACTTTGCAAGCTTCTCCATAAAAGAAGGCGTAGAGATTAAAATATAATCCCCGTCAATATCAAATTGCTCAGGAAATTCAATTTTCTTTTGATTTATTTTGTAATTTCCGTAAAAAGGCAAAATAAAATTAAATGCAACTCCGTAACTGTGCGCGGATGAAGTGGTAGACGCAATTACAGTTTTGTCGGAAAGTGCAAATTCATCAATTGTAGCCTGAGCTTCAACTTCGAGATTATAAAGAGTTTTGCCGATATTTTTAGGAGTTCCTGTAGACCCTGACGTAAAAAGATTTATCATAATCCCATGCGGGTCATATTCGCCCTCAAAAACCCCCTCGCCGGCTGCGGGTTCATCAGGAAGAATATACTCAAACCCGACCTGATTAAGACGCGTTTTGTCGGTTAAAAGATAAATATTCTTACGCGCAAACACTGCCGCAAAAAAATTCACCGCAAAATCAAAATAACTTTCACACATCAAAACTACATTTTCAATATCAGACTTTTCAAACTCTTTTTTCTGACCGAGTACAAATTTTTTAAATTCTCCGAAAGTTACGTCGGGATTGACAAATAGTGTATGTGTATCGTATTTTTGCGTAAAGAATTTTTCCAGAATCATTTTTGATATTTTTTCCTTAAAACTACTCTTACTATATATTCAACCGCAAACATAACCCCGATTGCAACATAAGAGATAAATCCGTTATATAATGCCCACCATTTCTCAACCATAAACACCGTTGCAATTGAGATTAAAAGGTTACAAAACATAAACACGCACCACACGTAAGTTAATCTGCGCGTGTAAATTCTCGTAAAATCATCAAGTCCGCCTTCGATAGCTTTAGCAATTTTTTGAATAACGGTTTCTTTTGCAAAAAGCGATGTAAAAAACACCATAAACACAGTCAGGTTTGCAGCAACAGGATAAAATTTCACCGCAAAAAACTTCGTATAATGAAATACTACAATGACAAAAAGAGTTACAAACAGGGGAATCAAAAACTTAAATTTCATTTCAAAAGTTCTTCGATTGCATTCACCACATCATCAATTGTGCGGATTTTTTTGAAATTTTCCGGCGCAATCTTTTTATCTGTAAAATACTGAAGTTTTACTGCTAAATCAACCGCATCAATGCTGTCGAGTTCCAAATCCTCAAAAAGGTTTGCCTCCGGCTTGATTAGGTCTTCGCTGATTTCAAAATCTTCAACGAGAATTTCGGTTAATTTATTCAAAATTTCTTCGCGTGTAAATTCTTTAGCCAACAGTATTACTCCTGATAAAATCCGCCAGTGTTTTTACGGAATAGAAATGCTTTGCGTTTTCTTTTTTGTCTGATGATAAAGTAAGATTATACTTTTTCTTCAAAGCCATACCAAGTTCAAGCGCGTCAATTGAATCCAAACCCAGCCCGTCTACAAAAAGCGCTTCTTCGTCTTTTATATCAGAAGCTTTTATGTCTTCAAGCTCCAGAACTTTTATTATTAATTCTTTTATTTCATGTTCCAAAGTCATTTGCTTAATTCCTATAATAAATTTATAACTTAATTTTCTATTAAAGTCAATTTTTCATTTAATTACTAATTTGCTGACAAAGATAAGCGGTGAAGTACTATCATATATATTTTTTAATCTTCTCACAAATATGATTGCGTAGCTTTATTTCAGTGAGTTCGCGGTCAAAGTCGGAAATCTTAATTTCCGGCATAACCGTTAATTTGTAATTTACGGTTTTATTGCCCGCGTCTAACGGAAAATGATTTTTTATCAAAAAAGGATAATCTGTTTCTATTTTCACCGGAACAATATCAACGCCCGCTGCAATGGCAATCTGTGCGGCACCTTTGTGAATTTTAACTTCTTCACCCGGGAGCGTTCTTGTACCTGTCGGAAATATTATAATATTATATCCGTCTTTCAAAGCTTCAACGGCAGACTGTTTAAATATTTCAGGGTCAACGTCATTAATAATATAAAGCGATTTTACAATATTTCTCATAACAGGATTTTTTAAAAGACTTTTTTTTGCAAGACAAAGCGATAACGGCATATTTCCGATTAAAAGAATTATATCAATAAAACTCGGGTGCGAAGCCACAACAACTTTCCCCTTTATATCGGAAAGGTTTCCGTCAATATGAACCTTAATTTCCTTAGAATTTTCCATTACTGAAATAAAAAACTTCCACGAATTTTTAATTATCTGTGCAAACTTTTCGCGGCGTTCTTTGCCTTTGTATTTTAACGACAGCACAGGAAAAAGCACGCAGCCGATATACAATGCACCGAGTGCAAATAAAATCATTTCCAGTAAAACAAGAAGTCCCCTATAAATCCTCATTTTTCTTTACCACATACAAATCGCTTACAAATGTGTCGTTTTTCCCTTCCAAAAATGCGGTCAAATCTTCAAACCCATCATTCACAGGCAAATTTTCAGAGTTTTCGCACAACAAAAATTTACCCTTATTATTCACAGAAGTCAATACAGAAACACTTTTTATCCCGCCAAAACTTTCCGCATAACAGAAAAGAGATTCTCCTGCTAAAATACTTTCCAGAAAGCCTGCCGCAACAGACTTTTCACCGGCAGAAATTGAATTGTAACCGTTTTTTATCCCCTCAAGCAATGAGAAAAGTCCGACAGTAGCATTATGAACAGATGAACTGAACCCTGCAGGCGACACTTCACCGTCTCCTTCACGCTGGTTTATAAGCTTCACAACCCGTTCGAAATCTCCGTAACAGGATGAAAAAACAAGGTTTGGCGAGCCGCCTTCGTATGCACCGTAAAGTGTATAAAGTCCGGCACGTCCGAATTTATTGAGCTTTCGGCGCAGCATCATAGGGATGAATGAAACATCAATTTCATCTCCCGTTACATAAGAAAACTTTTTTATATCAAAAACTACTTCGTTCATGTTATTATATTAACACAGATGTACGGATTTTCTGTACGGTTAAATTTTCAACGGAGAGCAGCCCTGCAGGCGGGCAAATGCGTTGAATTAAGAGGTATGATGATTACGATTACAAAAACAAGCGCGATTTGTTCACTTGGAGAAAATTTGGACGAAATTTTCTCAAATGCTATTGCAGGAAAGTTAACGGATTTAAAAATTACCGCAGAACTCCCCGAAATTCCAGACGCAAAATACAATCTCCGCTGTAATCAAATTCTTCTCCACTGTGTAAATCAGATAAAGCCGGAAATCCAAACACTTATAAAAAAATACGACAAAAAAAAGATAGGTGTTGTTATTGCAACAACAAACACCGGGATTGACAAGTTTGAAGAAACCGGTGATGCTGAATTTTTAAAAATGAGCAACCCTGCCGAATTTCTCAAGGATTATCTCGGTCTTGAAGGTTTTTTCTGCGGTGTATCAACTGCATGTTCCTCGGGGATAAAAGTTTTCTCAACTGCTAAAAGGCTTATGGAAAGCGGCGTATGTGATGCCGTAATCGCAGGCGGAACAGATGAAATTTCAAAATTTCCGACAGCAGGATTTGCCGCACTTGAAGTTCTCTCAAACGAGCGTTCCATTCCTTTTTCAAAAAACCGTAAAGGTATGAACATAGGAGAAGCCGGCGCAATATTTTTGCTTGAAAAAGACACTAGCGGAATACAAATTCTTGGCATAGGTGAAACCTCGGACGCCTACCATGCAGCAACCCCCGACCCCGAAGGCACTCAGGCCGCAAATGCAATGAAACTTGCACTGGATGAAGCCGGGCTCAAGCCTCAGGATATAGATTATATTAATCTTCATGGAACAGGCACAATTTCAAATGATATTATGGAAGCGAATGCTGTTTATAAAATTTTCGGCAAAGAAACGCCTTCAAGTTCAACAAAACCTATGACAGGGCACTGTCTCGGGGCTTCGGCAAGTATTGAAACGGCTATTTGCTGTGCGGCTCTTGAAAAAAATACCCTCCTGCCGCATATATATGACGGTGTATATGACCAAACCCTGCCTGAAATTAAGCTTGTGCAAAAAGGAGACAACTCCGTAAGTGTCGGGTATGTTATGTGTAACGCCTTCGGATTTGGTGGCACAAATGCCGTTATGGTTCTCGGTAAACAAACTTCTGCACTGTCCTGCCGGAGCCGGGTAAACTCAGCTGCTCAAGCCCAACCGGAAACTTATGAGCTGGCAAAAATTCTTCCTCACAATCATCCTATGATTTTGATTGATGATATTGATGAAGTTAATCTCGATGAAGGCTATGTTTGTGCAAGATTAACCATACGTGAAGACAGCCTTTTCTTTGACAGAGAACTTTGTGGCGTTTCGTATATAACCGGTATAGAGTTTATGGCTCAAACTATCGGCTGTTATGCCCATTTTAAACGGGGAGAAGGTGAGCCAAGGATAGGTTTTCTGCTAGGAACACGTTCTTACAAATGCAATATTGATAAGTTTGAAAAAGGTAAAACTTACATTATTAAGGCAAAAGAGATTTTCGGAGATAACCAGCTTGTTTCATTTGAGTGTTTTATTTATAATAATAATATAGAGTGCGCAAGTGCAATGGTAAATGTTTACCAGCCCGAAAACGCCTCTGAATTTCTGGAATAAACGGAGAGTGTGATGGAAGAAAAACAGGTTTTGATAACAGGTTCCAGCCGAGGAATCGGCAGGGAAGCAGCCTTATACCTTGCAAAAAACGGATTTAATATAGTTTTGCACTGCAATAAAAATACAAAGATGGCAGAAGAAGTTTTAGCCGAAATCAAAGCCGCAGGCGTAAATGGAAGAATTTTGCAGTTCAACGTCAAAGACCGCGAAGAATGCAAAAAAATTCTTGAAAAAGATATTAAAGAAAACGGCGTTTATTACGGTGTAGTTCTGAATGCGGGAATAACACGCGACAATGTTTTCCCTGTTATGGAAGACAGTGAATGGGAGGATGTTTTAAACACAAATCTCGGCGGGTTTTATAATGTTTTAAAACCAATTGTAATGCCGATGATTGAAAAAAGAGTTAAGGGAAGAATTATTGCAATGTCTTCGGTTTCAGGACTTTGCGGAAACCGCGGTCAGGTAAATTATAGCGCTTCAAAAGCAGGGATTATCGGTGCAGTAAAAGCATTGAGTCTTGAACTGGCAAAACGCGGAATTACGGTTAACGCAATCGCTCCGGGGGTTATCGAAACTGATATGACGCAGGATTTGCCTGTAGATGAGGTTAAAAAAATGATTCCTATGAAACGCTTCGGCAAACCGAAGGAAGTTGCCAGCCTTGTTAATTATCTAATGAGCGATGACGCCTCTTATATTACAGGGCAGGTTATTTCTGTAAACGGAGGATTATATCTGTGAGAAGAGTTGTAGTTACGGGAATGTCACAAATAAGCCCGCTCGGCGTCAATCGTGAGGACGCTTTTAAACGCCTTCTCGAAATGAAAAACCGCGTAAAATACCTGCCTGAACTCGAACAGTACACAAGGCTCAACACAAAACTTGCAGCACCGGCAGATGAATTTGTAATTCCTTCGCATTACAACAGAAAAGTTCTCCGCACAATGGGGCGTGTGGGAGTACTAAGCGTTGCTAGCGCGGAAGATGCCTTAAAAGACGCAGGGCTTCTCGGCAATGATATTATTACAAACGGTCAGACAGGTGTAAGCTACGGGTCTTCCTCAGGGTCACTGGACAGTATTATAGAATTTTATTCAATGATGGTTGACAAAGAAGTAAAAGGACTAACTTCCGGAAGTTATGTAAAAATGATGGCCCAGACCTGCTGCGTCAACATATCACTCTATTTTAAGACAACCGGACGCCTTATACCGACATCAACCGCCTGCACATCAGGTTCTATGGGAATAGGATACGCCTATGAAGCGATTAAAAACGGATATCAGACTGTAATGATTGCGGGCGGAGCAGACGAACTTCATCCTACACAAATTGCAATTTTCGATACGCTATACGCAACCAGCCAGAAAAATGCCGCACCCGAACGTACTCCGTCTCCTTTTGATAAAGACAGAGACGGTCTGGTAATCGGCGAAGGTGCGGGTACTATGATTCTTGAAGAATACGAACACGCTAAAAAACGCGGTGCAAAAATTTACGCGGAAGTCATCGGCTTTGGCACAAGCACCGACGGCACTCATATTACCAGCCCTAACCGTGATAAAATGAAATCCGCACTTGAGCTTGCCCTGAAAGACGCCAACATTTCTCCTGATGACATAGGGTATGTTAATGCTCATGGCACAGCAACAATTCAGGGCGATTTAGCAGAATCAAATGCGACTTACGATATTTTTAAACGCCCTGTTCCAGTAAGCTCAATCAAAAGCTATACAGGTCACACGCTCGGTGCCTGCGGAGCAGTAGAAGCAATCTTAACTCTTGATATGGCTCATAAAAATTGGTTCTGCCCGACAATCAACCTCACTACCGTTGATGAAGAATGCGGAAAACTCGATTATATCAAAACCGAAGGCCGCGAAATAGATTCAAATATCGTTATGTCAAATAACTTTGCTTTCGGCGGTATAAATACATCGCTTATTTTTAAGCTTAATGTTTAAGCTATTTATTTAAATACTTTTGAAGTATTAGTTTTCTTAAGGCTTTGGAATATACTGCCTGTGGTTCAATTTCAAGGGCTTTATCAAGTGTTTCTACTGCACCTTCGTAATCTTTTAACTTTTTCTGAACAACAGCTTTATAATAGAGTGCATCTATAAATTTCAGGTCAAGTTCAACGGCTTTTGACAAATCTTTTAAAGCCTGTTTTAGTTCATTCTCATCAGGGTTATCAAATGCAAGAATTGTCTGTGCCCTGTTATAATAGGCATCTGTCATATCTGATTTATATTCTATGGCTTTTGTATAATTTTCATATGCAGCCTGAAGCTGATTTAAGTTATGAAATACAATTCCCTTGGAAAAATATGCCAGTGCGTAGTCAGGTTTAAGCTCTACTGCTTTATCAAGAGCATCAAGTGCTTCATCAAATTCCTTTGAGTTTGTTTTTTCAATTCCTAAGTTTGTATAGTATTTATAATCATGTTCTGCTGTCATATTTTTTCTCCTGAGTGAATGATACTTTAAAACTCTTAACTTTACAAGGCAGAAATGTATAATATATAACCTGTCCTTTTGTCTGATGAAAATTTTTCTTTGATTTTTAATAATCAGGGTATTATGAATACTGTTAACAAACTACTGGAAGCCTTGGGCCATAATATACACTTACACTTTGACAAATGGACGCAGGAACATGAATATGTATCCGGCAATAAAAAGTGGATAGCTAATATACTTCCATGCGAACTTCTTAGACGCAGCGTAAAACATGCTGTAGAATCTATTGTTACTTTATGCGAGTGTCAGGAGTTTTTTAAAACTTTCCCGGATAATATAGAAACTCCGAATTACGGAGATACCTGGGGGCGTCTTGCTAATTATATAGAGATTAATAACAGGGCTATAGCTGAGATGCGTGGTAGTGAAACACGCAACGGCATATTAAGTTCAATAAAAATTATACCTGCAATCCCGCCTTCAGCAAAGAGCTGGGCAAACTGCATAATTCTTTCGCAGATTTTTCCTAATATTTTCGGCGACGGGTATAACAAAGGTCCGTTTGAAGAAAATTCTATATATGGTATCAAGCTAAATGCCGGTTACAGCGGAAATATTATAGATTATTCAATTACAGATAAAATTTCACCGGAGGAACAATTTAAGGCATTTAATGACCTTGCGCATTTTCATGGCTTAAAAACCGGTTTCAGGACAGTAATTTCTGCCGATCAAATAAAAGTAGCATATCCGGATAGGGAGGAAGGATTTAACTGGTGTAATCCCGAGCATCAGGAAATTTTTATAAATGAGCATGTAAAACTTATTAATATGGGTTTTGAAGCAATATTTGTGGATTCTGCAAAACATATCGGCGGCTATGATTGTGAAAATTACACAGGCGTAGGGGATCTTCCTGAATATACACAGATGCAGTATATTCTACAGCAGATAAGAGCACGTTCGGGTAAGACTACTCTTAGTTTTGTAGGAGAAAAAAGCACCGGAGATTTTGAAAGATATAAAAATTTAGGGTTGACCTCTGGAACTGCATTTGTCGCACCGGATGATTTTGAGAACGTAAAGCAATGGTCTGAAAAATTTAAGTACTCAAGGGAATATGCTCCGGGTATTGAGGTTTCCAATGACAATGATGAAGGCGGCTCACGCTATGAAGATCGTTTGAACCGCATAAATACGTGCTTGTTCGGGTATGAATATCCCAGTGATAAGCTTCCTAGCTTTATGCAGATGGAAGATTTGTTTCCGCTCAGATATGATACTAGTACACATCATTTAATGATGACAAATCCTTCTTACTCAGTTGATGGAAGTCCGGAAAGCCACTGGGAAAACCTTTTTACAAAAGATGACGGCAGGGCTTACAATGCTCGCGCTGCAGAACTTTTTTTACATGCTCTAAACCTCTGACCATAGCTGCTTTTTTTATAATATAATAGCACGCGGAGGTATTTCAGGCATGTCATCGAAAATTATAAAAAAATTGTCAGACAGGTTCGAACAATTGGCGCCGTATCAGGTTATTGTATTAGGATTTTTATTTTATGTTGTGCTGGGAGTGTTTTTTATATCTCTTCCTTTTGCGCAAAAAATGAATAACGGTATTGTCAATAATTTATTTAACGTTGTTTCAGCAATGTCAACAACGGGGCTTACTACAGGAATTATTAATGATATGTATACAAAGTTCGGGCTTATTGTACTTCTTGTCCTGATACAGCTCGGGGCGGTGGGTTATATGACGCTGACCTCCTTCTTTATAATCTCAGGAAGCAACCGGTTATCAACATACAGGGCAAAAATTTTAAGTGCGGAGTTTCCGCTTCCTGATTGCTTTCATATAAAAGATTTTATTAAGAATATTGTTTTATACACTTTTTTTATAGAATTAATCGGGATACTTCTTTTATGGTGGCAGTTTGAAAAACTGGGTTCTCCAACTCCGTTGTGGTCTGCTATATTCCATGCAATATCAGCTTTTTCAACAGCAGGCTTTAGTATATATTCAAACGGGCTGGAAGGCTTCAGGGATAATATTGCAGTAAACCTTGTTATAACTTTTCTTTGTTATGCAGGGGCTACCGGTTTTATTGTTCCTATGGATGTTTATCGGAGAGTTACTGGTAAAAGTTCGGAAATAACATTCACAACCAAGGTAATTTTATTCCTTACAGCAGTTGTTGCTGTTTTTGGAACTATTTTTTACCTTATCGGTGAACATTCCAGTGTGTTGTCTGCCTTTTTTCAGGTAATGTCAGCTTCTACAACTGCCGGATTTAATACAGTACCTATAGGACGCTTGGCGCCTGCTGCTTTGTCTGTTTTAATTCTGGCTATGGTTATCGGGGCATCTCCTAGCGGTACAGGCGGAGGTATAAAGACTACCGGAGTAAGCGCACTTATCGGAGTTGTTGCAAGTGTTATGCGCGGGCATCCTGAGCATATTACGCTTTTGAAAAGACATATTCCTTTGAATAGAGTTTTTACTGCTGTTGCAGCTGCTTTTACTTATCTTTCTTTCTTGGGAATTTCTGTTTACTTCTTATGCTTAACAGAGCATTTTTCTTTTATGGAACTCTGTTTTGAAGCTTCGTCCGCACTGGGAACTGTGGGGCTCAGTATGGGGATAACTTCCGGTTTGACATGGATCGGAAAGCTTATTATCACTGCAACGATGTTCTTTGGGCGTGTTGGTCCGCTGACCCTTGGTATTGCATTCTTTAAATCAAGCTCTAATGTTGTTCCTAAAAAATCAGATTTAGCTACATAAATTTAAGTATAAGGACATCTTGTAATAATATCCCTGCCATGAGAGTCCAACCCTCCGGTAGGGATTAAATTAAACTTTGCTGCTGCTGCGTCAATGTAGGGAAGCAGTGATAAAGTTCTCTCACCCTCATAAGAACCGTAATGTCCTTCATAAAAACAGGCTCTTTCAGTGCCTGCTGATTTAAAATTTTTGAAAATATTGGTAAAAATATTTTCAGGATTATCCTTAATATTTCTAACATTTGTCCTTGCAGGATGGGCAACAGACATATAGCCGTAATCCAGACTTGATATAAATTTTACGGTTTCTTCAAACTCCGAAAAAGCTTCCGGTATTTCATCCATTGTTGGATGGGCTTTTTCATAAATAGATTTTGCCCTTTTAATAACGATTTCTATTTCCGTAGGAATTTCCGGCAGCTTGCAGTTTATATACTGTTCAAGGGCTTTTTTATATAGCTTGTAGTATGGTTCTGAGCTTTTAAAAATTTGTTTAAACGCTCTTATGGGTTTTTCATATGTAAAGTCTGCTTCAGGAAGGTAGAAGTTATGAAGGATTTTGCCGGAAGTATATTTCATTAAAGGTCTTTTTACTTCATCAAACCCTTTTGCTATCATTTCATGAACCAGTGCAGCTTCAGAAAGCGTAAATTCAAAGCCCAATTCTTCTGACAGGTTTTTATTCAAATTTTTTATTGTTTCATTAGTCAGTTCTAGCTTTAAACGGCTTTTTTCTTTTAAAAATTCATTTAATCTTACATCATAAGGATTTATTCCATATACAAGTAAATGTATTGCAACCGGAGCAGTCTGGTTTTTTAGTTTTGTTTCTACGGTTGATATTTCCAGACCGGGTATAAGTTTAAGGTGTTGAAACCTGTCCGGATTATTTTTAAATATTTCAAAAGCTTCTTTGGCGCCATCAATTGTGTCGTGGTCTGTTATTGCAAGCATAAACGGGCTGCCAAATTTTGAATTATATCGTGCAATAGCTTCTGCATGGCGCATAATAGTTTCTGTATCTGATGCTCCATCCGAATTTTGGGTATGTACGTGCAGGTTTGCGGTAAAAAGTCCGTTTTTTAAATTACAAAAATTGTGGCTGTCCAGAATATATTTGTTTTTACGGCATCCAGGCAGGAAATTTTTCTTTTCCTGATGTCGTATATAATCTTTAAATTCTTCGGCTCCTGTAATTCTATTACATTTTAGTTCTTTTTTATAGGCTTCGTCCATAACTCTATTTTTGCATGAAAAAAATTTTGCAACAATTTTTACTAATCTGCGTCAAATATTTTATAGTAGCATTTACACTTATTTTGAAGATGAGAGAGGTTTTTATCTATGAATTTGGAAACTACTACCAGGTGTCTTGATACGCTTTACAGTGACTTTACAACTTCTGCGGCTGCTGAAGATGATGAAATCTTAGAGATAGACACAGATGAGTTGGATGAGGATACTCCTGTGAAAACATTCAGTTCTATAGCAAAAGAGGATGATATTTTACAGATGTATCTTAAAGATGTTGGTAAAATTAAGCTTTTAAATTCTAAGGAAGAAAAGCAGCTTGGGAAACAAATAAAAGAGGGAGAGGACAAAAAAGCCGAGATTGCAAAGCGGAAACTTGTCCAGGCAAATCTTCGCCTTGTTGTAAGTATTGCAAAAAAATATATCGGGCAGGGTGTGCTTTTTATGGATTTGGTGCAGGAAGGCTCGCTCGGGCTTATTAAGGCTGCTGAAAAGTTTGATTATTCAAAGAATTTTAAATTTTCAACCTATGCAACATGGTGGATTAAGCAAACTATTATGAGGGCTATTGCTAATAATTCAAAAACTATAAGAATTCCTGTTCATATGGCTGACAAAATCCGCAAATATAAAAAGATGTATTCCGCGCTTGCCTTTGAACTGGGAAGAGAGCCTACTGATGCTGAAATAGCTGATAAACTCGGATTAACCGTAAAAAATATTCAGGCTGTAAAAAAAGCAATTATAAAAGAACCAATAAGCCTTGAAACTCCTGTTACCGATGACTTGTGCGTTGGCGACTACATTGAAGATAAAAGTTATAATGCTCCTGATGTTCAGGCAAAAAATAATGCTATGAAAGGCAGTATAAATCACCTGCTAAGTACATTAAACGAGCGCGAACAAAAAATTATAAACTGCCGTTTCGGGATTAACGGGGAAACCCAGATGACGCTTGAGCAGCTTGGAAAAGCCATGGGGTATTCAAAAGAAAGAATAAGGCAGTTAGAAGACCTTGCTCTTACAAAAATGCGCCACAGAAAAGAATTGCTGCATTTTAGAGATTTTATTGAGGATTAATTTAAAGGCGAAGCAGCTGCTTCGCTTTTTTTTATGCGTTTACAAGAGATTTTGCAAATTCTATGGATTGTTCGTTAATATCACCTCCTGCAAGTTCTGCAAGCGCTTTAATTCTGTTTTCGCCGGTTAATACATAAACCTCGACTTTTGTTTCATCGGACTGGGATTTACGTACATAAAAGTGTTTGTCCGCTTTTGAGGCGATTATCGGCTGATGCGTAATCAAAATAATCTGATGATATTGTGCAAGCGCCTTAATTTCATCCGCAACACTTTGCGAGGCTTTGCCGGAAATCCCGGTATCAATTTCGTCAAAGATGACAGTATCAATATCATCGGATTGTGCAAATATAGCCTTTATCGCAAGCATTACACGCGAAATCTCGCCCCCTGATGCTACTTTTGCAAGAGGTTTTAAATCTTCTGATACGTTTGTGGAAATTAAAAATTCAACATTATCTGCACCGTCTGCTGAAAGGTCTTTCGGGCTGAGTGATATTTCAAAGCGGGCTTTAGGAAGCTCGAGATGCTCAAGTTTTTCTTGAATATAAACAGAAAGCACTTTTGCATAATCCTGGCGTTTTTCTGTAATGACCGCTGCTTTTTCAACCAGTTCCTCGTGTATGCTGGAAACTTCTTTTTCCAGTTCCTCAATATTTTGTGTTGAAAATTCTATTCCTGCAAGTTCTTCTGCAAGCTTTTGTCCTGTTGAAATTACTTCAGCAAGTGAGCCGCCGTATTTTCTTTTCAGTTTATCAAGCAAAAAAAGCCGTTCCTGTATTTCATTAAGCCTTTCTGTATCATTATCCAGATTTTGGCTGTAATCCCTTAATTCAGAGCCGGCATCGCGTAATCTTTCTATTGCATCTATAAGGTTTTGTTCAAGCTCTTCAAGATTTTTATCCATTGATGCTGCTTTTGAAATATTTTGTTTAATTTTACCGAGTGCTTCCATTATTGAACCATCATCGCCGTTTATTGCCCAGTATGATGCTCCGGTTAATTCTTTTAGTTTTTCTGCATTTTCAAGAACTTCAAGTTCGTTATTAAGTTCTTCATCCTCTGTTTCTGAGCTGACTTCCGCGGCTTCAATTTCGTTAACCTGAAATTTTAAAAATTCAATCTGTGATTCTGTTGTATCTGCTGAAGTTTTTGCTTTTTCTAATAAATTTTTTGTATCGAGATATTTTTGATACAGTGTTTTATATTCTTCAAGGTTACTGCCGTAAACATCTTTTGCATAATTATCAAGCAGATTTATATGATATTTTGGCTGCATGAAAACATATGTCTGGTGTTGTGAATGTATGTCCAGAAAGAGTGATTTTATCTGTTTTAAAAAGTCCTGATTTATCAGAGTTCCGTTTAATCTTGTACGCACAGAACTTTGTGTAATTTCTTTTGAAAGTATGATTTCAGACCCGAAGTCATCAATTCCGTTTTCTTCAAAAAGCTGTTTCAGGTTATGTTTGTTATTTTCAATAGTAAGTTCAATAACCGCTTTATCACAACCGTTTTTAATAACATCTTTAGAAACGCGCGGCGCAAAAGCCAGGTCAATTGCACTTATTAGAATACTTTTACCGGCTCCTGTTTCACCTGTAATCACATTCAAGCCTTCGTGAAAATTCGCTGTTAGTTCGTCTATTAAAATGTAATCCTTTAACTTCAACTGCCTGATCATAATTACAGAATATCGCAAAACCTGAAATGTAGCAATATCTTAATTTTGCTTAAAATTTTTATAGCTTATAAGGGTAATCATCTTTAAATTCCCAGTTGTCAATTTCTAAAAGAGTTGAACAATAAGCCGGATTGCTTTTACAGCTCCGTAAGGCATTTTCTCTTGTAGGGGTTTTATCTCCGCGGTATGTACACCAGCCTTTATTTGAGCACCATTCAGTAATTGTCTTGTCGCAGGCGAGAAATCGAAATTTGTCGTAGCCCTCTTTATTTGGGCTGTTATCTCCGTTCACATCAAAGAATATATCCATGCATCTTCCCTTAGCAATGCTGAAAAAACTACCGTCTGTAAAATAAATTGTTGCGCTGCCGGACAAATTAGAACCTATTTTTAAATATTTTAGATATGGTGCAAAATATTTTTTTACGAATTCCTCAGGAACCAAAGACATATCCCAGCTGTTTACATTTCCATTGTCATTTTCTGAAAGTATAAGTACCTGTGCCATCATGGAGTTGAATTTTTTCAACCTTGCTGTAGCTTCCTGTCTTTTAAATTTGGCTATGACTGATGGAAGGGTCATTGATGCTACTACTCCTATAATCCCCAAGGTTATCAGAACTTCTGCAAGTGTAAATGCATGTTTATTCATGTCTTATCCCTCTTTAAAAATATTAAATATATATATTTATTTTAAACTTATATATTTAATAATGTCAAGTCATTTTTGTATTTTTGTAAATACATCATTTTAATATGCAATGATATTAGTATGAGGATAGTTACTGAATTAAAAGAAATTTTGTATCAGAAGGGTTTGACGCTTAAATTTGTTGCAGAAGAACTTGGTAAACGTCTTGGCAAAACTTATACTCTTGCTAATCTCTCAAATAAGCTGCGTAATGAAACTATTACATATAGGGAAATGAAAATAATCGCAGAGATTATAGATTGTTCTCTTGAATTAACTAAAAAATAAAAAGGGACATATAATGTCCCTTCGTAAATGGAGTTTAAAAAATTATAAGGTAATTTTTTATGAACCTACTAATCGCAATGCTTCTTCAAGAAGCTCTTTGTTTGATGAAATTAGTTTGTTTGAAATTTCAAGCTGTAATTTTGCCATCTGGAAGTATGAAATATTTCCTTTAAAGTCTGCATTTGACATTTCTATCAGGCTTGAACGAATTTCACCGCAGCCCAGCAGTGGTTTTCCGGACTCTTCTGTTTCGATAAAGTAGCCGTCTTTTATTTCGTAAAGGGCTGCTGCATTATGGAAGTTTCTTGTTGTAATTCGGTAAAGAGGAACTGTACGTTTTCCGTTATCTGCCTTACCATATATTGTTCCATCGCTTTTTATTTCGTAATCATCATATTTTCCGAGATATTTCCCGTTGTTAGGATCAATCCACATTTTTATGTTGGTTGTAGGAATATCAAGAGCTCCGCCTTTTAGTGCGGTTTCCTGATAAAGGTCGGCACTGATTGATTTTGTTCCTTGCATAATTTCACCTTTATCATTTAAGATGTATCCTTGGACGGTATTACCGTTTTTAGCTTTGTAAACACCTTCGCCGTCAAATGTAAATTCGCCTAACCTTGTGTAAACACTTTTACCTTCCGGGGTTTTTGTCAGGAAGAAGCCTTTACCTTCTAAAAAGATGTTTTCATTAGAAGTCCCCGGTGTTGATTTTCCCTGGCTGACCTTTTTGTCGTAATCATCCGCAATTGCACCGCCGAGGAAGGTTTTAAAATTTACCTGTTTTTCTCTGAAACCTGGTGTATAAATATTTGTCATGTTATCAGCAATGACGTCCATCCAGTTCTGTGTTGATTTTTGTGTGTTAAGTGCGGTTACAAAGGAATCATTCATGACCGTTCTCCTTATTATTTTGTTTTTTCTGTTCTTCTTTATCCTGCTTTGATTTTGAATAATTTACATCGCCATAGGCAATGTTTTCTTCATTAAATCTGTTTTTCAAAAATTCAATATTGTTTCTCAGGTAATTCTCCACAGCTTTATCGCCGGGGATAAAGTTTGCATTAATTTTGCCTTCCTTATCTACTTTTATAATGACGGAAACATCTTTGTCAAAATCAATTCTGAAAGGCTGGTTTGTTTTAGCGGATTCCTGTAATGCTGCAATAAGTGCGGCTGAAGCTTTTGCTGTTGATTGAACCTGCTGTATATTACCGGTATCAAGTGCCTTTTGGAATTCGCTTGCAATACTCTGATTAGACATATCTGTATTTTTTACTAAATCTGCAAAAAAGAGCGCATCTCCATCAGACATTTGAATATTGGTGTAGTCTACGGATGCCGGTATATTTGCAATTTCTGCCCGGCTTGTCGCCTGCATTAAATTAAATCCGAACATCCCGCCGTTTGCCTGTAAATAAGCTTTAACTTCATCTGAAAGCGAAGAAAAATTCCCGCTTTGTATTTTCATCATATCAGAAGTGCTTATTTCACCTTTGTAGGTTTGCTGATTCTGATTTTGTCCGTTCTGCCCGTTGCTGGACTGGTTATTTTGAGCATCCTCCTGATTGTTATTGCTGTCTATTTTATTTTCTTTATTTTCTACTTTTTTGTCTTCGTGTTTTGCTGTTACCTTATCATTATCAGCATCTTCTTTTTCTGTTTCTTTTACTTCAGTTTTAGTTTCTTCGCCGGAGGCTGTGTTTAACTCATCTTTAAAAGATTTTCCGCTTTGGTTTGTTTTCTGTATTTTAGCGGAATTGCCCAGCTCTGACTTTTGGAATATTGCAGTTGCTGCGTTTGATGAAGTTTCTATATTCATTTATAAATTTTCCTCCAGTTGTGCTAATTGCCTTAATACTTCTTTTTCTTCCTCTTCTTGTTTTTCTTTGCTTTGTGCAAAAAATCGTGTGACACCAAGTTCGGAAAATTGTTTTAACTCTGCGGCTTTTTCTTCGGCAATATAAGCTTCTCTATTCTTTTCTTTGTGTTTTTCCAGAACTTTCACACCCTGCTCCAGCTTAATCAGCTTTTGCTTTTCTATATCAAGCCGGCGTTGTGCTTCCTGCCTTATTTGCTCTAATTGTTCGGCTTTCTCCCATAGGTGTATTAAATACTTATCATATGTTTCATACATCATAGGATTAGCCTGCCGCATATTTATTTGAGTGTCGCGTATCTCTTCGTTATTTTTTCTAATGTTTTCTTCTGCTTCAAATACTGCCTGCTGAGCTTTTTGTACTACCTGAAGCTGCTCTTCTTTTTTTCTGATTCTGAAGTCCAGAATTTTTTGTAACCTGTAACGAAAAGGCATTTTAGACTACACTCTCTTGTCATTATTATGATTGTTAATGACCGGTGTTGAAACATCTAAATGTATGATATGTATTTAATGTTTATTTATTATTAGTCAAGTATTTTTACACCAAACCCGCTGCCCATTTGATTGTTTCTGTGATACCAGCCGCGGTTTCCGTAATAATCGGTCTGTCTGCCGTTAGGAGCGTAATATGGTCTGTGCCAGTAAGGACTTACCTGCGGGGTTACTCCGGTTGTTGTTCCAAAAACCATTGACCCTAAGGTGCTTCTAAGCCCCTGCCATCTGCTCTGGCGCGGTACAGGCATAGACGGATAACTGTCCGTATAGCTGCTGTTATTATTATAATTAACTATAATATTATTTAAGCGTTCATCGAAAGGTCTGTTGGGATATGTTCGGTTGAATACACTTTGTTCAAGACGGTTAATCCTTGCATTTGAGTTCTGGCGTTCATATGTTTTGCCGAAAATTGAACGCTCCATTTCCGTAAGTTTATTGTTATTTATGCTGTGCAGCGGCTGAACATTGTCTGCGCTGAAATAGTTATAATTTGGCGTCTGGTAGGTTCTTACGACATGCCTTGTTCCTGCAAAAGCTCCTTCTATACAAAAAATAAGCCCGAATAATAACAACAGTAATTTTTTCATAGTCTTCTCCTCTGATTTGCTTTGAGGATAGCTGATTTGTTTGTGTTTTTTATTCCCTGATAAGGCTATTTTAAATAATGTAAAAGAATTTTACAAACTAATCAAAGTTCGTTTTGTATATTATAATATTTTTATGAAAAAGAAAGTTATTGCATATCTGCATACACATTGGGACAGGGAATGGTACAGAGAATTTGAAGTATTCAGACTGAGGCTTTTGAGGGTTTTTGATAATGTTCTGGAAATGCTCGCAAACGGTAAAATCCCGTCATTTTATTTTGACGGACAGGTTTCAGCTCTGCTAGATTACCTGGAAATGCGCCCTGAAAAAGAAAAAGATGTTAGAAAATTTATTGCAGAAAAAAGGCTTTTTATAGGTCCCTGCTATACGCTTGTAGATGAATTTCTTACGGACAGAACTGTATTTGAAAAAAATTTAGAGATAGGGCTTAAGATTTCAAAAGACTTTGGCTGTACTGATTTCATCGGCTATCTTGCCGACACGTTCGGGCACAGCAGAAATATTCCGCCTTTGTTTAAAAAGTTTGGTATTGATAAATGTGTTGTCTGGCGCGGATGCGGTGATATTCCCTCAGAGTTTACTTTTAACGGGATAAAGACAGTTAACCTTATCCGAGGTTATTTTATGGATATATTTTCAGCCAAAATGTCCATAGAGGAAAAAGCGCAGCGGCTTAAGGAAAATCTCGATAAAATTGCACAGATGTCTTCTGATGTTCTGCTTTTGCCTATTGGAGCTGATCATCTGGGTGTTGAACCTGATATTGATGAGCAGATAGCAAAAGTAAATAATCTTTTAGCGGATTATGAAATTACACTCGGGTCGCCTTTTGAATATTTTGAACTTGTCAAAGATAATTTCGGCAGGTTTGAATGGAATGATGAACTTCGTGATAACAGTAAGACTTTTATTCTGCCCGGAAGCTATTCAGCACGTATGAAACTAAAGCAGTATAATATTAAATGTACGTATCTCCTTTCAGAAGCAGACAGGCTCCAAAAGGAACATGGAAATGCTTACCGTAATGTCATTGAGTATGCTTATAAGTTATTATTAAAAAATCAGGCTCACGATGGTATTTGCGGCTGTTCTACCGATTTGGTCCACAGGGAAAACATTACAAGGTATGAAAAAATTCTCCAGATAGCAAATACAATTATTGAAGAATTGCGGCTTAAGCATAAATCATCAGATGCGCATGAATTTGAAAGTACTGAGCTGAAGCCTGATTGTGATGTTATATCGCATTTTAGAGGATTTGAAAGCAGTCTTTTATACGACACACAGCGTATCCCGGTTACAGAAGATTTCACTGATATTTATGTTCTTCGCCGCAAAACTAAAACTTCGGCAGACCTAAAGCTTGATGTGATTAAAAATGTTGACGGCACAACCGGCTTAGAGATTACTAGCGGGACAAAAAAAGTAGGCGTTGAATTTTACCGCTGTATTGATGAGGGTGATACCTATAATTTTGGACCTGTAGAGGATGATAAAGGTGAAAAAGCAGAAATTCTGTCTTCATCAGAACATGACAGCAAGCTGTTAATTAAAACAAGCTTTTTTGATGTTAGTGTTAGTTTTCACGAACTTATTAACTTTAGTATAAAATGGAATAATACCTTAAAAAATCGTTTATGGCAGGTTCGTTTTATTTTGCCTGACCCTGTTCATACTACATATTCAGAGGACATGAATACTATAATAGAAAGAAAATTCAATCCTTTTTATGATATTAGAAAAAATCTTCCAAAAAACCGCGGTATTGAGGCAAAAACTAATTTCGCCCCAATGCAGAGATATGTAGGAGCTCAGGGGTTTGGAATTATTACAAAAGGGCTTACCGAATACGAAGTGTTTGAGAATATGCTCTCTGTTACACTTTTAAGAAGTGTAGGTGTAATTTCTAATCCTAAAAATCCGGCGCGTTCTACCCCGGCAGGTCCGCCTCTTGAAGTACCGGATGCTCAGCAGTTAGGTGAAAATCTTGCCGAGTTTTCCGTTGGCTTCTTCGAGAAAGACGACTATGAAAAGTTTGTCACGCTTGTATTCCCGAAAATTGTACTGTAGAAATGTTAAGAAGTGTAAAGATATGGTATGTATATAGCAATTATATAAAGTAAAAATACTTTATTAATATGTAAGCAATATCGAATTAAATAAACACGAGATATAAAACATACACTTACTATTTACACTACCTACTACACACTAACCTTCTACACACACGAGGAATTACAAAAAGAATTCCAAACTCTATCGAAAGATAGGGTTTTTTATTGTGACATTTTCGAAAAATTATTAAAATATTCTATTTTTAATTAATAAATTGCTGCATGTTTTATCCCTGAAACCCGCGTCTTTATACAATCTTAATATAAATTTGCTTGACCTTTTTCAAAAAAAGTATTCTAATAAGATACGTAGAGTGTCTAAATAAATTAGAATTATTATAAATAAGGAAAGAGGACTAGATGAAAGAATTTAAGCATACAAGGTTAGATAACAAAAATTTTTCTGATGATGATATAAAGAGTCTTATAAAAGAATATAACATTAAGTTTATAAAACTCCAGTTCGTTGATATAAACGGGCAGGTAAAGAATATGACTATTCCATCCCAGCATATTGAAAAAGTTTTGAATAATGAAATTATGCTTGACGGCTCTTCAATAAAGGGATTTAGAAGTATTGAAACTTCTGATATGTTTTTCTATCCTGATAAAAATTCTTTCCAGATTTTACCTTGGAGAAATCACGCTGATGCGAACTCTGCTAGATTAATCTGTGATATTTACAACGCAGACGGAACGCCGTTTGAAGGGTGTCCGCGCTGTAATTTGAAACGTGTTATGAAAGAAGCAGAAAAAATGGGCTTTTCTATGAATATAGGTCCTGAAGCTGAGTTTTTCCTTTTTGCAAAAGATAAAGACGGAAATGTTACAACTACAACACAGGATAGGGCAGGATATTACGATGTTGGACCGGATGATCTTGGAGAGGATGTACGTTCAGATATTGTACTTGTTTTACAGGAAATGGGTTTTGATATTGAAGCTTCCCATCACGAGAACTCTGATGGTCAGCATGAGGTGGATTTTAGGTACGCAGATGCCTTAACAGCCGCTGATAACGTGGCGACATTTAAGGTTGCGGTAAAAGCTGTTGCCGCAAAACATGGGCTGCATGCAACCTTTATGCCTAAACCTATTTACGGTATTAACGGTTCCGGTATGCACTGTAACATCTCTCTGTTTAAAGATGGTAAAAATGCCTTTTATGATGAAAACACCGAATCTCAGCTTTCAGATATAGCAAAATATTCAATCGGCGGTATGCTTAAACATGTAAGAAGTATTACTGCGGTGCTTAATCCGACTGTAAACAGCTATAAACGTCTGGTTCCGGGGTATGAAGCCCCTGTTTACCTTGCCTGGTCTTTGGCAAACAGAAGCGCTCTTTTAAGAGTTCCTGCAAAACGTGGTAATGCAACAAGGGTTGAACTACGCTCACCGGATCCGGCATGTAATCCTTATTTAGCCTTCGCTGCAATTCTTGAGGCTTGCCTTGACGGTGTTAGAAATAAAATTGATCCGCCGGCTCCTGTTGAAAGTAATATATATAAACTCACAACAAAAGAACGTAAAAAACAAAGAATTGATGCGCTTCCTGGAAGCTTGGCTGAGGCTCTTGAACAAATGGATAAATCACTTGTTGCAAGGGCTGCTCTTGGTGAACACGCCTTTAATGAGTTTATGTCTGCAAAGAGAAAAGAGTGGGATTCTTTCAGAACTTATGTTTCCCAGTGGGAAATTGACAGGTATCTTGAAAGGTATTAATAAATTAAAGGAGGCTCTTAATGCCTCCTTTCTTTATATTTTGAATGGGTAATCTTCTTTAAATTCCCAGTTATCATATTGAAGCAGTACAGAACAATAATGTGTTTCCTCCTTGCATCTTGCAAGTGCCTCTTCTCTTGTTGGAACTCTCATTGGAAAGTACGTACAAAAATGTTTGTTTCCGCCACAAGCTTCCTTCGATGTTGGTTCTTTGCACAGTACAAATATAAATTGATCATAGCCTGATTTGTTAGGTTGTTTATTTCCATTTACATCTATTCTCATATCAATACATGAACCATTATGCCAGTACATAACAGTTCCGTCAGCCATTGTAATTTTTAGTTCATAATTTATATCTTTATCTTCTTCAGCATTAGTTTTTTTCTTAACTGACAGATACTTTATATATGGTTTTATGTATGAATTAAAAAATTTTTCACTAGCTTTTGCATTTTCAACCGTATCGGATGTTCCTTCTTCATCCTTTATTTCAGCAGTTTTTTCCCAGTAAATGCTTTCACTGTTATCAACTTCTGAACGCATAATAGCCTGCTGCATCGTGCTGTAGAATTTTTTTATACGCGAGGAATATTCTTTTTTCCTTGAATTTGCAGTAATTGCAGGCAGCGTCATAGCTGCAACAATACCGATAATACCAAGTGTAATCAATACTTCCGCTAACGTAAATGCAGAACGGGATAATCCCAAAGCGTGAAAAAGCCCGCCGGCACTATCTAAGCCCTCCCCCCCCTCAGAGATTTTGAAGCTATAATTGTATTTTGCATATATATCCTCCTTTACTTAAATTTATTATAACATATTACAATATATTTTTAAAGTCTGCATAAATATTCGGTCAGCTCTTTCATTGAATAAATATTTTTTATAACAAAAAATTCTTTACCAGTTTGTTCTTTTACATAAGTAAGTGTTTTCCCGTCTAGAAAATCTTCGCTGTATGGTCTAAGCATTACAGACGGTATAACAGTAAAATCTCCTTCTTTTCCATTGAGTGCTTCTATTAAGTCATCTGTAGTTATAAGTCCAGCTACGGTTATATCGCGTCCCCAGTAATTTGATTTAACAGGCACAACTTCAGCGGTCAGATTTTTAATCCTGTTAAGTTTACTGCAAATTTCATCAAGTGCTGCTTTTGCTGCATAAGATGTTGCAAATAAAATTTTTAACGGCTTATTTAATGATTTTGGAAGTTCAAGCTGTTTAAAGTCTTCGAGCAGCATACGTATGGCGCCTACTCCATCCTCAAGCTGAGCGAAGTTTCCGTAATATTTTGCCGGCGGTATAGCTTTTTCTGCCAGTATGAAAAATTCGTCCGAACAGCATACTTTTTTATATTTTGAAGCTATTTCAATTGTCTGGAGCGCACAATTTTTGTCAACCTGTTTCAAACTTTCTTTCCTGAATTGGGTTACCCCTACAGGAACAATTGCGACTGAAAGTACATTATTTTTCAGTTCAGCTAAATCTGAAAGTGTCCGCTCAAGTTCTGCACCGTCGTTTAAACCAGGGCAAAGAACAATCTGTGCGTGAAACGGTATTTTATTTTTTCTAAACCATTTTAAATTCTCCAGAGCTTTACCGGCATTAGGGTTTCTTAGCATTTTTACCCGCAAATCCGGATTTGTGGTATGAACCGAAACATAAAACGGACCGAGGTGCATTCTCTGTATGCGCTCTTTGTCCTTTTCCGTAAGGTTTGTAAGAGTAATATAAGTTCCCTGAAGATATGAAAGCCTGTAGTCATCGTCTTTCACATAGAGGGTTTCTCTCAAACCTTTCGGCTGCTGGTCTACAAAGCAGAATATACATTTATTCAAGCAAGGCTTTACCCTGTCAAATACTGCGCTTTCAAACACTATGCCCAAATCCTCATCATAATCTTTTTCAAGTTCAATAACTTCAACTTCACCGTTTTTCTTTTTTATCTCAACAGTGAGGAAATCACTTTTGCATAAAAAGTTGTAGTCAATCATATCAAGCATAGGTGTTTCATCAATAGAAACAATTTCATCGCCGGGTTCAATTTCAAGTTCTTCGGCAATAGACCCTTCTATAACCTTGTTAACTATTGCGCTCATTATCTTTTTCAAATCCTTCTGTAATTGTTATAAGATTTTTATATTCACAAACTGTATTATCAAGAATAATTTTCTGGTAAAAATTCTTTTTAGTGTATTCGTCGTTTAAAATGCTTTCTGCCGCGGTTTTGAAGCTCATTGCAAGTGATTTTATGCCAAAGAAAAGCTCTTTCCGTTCTGCTTTATCCAGACATTCAGCCATTGAAAGCTTTATTCTTGCGTTTGCAGCAAATTGGAGCGGGTTGTCGCTGAGTTTTTCCAGTATTAACCGCTTTAATTCTTTTTCTCCGCTTTTTGTAATTGAATAATATACTGATAATTTACCGCCGTCAGACATCATTTTTCTTGTGGAGATAAAACCGTTAAATTCAAGCCTTCTTAAAGCCGGCTTTAAGGCTCCGAAACTCGGACGTGTAAACGGTGCAAATTCACTCTCTATACCCTTTTGTATGGCATACATTGTGAAGTCGCGTTTTAGAACTATATATAAAATCAGCAATTCAATCATAAGTTTAGAGTAGCATAAATTTACTTAATATTCAAAAATCTTAAAAAACTCTTAATTGAACCCATAGTATCATGTTTGTGCGGGATATTGGCTTTTGGATAATATTTTTCGTAATTCCTTATAATATTATCTGGCAGGCTTTCTCCGTTGCCGAGGGTTTGAAATATTAGTTCAAGATACTCGTCCTGCTCCTCTTTATAAAGAATATCGCGTTTTCTTAAATCCTCATCAGCCTCATAGTGGATTAATGCGTGATAAGCTGCCTCTATACTTTTGTCATCAGTATCAAACGGAAACATTGTAACTGCTTCCCGCACACTTATAGCTCCTACCAGAACTTTTCTGATTAGTTCTGAAACAAGCATTCTGTTTTCAACTTCTAAATCCATTTTGTTTTACTTTACTAAATCAAATTCGGATTCTATAAACCTAATCATTTTGGCATAATCTTTATTAAAGAACTGACCTGCAACTTCTTTTACAGATTCCATTGCCATTTCCCGTTTGTTCATTGTCGCCTTATAGAAGAATTTTTTACCAACCTTGTATCTTACAAGAATGCTTTTCCCTGTAAGTCTGTCCATAACTGTTTTTATAGTTGTGTATGCTCTATCTATGCCGTTTTCTGATAAATTATCAACAACATCCTGAATTGAAATATCCCGGTCTTCACAGTTTTCTGTAAGACTCCAAATTGAATTTAAAATGTCGATTTCTAATTTACCACACGCCATATTTTCCTCTACTTTCTTTACTAATGAATTACTAACATTGTAACATATAAACGGTTTATTGCAAGTCCTTGTGTAATCAATGTTTACAAATATTACTCAAGTTCCATATCAAGAATATCAGGGGTTTTCTGAAAATTCTTTTTCTTTGTTCTTATTTTATCATTTTTCTTTTTTGTTTTTATTGAAACCTTTCTATAAGCGTTATCCAGCGATATTTTTGACAGCGGCTTTTTATTTCTTCTGTCATAAAATGTTAACCAGAAACGCCGGTTTATATTATCAACTGCAAATGATATTCTGCCTGCAATTTTGTCACCCGGTTTTATCTGTTTGAACATAATCTTTGTATCGCCAAAGATTGATGGTCTGAATACAGAATTATAATCATTAACAAGCGCCATGTCAAGTCCGGAGAAGGTTTTATCTGACATGTTTGAAATCATTATTGTTAAGGTGATTGTGTTAACTTCGCCGAAAGGATCTTCTTCATGTTTAATATCACTAATATGTATATCCAAACCCGGATAAAAAAGCTCATGCTGGAGCAGTGCAGTTTCTTTATAAACAGGTAGCGGCACTTTGGTGTTGATTTTCACTTTTATTTCATCGCCAGGTGCAATTAAAACATCGTGCCCTTTACGCATTAGAGCCATGCCAAGACCTATTGCCCCGCCAACAGCAGCGCCTCCGGCAAGTGTATACCCTTGTGAAGCAATTGCCGCCTCAAGACCAAGCCAGTTTAAAGCAACAAATCCGCCTGCTACACCTCCAAGAACAGTATAACCTAAATCCTGGGCTACAATTTTTCCTGTTTGTGCAACAGGGTTAAGTTTTGTAGACATTTTTCCTTCTATAGGAATTTCTCTTCCGTCAGGAGTTATCAGGTAATCAAAATCAAGAGAAATTTCTGCCGGTCTGCCAAGGCGTTTTGCTGCTTCTGTGCTTGAAATTTTGCCATGCGCAATTGTTCCCCGCGGGATTAGCACACCTGATTCGCCTGATACATCATTAACCACTTCTGCAAAAAACTCATCGCCTTCCATGTTAATATTTGAATCCAACACCTGAGAAACTGTCATATGAATTACATCAGGACGTTCCATGTGTTCAACCTGACCTGTAAAAAGTTCGCTCTCAAGCTGTCTTAGCTGGTCAGATTTTTCTGCATGACCTTCAAACACAGGTGCCGCAAATGCTGATGTATTAAATCCTAAAAAAGATATTAACAAAAATAAAGCCGTAATCTTCTTCATAATTGTATTATACATCATATATATAACATTGCTACTTTTTAATAAAATTTTTTACCAGTAGCATCCGCCTTCGACTTTTTCGGCTCCCAGAGGTTTTTCCTCTTCTGAAGGTCTTACCCAGTATTCATTATAAATACCATAGTCATCCCATCGTTTTCCTTTAATTCCGAATAAAAGCTGGGTGTCGCCTCCCATATGTACGGCCTTTTTGCCAAGCGACTTACAGTAATCGGCAAGGAAAAGACCATAGGCACCGGCTCCGATAAGTGCAATATCAAAATCTATCGTTTTTATTTGTTTTTTCATGTCTTTTAAGGCGTCAAACCAGCTTTCGTAATTATATGCGATTTTATTGTCGCCTATAGATTGGACAGGTTTCATTGTAATGAGTTCAAATTCAGGCAGAATATCTGTATTTTTGTGGAGTAATTCCCGTTTTTCATATTGTTTTTTTATTGTATCTGCATAAGGATATATGACTAAAACTTTTTTTCCTTTTAAATTCCTTGTCCATGGTTTTGCTGAAGTCAAAGGGTTAATATTACAAAGATGCACAAGTTTTGAATGCTGCGGAAGATAATCCAGGCAGATAGTTTCTTCAAATTTTCTATGCCAGCAGGCAAGTACATCAATTCTGTATGTTAAATCTATTAGTTCACAGGCAAATCTTGTTAATGCTTTATTAGTAACAGGGAAAAATCCTGCGTTGTTAGACATGGAATAGCGCTGGTGTTCGCTGAACACATCAATTTTACTGTTTCTTTTATTTCTCTTAAATTCCCGTACGGTTGTGTATTCAACGGTGCTAAAACGGGCAATAAGGCTTGGGGTATCTTTTTCCAATTCTTCTTCAAGAATTTCTTCACCATCAATTCCGGTGTAAATATATTTGTCACCGTAACTTAAAGAAGCCCCCCCCCCCTCTTTGAAAGTCTTGCTATATCTAGTATTTTAGGTAATTTCATATTTAACTCCTTCTTATTTATTATATTATTATATTATAATCTAATGATTTTGTAGTATTATAAAATAAAATGTTACAAAAGAAGGAGTTTTAGAATGCAGAAACGCTGGTATGATGTTGAACCTGTTTTAAGCAGAGCAATTGCAATGCTGGAGGAGGCGGATGAAGATTTGCAGGTCGTATGTGCAGAGTATGTAATTGATAAATTAAAAGACATAGATTTTGAAATGTCTTTAGATGAGCAATACAATTATATATTGCGAAGATGGTATGATAAAAATATCAAAGTTTCTCATGCTATGGAATATTTGAAGCATGCTCCTGACGAACTTAGAACCGAGCTTGCACTTGATATAATTGAACATATTGAAAAAAATACGGAAAAATAAATTTTATTAATTACCAGTAAGCAAAAGTTCCTTCTTCAAATTTTTCAAGACCTTCTGGAGTTTCTTCTTTTGATACTCTGGTCCAGTGTTCATTATATAAGGTATTTTCAAAATATTTATCCCATCTTCTCCCCTTAATGCCGAATAAAAGCTGGGTTGCTCCTCCCATATGCACAGCCTGTCTGCCGATTTCTTTACAATGCGCACCTAGAAACATTCCGTATGCACCGGCTCCTATTAATGCAACGTCAAAATCTATCGCAGAAACTTGAGATTTCATATCATCTAAAGCCTCAAACCAATCTTTGTAAGGCAGTAGTTTTTTGCTGTCACCTATACCCTGAACGGCCTTTAGTGTTAAAAGCTCAAAGTCTGGCAGCACCATATGATTTTTGAATAACAGTTTGCGTTTTTCAAATTGCTGCGTAATTGTTTTAACAAAAGGACTGATTACTAGAACTTTTTTGCCTTCCAAATATCTTGTCCATGGTTTTTCACAAAGCATAGGATGAGTTATAGCCAAAGTATCCATAAGGTCAAGGTTTTGTTTCAAATATTTATTTACAAATTCAACCTCAAATTTTTCAATTCTGCAAGCCAAAATATCAATTTTCATTGCAGTTAAAATCTGCTCACAGGCAAATTTAATCATTAAATAATCGTCAGATGGGAAAAAGCCTGCTGTGTCACACATCCATCTTTTTTGTTTTTCATCAATAAAACCATTTTTTAAAAATTGTCTAACTGTTTCAAGTTCTACAGTTCCAAATCTGCATATAAGCTGGGGCGTATTAGATGTCAGGTGTGTATATATTAGATCTGAGCCCCCCCCCCCTTTATGAATAATACGGCTGCCAATGCTTTTCAGGTTAAGTTTAGCATTTACATCCGGGTTTTTGCCTCTAATAATATCAATAGTTTTTTGAAAAATATTTCTTGCCATAATTATCAATCCAGTATTTAAATGGCTACCAGTAAGCAAAAGTTCCATGCTCAAACTTTTCAACACCTTTAGGCGTTTCCTCGGCAGCAGGTCTAATCCAATGCTCATTATAAAAACCGCAAGGATCCCATCGTTTACCTTTTATTCCGAATATTAACTGCAATGCTCCGCCCATGTGTACGGCTTGTTTTCCCAAAGCTTTACAGTGAGCACCAAGAAACATTCCGTATGCTCCAGCACCTATTAATGCTATATCAAAATCAATCCTTGAAATTTGCGACTTCATATCTTCCAAGGCTTCAAACCAGGTTTTATATTTAAGGTCATATTTGCTGTCGCCTATGCCTTGAACGGGTTTAAATGTAATAAGCTCAAACTCTGGCAGTGCATCTTTATTACTATGAAGATGCTCACGTTTTGAATATTGCTGCCGGATAGAATTTTCAAAAGGATGTATAACAAGAACCTTTTTACCCTTTAAATGTTTTGTCCAGGTGTTTTCCCATACCATAGGCCAAGCAAGATGATCTATGTGAACAAGTTTAGCGTCTTCTTTTAAATATCTTCTGCACATCTCTTCTTCAAAGCGTTCAACTCTCACGCCGAGAATATCCACCTGTTTTGTAACTTCAATCTGCTCGCAGGCAAATTTTACCATATTATAATCGTCTGCCGGAAAGAAGCCCGGAGTTGTTTCCATATAGTCTTTCTGATAAGGGTCAAAAATCTGTTTTTCATGTCCATGCCTTAAAAACTGGCGCACAGTTTCAAGCTCAACTGTACCGAAACGGCTTATAAGTACCGGTTTGTTACTCAAAAGACACTTTGAAATTATATCTTCTGCGTCTTCTTGGGTATAAATAAATTTTTCCCCGAATGCCAGTTTTGGATTGCTGACATCTATTTGTTTTTTACCCCTGATAAAATCTATTGTTTTCTGAATAAATCTAAGTTTCATATATTTTATTATCTGTCAATGTTTTTTATATTGCAACAACACTGATAAGATTTGTACATATTTTTAGTTTTTCTTAACATTTAGACAAAATCTATAAAATATAGTTTAATTTAAGTATATTGTAAACTCAAGGATAATGTGTATGGCAGATGAAATAAACCGTAAAGTTACAAATATATTCTCAAGACATAATAAGGACTTACCTCCGGCAACAAAAGAAAAGGTAAAGTTTTATGCCGGATTTAATTATGTTAGAATAGATAAGGATGCAAACGGTAATAAATTTAACGCTGAACATCTGCTTAAATATGCTCAAGGCTGTCATTATATAGTCAGAGTTATGAGAGAATATAAAGGGGACACTGTTCTTTATAACTATGATGTTCCTAACAATGATTTGTTTAGATTTATAAAATCTTTTGAAGAGAATACACTGGATGGAAAAATTATTGAAATAGAAAAATATTTTCCTGACGAACCTGCATAAAGAAAGTTGGAATATGAATTGTTTTTTTGAAAAATACCACGACGCCTTATTTAAATGTACAAAACCATATCAATACGTCGGTGGTGAATTTTTATCATTTAATAAAGATTTTAACAGTGCAAAAGTACGATTTGCATTCGCATTTCCGGATAAATACGAGATTGGTATCAGTAATCTTGGCGTGCGTGTTCTATATGATCTGGTAAACAGGCATGATGATTATATGGCGGACAGAGTTTATGCGCCGGAACCTGATTTCAGACCCGAAACTCTTTATGCTCTGGAAAGTAAAAGAGCTATAAATGAATTTGATGCAGTAGGTTTTTCTCTGCAATATGAAATGGCGTATCCTACTGTTCTTAAAATGCTTGAAATGTCAGATATTCCTTACCGGAACGATAACAGAACCGATAATGATCCTATTATTATTGCAGGGGGACCATGTGCATTTAATCCTTTGCCTGTATCTGATTTCATTGATGTATTTATGATTGGTGACGGTGAAGATAGTATTTTAGAGGTTTGTGAAATTCTGGAAAAAACAAAAGGTTTGCCTCGCAGTGAAAGAATAAAAGCACTTTGTGCCGGTGAAAATTCAGGACGCTGGTCAAAGCTTACAGGAGGTAATGTTAAAAAACGTATTGCTCAGCTTGATTATGAGCATGCCTTGAAATCATATCCAATACCATTTTCATCTTCAGTACATGACAGGGCAATTATTGAAATAAGACGCGGCTGCGGAAGAATGTGCCGTTTTTGCCAGCCCGGACATGTTACGCTTCCAATACGTGAGCGTTCCGCGGAAGATATTATTAAAATAGCTAAAGAGCTTGTACAAAATACCGGTTATGATGAATATTCACTGCTTTCGCTTTCTTCTAATGATTATGCAAATATCAATGAAGTAATAAAAGAGCTTGCCGTTGACTTTAATAAGAAAAAAGTATCAGTATCACTTCCAAGCCAGCGTATTGACGGGTTTAACCTTGAGCTTGCGAATCTTGTCCAGAGTGTAAGAAAATCCACAATGACCCTTGCACCGGAGGCAGGAAGCCAGAGGCTGCGCGATGTAATAAAAAAGAATATTACAGAGGAAATGATTATTGATGCTGTTACTACGCTTTATGAAAACGGCTGGTCAAGAATAAAATTTTACTTTATCTGCGGGCTTCCTACAGAAACTTTGCAGGATATGGATGAAATGGCTAATCTGTTGAAAAGCATCAGATACCGCTGCAAGCTGATTAAGAAAGAAAAAGGACTGAAACATGGAATGGATATTACCTGTACACTTTCTATTTTTGTTCCAAAACCTTTCACTCCTTTCCAGTGGTGCGGTCAGATGAATCTTGATAAAGTTACGGAACATATTCACTATTTGAAAGATGCACTTAAAAATACTAAAGGTGTAAAGATTAACTACCATGAAAAATTTGTATCTCAAATAGAAGCGGCTCTTACCCGCGGGGATGATAGTCTTTGCAGTTATATTGAAGCCTTATATAAAAAAGGCTGTTATCTTGATGCCTGGGGTGAATATTTTGATAAAAATGTATGGTATGAAACAGCAGAAGAACTCGGAATTTCTCTTGCATGGCTTGCCGAACATGAATACCGCCTTGAAGAAGAGCTTGCCTGGGATTTTATAGATATAGGTGTAAATAAAGATTGGTTCAAAAAAGAATATAATGCAGCTATGGCTGTTAATTCCGAAAGTCCGCACATTGTACCGACCTGTCAGCAGGGATGTGTAAACTGCGGGGTATGCCCGGGGCTTTCAACGCATAAAGTTATGGCAAAACCTTTTACAGCAAGCTCTGAAGCCCAGCAGATTATTAAAGAAGAACCGGTTGATCCAAAAAACTGCAAACATTATGACAGGGAGATTTATAAATACAGAATTAAAATTACAAAATCCGGGATTTTAAGATATTTTTCACATCTTGACTGGCAGAATACATTTTTTAAAGCTGTTTCCAGAACAGGTTTAGATGTCGTGTTTTCACAGGGGTTTAACCCCACAATGAAAATTTCAATGGGCATAGCTCTGCCTCTTTTTGTGGAAAGTGAATGCGAACTTGTTGATATTGAACTTTTTGAAGATATTCCGGCAGAAAATCTCAAACTAAAGTTAGAGAAAGTTCTGCCGCCGGAAGCTAAAATAATAAGTATTGTTAAAATTAATAAATCAGCCCCTGCAATTGATGTGACTGCACAATGGGCGGAATATAAGATTTCTGTATTTAATGAAGATATTTACGATTTTGAAACATTGAAGTATAATACAGACAGAGTTTTATCTTCCGAAGAAATTTTTATCGAGAAGAAAAATAAAAAAGGTTTACTTAAAAAAATAAACATTAAATCTTCTATTCAATCGTACAGATATGAGGATAACAGTTTATTCATAGTGTTAAAAACCGGTCAGAACCAGACCGCGCCTAATCAGCAAGGCGAAATTGAAGCACAAAATGTTCCGGCAGCCTTAAGAGCAGATGTGTTAATGAATATTATAGCACCGGATACGGCATTCAATATTAAAAGAGTAAGGTTCTTTGACGAAAATTTACAAGAATTATAAGAGGATTTTTAGATGGCGAACGAGAAAAACAAAAATTTTAAAGAACAGCAGAACAATGCAAAAAGAATTATTATTGCTGAACGTGACAATATAGCAGCAGTTCTGGAAGGAAACAAAGTTACAGATTTCTTTATTCACCGCGGAGAAGTTTTACTTGGAGATGTATATCTTGCAACCGTTGACAATATTTTGCCTAGTATTGATGCAGCATTTGTTAACGTAGGTACAGATAAAATGGGATTTCTCCATGCTCAGGATGTTATGGGTAAAGGTTCTTTGAAGGAAAAGTTATCTCCTAAACAGAAACTTGTTGTTCAGGTTGTAAAAGAACCTACCGGCCATAAAGGTCCGCGTGTTACTACTGAAATAAGCCTTCCTGGAAGATTTCTCGTTCTTATGCCGAATGAACCGGGGGTAAGTATTAGTAAAAAAATTGAAAGCTCAAAGGAAAGAGCAAGATTAAAAGCTATTATGAACCTCATTAAGCCTGTCGGTGTCGGCGTAATTATCAGAACAGAAGCCGAAGGGCAATCTGAAGCTGATATTCAGGAAGATTTGGAAATCCTTCTTGAAAAATGGAACAATATTATTACATCTGCCGAAACATTGACTCCTCCAAATTTAATTTACAGGGATCAGGATTTGCTCTATAGAGTTATTAGAGAAGCCTGTACAGAGGATGTTAAAGAAATTGTTGTTGATACTGCGTTTGCTATGAGCAGAGTTCAGAATATTTTGCAAAACTGGCACATTAATAAAAATATTAATGTAACTCTGTACAAAGGCACTGAACCGCTTCTTGTAGCTTATGATATTCATAAAGAAATTAAAGCTGCGTTGAATGTTAAAGTTAATATGCCATCCGGCGGTTATTTGTTCATTCAGACAACAGAAGCGCTTACAGTAATAGATGTCAACAGCGGTAAATTTACAAGTTCCTCCACTCAGGATGAAACAATTCTGAAAACAAATATAGAAGCTGTTCATGAGATTGCACGCCAGTTAAGATTGAGAAATATCGGCGGTATGATTATTATAGACTTTATCGATATGCTTTCGCGTGCCGACAAGCTTGCAATTATGGAAGAACTGGAAATGGCGCTTGAACCGGATAAAGCTAAACCTCAGGTAGGGCAGCTTTCGGATTTGGGACTTGTCGAGCTTACTCGTCACCGTCAGGGGCAGTCTTTATCTGAAATATTTACAAAAAAATGTCCTCACTGTCAGGGCAGCGGCTACTTTATGAATGAGTTGAACTTTGCAACTCCTACTGCAGAGGGTGAATACAGAGCAAAAGCTGCTAAATTAAAACTTCCTGTTGCTAATTTCAAGAAAAACAATAAAAATAATCAGCAGAACAACAAACCGCAGGTTGAAGAAACTCCTGTAGAACAAATTCAACAGCCAATAGTTGAAATTGAGGTTGAAAATCCTTCACAGGTGGCAGCTCAGGAAGAAGAGAAAAGAGAAAACAAAAAACGCACCAGACGTTCTAAATTTGATAAGAAAAAAGGTGCTGAGGCTGTAGAAACTCCTCTGGCAGTTACAGAAGAAGTTCATACTGCCGAAACTGTTTTAAAACCTAATGAAGAGATTAAACCGGTCATCTCTGAGGAACTTATAGATGCGAAGTCAATACAGGCAGAGGCTGAAAATACTGAAAAGGCTGAGTCTCGGGAGCAGGATGTTGTTCAGCCTGAAGAAGAGGAGAAAGCTCCAGCTTCGCAGCAGGCGGAAACTTCTGTAGAGCAGGCTTCAGAAAAAGAAGCTTCAACCGAAGCCGGAGAGGAAGCAGTCAAGGAAGAAAAACCAAAACGCACCCGCAGACCAAACAGAGGCACTTCAAAACGTACAAGGGCTAAGAAGGCTGTAAGTGAGGAAAAAGTTGAAGAATAAAAGACTGATTTTAATAGGATTATTAATTTTAGTTGGAATTATAATTTTATCGGCTAATGCAGGATTTTGTGCTGACTCAGTTGCGCAGCATACCCCTGCATTACCTGCCGGTACTCCTGTAAAAAATGATGTCTTACACAGTGCAATTATAAAGTTTACTATTACAATGGCCGGAGTTTTATTGTCAAGTGTTTTAATCTGGGCGGGACTTTCTATCTACAACAAATTTTTTGTTAAAACTACAACAAGGAATGTTTCTCCTGATGATGATATATTAAGAACACCTAAGACGATAGAAGATGCCGTTGCATTTTTTATTAAAAAGAATAAATTAAATTAGGAGTTTTTTATGAAAAAATTGAAAGCAGAGGGTGCTATAGGCTTATTGTTAGGTTTGCTTATAATATCAGTAATTTTTATAATGATGATGCCTGCACTTCGTAATGTTTCCGGCGGAGCTGGTATAAACGGATCTTCTATTAAGCAGGAAAGTGTTGAGCAGCAGGTTGATAAGACCGTTGAGGAAATACAGAGAATGCGTCAGCAAACAATAGATTATAATCGACAAAACAGTAATATTGATTATTGATTGAAAAATCCCGGATAGTAGTTTATAATAAAAAAGGAGATATAATTCCCCTTTCGGTATCAGTAAAACTATTCTCAAATGTATACGCTCCCATCGCCTGGTAAGCGTATAACGATAAAGAAAATTTGCGAAAAGTTGTGGC
>OJRI01000032.1_pt1 | contig 114252 bp, 106 predicted proteins | sample 1599151 | NCBI WGS metagenome assembly OJRI01 (sample SAMN03922457, study PRJEB24848) | human gut metagenome | isolation source: stool sample | host: Homo sapiens | place: Germany | collected 2009-11
GTTAGCCGAGGTATTGATAACCTTAGGCATAATAGGTGTTGTCGCCGCAATGACATTGCCTTCTCTAATACAAAAGAATAACAATAAAGTCGTTGAAACTCGTTTAAAAAAATTTTATTCATCAATAAATCAGGCAATTCTAATGGCAGAGGCTGATTACGGAGATAAAAAAATCTGGTATGAAGATTTAGCCGGAGCTGATATAGACGATGAAGGAAATGTTATAGAGGGTTCTTCAGAGGCGGAAGCATGGTTTAGAAAGTATCTTGCACCTTATATGAAGATTACGAAGATTGAAAATTTAAAAAGCGGTATTAGTAGTGGCTCTTTAATAGTATATTTTGCCGATGGAAGTGCATTACGCACAAGACGAACGGATAGTACAAGAGATTGGGATTTTTTCCCTGGGAATGTGAACAAATGTATTAATTCTCAAAAAGCGGCAGAAGGTTGGCGTGATACCGGCGGAAGATGCTCTTTTGCATTTAACTTTATGCCGTCAGGCACTACTGAAAAATGGAAATACCATTATAACAGGGGCTTTGAACCATACAAGTTTAACTGGGACGGAAATACAGAAACGCTTTATAATGATAGTAAATACGGCTGTAATTCGACCGGCGGCAGCAGCTGGAGGCAGTACTGTACTGCAATCATCCAGATGAACGGCTGGAAAATCCCTGATGATTATCCATATAAGGTAAGTTATTAGCTAAAAAGGGGGCTGTATTAGAAGCCCCCTTATCTTGTATTATTTTACATTTGCGGATAAACAGGTTTTCTCGTAATGAAGCCTGTTGTTAAACGTGTTTATCCTTGCCATAATATCTTTAAACATAGGGATTGAAAGGCTCTGTTTTCCGTCAGAAAGTGCATTTTCTGGATCATTATGAACCTCAATCATAACACCGTCAGCACCAACAACAAGTCCGGCTTTTGCCATTGGTTCAATCAAGTATCTCTGACCTGTTCCATGGCTTGGATCAACAATTATAGGCAGGTGAGAGTATTTTTTTATCACAGGAATTGAAGCTATATCCATAACATTTCTTGTGAATGCACTGTCAAAACTTCTTATCCCCCGTTCACATAAAATAACTTTAGAGTTTCCCTGATACATAATGTGTTCAGCTGCAAGAAGAAATTCTCTTATTGTGCTTGCAAGTCCGCGTTTAAGAATTACTGGTTTGCTGCATCTTCCCACAGCCTGTAGAAGCTTAAAGTTCTGCACGTTCCTTGCTCCAATCTGCAAAACATCAATGTAGTCGAGCATCATTGGAAGATCAGAAGCATCCATTATCTCAGATACTGTTAAAAGTCCTGTTTCTTCACTTGCACGTTTTAAGTATCGCAGAGCTTTTTCACCATAACCTTGAAAATCATACGGTGATGTTCTTGGTTTGAACGCACCGCCGCGAAGAAACTCACAACCCATCTCTTTTGCAGCCATCGCAACTTTCAGTAACCCTTCATAATCATTTTCAACAGAGCAAGGTCCAACCATTGCAACCGGTTTGTTATTCCCGCCTATTTTTACCCCGTTTGAAAATTCTATAACAGTATCCTCAGCTTTTCTATCGCGTGACGCCAGTCTGAAAGGTTCTCTTATAACCTTTACTTCTTTTACCCCTTCAAGAGCAGCTAATCTGCCAGGAGTAACTGATGTTTTATCTCCTATTGCATCAATAACGGTATGCACATTACCAATATTGCATCTTACTTCAAATCCGTTATCCTTTAATAAGTCTATAACGCGTTGAACTTGAACTTTGGTGGCATTGCGCTCCATAATTATAATCATTCTTAATCTCCTTAACCTGTTAACAATGTAGTAAATGTATTAATTAGTGTAATATAAACAATTTTTATTAGCAATCAGATTTTAACTTTCTTTGAAGATTTATTGCAGGAAAATATCCCGGCAGAACACCAAGACATTTACCAATATATTTTATAGTGTTTTCAGTTTCTTTTTTGCTAAAGTAATATTCGGCAAAAAGATAATGAAGTTCAGGATCGTTGTAAAAATAATCTTCTGCCTGTTTTAAAAAATAAATCCCTTCCTGCTCGTAACCGCATTTTAAAAAAACACGACCTATATATTTATGCACTTCAGGATTTATGGTACAGAGCCAGTCTGAATATTTTATAATATTTTCTACATATTCGCCTTTATAATATTTCATCAAAAAGTTTAAGTCAATTTCCAAAAAGTTTCTCAATTGGAAATAAGAAGGATAGGTGCTGACTTTTTTATCAATTAGCCCGCAAAGAAATACTCCCCAGTTTGCTCTTATATCTTTCTGTGCATAACGGGCAAAGAACTCTTTTGCATTTGTGATGTCATCATCTACAAGGCAGCAGTATGCAGCTTCAAGTAAATAGCCGTTTTGCTCAAAAAATTGTCGGCATCCTTCCGGGTCGGATGCCAACAATTTATTTTTTGCAATTTTATAATTTAGTTCCATATATAGTCTAATTATTATTGTTAACAGGGTTCATACTGTTCAGGCTGTTCATCATTGAATTCATCATCATTGATTGGATAACTTTCGGATCAATATTTTGCCCGTTATTAGCATTCATCATATAAGGAAGCATATACATCATAGGATCTGTATTATTGTTGTTCCCTCCGTTAAGCATCATGCTCATCTGCTGAATTTGCGGATCCGGAGTATATGCCATCGGGTTTTGTGCAGGCTGAACCTGCGGTTGTGCAGGCTGGGCAGTCGTTTGGACAGGTACTTCTGTCTGAGCTGTTGTTTCTGTTGCTGACGGAGTTTCTGCTGAAATGTTCAAACCTGCACGTTTCAAAACGTCCAAAGCTTCTAAAATTTCTCCGTTTGAAGGTGTTTTAGAGTTTTTTTTTGAGCCGTTATCTGCAAAAGCTAATTTATTAGTTGAGAAGGTTTCTGATTTATTTAGTTTTTTCATCTTTTCAACTTCTTGCGGAGTTAGTGTACCGCCGTTATTAATTTTGTTTTGCAAATACTTCAGCTGCATTTTCTTCCAGTTTGTGTTTGCTTCTTCAGAGAAGCCGTTGCCATAAGGTGATGAGATAAACTTATCCATTTCATCTGTATTTTCATCATTACCGGCACCTGTGCATGAAGGATCTCCTGAAAGGCAAGCCTTGCCTTTCAGCGCGTATTCAACAAGGACTTCATTTCTGTTCAGGTTTATTACTTTTTGATAAGCTGCCTGTGCCTGATCTTTTTTGCCGGCTTTTATGTATGCCATTGCAAGGTAATAATAAGCAAGCGAGTTCTCTTTATCTTTTTTCAATATTGAATATAGTTCCTGAATACATCCTGAATAATTATGTTTTTTGTATTTTGCAACAGCACTTTTCATTGTAGCGTTAGGATAGTATAAAGGTAATTCAGCTTCACTGCCGAAAATTTGTTCATCGCTTACAGGTTCATATTCATCAGTAGAGGTTTGGGCTGCCTGCTGCGCTTGCTGTGCCTTTTCACGTTCTTCACGTTCACGTTTCAGCTGTTCTTTTCCTTTGTAAAGATTTTCTCCGGGAATACCTTCTGCGCATGATATATTGGCAAGCTGAACGCTTGTTGCAGAAGCGAACATTATTGCAGCAATTAATAAAGCAAGTTTTTTATTCATTTTCATCATCCTTCTCTTCCTAATGTAATGATTTTTCGACAGAAATCAAGTTTCTCTCTTCATATTATATAACATTTTCAGGAAAGTTTCTAGTATAAATATATGATTTTATCTTAAACTGAATTTACAGCCGCAGTAATTCTGTCTGTAAAGTCCTAACTCTTTTGATATTTTATTTGTTTTTAAAAATCCGTCTTTTTTCTTAAAATCTATATCAATATATATCAGATTATATTCTTCAGCAATTTTTCTGCCGATTTCTGATAGTTTTTGGAAATTTTTATGCGGACTTATCACAATTGAGGTAGTAAAAAGATTTATTCCGAGTTTTTTGCAGAGTTCTGCTGTTTTCCTCAATCGAAGCTCAAAGCATTTGCTGCAGCGTTTACCCTTTTCCGGTTCGTTTTCAAGTCCTTCAGCAGATTTGTAAAATTCCTTCGGAATGTAATCTCCCTCTATTAATTCCACGTCTAAATGCCTGCAAAGAGTTTTTTCTGCTTCAAGCCGTTTCTGATATTCCGCATCCGGATAAATATTAGGGTTGTAAAAATATACAGTAACAGAATACCCCGCATCTTTTAGAAAAGATACGGGATAACCTGAACATATTCCGCAGCAGGCATGCAGTATTATTTTATTATCTTCTTTGTGCTCCTGCATCTAATAACCATTTCTTTAATTCACTGTAAGGTTTTATTCCGATGAAAACATCCTGTCCGATTTGTGAACTTGGTGTGGCATTAATACCGCGGGAAAAGGCATCATCTATTTGTTTAGCAAGTTCATCTTTTACTTCTTTGCTGTTTGCATCTTTTTCAAGTTGTTTTACGTCAAGTCCCTGAATGTTTTCAACAAGTTTTAGTATTTCTTCATCACTATTTGGCTGTTTTTCAAAGAACAGAGAATTTATATCCCATAATTTGCCCTGTTTTTCAGCGGCGATTGAATATCTTGCCATTCTACAGGAGCCGGTATGGAAAGGCTGTTTGAGATATTTGTTGCATTCCATATCAAGCGGAAGGTTTTTGTGTACCACTCTCACCCCTTTAAGTTCCTGTGCCACCTTATGTATCATAATGTTATATGCAAAACATATAGGACAGCGGTAGTCTGTATATGTTACAAGAATGACTTTTCCGTCTTTGTCACCGAGTGTATTTCCGCTGACAGCATACTTATTTGTTTTTGCTTCAACAAATTCTTTGAAATCTTTTGCACTTTTTACCTGAGGTGCAAATTTCAGGGTTATTGTTGTATAAGCAAGACCGCTGCCTGCAGCTAGCATTACAATTATAAATGCAATTAAATAAGCTTTATTTTTTATTGCATCAAGAAAGTCGGCAACACTTTGTTTGAAGGCTTTTATAACACCTCCGTTTTTATAATCAAGTGCAACCAGTGCAATAAGTAAATTTAATACATAAGTAAATGCACATAGTATACAAATTTTATTAATCTGGAATAAGCTTACGCAGAGCAAAATCATTGATATTGCAAAAGAAATAATTCCAAGGGATGCAATATAATCGAGCGGATTTTTAAAGACTTCCATAAACTTAAAAAGTTTGAGATTTTTCAATTTGTCCGCAATAAGCATAAGGAACATAAATGCGTACAAAAACATTCCCCAGTAAGCAAGAGGAATACCTAAAAACTGGGATTCGGTTGTTTTTGCAACTCCGTCACAGTCTATTAAGTCATTAACAGTACAAAAACTTGGCAGTGCATATGGATTAAAGTTGGCATCATAATAAATCATTGCCAGTTTTATTGTTGTTATAAATCCAATTAATGCCAGTACAAAAATACTTATTTTTTTCACACGTGTATTTTCCATTATTATATTCTCCTATTCCATATGGCTATTTTACAATTTTTATTATTATAAATCAATACCGGAAAGTAGTAGAAATTTTCTCAAAGACATTGATTAATCTTTTGTTTTAATTTATAATATATTTTGAGGTTTAAATGAAGAAGAATATTTTTAACTTATTTTTAAATAAATTGTTGGAATATCCCCTCTGGGTTAAACAGGTTGTTTATTTAAGATTATTTCAGAATATGCGGAATAATCACTGTGAAAGGTATGTTATAACACATTCAGACAAACTTTTTTCTACATATGTTCCGACTGTTACTTTTGTCGGGAAAACTGAAATGTGGAATAAAATCAGCGGTTTGGATACTAATATCTATAACTTCCTGAATCTCTGCTATGAAGGATACAGTATTCTTGAAATTTCGCTTAATACATTCCTTTCTATGGAAGAAGTTGCAAAACATTGTATTTTTTGCATAGAGCAAAATTATATTGAAATCCCTGATAGTCAGGAAGTATTTGCAATGGCCGGATTTATTGCAGGAAAATTTAAGACCGGGGAATATTACAGAATTAACGGGTCTATTACAATTGACCAGCTTGACTATGCAATTATGGAGCAGCGCCGTCTTGATGACAGGATGGAACATAAACTCTTTGGAAAAGTTCTTGTTGACTTGGGATTTGTTACCCAGGAAAATGTTAAAACCCTTTTTGTATTAAAAAATGATGCAAGAAGAAGGTTTATTCTTGACAGTGACCGTATGGTTACAGCCCAGCTTCCGGATCAGGAAAGAGATGATTTTAATAAAGAGATAGAAGAACTAAAAAAAGAGAACAAAGCTCTTAAACAAAGGCTTATGCAGCTGCTGGATTTAGTAAAGGATAAATATGATTAGCACACCAGAACTACTAGTTAAATACATACGTGACGGGCTTGTTGAACAGGCTCATTTTGGTTTTGTCCTTGTTTCTGACAAAACTCATATTATAGACAGAAACGGCGAACCTAACAATTATCCGTTTTATCTCCGTTCGTGTGCAAAACCTCTTCAGGCAAGTCTTATAATAGATTACGGCATGGATATTAAATATAATATGACTGAAGAAGAAATTGCGCTGTGCTGTGCTTCCCACGCCGGTGAAAAAATTCATGTCGAAACAGCTGTTAATCTTTTAAAAAAAATAGAACTTGATGAAAGCTATCTTCAATGCGGTCTTCATAAACCTATCTCTAAAACCGAACAGGACAGGCTGCTTTTAGAGGGTAGAAAAGAAAATATTTTTCAGAATAACTGTGTAGGAAAGCATATTATGATGCTTGCTCTGTGTAAGATGAATAACTGGGATTTGGCTTCATATGAAGATGCTGAACATCCATTACAGCTTGCAATAAAGAAAAGAATTTCAGAACTATGCGAACTTAAGAAAGAATATCCTGTTACTAAAGACGGATGCGGTGTTCCTATTATGTCAATGCCGTTAGAAAATATGGCTAAGGGATATTTGAACTTATTCTGTAATCCAAGGTATGAAAAGATTAAGCGGGCATTTTTGAACTGCCCTTATATTATAGGCGGTGAAAACAGGCTGGATACTAAAGTTATTGAAAATTCCGGCAAACTTATAGCAAAAGTAGGTGCCGGCGGTCTTTGTATTGTTGTGAATACTGAAACTGAAGAGGCTCTTGTTGTTAAAATCTGCGATTGTGATATGAAAGCCAGAGAACTTGTAGTATTAGACAGCCTCAAAAATCTTCACTGGGCAAATATTGAGGCTGACCATTCTATAAAAACACTTCACGATGAACAGGTTGGCGAAATTGTTACCTGCTTATAGGTTTGATTTTCCCTCCGGAAAACTCCAGTGCTTCTTTATTATATCCTGCAAGCTGGTTTAGGAAATACTGTTGTTGCGATATGCCTGGATTTTTAAGTTTTTTGTAATCATTTGCTGCTTCTATCCGAAGAAGCGCAACTCCTCTGTTATAAACTTTTTGCTGAGTGTTTATAACTGATTGCGGTGTTTGTCCTTTATACATTTTCGATGCAGTTGAAATATCAAACAGTCTTCTTTTGCTAAGACCGCTCAATTCTTTACCTTTTTGGGTTTTGTTATTTGTCATAAGATTAATTGCCGCCTCGTATTTACCCTGTTTAAGCGTCCAGACCAGACCTTTTGTATCTTCAATAATTGAGGTTCCCTTATTGAATGTCATATCAATCAAGGCTTCTTTTATACTTTGAGGAAGCTTTTCATAATTTTTTCTCCCGCCCAAAACAGTCCATAGATTTTCTTCCATTTTAAGCATATCATTTACGAATAGTTCAAGCACTTCTTTGTTTGAAAGGTATCTTTTTTCGCCTTTTTTTAGGACATGACCGATACCGATTGTTTCGTTACCAGCTTCATCTACATAAGGCGTATTATGAAATTCATTCACTCCGTAAGGTTTGCTGTTGTTTTTATTGCCGTCTTCAAGGGTTTTTAATCGTTTGATAAACTCCGGGCTTACTCCCATGGCTTTTGCAGCATCATTTAAATTATTTATATTTTTAGCATGTCTGCTGTCAGGGATTTTTAAAACATCACCTGGCTGAAGCTTTGTCGCAGTTTCTCCGTTAAGTCCGTTCAACATTAAAATATTCCGCTCCTCAACGTCAAACTGTTCTGCCAGTTTTGCCGGGTAATCACCTTTTTTTATTGTATAATCAGGATGTTTTACTGTTTTAATATATTTATTACGTAAATTGTTTTTTTCAAGTTCCTCATCTGAAATTGCCGGTATCATTGAAAATTCTCGTTTTTCAGGTTTGCTTGTTCCTGACGGAATAGTCAATATCTGCCCTATTGACAGGGTATTACCTTTCAGCCCGTTAGCTTTTTTTAAATCTTCAACAGAAACACCCATCGATTTAGCAATAGAATACAATGTTTCGCCGGCTTTGACTTTATGCCCTTTTGGCTGTTGCGGAGAAGCCGCAATATTAAAATTAAAATTTATCTCTGTCACTTGCATCCTCTTTTAATTAAGCATAGTTTCTTCTATTGCATTTGCAATACAATTAGCGTATTTTTTCTGGTCGTAATCTGAAAGAAGGGAATTGGTAATATTCTCATTTGCTATATTGCCTATTTCGAGCAGAGATGATGTAATTCCCTTTGCTGCTCTGTTCACGTACAAGTTATCTGATGCAGTGTTAGGTGTTAGTGAAGTAAACCCTTGCTTTACATGTTTATTTATATTATCGGCAAGTTCTTTATCAATATCTTTTGTGTATCTTACTGTGCAAAATTTTTCATCAGGCTTGCTTTTTGCTGATTCCACATGAACAGATAGGAACAGCATATCTGATTTGTCTGTAGAAGATATTACTTCTCTGACATTATCATCACCTTTTTTACCTGCCAGCATATTTTCAAGATATTCCTGTGCTGCCATACCGCCGTTTCTTACGGCACCTGATACAATAACAACCTGTGCGCCGCGGTTTCTCAGGTTATCAGAAATTTTTTCAACGTAACTTTGGGCAACACGCCATTCTTCTATCGGCATTTCTTTACCTTCGGCATTTTTAACAGAGAGAACTGTGCCGGCATCAAAGAAACCGTTATCTTGCTGATAGCCGCCATGACCGGGGTTAAGAATAACTACTTTGCCGCTGAGGTTTCCTTCTGATATAGGATCGAGAACTTCTGTCACTGCTTCAAGTTTTTTCGTTTCAGTATTGTAATTCGGCAGCGGACGCATTATAAAAGGATCTTTAACATCTTTGAAACCTTCATCTTTTTTCCCGCTGCTAAGAGCCCAGGATTTTAGAGTGCCGGCATTTACATAATTCCCTTCTCTGTCTTTTATTGTAGTCATAGTTGTCGGGGTTATGTCTTTGCTTTTGCCGCCGTTTGTTGAGTAGAAAATCTCATTCGGATATACTTTCCCGCTAAGGTGTGATGCGTTGCTTCCGGTATTATCCGTACGCTTTTTACCGGACTTATTTACTTTTCCGGATGCTTCTTCAGGATTTATCATCCCGTTAATCATTTTATCCATCTTTTTGGTTGATACAAAACCCCAGGAATCGAACTCATCGTTAAGTTCTTTTATAAATTCTTCTCTTAACTCTTTGCTGGAATTTTGGGTTTTTTCTGCAACAAGATCGAAAATTTTTGTCATAGCTTTTTTTCTAACGTCTTTGTCGCTGCTCCATTCATCAGAAATCATATTTATTAAGCTTTTATCGTATTTTTCTTTAAAGTTATTAACGACATTTACAACGTTATCTTTATTAATTTGTTTAAAAACACTGTCAAAGGCTTCTTTACCGACTGCACCTTTGTAATCATCAGCTGCTTCTTCAAGTTTTGTTGCAATTTCACTTGCGCTCAACTTTGGTGCAGCAGGTTTTGTTTCTTTTTTAGGTTTAGCTTCAGGTGTACTATTCGGGAGAACTTTTTTTGCAGTTTTTTCAGGTCTGCTTTTTTGTTTTTGCGGATATACATAAAAATATTCGCCCTTTTGAGGTTTGTAATTCTCTTTAATCCCGTTGAGTGCAGTAAGTTCTTTTAATGACATACCGTTTTTACGTGCAAGTGCGGCAAGTCCCATACCGCTTTCGATTTTTGCAGTAGGAACATTTTTTATTACTTGTCCTTTTTGCAGTGCATCTTTTGTAAGACCTGTCATATTTTTGAAATCTGTTAATGACATACCGAATTTCTTTGCAATGGCGCTTAACCCTTTTTCATCGCCGCTTACGGTTACAATATATTCTCCTCGTGCTTTTGCCTCTTTTTTTAACTTATCGGTATCAGCCGCAGTAGTTTTTGATACTTCCTTTGAAGAGGCTGTGTTTTCAATTTTTAAATTCATAATATACACCTTTTCTAACTTCTACACCCAAAAAATAACGGCACTTTTTAAATATTCTTTAAAAAATACCGCTGTTTTTTTACATATTTTTACAAATAATCTTATGTATTAAAAATTCTGTCCCCAGCATCGCCCATTCCGGGAACGATGTAGCCTTTTTCATTTAGATGATCATCAACTGCTGCCGTAATAATTTCAATATCCGGATAGTGTTTTTGGATATTTTCTATACCCTCCGGTGCTGCGATTATGCAGATTATTTTAATATTATCAACAGGGATGCCTTTATCTGCATATAGTTTTATTGCTTCTATCAAAGTATTACCTGTAGCAAGCATAGGATCTGTCAGGTAAATATAGAATTTTTCCGGATTTGGTGCCTCCATTGGAACCTTATTATAGTACCATACCGGCTTTAGAGTTTTTTCATCTCTGTACATTCCGATATGCCTGATACAAGCCTGAGGAAGAATATCAATTGCTTCATCTGTAAAGATTAAACCGGCGCGCAGGATTGGTGAAATAATCAGATTGATACCTGGATCAATTGTTTTTGTTGTAAATGTTTTTAAAGGGGTTGTAATTTTGGTATCGACAAGCGGAAGGTTTTTTGCGGCTTCATATAAAAGACATCTTGTAATTTTTCTTGTTGCTATCCTAACTCCCTGACTGTCAGTTTTCTCATCGCGCATAGTACAGAGATTTAGAAGAATTACCGGGTTGTTAATTATTCTTACCTTCTCTTTGTTCATCTTTTTTAAACTCCTTTATCATTTTGTTTATTTTTATTCTGTTCTGGTTATACAGGTTAATTTTGTCATCTATAGTTTTAATATTCTGCTGTTCATCTTCAATTGAGATTTGTCCGCTGTCAGGCATAATATCTGCAACTTCTCCCATAAAATGCGAGCATCTCACAAGAATTGAACCGAGTTTGTTGAACATATCATCAAGCAGGCTAAGAGAATCGCTTAATCTCATCGGCTTATTAACAACGATAAGCTTGTTGGAAGCAAGACTTTCTTTTGTTGGTTCATATAATTCCAGTGACTTTGACCCGCCAAGACCGTTAAATTCTACAGTTGCAATTACCCCCTTAGGAAGCGAAAGATTTTTATCTTCAAGGACAAATTTTACATAGACATGATCAGATACAATTTTAACCCTTTCGACATGACCTATTTGCAGCCCCATCATTCTTACCGGAGAGCCGACTATAAGCCCGTCAACATCCTGAAGAAATATCTGATATGTTTTTAGTTCTGCTTTCTTTTTATAATTGTGATACCTGATACCGCCGATTACCAGTGTCAGTATAAGCATCCAGACAACCGCTTCTAACCATAAAAATAATTGCAGCTTAGCTTTTTTATCCATGCTCCAATTATACCTTAATACATAATTTTTTACTACTTGCGAAAAATTTTTTTATATTATATTATTAAGTTAATTAATAAGAAATGTGAGGTTTAGAATGGAACAGATTATAAAAGTAGCTTGGGATTTGAATGAAAATACTGAAAACAGATACCAATTAGTATATGAAATTGCTGAACTTGCAAAAAAACTGGTTGATGAAAATCAGGCTAAAAAAGCTCATGACGAATTTGTATTTGAAGAAAACTATGATACCGGCTACACAAGAGAAAATCCGGTTGAGCACGCTATTATGGTTAAAGCGTCAGAAGCAGATGACAACCGTTTGGTAGGTTAATCTGAATTTAATAACAGTTTACAGCGGAAGAACAGCCTTAATGTTGGTATTCCGCTTTTTTAGTGATTAAGGGAGTGTTTATATGGAAGATACAATTAGATTTATTAGAGAAAGAACTGGTGATTTTACGCCTGTTATTGGCATTATTTTAGGTTCCGGGCTTGGTGAACTTGCCGATGAATACTGTAACACCGCAATTCCTTACAGTGAAATTCCAAACTTTATTTCTTCTACTGTCCATGGTCATAAAGGAAGACTGGTTTTTGCCGAGATTTCAGGTAAAAAGGTAGTAATGATGCAAGGCAGAAACCATTTTTACGAAGGTCATACAATGCAGGAGATTACATACCCTGTAAAGGTTATGAAGAAACTCGGCGTTGAAACGCTTATTCTGACTAATGCTGCCGGAGCTGTTAATGAAAGCTACATACCTTCGGATTTAATGATAATTAAAGACCATATTAACTGCATGGGCTCAAATCCGCTTATAGGACCTAACAATCCGGAATTTGGCGAGAGATTTCCGGATATGTCGGAAATTTACAAAAAGGATTTAATTGCTCTTGCGAAAAAATGTGCATCTGAGTTGGGACTGGAAATAAAAGAAGGCGTTTATCTTGCAAATTCCGGACCATGCTATGAAACTCCGGCTGAAATAAAGATGGCAAGAATGTTCGGTGCTGATGCTGTCGGAATGTCTACTGTTCCTGAAGCTATTGTTGCAAACTACTGCGGTATGAAAGTGCTTGGTATAAGCTGTATCTCAAATACCGCAAGTGCACAGGACGGTGAAAAGCTTTCCCATGCAGAGGTTATTGATACAACAACAAAAGCTAAAGAAAAGTTTAAGTCTTTAGTTGTTAAAATAATTAGCGCCTGCTAAAATTACCACCAAAATCTGTTATGCTGACAATGTAAAGTTTTGTTAAATATGCTCAAAGCCTGTTAAATCAAGCCTTATGCAGGGAATAATATATGTATACAAGCAATTTTATATACTTACTCGTTTTTAAATATATATAAAGTATATAAATAGGAAAAGGATATTATGACAGGCGTAAACGGATACAGCTATGCCCGTCCTGCAGGTTCAATGGCAAGTAAAGGGATGCAGTACGGCGGTGCAGCAGGAAATATCAGTAATCAATATAGTAACGTTGGCAATACCGGAATGAGTAAGGCTGATTTGCGAAACTCCGGGATGACTGCATCTGCCCAATACAGAGCAGAAGTTGGGGCACAACAGACAGCTGAATATTCACAGCAATTATCCCAAATGGCTCAAATGTATGGTATCAGCAACTTTGATCCAATGATGGCAGATACCAATAACAGCGGAATTATAAGTAAAAAAGAATATAATAATATGGAAAAGCAGCTTCAAATGTACGCTATGCAGAATATGCGCACCGGTTCCAACGGGCAAAGCAGCTCAAGCGGTAATGTATTCGGAATGCTGAATAGCATCACTGATACTGCAGGGAACATAATGGGTGCGGTAAAAGGCGATGGAACTTCAGGTACCAGCGGATTTATAGAAACTGCCGGCAACTGGGTTAAAGGGCTTTTCGGATAAGCATTTTTTTCTGATTTGTTAAATTACGTAAATTTTTTAGCTGCATGGTCTTGCCAAATTTTTCCATTCGATTAAAAATATCTGATGGGAAGGACAAGAATATGCAAGTAGGAAAAACGCAGTATTTGATACGACCAAAGCAAAAAGATTACGGGATGTTATCCCCAAATCAAGGACCTATTCCTTCCAATCAAAAATTTAATAGAGATATTGAGAGACCTTTAAATCATAATTCCCAGAATTTATCATTTAAAGGTCTTTCTATATCTAAAGCTATTAATAAGATAATGTATGCACAGGATAAGGAAGTTACTTACAGTGCAAATGTTCTTTTTGACAAAACAAAAAATCATCTCGGTGAAATGGTTAAAAAGCATTATGACCATGTTAAGTCTTCCGAAATGGCTAAAAAACTCGTCAAATTTGACGGTGATAAAATCACTTTCCGTAAGAAGACCATCCCTCATCTTATCTGGGATGGTTTAATTTATCCGTTCAAAATTCTTCCGTTTGATATACTCAACGGAATGGTTGAACTTATCGGCAAGATTAAGCCTTTCAAAAAATGGGCGCAAAGAGTTCTTGAAAAACCATTTTTCAGAAATATCAGACAACGTTCAAAGATTGAATCTGAAGTAAGCTCTTTAAAAGGTTTGTGTGAAACAGCTACAAAATTAAAAGACAAACCGGATGCAGAAATTTCATCAAAATTCTTCCAGCAGTCTGTTAAAATGTTTGACCCGAGAACAGGAAACTATGATACCAAACACGAACGTGCTCTGTGCCGTATGGTATCAGGTTTGCCTCCGGCAATTATGCTTGCAACAGATGCCTATAACCTGTCAAGAATGATGGATGACGATCCTGCAGCAGCTAAAAAAGAAAAGAAAGCAAGATTCCGTCAGGAAATGAGCCGTCTGGTTATGAACGCTTATTTAATGCTTGTAACGTTTGGAGCTTTGAATAAATTTATTAATCAGTCAGCAGCAGGTAGTATGCTTATGACAGGTGCAACAACACTTTTAACCGAAACTTACTCCCGTTTGAGAAACGGAAAACATATTAAACGCTTAACTCCGGAAGAAGCAAGAGCTGAAAATGAAAAAAATAATGCTCCGGAAAAAGATATTAAACCGCTGACATTTAAGTCTGATATGAAGCCCGCATCGCAGCCTAAAGAACAGCAGAAACCTCTGCTTTCGTTCAGTACAATTATGAAAGCATCAGCAGGTGTTATTGCCGCAGGATTTGCGGTGAAAGGTGCAAGAAAATATATCCCGGGGGTAGAAGATGCGTTAAAAACCATTACCGAACCGTTCAATAAAAAATATAAATCCTTAACTCAGATAGCTGATTTTAGGATTTCCGGCGATAAGTTTGACGAAATAGTAAAAGTTCTCAGAGAAAATGACTTTGGCAAACTTGCTGATAAGTACGAACAAGTTGCCGCTACCGCACGAAATGCAGACGGTTCAATCAGCCTTGGTGTTAAAGACAAGAATGTAAAACCGCTAATAGATTTTGTAATTGCTCCGTTCAAATTTGTATGGAATACTATCACTCTTCCTTACAAGTTAGTTGATAAAGGCGTTAAAGCTGCTATTAACAAAAAAGATCCGAAAGTTCCGGTAAAAGATATTGAAGCTCTGGCAAAAAGTATTGAAAAAATTGGCCGCGAAGCAACCAAAAAAGGTTACAGCAAAGAAAAATTCCAGACTTTTGTAAAAGACAATATAATGAAAGCCTTTAATACAGACACAATGTCTTCTGTACCTAACCACGAACTTGCAAATCTTGCAAAAACCGCTGCAACAGCTGCAACAATGTGGTTCTTGATGACAGATAACTATAATATGGTAATGCTGAAATCCAACGGTAATGATAAAGAAGGGGCTGAAACCAAGTTCAAAGAAAGATTTGTTCAGGAATGTTCAAGATTGTTCTATTCAACCTTGCTGATAGACCTCTTCAATAATACATTCCAGAAACAATACAACGCATCTCTATTGGGTATGAGCTGGATAACACTTACTGATACAACAATAAGCGAAATCTTAACAAGAAAATCTGTGGGTATGACAATTACTCCTCATACAAGAGATGAACTTATGGCAATTGAAGAAAAACAAAATAATGCTACCGGTGCATTGAAAGGATACTATAACTTTATGCAGAGATTGACCGGCAAGCGTTCAATAAAATCTTATGAAGTAAAGCCTAAAAACACCGGAAACACAGCTTCCCAAAATACTGAGGCGGCTATTGCTCAGGAACCTTCAATGCAGGGAAGCAGTATTTTGAATAAGATGATTAAAGGTTAAGATAAGATTATTTCCTGAGAAGTGCCGGTATGCTGTCCGGTGGGGTTTTCGCTATGGGTGTTAAACCAGAAAAATACTCCTGCGGTTACAATTGCAACCAGAATTATAATTAATAACATTCTGGTCAGAATTGCAAATATTTTTCCTATTATGAAAAGTGCTGCAATAATTCCGGCACCGATAAGTATTACGGTATAATCCATTTAATTACCTCACTTTGTTTTCTTCACCTTTAAGCAGACGCTGAATGTTGCTTCTGTGAAGCCATATAATATAAACGGCTCCGAGCGCGCAGTAAATTGTATAAGCAACAGGCGCTTTAAACCACCACATTAAAAATGGTGAAACAGCCATTGCTATAATTGAACCAAGAGAAACATATTTTGAAGTATAAGTTATAACAGCCCAAACAACAGCAATTAAAAGTCCTACAATCCAGTTAAGAGCAAGTATTGTTCCAACGCCTGATGCAACAGATTTGCCTCCGGTAAATTTCAGGAATATTGACCTGCTGTGCCCGAGAATTACTGCAACTGCCGCAACAACCGGCAAAAGTCCTATTCCTGTAAATGTAGTTGCAAAAAGTTTTGCTAATATAACAGGCAAAGCACCTTTTAAAGCATCAAGAAGCATTGTTATAAAAAACCATTTTTTGCCCATAACCCTTTTTACGTTTGTAGCACCGGTTGAGCCGGAGCCGATAGTCCTTATATCCTGTCCGGTAAATGTTTTAACAATAATATATCCGGTAGGAATTGAACCTATTAAATAAGCTGTTACAAAAACCGTAATAAATTCTAAAACTTTTTCCATACTCTCTCCTTATTTGTTATCAGATTATAACACAATCAAAAACCTTATGGCAATATTGATTTAAGTCTAAAAATATGCTATAAATAATCTAAGAGAGAGTTGGTATTTATGAACAGAAAATTAATAATTCTAGGTATTTTAATTCTGGCGGTATCCATTGTAGGCAAACTTTTATGGACAGCCCTTAGAAACGTAAAGGTAGACGATTTTAAACCTGCCGCAGTAATTTTTGTAGTGGATTCTTCTGCTTCTAATCAGAAAGATTTGCCTGAACAGAAAAAGATGCTCAGACAAATCTGCAATATTCTTGATCCGGAAGATTTGATTAAGATATTGAAAGTTTCCGAGGATTCTTATTTAATATATGAAGGTGCACCGTTTAACGGGTCCGGCATAGATAAAGCAATGGATGCTTTTACGGCATATGATGATAAAGATTACGGCACTGCATACGGGTTAGGCTTGAAAAAAGCTTTTTCCCACGCCCTTGAAATGAAAAAGAACGGCTATCTGCCTGCAATTGTTGTAATGGGTGATTTGGAAAACGAAGGTGCAATTGAAAAACAGATTAACTGGGAAACCCTTCCTGAAAATGTTCAAAACGTCCAAAAATATGCACCTGAGCTGGCAATGATGTTTTTATATGCACACCCTGAAAAACTTGATAAAGTGAAAGAAGCTCTCACTCCTGTTTTAGGTGAGAAAAAACTTATTGTTTCACCAAAGCAAAATTCAGATAAAGCAGTTAAATCATTTATCCACGCTCTTGATAGATAAACTTATGAGGTAATTTATGGCTATTATAATTTCTTCTTCAACACAGGAAAAAGTTTTTGAAGATAAAGATATAATTAATATCGGCAGTAACGAAAGATGTGATTTTTATATAAATACAGGCTATGAAGTCCTGTTAACCGTACAGGTTGATCGTATAACAAACAAATGCTTTGTTACTAATAATTTCCGTAATGAAAAAATTCTTTTTAAAGGAAAGCCGCTTCAGAAGATTGAAATTAACAATATTTGTAAAATTGTTTTTGCAGGAACATCAGAGTTCATCAGTGTCAAAGTTTCTGAAGCAGATAAAGTGAAATCCACAGTGTCAGCAATTGAAAAAGAAGAGTTGACAGAAGAAGATTTGAAAAGACTTTATGGAAATGATGCCTCTACTATTACAAAGGTTAAAATAGAAAAGCAGCGTGAACCTATTGAACAGGCTCGTGTTGCAATTATAAAACAGGTTGCATATTCTATTAACGAATTGAAAAATAAAATATCAGCTAATTCGAGAAACAGTATATTTCTTCATATAGCACTTGCAGTGAGCGCAATTTTCAGTTCGTTTGCAGTAGCTAATTACCTTATGGGGCTTACAATTCAGGAGGCTGAAAAGTATCTTTACCTGCCGACAAATATAAAAGTCTGGGCAGCTTATGCAATAATTGTGTTTGGAATTTGCCTAATGCTTAAGCAGGGTGTTTATTTATTTTTACAGAATAATGTCGTAAAAGAGCTTGCCAAAACTACAAGATTTGCGCAGAATTTTATGTTAATTCTGTCTACAATATTTATTCTTGGCATATATGCTGTTAACCTTGTATATTTTATGAATTTAAATAATTTTATATCATTTGCACTATTTATATCGCTGTTCTTTGTTGGAATTATGGCTACACTTGCAATAAGCTGCGGGTACTTTAAATGTAATAATTCCGAATGGAGTGCAACTTTAAATAAGTTTGAGTACAGAGAAGATTTTGAAGCTGTTTTGAAGGCATACAGGCTTTGGATAGAACGGTACATAAACAGTTTAAGCAGAACAAAAATCCGTAATATAAAAGACAGACTGTTTAATCTTCAATTAAAATCTGCCGGAGAGATTATTGTAGGAATTTTAACCGCGCCATTTCTTGCATATGGTGTTTCCAACACTCTTGCAATGTGTTTTCCAGAGGCTGCGGGCTGGATAAGAATTTCAGGTTTGCGTTTTAGTCCTATTTTTCTGGTACTTGCTACATTCTTGATTATATTTGCATTTTTCGGATTTGTAAGTGCATTCACTGCTTCCAAGAAAATCCAGGCATCTCAGGTGATTAAGCAGGATGGTTTTAGCGATTACAGGCAGCATTCGGTCAATATCTTCGGACTTGAAGGTGTGCGTAAGCTTACGATTGATAAAAATCGTTATCTTGCTATTGCATGTTCAATTATTTTTATAGAATTCTCAATGAACGTTTCATATTTTATGACTGAAATTGGCGGCGATCTGAAAGGTATTGCTCTTAGTTTGATAGCTGCACTTGTTCCTACCGCGCTGTTGATTGCTGAAACATTGATGCTCAGCCAGACCCAGTTTGATATTTATGCTTGTGATGAGCTGCTGGCAAAAATAGATAAAGATTAGTAATATGACATGGCTTAAAATATTTGTAGTAATTGCATTTGTATTTATAAACTGGTGCGTTCTTGCATTTGAACCTTCTGTGCACGCACCTTTTGTAATGGAAAAGAAGGATTTTAAACTTGCAAAACACTACCAGGAGCCAAAATCCTCATCAGGAACAATTAATCTTTTTAAATTGGGACTTTCCAAAATCCCTCCGGCGCAGGAAACTAATGCAGCGCTCGCTGATGCAGCCGCTGAACAGACTGTTAAAAGAGAAGTTCATATTGAGCCGTCCGAATTTTACAGGCAGGCAAACGGACTTGGCATACGAAATGTTTCAAATACGCGACATGAAACTTTTAGTTTTGATAAAAACAAAGAAAAGAACAAGCAGCTTGAACAAAAGGTTGATGCTGTTATTTCAACTACACAGGAAAAACCTAAACAGCTTTCACGCAGAGAAGAAACCATTGCCTGGAACAGATGGCGCAGTGATTTGCAAAACAGAATAATGACAGAAAGTCCAGTTAATGCTCCTATTGGAACTTTTATTACTTTTTCATTCAGGGTGAGCAGCAAAAAAACAATTTCAAATGTAAAGGTTAATTGTTCAAACTGGAGTTATACAAAAAGTATTCGTGAGGTTATGATTCCTTTAATTAAAAGCTATGCCGGCAAAGAATTCCTTGAGTTTCCGGCAGGTTCTGAGAGAAAATTTATTGACTTTAAAGGTGCTTTTTTAATCTGGTATGAGGAAAGTTTTTCAACTCCGGATGATTACAATGATTTTGAAAGGGTGCAGTGGTATGAGTAAAAAAAGTTTAATTATTTTACTAATATGTATTGTCGCAGGATTGAGTGCAATTACAGCTATTGTTGCAGCAGTAAAGCCGGAAATTAACAAATCGGTTGTCCTTCAGATTATAAAATACAAAAAATAATCTCAATAATTAAGAGGATTGCCGTTTGCAATGTGTGTAATAAAATTACTGTATGTTTAGATGTACTGTATGCCAAAAATTACACACATCACTTGTTGAATACTGCGACTGCGGTAATGATACTTTCGAGGAAGTAGCAGAAACCGTTTATCCAGCGCGTAAAGTTATTTCAGTATCAGAAGTTTTATCATGGATATTTTTTACGGCTTGTATAATTTTATCATTGTATGTAATCTTTTTTACCGGTGCTAAAGAGGTCAAAAAAACTCCTCATCAGCCTGTAAAAACATCTCAAACGCAGTCTGTTCAAATCCCCGATATTGATAAAATATGGGATAATACACCGGCAGTGTCGGAAGTATCAGGCGGCGGAAGCGAGATGGAGCTTTATAAAAAAGGATTGCAAAATCTTCTGTATTCTAATTTGGAAACTAAAACCTCAGAATCCTCCGGAGAATGCGAGGTTGAATTTCGTATAGGGTCAGACGGAACTCTTACCGGCAGAAAATTGTATAAAAGACAGGGCAGTAAAGCTTTTAATAAAATAGTTTTAAATATGCTGAAAAAAACATCAGAATATAAAACCCCTCCTGTTGATTACACCGGCGAAAAAATAAAGGCTTATGTCTATACCAATAATGATGAGATAAAAATATTTATAAAGTAAAAAAAGACGGTTTTTAAAACCGTCTTTTTTATCTAAAGTGATGTAACGTTGAAATCCCGTTCGGATTTTGAGGAAGAGTTTTCAAAAACAACCTTCAGACATTTCTCAATAAATGCTTCAATCCCTGAGATTTCAGCTTTTAATGCTTCATAATCTTCGTGTTTTCTTCCCTGGATAGTTTGTTTAAAGTTTTCATAATCGTACATAAATCAAATACTCCTTTTACTTCACATAAAATAAGACGGAATATATTTGATAAATCTTTAATACTTTCAGGCTAAACTTTACAAAACTTTAATTAAATACCGGCAAATATCTTGCATCAACCTGGAAACCTTTGCTGTAATATTCGGAACGGCTGTATTTGCAATTTTGCGGATTTTGCATAGCTTTTTGCCATATTTCTTCTGTTTTATTGATTCCGCTGTAATGGTCCGGTTTTATTAAAAGAGCACTGTACAATTGCCGGGAAACAGGTTCGCTGAAAGAACAGCTTACTGTTAACATTCCGTTGGCAGTTCCTGTTACTTGTAAGTACTGGCATGTTTTCCCGTTTTTGCCTAATATTTGCTTGCTGTCATGGAATACTGTTCCTGCCATATTAAAAGTTGCATTTTCAATATAAACATCACAGTTTTTGAATTTTTGAATAAACTTTTTGCTGAAACCGTTGTCAGTTCGTTCATTTGCATTTGCTGCCAGACATGAAAACAGCAGGGTTACGATAAAAATTTTCTTCATATCTTAATTATACAAGCAATTTATTTTTAATGTCCAGGCAAAAATTTTTATTTACGGGTTTAATAGTCTATATGCAAATTACCCCGTATAATAACAGACCATCTTTTAAAGGTTATGACGCACGACATATACGCGCGCTGGTTATGACTTCTAATAAAGGCAAAATTGCACAGGAAATGAAGGCAATCGGTGACAAATCCGGATTTAAAGTTCTGCTTGCCGGAGTAGAGGATTTGTTTGAAAGCGGCTTTGAGGACGTTTACGAAAGATGTCCTTATACAACTGCCTGGGCGCAGGATATAGCAAGTGTTACTCCTGATAATAAAGTTTATTATCCATGGTCCTATGACGGGCTGGGATGGTTGTTAAGCCAGACAAAGAAAATAAAGGGTGTTCTTGCTCAAAATCACATTGCAGGCGGAAATTATTATATAGTTAAAAACGGCAGTAAGAATGATTTGATTATTGGTAGGAACGCAATGGATGGAATTACTGAAAATGCACTGAAAACCCGATTTTGTGCAGATAATATACATATTATTCCCCAAATGGATTATCATATCGACCTTGGAATACGTCCGCTTTTAAACAAAAACGTTCTTGTATGTAATGATGATTTGATGATTGCTTCTATAGAAGCCGGTATTGAAAAAACTAAAGATTTTAAAGCTGTTAATTTATCTCTGAAAAAAATTTTATCGGTTTTTAAAAATGCAGTTTCACAAAATATTTATGAAAAACCTGATAAAGTTGCCGGCATTCTGACTGATTACGGATATAATCCTATTCCTGTTCCTGCGAGAATTTATGATGTTAAATTCAAACCTGCTTCAAAGAAAACAGGACTGGTATACAAAATGAATTTTGCTAATGCTGTGGCGCTTGAAAATTCAAATAAAGAGCTTATTTATATAACAAATAAATCTCTTCTGGATAGAGAATGCGGAATAACTCCGGAAATTGAAAAAAAGACAGGTTTTAGTTTTGAAAAGGTTTTCAAAGATAGTATTGCCCCTTTTGTTGATGAGAAGAATGTTCATTTTGTATCAGGTGATAATGATGTAATTGCGGATTACCTTACAAATATGGATGCAGGTATTCACTGCCTTTGTGCTGAGATACCTTAACGGTTATATAATTTTTGCGTAAGCTCCGGCAGCTCCATTTCATCCGTAAAGATTTCAATGTAGCAAAGTTTATCCTGATGGGCAAGTTCTGCCTGTTTTAGTATTTCATCAAGCTCTTTATTTGTTTTAGCCTGTGCAGTCCAGATGTTACCGCCAAAATCCGAGGCGATTTTAGTATAATCCCAAAGCGGTATATCATTAAAACCTGCATTAGGTGTTTTGGATAATACTCTTTCTATTGTATAACCAAAGTTGTTTAATACAATAATAACAGGCTTAATTTCATAGTGCAGCATTGAGCTTAAGGCTTGAAATGTCAACTGGTGTGCACCTTCTCCTGTTAATAAAATCATTCTCTTCTGCGGATCTGCAATTTGTGCTCCAAAAACAGCCGGAGTTGCCCAGCCTATTGAAGCCCATAAAAGCTGTGCATACCATACCGCACCTTCCGGAAGTGTAAGAGAAGGAACTGTACATGAAAAAACTCCTGTATCAGAAAATATACAGTCATATGGTTTTATAAACTCCTGAAGTCTGGAGGTAATATATTTAAAGTCCAGCTTCCTTTCTTCTGTTATATCAGCCTGCAGTGGTTTTACTTTATCTTTTATCAAATCAATGTTCCGGTGGGTTATATTTTCTGAGAGTTCTCTGAGCATATCTTTCATAAGAACATTATCGTATAATTTTTCCTGAATAATTGTGTAAGTTCCCTGTATGTTAATGCTTTTGGATGGATTAACCTGTATGTCAAAGTTCAGCGTATTAAAGTCGCTGAAAATAGTTCCAATACAAACCGGACAATCTGAATTATTAACCTGATAATTTACATTCGGATTTTCGTAGCCTGCAAGATAAGTCCCTATAAAGCCGGGGTTATTTTCACTCAGCAAACCTTTACCCATTAACAGTGTTGTTGCCGGCAGTCCGCTTTTTTCAATAAAGCTTAGAAATTCTTCTTCACTGTCGTATCTGACTATAAGGGAATCTCCTATTACTATCGGCGATTGAGCTTTTTGTATTAGTTTAAGCGCGTGTTCTACTGCTTTTTTTAATTTTTGTTTGTCGCTCTGGACGCTTTTTATCTCTGGTGAATTTTCTATTTCCATATCACATATATCAGCAGGGATTGATATATATACAGGTTTTTTATATTTTTGAAAAATATAGAGCAGTCTTTCTATCTCTGATTTTGCATTTTGCTCGTTTAATATTGCAGCACTCTGGGTAAAACAGGAATAGGCATTATAACTTGCAAAGTAATCCGGCGTATCAAAGTTATGGTGAATTAATGTATTATTTTTTATATATTGGGTAGCAGGTGCTCCGACTATATGTATTACAGGGACATTTTCTGCCATAGAACCGCCTATTGCATTTATTGCAGAGAGTTCTCCAACATTATAAGTTGTTACAAGCGCGCCATAACCGTTTAATCTTGCATATCCGTCCGCTGCGTATCCCGCATTAAGCTCGTTTGTACACCCTACCCAGGCTGTTTCCGGGTTGTTGTCTATTGCATTTATAATCTTAAAACAGTAATCTCCGGGCAGTCCGAAAAAATGTGTAATGCCTAGTTTGGATAATTCCTGTATCAAAAAGTCAACTACTCTGATCTTTGCCATTTAATACTCCTGTTTTTTCTTAGCATTACATATTCTATTATTGAAATAAAATTTTAGATATTAGAAAAGAGGTTAATCTTTTTTGGTATATAAGCAAAATGGCGCAGCTGTTTAAGCTGCGCCATTAATTATGTCAGATTTCAGTTTTATTTGACAGTTAATTTTTTAATGCCTTCGTTTTCTGCTTTCATTTTTGGTGCTTTAATAGCAAGTACGCCATGTTCAAGTTTTGCCTCGGTTTTATCAATATCTATGTCCATAGGGAAGTAAACTGTTCTTGAAAAATCTCCATATTTAAATTCAGATTTTCTGTAGGCTTTGGTATCTTCTTCGTGTTCTTCTTCTTTTCGGGCATTTATTGTCAGGTGATTTTTATCAATATCTATATCTAAATCTTCCTTTTTAACTCCAGGAAGTTCTGCTTTAATAAAGTATTCTTTTTCTTTTTCCTTAATCTCTACCGGCATCGCAAACTTGTCCATTTCTTCGGAGAAGATGTATTCAGGGAAAAAGCTGTCAAAGTTACGGCTTAGAATAGAGCTGATTTCGTCATTGACTGATTTAATAAAACCATCCGGTGTTTTTTTAATTAGAAATTTCATAACCATACTCCTTTCATTTCCATTTCTTTTCACATAATTATTATTACTCTTTTTGGGCAAAACTCTTTTATAATTAACCAATTTTTAACAATCTGGGTTGAACAAAAATTTTTATGTTATTATACATGTAATATTTAGGAACTTGTGTATGAAAGTAGAACTATTCAGCAGTAAACCTTTAAATAAACCGGTATTTGCTTCTGCAAACATTGATAAAATGAATATGCTTGCCCAAAAACTGGAGGCAAAAAATTCTGTGTATGCGAAAAAGTCAAAGCCTGTTGCTGATATTTATAATAATAGTATCAGTTTTCTTAAAGGCGTTTTAAATAAAGACGATTACGTTGATAAATTAAAAAATTCTCTTGAGCAGATTTATAAGGCTAAGGATTCCCTCAAAGTTTCACGCGATAGAATTAAATTATCAGAAAAAGAGAAGGCGTTCTTTGAAAATATGTTCATAACTTTTGATAATCTTGAAAATAAAAATAATATTACTAAAGAACAGCTTACAAATAATCTAAAACTTTTAGCCTGATTAAAATATTGTATGAATTTTCTGTTTGTCGTTTAGAGTAATTGTGTAAACACGTTCATTATCTGTAATTTTAAATTTTGGAGCAATTATCGAACCGTCTGTTCCAGACTGGAATACTTCTATCATGACATTATTATTCAAGCTGTGTTGTATAGTATTATTAAAGTAATTAATATAAGATACACATTCCATTCTGTTGTTTATGTCAACCCGGTCATTCAGCATAAATCTTTCCAGAAATCTCATTTTACAGTGCAGACTTGATATTGTTTTATCAAATTCTTCAAGGCTTAAAACAGAAGATATTTTTTCAAGAGTTTCTTCCTGTTTTGCTGTCAGATTGTTAAGCCTATATGCAATTTCATTTTGGGTCATATTCTCTGTATCAATATCCAGCAGCCTGAAAATATTTTGATATTCTGCCGGATTGTTAAATATTGCATTTTTTTGTGTATTGTGTGAAACCCGTTTTTTTAATTCGCTTATGATACTCTTTGGACTTGTGTCGGTATAGGCAGAGGTATCACCTTCTTTTAATGTTACTTTTCCGTTTATGTTTTCAAATATTTCACAGATTTCGTTAAAACTCTGGCTGACAGTTTTATCTTTATTTTTAAAGCTCAGCATAACATTATGATATTGGGATGCGCTGTTACTATGGTTTGAACTTTTTATTCCTGCCGGCTTTGTAATTATTGAGCTTTTTATTTTGAAATAATCTATATTATGTTCATCAAGATAATCCTTTAATCCGTCAACATCTTTTTGCCCGAATATTTCATAAATTATTCTGGCTTTATGAGCAGATTTTCCTTGTATATTAGAACTAAGGAAGCTTTCAAGTCCATCGTAATTTTCAACACCAAGAACTTCAAAAAGATTTGTACGGGCTGAATATATTTGTTCCGGAGTAAGTTTCATATTATTTGTTAATGAAAAATATTCATACGAATTTATATCAAAATCTTCAGGAATATTATGTTTCCATCTGTTATATAGTTCAAGTTTTTTGTTTATATTTTCAATACCGTTTCTGCCAGTTAAAGATGTTATAAATTCACTTTTATTTTCTACCGGCTCTGCATCATAAATTTCTGCTATGTCAGACAATTTCCCTTTAAAATTTTCTGATAAGCTTTTTAGAGAGGCATTGATATTTTCAATATCTACACTTTCTGCATATTTCTCAATTATGCCCATAAATAATTTTGCCTGCTTGAGATTTTCCGGTGTAATTCCATTTTTACCCGGAATTCCTGCGATTCCCATAAGATCTTTGACCTCATCTATTATGAATTCGTATTCATTATATGAAGCTTTTAAAGAAGAAACTTCTGCTGCTTTATTTATATCAGCATATTTTTCGTATTTTTTTATAATATCTTTTATAATATCTTCGTTTAGCAGAATACTTTCTTTGTTGAACTCGCCGTCAACATCTGTCATTTTAAAATCTTCCAGAAGTTCTCCTGCAATTTTGTCATTTTTGTTTACTCCGCAGTACCTGTTATAAAGCTGAACCAGTTCATTGTATGTTTTAACTGTTTTTACAGAGTGAAAAGCTTCTATGTATTCTTTTATTTCATTTTCAACAGGAGTTCTGCGTCCGCGGCGGTCTTTATATTTTGCTGTTTCTATAAGGTGTTTTGTTTTGTCCGTAGCACTTTCAATCCCTAATTTTTCATTGATAACCGCAATAAGATTTTCACGAGAAACAGGAACATACGGATTTGCCTCCTGGAGTATATTCAAAGTTTCTTCCGTACAAGTTGCGTTGTAGAAATTTTCTTTGTATAAGGATTTTATGTCTTCTATGGATTGTGCAATTTTTTTAGTGTCAAAATGTTTTTTGAATTTTTCAAAGTCCGCATCATTTTGAGGAATTTTTTTATCTTTATAAAGAATATTTTCAACGAAGTTCTCTATATTAATTTTATCAATCACTATAGGATTATAGCCTTTTGAATGACTAAATCTCATGAAGTCGGACAGCGCATCATCGCCCTTAAGTTTTAAACCTAGAAATCTGTTGTAAAGGTATGCTTCTGCAAGTTTTGATGAAGGGTATTTTTCTATATTCTGCATTGTTTTTATAATGTTTATTTTTGCCCCGTAATCTGATTGGATATTGGAGATAAGTTCATCAAAGGCTTCATCTGCTTCTATTTGTATTTCAAAACCCTTGTCAGTTTCTTCAAATTTAAGTTCCCGGACAGCTTCTACCGGTTCAGAAAGTCTTTCAAGAAGTTTGCTGCTGTTTGGAATTTCACATTTTGAACTGAGCGCGATAAGATTTATGTCCGAAAAGTCGGTAGGGAGAGATTTGTCGTTAATTCTTTTTGTGATTATTTCTTTAAAAATATCAGTCAGAGAATCCAGCTGCAAATCTGTGAAACCTTCTGTGTTAATAATTTTCCTTGCTGTATATGAAATATAGCTGTCAAAATCTTCAGCAGAAATCTTTTGTATTTCCTGTGCATTTATATAAGTTTCTCTGCCGATAAATGGCAGAATTTTGTTTTGAAGGCTTGTTTTTTCCTGTTCAAGTTCTTTGGTCGTCATTGTTTCATATTTTGCCTGTGCCGCGTCAGTATATTTTTGAATAAACCTTCTGTTCAACGGATTTGATAAATCAAATTTGCCGTCTTCGCCGCGGACAATTCTGCCTTTATTCATATGATAAATTACCGGAGTATTTGTTAAACCTGTCATGGCTGCAAATTCTGTTAGAGTTACCATGTTAGGATTAACTTCTTCTAGTGTTTCTGGTTTTACTTCTTCTGTTTTTGGCGGTTTTGGAAGTGTATCTTCATATGGAATAAACTTTTCTCCTTTTTTGAACGTTTTCATAAAATATGCATTAACAGGATTGTTCAAATCAATCTTGCCTCTGCCGGAGGATACAAGATGTCCTTTTGCTAAGTGGAAATTTAGTGTTGCCTGAGTTATACCTTTTTCTTCGGCTATTTCTTTCTGGGTTCTGTAAACAGCATTATTATCCTCAGTTATATTTTTTTCAGATGTATTATGTTTACTTTGCCTTTGTTTTTCATACGTTCCGTTTAAAATTGATTCGATAAAGGATTTGTTTGGCTCTATTGTTATATCAATCATCCCGTTGCTTTCTCTAACTAGACGATTATTTTTCAGATGGTAGTTTATTCCGGTACCATTTGAATATCCAAGTATACTGGCAAGTTCATTTACAGTCTTCAAATTCGGGTTGTGTTTCTTTTCGCTGTTAATCCTTGTATACTCTTTGTTTACAGAACTGTTGACGTCAATTCTGCCTTCTTCATCGATTTCGATTTTCCCGTTTGTTATCGCACGTATAATTGTAGTTTCTGTGTTTCCATTTCTCCTTGCAAATTCTGCTACAGAAACGAAATAATCTTTTACAGAAAGTTCTTTGTTTCTGAATTTTTCAACAAAAGTTTTATTAGGCTCAGCATCATAATTTATTTTGCCGTTTTCATCTGCAATAAGAAGTTTATGTCTGATGCAATATTCAAGTGGAAGCTTGCCAAGGATTGACTGGATGTTTTTATCTGTTACCGGTTCTATAACTTTTTCTTTTTTCTGTCTTTCACCTTTCTGAAAATTTTCTACAAATTTTTTGTTCAATTCGTCTGTAAGGTCAATTTTTCCATCTGCATTTAACTTTAAATGACCCTGCTGAATATGATAGTCAACAGAATGTATATTTATACCGAGAGTTTTGCCAAGTGCACCTCTGGTGGTTATGTTTTCATTCTGTAGATTAAGCCTTTTTTCTATAAAAGCTTTGTTCTGTTCGTTTTCTATATCATATTTATTTGAAATATCCTGTATAAGCTGTCCTGAGCGAACCATAGAAGATAGTCTTTCCGGTGCAATACCGAGCATTTCGCTAAGCTCTTCTTTCGTAATAAGCGATGGTCTGTTTATTTCTTCAATGAACTTTATGTTGTCAGGATTACTGCTGTCTATTTTGCCGTCAGCGGTCAAAGTGATTTTCCCGAGTTCTATATATTTTTTCAGCATATGGGAAGAAATTCCGTTTTCTGAGGCAAACTTTGCAGCGCTTTTTAACGGATTGTCCAAATCTTTTTTACCGGCAGGAGTATTGCGGTGAATTTGTCCGTACTCATCTATTGTGTATCTTTGATTAACATCTGTTTTACTTTGTGAAGTCAGATTTAAGTCTTCTCCGTTTTGAATTTTTTGTCTGAAACGTGCTATTACGTTAGAGAGTGCAGCATCATCATTTTTGTTTATGTATTCTTGATATGCTCTGTTGGAACGGTTGTTTCCTAGATAATATGCTTCATTTTCAACAAGCTGTTTAGGATATTCCGGATTGTCGCTGTCTTTATAATCTATCATTTCGTCAGTGTAAATTCTTGACATATAATCATCAAGACCATTTTTAGCATGCGGATTTTCCTTTACGTACTGTAAGAGTTTTTGGGTATAAGGGAGGCTGATTGTATGTTCAAAGTCTTTCTGCGGAGTTTTACCGGTTTTACAAAGCTGCATCAAGCCTTCTTCTCCGTATTTTGTTAAAATATTCTTGTATTGAAAAACATGCTGAAATTCGTGGCTTAGCATTTTTAAGGCATCTGCCGGGTCATTTATATCTTTGTTAATAAGAAGTTCAGCGTTATTCCAATCCCAATAGCCGTCATTGCTGCCTGTATTGCCAAATCTTACCGGAGGTTCTAAACCTTTTAGTCCAAATTCGTTTGACAATATGTTTACAACTTTTTCTGCAAAGGTCTGTTTGTTTAGTGCGAAATTTTTGCTAAGTTCTTTGAGTTCTGATGAGTGATTTTTTATTACCTCATCTATCCTGTTTCCAATTTGAGCGTAGTGTGCTTCCATTATTTCCGGATTAAGGTGTTTCAGCACATTGAGAAATTCCTTGTCTGGGGCATTGTATTTCATTGGTGCGGCTGGAAAACCTTTCTGCGGATTTTCTTTGGAAATTTTTAGACCTACTTTATCCTGTAACTTTTGTGCTGCATTTTTCCCCGGATTAGGCATATTCATAGTTGCATTACCTGCTGCGGCTTTTGGAATTTCTGTTCCGGAATTTTCCAGAGCCCTGCCAAGCAGGAATGTAGCAAGAATATTCTCATCTGAGGCTTTAAATATAAGTCTTCCGCTGCCATCTTTCAGAGAATAGCTTCCATCTATATTTTTTTGCACATTCATATCAGGGTTATTGTTTCTGAAAGCTTTTGACAGCCTTCCGCCGGCAATCATCATACCGATATTCATTCCGCCGTTTGTTTGGAGAGAGGAAATTATATCTCCGTTCTGGGTAATCATATCCAATACAACATCAGCGCTTGTTTCAGCTGTTATCCCGCCGGCTTTGGCAGCGGCATTCAAACCTTTTCCGTTAAAAGCCTTTTGGACTGCTCCTGTAATTATTGTTGGTTTTGTTTTTAATAAAGCTTCTACCGAATTTCCTATCGGACCTGACACATATGCACCTAAGCCGCCATATAGCAAGCCGTTTTTCCATTTTGCTATAATTTCAGCTTTCTTTTCTGAAGTTAAGCCGTTTTCACTGGTAACAGCGTCAATGGTTGTAATTGCCGCAGGAACTGAAGCCATAGTTGTTGTCATTCCTGCTTTCAAAATCTGTCCGGCAGCTTTTTGCCCTAAACTTGCTGCCATTCTGCTTCCTGCGGAGGAAATAACCCCTGAGCCTGGCAAAAGCAGTGATGCTGCTATTGTTACTCCGATTTCAGCGTAGGCTGCATATTTTTTGGCATTTTCTATGTAATTTGCAGCCATTTGCTCTGCATCTTCGCTGCCTATAGCCTTCCGGCATAGAGCATCATACTCTTTTGTGTGCTGTGCAAAGCTTTTTCCGCCAAGTTCTCTGTCTAAACTTGTTTTGCAATCTTTTTCCAGCTTTTCGAGGCAGGTTAAAAATTGTGCATTTAATTCTTTTTTATTTGTAATTCCTTCAGAACATTTTTTGATATAGGCGTTTCTGATATTTGTATCTCCGCTGCAAAATTCATCAAGAACTTTTATAAATTCTTCTTCAAAATTTTCCTTTCTGGCAGGGATAATTTGACCTCGCTCACGAGCCTGTTCAAGAGCCATATCCGTTGCATAAACAGTTCTTACATGTTTTAATCCTTCTTGAAGTCTGTCGTATTTTTCCTGAAATGCAGTCAGCCTTGTGTATTCTTCTGATTTAGCTTTTAATTCTTCAATGTTTTTAGGGTTGAAGCTTATTTTCCTGTCCTTTTCAAATCTGTATTCAAATTTACCTTCGTGTACGGCATAATCTCTTAAAGTTTCAGCCTTTTCTAGTTCGCTGCTCAATCTATTCTCAAGCTCATGGCTTGTTTCTGAGCCGATTAAAGACTTAAAGTTGTTTACTCCGTTGTGCAGTGATATAAAACCTATACTTTTATTAAAGCTTTCGATGTCATTTTTTGCATTAGCAGTTGAATTATAAATAAACTCTCCTGCAAATTTTCTTAATTCCAGTTTTTCTTGCGGAGTATAAGTTTTTTCTTCTGTTTCTGTTTTTGTGGAGCTGCTTTTTTCTGATTCCCAGCCCATAATACCGTAATCATTCTTGAAACTGAAAATTTTTTCACCAGAGTAATTTTCTTTATTTTTCAGATTATCAAGCCCCCAGGTTGGGGTTTCGGCAGCAGATTTTTTACCGGAAATTAGAAGATTTAGTTCTTCTGTTGTTAAATTTTCCAGCTCTTTACGTTTTAAGTCAGCTTCTTTACCTGTTAAACCCAGCGATTTAATATATAAGTTTATTTGAATAGGATCTGCCATCTTCTGCCTTTACACACTAATATATATAATGGCTTACGGCAGTGTTACTAAAAACTTTAGGCTTTTTTTCTATTTTTTTACTTTTTTTAACATTGGTTTCATAATTTTGTTTTTCATGAAATTAAATGCTTTACGGAAGAAGCCTCTAAAATAATCTTTAACTGTAAAACTTTTTTTGTCGGAGAGTCTGCGCATATAATCAAAGCCTCCGTATCGGGGGGAATTTTTATTTATAATAATCATCTTTATATCTTTTTGAAATTCCTCCAGATTATCTTTGTTCCAGTAATTATAGCTGCTTTCCCAAAGCGGGTTAAACTCTAAAATGCCGTAATTTGGCGGCAGAATAAGTACATTTTTATCAAGTATGTATTTGTTCAGGTGGCTTTCATCGTGGAATACTGCTATTATTCCTTTATCTAAATCTTTTCTGGTATTTACGGCAAGTTCATGTGCCATTTTCAAAAAAGCTCTGCTGGTTCCGCCGTTAAAACCTCCCATTACATTTTTATGTTTGGTTCCATATGGTATATATGCTGTAGATTCCGGATTTCTTTCATAGTTTATATAAGTGTCCGGCTCCTCTTTATATCTCCACTGGTTTTCAACTGTCATTAATCCCTGTTCTTCTGTCGGCAGAATTTCATCCCCGACTTCTGAAACTGGCTTCATTGTTCCGTTAATAAAATAGATGTAATCCATTTGTTCAAGCTCTTTTTCAACTTTTAAAAATGTTTCAAATCTTAGCAGTGTTTCATTTGGCCAGCCAAGACAATTATGTTTGACAAGAACCACATTCTCCGGTATCTTTTTGAGTTCTGCGTCAGTAAACAGAAAATATGTTTTTTCATGATTTTTTAATAAATATTTTTCACAAGCCTTGTAGAAATCTTTCCAAAAGCAGATGTATCTTCCTGTTGCTATAAATAATATTCCGATTTTCATATTTTTATTTCCATATAATTTTTCACCAATTTTGACAGCCCTGTTTTTAAGTCAATATCAGGATAATAAAATTTTTTGATTTTGCTGTTATCAAGAACATTTCTGTTAATACTGCCAATTTGGGCAGGCATATAAACAGGTTTTTGGTTGTAACCTGTAATTTTTGATAATTCTTCAAAAAGCAAGTTTATCGGGGTTTCAATTCCGCTTGAGCAGTTAAAAGTTTCGTTCTTTATATTTGTTTCAAGTACGCGCAAGTTTGCTTCAACAACATTATCAATACAAATGAAATCTCTTGTTTGTGTACCATCGCCATATATAATTATCTTTTCGTTATGCAGCATTCCGTTCACAAACTTTGTTACTACACCTGCCCCCCCCCCCATCTCTAAGAAGTCCATCCCCGTAGACGTTTGAGTATCTGAATATAATATAATCAATACCTGAAATTTTTATATAATTTTCCATTGCGAGTTTTGAAACAGCATATGGGGATAACGGATTTGGTATTGCATTTTCATTTATCGGAAGTGATTGGGAATCTCCGTAAATTGCAGCTGTTGATGCTCCGATAATTTTTTTGACATTATACTTTTTACATAAGTTTATAAGGTTTAGTGTTCCAATAATATTTTCACAGGCATCATGCTGCGGGTTGTTTACCGAATTATTCACAGAAACCTGTGCTGCAAGGTGGATTACACAGTCAATATTATTCTCCAAAAAGACCTGTTCGAGTTTTTGTGATTTAATATCAGTTTGATAGTGTTTTACTGGTATATCTGAACAGAATTTTTTAGTATCAACAGTAACTATGTTATATTTTTTATTTTCACAAAATGCTTTTGTGAAACGGCTCCCTAAGAAACCTTCAGAGCCGGTTATTAATATAGTTATCATTTTGTTATTATATATTACTTTTACACTTTTGTAAAATTATTATAATTCATCTTTTAAATACCTCATTGAGCAATGCAATTTCTTACAGGCTGCAATCAATATAAGACATAATTTGTTAATATTTTTTGAAAATTAGAGTAAGAGGAAAAATGCTAAAAAATACCAGACACTTTGCAATCTTAGCTGTTTTGCTATGTTTAAATTTTAATCTTGTCTTTGCTGGAGAAACCCCGGTACAACAGAATGCTAAATATCCTGATTACGCTTATCAGTATTTAGGCAATGACAGGTTTGAAGGGTTTAACAGAAAAATGTTCACATTTAATTCAAAATTGAACAAGTTTGTTATCAAACCGGTACATATTTTATATGCTTCTATAATGCCGCAATATGGTATGGACAGGATAAAATGTGCCTGTTCAAATATTGAATATCCTATAAGATTAACAAGCTGTCTTATCCAGCGTGATTTCCCCGCATCAGGACGTGAAACCCTGAGGTTTCTTACAAACACTACAATCGGGTTAGGCGGACTTTATGATCCCGCCAAAAAACTTTTTCATCTCGAGCCGGTTGCAGAGGATATGGAGCAGGCTCTTGCCAAATGTAAAATTAAAAGCGGACCGTATCTTGTAGTGCCTGTTTTAGCTTCCACAACTCCAAGAGGACTTGCGGGCAAGGCTCTTGATGCTGCTCTAAATCCTTCATGTTATATTGCAACTCCTGTTATTGCTCTTGTTAAGGCCGGGCTTACTTTGAATAAATCTACAGCAATTCAGCCGCTTGCTAAAGTTCTTGAAAATAACTATGCGGACCCTTATGAAGTTGCAAGGAAACTTTATGGCTTGGATAATTTTATCAAAAATTCAAACCTTGACCGTAAAGAAGTTCTTGATACTGAAATATCTATATTTGACAATAACGAACTTGTAGATATGAATAGTGACAACGAAATTAAGGTTACTGTTCAGCAGGAAGAGAAAGTTCCTGCCGGAGAGGATAAAATTGCGCTGAATGATATTCTAAAAGGCGGTGCTAATATTGATGACATTATCTTGAAAAGTTATGACAATAAAAATTCAAAACTCCTTGCTGACATGATATTATTTGATTACAATCCGCAAAATCCGGTTGTAGATGCAATGCGCACCGCGCTGTTTGATTTGCCCGGAATAAACGATTCAATATGGAATGAACTTTCTCTGTGGAACAGATGTTTCAGTAAAAAAATCAAAACCTCATCTGTTTCAATTGATCCTGAACGTGAGGCGTATAAGTTCAGGTATATTATGCAAAAGGATAAAAATTCTCCGGTTGCTATTATTTATCCTTCAATAGGTGAAGGTATCATGTCTTACCATTCGGTTGTGCTTGCAAAACTGTTTTTCGAAGAAGGGTATTCTGTAATAATTCAGGGCAGCCATTTTCACTGGGAATTTGTAAAAAGTATGCCAAAAGAATACAAACCGGGAATTCCCTCACAGGATGCTGATTATTTAAAATCAGTTACTGCAAAGATTATCAATACTCTTCAGACAAAATATGATTGTAATTTCAGCCGGAAAGTCCTTATAGGAACTTCTTTCGGAGCTCTTGAGACACTTTTTCTTGCAGATAAAGAAGCCAAAAATAATACTCTCGGCATTGATAAATTTATCTCTATAAATCCGCCTGTTGAACTTATTTATGCAATGAAGCAGATTGACAAAAACAGCGAAGAATGGAATAAAAATACAGATGATAATTTTAAAAATAAAATTGCAGTAACGGCGGCTAAAGTTATGCGTATTTACAAGATGAAAGAGCAAAACCCTGATGCAAAAATTGATGCACTTCCTTTCTCTGAGGCTGAAGCAAAACTAATCACCGGTTTTATTATGCACCAGAAACTGTCAGATGTAGTTTTTGCAATAGAAGAAAAATCAAAAAGCCAAAAATGCAGTGATTTTTACAATGCAATTAATAATTTAAATTATCAGAATTATGCTGAAAAATACCTCCTTTCTGATGCTTATTCTACTATTGAAGATCTGGATTACGATGCAAGCCTGCATTCAATAGCAGATTATCTAAAAAATAATAACAACTATAAAATCTATCACGCAATTGACGATTATCTGGTAAACCATAACCAGCTCAAACGTTTGAAACAGTATTCAAAAGACAAAACCCTTCTTTTAAGTAACGGCTCACATCTGGGGTTTTTATACCGTCAGGAATTTATTGATGATTTGAGAAAAGAAATTTCTTTGAAAAACATTAGCATTGCTTCAAGAGGTTATTAATTTAACCTCTTTTTGTTGAAGTACTTTATATGGTGGATGACAATGGCAGACTAGTTTTTGTACGATATTGGTAGAAAAATCTACCGTTTTTGAACTTACAACTAATTTTGGAGAAGAGTATGAAATACAGTTTAACAAGAAAACAATGGGCAGTATTAATTCTGTTGGTAATTATCGTTCCTATTATATATAATAAAACTTCCGGTTTTATTTCAGGTATTATACAACGTCGGGCAATGATGATGCCTAAGGAAGTTGAGGTTGATACTCCGCATTTGGAGGCTGTAAATGTATCTGCAGAATCAACCGGAAGAGTTGAGGCAAAATATTCTGTTGATTTAGTTGCAAGAGTTCCGGGGTTTTTATTGAAAAAGTATTTTAAAGAGGGTGATTTTGTTAAAAAGGGTCAGACTCTTTTCCAGATTGATCCGCGTGAATACCAGATTGAGGTTAATAATTCCGCAGCAAATGTAAACCAGTATAGTGCATTACTGAGAAATGCCCAGCAGGAATTAAACAGAGCTAATGCTTTAATCAAAGAAGATTTGATTAGCCGTTCTGATGTTGATTCCAGTCTTGCTGCAAGAAACCAGAACAAAGCTCTTCTTGATGCTGCAAGGCAGCAGCTTGAACTTGCAAAAGTTAACTTGAGCTATACTTCTATAAAATCCCCGATTGACGGAAGGATTGGTAAAGTTAATATTACTGAAGGAAACTATGTTACTGCAACATCAGGTCCGCTGGTTAATATTGCCAGTGTAAATCCGGTTTATGTTACTTTCAGCCTGAAAGGTGATGATTTCGTAAAATTGCTCAAAGCCAGCGATGAATTTAAAGATGTTGAAGTAAGAGTTCAATTCAGTGACGGAAGCTGGTATGACAAAGTAGGTAAAATTAATTTTGTAGATAATAAAATTGATAAAGATTCCGGGTCTGTTTATATGCGTGCAACTTTTGATAATTCAAAAAGCTGGCTTGTTCCGGGTGCTTACTTGAAAGTTCAGCTTACCGCTCCGAAATTGGTTAAGTTTATAACTGTTCCGCAGTCATGTACAAAAGGGGATGCTATGAGCGGATATTATGTCTGGACTGTTGAAGATAATAAAGCTGTTAAGAAAAATATTAAAGTTTCTGAAAATATAAATAACAACTGGGTTGTAAATAACGGGTTAAATCTCTCTGATATGGTTGTTGTTTCAGGTATTCAGAATATTTCTTCTGAAGGTCAGAAGTTGAAAATTATTGATAAAACTAAGAAGTCAGAAAAGTAGCAGGTAGAAATTAATGAAAAAAGTATTTGACAAAGATAAACTGTTCTTTTTTATAAGAAAGCCGAGATTTGCACTTGTAATCTCTCTGTGTATAGTTATTTTAGGTTTAATCTCTCTTTTAAGCCTGAAACAGGAAAGTTATCCGGATGTTACACCTCCGCAGGTAAGGGTTTCTGCAAACTATCAGGGTGCCAGTGCAGAAGTTATAGAGTCTTCGGTGGCAACAATTCTTGAAAATAAGCTGAATGGTGTTGAAAATATGACATATATGTCTTCAACATCTACGGACGGCAGTTATTCTTTGACTTTGTACTTTAAAGTAGGAACAGATAAGAATATTAACCTGATGAATGTGCAGAACTTAATCCAAAGGGTTCAGTCACAGCTTCCGGAAGACGTTCAAAGAACAGGTGTTACCGCTATAAGCCGTTCTTCAGGGTCGGGTGCAATTATCTTAACTTTGTATCCGGAATCCGGCAATTGGTCACAGCTTGATTTGACAAATTATGGTTCTATATATATTAAAGATGAACTAAAACGTGTTGAAGGTGTTGCTGATGTAAACGTATTCGGCGGTGGAAATTATTCAATGAGAATATGGCTTGATCCTCAGAAAATGGCAGGTCTAAATGTTTCAACCGGAGAAGTTGCCTCCGCTATAAAAAACCAGAATACTCAGGTTGCAACCGGTGCTCTCGGTCAGTTACCTACAGATGAAGAGCAGGCGCTGCAAATTACATTGAAAACACCGGGCAGACTTGATGATGTTAAACAATTTGAAAACATAATTATACGTTCAAATATGGACGGCTCTAATGTTAAAATTAAAGATATTGCCAGAGTTGAACTCGGTGCTGAATCTTATTCAAACTTAGGGCTTGTAAACGGGAAGCCTTCTGCGGTTGTTGTTATTTCACAACTGCCGGATGCTAATATCATTAACCTTTCAAAAGCGGTTAAGGCTAAAGTTAATGAATTAAACTCAAGACTTACAAATGGTATAAAAATATTATACGTTAAAGATGACGCTGATTTTATCCACGAATCAATGAAAGAAGTTGAATTTACAATTCTTCTTACTGCATTAATTGTTGTTATAATAATTTATTTATTCCTTGGGGATGGAATGGCAACACTTGTCCCTTGTGTTACAATTCCTGTTTCGCTGATTGGTACCTTCTTTGCCCTTAAAGTTATGGGAATGACGATTAATCTGTTGTCGTTATTTGCACTTGTGCTTGCGGTCGGGGTGGTTGTTGATGATGCGATTGTTGTTATTGAAAACGTAAAACGTCATATTGATGAAGGTAAATCTGCAATAATTGCTACCCAGCTTACTATGGAAGAGGTAGGATTTGCCCTTGTTGCAATGGCAATGGTGCTGATGGCAGTATTTGTTCCTATTATATTTATGACAGGTATGACCGGTGTTATGTATAAGCAGTTTGCTGTTTGTATTGCCGTATCAATTGCTATTTCTGCAATTTGTGCATTGACATTATCGCCTGCAATGTGTTCTCATTTCTTCGGTCATGAAAAGGAGGCAAGGGATTATTCAAAATACCCTTGGCTTGCGCATATTGATCGTATTAAAGAAAGAATAAACAGAAGGACATCTGTTCTTGTTGTAAAATTCAATGAAGTATTTGAGAAAATTGAAAACTTCTATATGGAATATGTAACAAAGTTTGTTTATAATAAAAAACTGGTTGCAATATTCTATGTATCTATCCTTGCATTAACTCTAATCTCATTTAAAACAATTTCAACCGGGTTTATTCCGGATGAGGATCAGGGGATACTGATTGCAAGTATTACTCTTCCTGATGGTGCATCACTTTCCAGAACAGAAGAGGTTGCCAGAAGATTTACCGAACAGATTAAAGATATACCGGGAGTAAACCCTGAAAAACTTACCGTATTTGGCGGTGACGGTGCGGTAAACCAGGCAAACGTTATTATTCAGCTTCTGGATTACAGCGAGAGAAAAATGAATCCTGTTAAATGGGTTGAAAGAAAAATAAAAGGTCAGGCTACTGATATGTCACACGTAGCTGTTTTGAATCAAATCAGAGCCGTTGCTTCAACTATAAAAGAAGCTTCTATTGTGGCATTTTCACCGCCTGCAATTAATGGTATGAGTATGATGGGCGGGTTTGAATTCCAGATGCTTTCACAGGGTGAATATACCGCACAGGAACTGGAAAGCTGGGCTAATAAACTCGTTGCCGCAGCAAACCAGGATCCGTCTTTATCAAGTGTTTATACTTCATTCCAGGCAAATGTGCCTCAGTATATTGTTGATATTGATTATGAAAAAGCTATGGCACAGAATATTGATTTGCAGGAACTTTATACAACACTGTCATCAATGCTCGGTACTAATTATGTAAATGACTTTAACAAATATGACCGTGTATTTAAGGTTCAAATGCAGGCTGAAAGTGACTTTAGAAATAAAGCTTCTGATTTGTCAGGAATATACGTTAAAAATACAAACGGAGTAATGGTTCCTATTCTATCTGTTGTAAAACTAAAACAGACTGTAGGTACAGCTTCAATTTCACGATACAATCAGTATAAATCAGTTCAAATTCAGGGACAGCAGGCAGCAGGAAAAAGTTCCGGAGATGCAATGACTGCAATGGAAAATGTTGCAAAACGCGTTCTGCCATCTGATATAACTTTTGACTGGTCCGGTACATCAGCTCAGGAACGTGAGGCATCCGGACAGACTGCAATGATTGTAGGTATGGCTCTGGTATTTGTATACTTATTCCTTGTAGCTTTGTATGAAAGTTATACAATTCCGGTTGCAGTACTTCTTATTTCGCCAATTGCAGCACTTGGTGCATTGATATTCCAGATGATGATTAATCAGTCATTTGATATTTATTCACAAGTTGGTATGATTACATTAATAGGTCTTGCGGCTAAACAATCAATTTTGATTGTTGAGTTTGCAAAAGAAGAACACGAAAAACATGGACTTTCTGTTAAAGATGCTGCTATAAAAGCTGCAAAACTAAGATTCAGAGCGATTATGATGACTGAATTGGCGTTTATTATAGGTGTATTGCCAATGCTGTTTGCTGCCGGAGCAGGTGCTAACTCAAGAATTTCTGTAGGTTCTACGGTATTTGGCGGTATGATAGCAGCAGCTACACTGGGTGCTGTTCTTACCCCGGCATTCTACGTAATTGTTCAGGAATTTGTTGACCTGTTCCCTAAAAAAGAAATTACTGAAAAAGATTTGGAGATTTCAATAAGATGAAGAAGATTTTGAATTTAGTTTTAATATGCTCTGTTCTTACTATCTCTTCCACTGCTGTTCTGGCAAAGGATAAGGCTGCACAAGCTAATGTTAATATTGCCAAAAAACCGGAAGAAATACATATTGTTAAACCAGAGAAAAATAAAAAGATTAATAAACGCGAAGAGCGGAGAAAAAATGCTGAAAATGCCAAAAGCAAAAAGGAATCATCCAAAGAAGCAGAAGGCATGTATGAAACAAAATTTCCGGTCATAAACAGCCAGATTGAATACGCTGATATGAACGGCGAGGTAACATTGAGCGACTGTATAAAGCTTGCAATTACACACCACCCGACAATTATGTCAGCAATCAGCAACGCTGAAATTTATAAGACTAGAATTGGTCAGGCATGGTCAAATTATTTTCCTACACTGAATGCAGGAACAAGTTATTCTAGAAACGATACACTTATGACAATGGGCGGATCGTATTCAAGAATGATGAGCCAGAAATATAATATGTATTATGTCCCGACTTTATCAGCAAATATGCTTTTGTTTGATTTCGGCAAAACAAAGGCTGCCGCTGATATGGCTAAAAGAAATTATGAAGCATCACGTTACGATGCTGAAACAAGTATCGAGCTTGTTATTTATAATGTAAAAGTCGCTTATTTTAATCTTATATTTGCAGAAATACAAAAAACTGTCTATGAAGATACAGTGAAAGATTTTGAACTTCAGCTAAAACAGGCTCGTGCACAATACGAAATCGGACGAAAAGCAAAAATAGATGTAACAACTGCTGAATATAACCTTGGCAACGCAAAAGTTAACTTGATTAAAGCAAAAAATACTCTTGAACTTGCGGCTGCCGAACTTGCTAATGCCGTAGGTATTCCTGAGTTGGAAGGTGTTGTTTTAAAAGATAAATTGAATACAAAAGCTTATGATGTAAATTTTAAAGATTTATTATCAACCGCACAAGCATCCCGTCCTGCGTTGCTTGCTTCTAAAAAGCTTATGGACGCTGCTGAAATGAATGTGAGAAGTGCTAAACGTGCATTTGCACCGGATTTAAGCGCCTTCGGCTCATATAGTCAGGGCGGGCGGCAGATTGATTCTGATTACGGGTATCAATTCGGCGTTCAATTAAATTATTCTGCTCTTAATCTTATGTATTTGAAAAAGCAGGTAGATGAGGCAAATGCTACTTACAAAAAATATGTGGCTGATTATGAACAGCAAAAACAAAATGTTTATCTTGAAGTTAAGAGTGCATATATAAATCTTTTAAATTCACACGACAGCCTTGATGTTTCAAAACTTGCACTTCAACAGGCTAAAGAACGTCAATATCAGGCATTTAGAAGGTATCAGGTAGGACTTGGCGATGCTATTGAATTTAAAGATGCTGAAAATTCTTATCTAAATGCCCAGCTTGATTATTATTCAAATGTTTTGAATTATAACGTGAACGCGGCAGAAGTTGAAAGGGTTGTCGGCGCTCCTATAAAAGAATCTGATAAAGATTTATAAAATAATTAAAAGAGTTCATTATACAAAATGAACTCTTTTTTTGGTCAGGATAAATTCCTCGATAAGAGAAACGCGAGCGGAATTTTATATTGGTATTAAAATGATTAGCCGTTTCACTGCGGAGCGGACCGAAGGAAGTGAAGCGGGCTCACCAGATTATTTGTCATTCTCTGGTACTATTTCGTTTAAATATTTTAAAGCGTTAAGTGTTCTTGGAAAACCTATAAAAGGCAATGATTGGGTTATTGCAGAAATTAATTTTTCTTTATCATTACCCATTTTTATATTTGCCTGAATATGGGCTTTTATTTGGCTTTCTGTATCTCCGAGCGCTGCAAGCATACAAACGGTCAGCAATTCTCTTGTTTTTAAATCAAGAGCTCCTCTTGTATAAAAATCTCCAAAGCAATATTGTGAAAGAAATTGCGGTATATGTTTCTGATTATCTGCTGTATTTGCTTTCATATTTCTTATGCCTTCTCCGAAAATTGCAGCCTGAGTCTCCAGACCCTTTTCGTAGCGGGTTGAAGCATCTGTTGTACTCTGGCTTTTTAGCGGAAGCTTTATTTTATTCTTTTTGAAAATTTTACTTGCTGTATTGGCAGAAATTACTGCTTTCGGTATCCCTGCATATGGTGCTGTTTGATATATTGCTTCCAGAATTTCTTCCGGACACACTCCTGTATCTAATGCTTTTTGTATATATTCTTCCATAAAATCCGGCTGCTGGTTTACAGTCAAAACAACAATAGGAATTAAACCTTTTTCTTTATCATTTAGTTTTATATTTTCAGCAGCGTCTTTATTAATAAATCTGCTGCTAATCATATATAAATCAGGGTTTGTTTCTTTTATAGCATCCATTGATGCAACGGAGCTTTGTGCTGATAAAAGTAGCATCAGCATTGTCAAAAATCTTTTCATAAGTATCCTTTCTTCTTATTACTTATATTCTTTATCTGTAACAGGTTCAAGCCAGGTTGTGGTATTTCCCGGCAGATTTGTTTCTATTGAAATATGTGCAAACATGCTGTCCGGAGCGGCGCCATGCCAATGTTCAACATCCGGCGGAATCCTTACAACATCACCTTTATGTAAAATTTGCACCGGTTTATCTTTTTCCTGATAGCGTCCTTCTCCGGCTGTTACCAGAAGAATTTGCCCTCCTGAATGTTTATGCCAGTTTGTTCTGGCTCCGGGTTCAAATGTTACATTTGCAATAGATGAATTCCAGATAGTGTCATTTTCACTTAATCTTGTAAGATAAGTGGTTCCTGTAAAGTATTTATTGTAAGGGTTAATTTCTCCTTTTTTAAAGGGCTGTTCTAATTCTGTTGACATTGCTGCTGCACCTCCTGTTAGTATTGCTGTAATTGTTAATAACGCTAATATTTTTTTCATATTAACCTCCTGTTATTAATTTACAACATTAGAGCTGCTATCAGTCAAATTTTTTTAAGAATTATTAATTATAAAATTAAAACTTCATCCTAATATCTCCTTTAAATCCTCTTCCGGAGTAGATATAGGTCTAATCTTGAATTTTTCTACAAGAAGATTTAAAACATTAGGTGATACAAAAGCAGGAAGACTCGGTCCAAGCCTTATATTTTCAATACCCAAATATAAAAGTGTTAGCAGAATACAAACAGCTTTTTGTTCATACCATGAAAGCACAAGTGAGAGCGGAAGCTCATTAACTGTACAGTTAAAGGCTTTTGAAAGTTCTACTGCAACTTTTATAGCTGAATAAGCGTCATTGCATTGACCCATATCAAGTAATCTTGGAATTCCGTTTATATCACCTAAATCTAAATCATTAAACCTGTATTTTCCACAGGCAAGAGTTAGTATGAGAGTATCTTGCGGGGTTTGTTTAACAAATTCTGTATAATAATTTCTTCCCGGCTTTGCGCCATCGCATCCGCCTACAAGGAATATATGTTTTAAAGCGCCGGATTTTACAGCATCAATAACTTTATCAGCTACAGATAAAACTGTGTTATGCCCAAACCCTACGGTAAGTATTTCTCCACCGTTAATACCTGTCATTTTTTGAAGTTCTTTATACCCTCCAAGTTCAAGAGCTTTTTCTATCACTGGAGTGAAATCTTTATCCTCGCCGATATGAACCATACCGGGATATTCAACAACGGATGTTGTAAAAATTCTATCGGCATAGCTGTCTTTTACAGGCATAATACAGTTTGTAGTAAATAACACCGGAGCCGGGATGTTATCAAACTCTTTCTGCTGGTTTTGCCAAGCTGTTCCAAAGTTCCCTTTCAGGTGCTGGTATTTCTTTAGTTCAGGATAAGCGTGGCATGGGAGCATTTCTCCATGTGTGTATATGTTAATACCTTTGTCTTTTGTCTGTTCCAGAAGCAGGGCAAGGTCGTGTAAGTCATGACCTGTAACTACAATAAACGGTCCTGGTTCTATATTTGTGCTTACTTTTACAGGTACAGGTGTTCCATAAGTTTCTGTATTTGCTTTATCAAGCAATTCCATACATTTAAGGTTTATTTCTCCTGTTTTGAGTACCAGTGCCGTAAGTTCTTCTACGCTTAAGGCTTTTGATATATTCTGAAGAGCTGTATAAAAGAAATCGTCCACATCAGAATTTTTATATCCTAAAACTCTTGCATGGTGTGCATAAGCGGCAATGCCTTTTAATCCGAACAGAATTAATGATTTAAGGCTTCTAATATCTTCATCTGCTGTCCAAACAGAATTAATATCAAAAGTTTTATCGCAGTTAATTCTATCTTTTACTTTCCGGATAAAAGCTATTATAGACGTATTGTCAAAATTTACATTTGTAATTGTAGTAAACAGCCCTTCTATAAGAAGCTCTGTATTTGTTTCGTTCTTTTCTCCACAGTTTGCAAGTTCAATAAGACTGTTGGTTAATTCATCCTGCAAATTTGCTGTGTTGGGTTTTTTACCGCATACTCCTGTCGTAGTGCATCCTTTGCCTTGTGCAGTCTGTTCACACTGAAAGCAAAACATATTCATAATTCTATTCTCCTTATTTAAATATCAAACTAGCAAAGTCTATTTTCCCAGAGAGAAATATTTTTGTCCAGAGTTTGTAAGGTAATTATTATAATTTTTGAATAAATTCTAGTTATTATATTTCTATTGACAAATAAGATATGGTTGTATATACTAATAATAATGGTATGCAAAAATATAGGCGCCTATGTTTGGTAAAAATTGGGGGTAAAAATGGAAGAAAAGGATTTTAATGAAGAAAAAGATGAAATTTCTGCAGATGTTGAAGCAAAGCAAAACACACCTAAAAAACGCGGCAGAAAACGTAAAGTGTCTGTTGATGAATACAGATACATGGAAAAGATTCCTCTGCCAGAAGAGGGTAATATTGAAGATTTTATTGATTTGAGAAGATATAAAGTTGGAATTAGAAAATACGATTTGTTGTTAGATGATTACAGGAATACTAGTAGATTTCTTCTTCAGCCATTTTTTCAGAGAAACTATGTTTGGGATGATTTAAGAAAATCAAGACTTATAGAATCAATTATAATGGGAATACCAATTCCGACAATATATACATATACACGTCATGATTCTAATGAAATAAAAGAGATTGTTATTGATGGACAACAAAGATTGAAAACAATCACTCAATTTGTTAACGACGTATTTCCTCTTGACGGCTTAAAATTAAATGCTTATTTGAATGGTTTACGTTTTAATGATTTACCTGATAATGTAAAAGTAAGATTTTTAAATTATACGCTCCATATTGTAAATATTACAAATGTTGCTGATGACAAAATAGTCTTAGATATGTTTAAAAGGTTCAATACCGGCGGTGTTGCTTTAACTCCGCAAGAATTAAGAAATTGTTATTGCAGCGGTCAATTCAATGAGGCTATCAAAAATTTATCTGGATATAAAGCTTTCAAAGAATTATTTAATTTTGAGAAAGATCGTATGCAAAAAGAAGAATACATTGTACGGTTTTTAGCATTATATGAAGACTTAACTTCGTACACACAGGATGCCCAACTGTTACTCGATAATTATTATTGCAAAAAGCTTAAGCTTCAAGAAACTAATCCGAAAGAACTTACCAGCAACATAAATAATTTGGAACGTGTATTTAAGAAAACTGTAGATGCGTGTAATATTGTATTTGGGAAAAATTCTTTTAAGAATTTTATAATTTTTAAATCAAATGACACAAAAGTAAGAGGTTTTTACAGAAGATTTACAAGAGCTGTTTTTGATATGCAGATGCTGGGGTTTGCAGATATTGATCTGGAGCTTATAATCAGACACCGAGATAAAATAAAAGCCAGTTTTGAAAATATGATGGCATATTCTTCTGAAATTAAGCAAAATCTTTCGCATAGCAGCAAATTAAAAACCTTACAGCGGATTGATACCTGGAAAAAACTTGTTTTAGAAGTGATTGATGATTAATTTTACTGTTTAAAAACATTTGATTGCTATGTCTGGTTGTTTACTTTATAATATGTTTATGGATAATAACGTTTCATGTAACGGTATTCGTGTATCTGAATTACTTCTAAAACAGCCTGTAAAAACCGAGCTGTATGCTAAGTCTATAGAGGATATATGTAATTATAAAAATTTTATTATCCAGCCTTATTTCCAAAGAAATTACGTTTGGGATGATGAAAAAAAATCCGGTTTGATTGATTCTATTTTGTTAGGGTTACCAATACCTTGTATTTATATTTATGCAGCAGAGGGAAAGAATTTTGAAATTGTAATTGACGGGCAGCAGAGATTAACCACAATTAAAAATTTTGTTAACAATTTATTTCCGTTTAAAAGTAAAAATAATTTTTCTGAGTTAAATAATAAATATTTTTCAGAATTATCTCCGGATATAAAAAATCGGATTTTAAACTATAAATTGTATTTTAGCTGTTTTTATAATATTAAGAGTAAGGAAGTTTTATTTGAATTTTTTAAACGATATAATACAGGAGCAGTTCAGTTAAATCACCAGGAAATCAGAAATTGTATTTATAGCGGTCCATATAATGATTTAATACACGAACTTGCTTTATATGAACCGTTTAGCGGATTATTTAAGAATAATAAAGCAGACCGTATGGAGAAGGAAGAGTATGTCTTGCGTTTTCTTGCACTGTATCAGGATATGGCAAAATATAACGGTATGATGAATAACTTTTTGGACCTGCACTATGAAAGAATGATGATAGAGCCTTTGAGTAAAGAAAAGAAAAAGGAATTAAAGCTTGCCTTTAAAAAAGCTGTAGATGCAAATATTCTTGTTTTTGGCGACAATGCTTTTAAAAATTGTGTTAATATGAAAACCCCTAATGTTAATAAAACAGTTATGTATAAGTCAATTTCAAAACCGGTTTTTGATATGCAGATGATGGGAATTGTTGATTTTGGCTATGATTTAATTTATCGTTATGCAGCACAAATCCGGCAGAGATATGAATTGCTTCTTTCAGAAGACGTTGACATAAGACCTCATTATAAAAAGATGAGTAAAAAAATGGTATCTTATCGAATCAATAAATGGAAAAAGAATATTTTTGAAATAGTCGGTGAAGAATATTAGTTTTCTACTGTTTTTTAGACATAGCTTTGTATGCAGTAACAGCTCCTGCAGCAATAGATATCGTTCCGTTAATTACAAGCGAGTTTTTCATAGGAGATTTAAAAAAGCTGAACTTTCTTGAAATCCAGTCTAACCCGACACCAAAAGCAAACCATGCTCCTGTTGTATTAAGGCTTTCATGGAGCGGACTTCTCTGCTGTTTTGCAATAGGAGCAGTCGTATTAATTTTTTTATTTCCGCCGTTGTAAGTCAGGGTAGTATTGGGATTTGTTATACTATATACTTTCATAGATACTCCAAGAAAAAAAAGCTCTATTAAAGAGCTTTCAAAATCTGGGACGGAAGGATTCGAACCTCCGAATGGCTGGACCAAAACCAGCTGCCTTACCACTTGGCGACGTCCCAATATTGGTCACATTTATAATTCTATATGATAAAACTTTATTGTCAATAATTATTTTCCCTAAAGTGATTAAAAGGGCTTTTTTCTAATGCTCTTACTATTTCAAGCCCGTCAAGCCCGCTTAAAAGTTTCTCAAATACTTTCATCACAAGGATTTCACTCTCAAAATGTCCAATATCAAACAATACAATCGGACTTTCAAGTGCGGTATGAAATTTTATGTCGCCGGTTACAAGAGCATCTGCCCCGTTTTCATATGCTTCATTAATAAATTCAGAGCCGCTTCCTGCACAAAAAGCAACTTTTTTTAAGCTCCGTATATTTTTATTATTTACATAACGTAAATTTGGTGAAATTTCAGACAATTTTTTGCAGAAATCTTCTATATTTGTATACACATCTGCATACCTCAAAAAGTCATCTTTTTCGTTTATCCTTAAACCAAGTTCTGAAACTAAGGTGTCGGTTGTTCCTCCGTCAGCTCGGTCAAGGTTTGTGTGGGCGCTGTAAATATCAAATTTTTTCCAGCTTACAGGTACATAAAATAAAGGGTGATGCGAAATTATCATATCACAATTAAGTTCCTCTGCCTGCTTTACTATATCATCTGTAACTGTAAGGCAAAGCATTATTTTATTGACTTCTGTTTTCCCTGTTTCAATTCCCCAGCCTGAGCAGTCCCAGTCTTCTGCGAGTTCCGGAGGTGCAAATTTTTCTATTTTTTTTGTAACATCATATTTATTCATTTATTTCCTTTAGAATTTCTCGCGCAATATCGGCTTTTGAGCCTTTTTCAAGTTTTTTCATGCCGCCTTTTCTATCGAGAATTAAAACTTCGTTATAGTCGCTTGAAAATCCTATGTCCGTTCTTGAAATATCATTTGCTATGAGATAATCGCATCCTTTTTTTTGAATTTTTTCTTTAGCATTTTCAATTAAATTTTCGCTCTCAGCGCAAAATCCAATTACCGTCTGATTGGTTTTCTTTTTACAGAGTTCGTGTAAAATATCGGGATTCTTTACGAGTTCAAGCGTAATGCTTTCTTCCGCGGTCTTTTTCAATTTTTGTTCTGATTTGTTTTTAACCCTGTAATCAGCAACTGCTGCCGCCATAATTACAAAATCCGCAGCAGCAAATTCTTTTTCTACTGCATGCTGCATTTCCCGGGCAGATTTTATTTTTATTACCTTGTAAGGACGTCTTACATCCACTGTTGTCACGAGTACAACATCGTTACCCTGGTGAAATGCCTCATCTGCCAGAGCAATGCCCATTTTGCCTGATGAATAGTTTGAAATATATCTTACGGGATCAATATCTTCAATTGTTCCGCCGGCAGTTATAACATATTTTTTTTTGTTTTGCGCAGCGGATAAAAGAAGCATTGAAACTTCATCAAATATTTTATCCAAACTGCAAAGTCTGCCCTTACCGTCATAACCGCAGGCAAGAAAACCGTTTTCCGGCTCAAGTATTTTATAACCTAAAGAAGAAAGTTTTCTGATATTTTCCTGTATCACAGGGTTTTCCCACATATTACAATTCATAGCCGGTGCAATAATTACCGGTTTTTTAAAGGCACATACAACAGAGGTTAAAAGGTTGTCGCAAATTCCGTTTGCTATTTTAGATATTGTGTTGGCTGTAGCAGGAGCAATTACCATAATATCAGCTTCATCGGCATATGAAATATGCTCAGGTTTAAAGTCTTCTACTTCAAATTCTTCAATACCTACTTCATTTTGGCTCAAGTTTTGCAATGTAAGTTTCGTTACAAAATTGAGAGCATTTGGCGTACATATTACGCGTACATTTGCATTATTTCTTTTAAGCATTCTGATAAGTTCGCAGATTTTGTAAGCTGCAATACCGCCGGTAAGCCCTATCAGGATATTTTTACCGCTTAACATTTTATTGTTCTCCGTTTATAATTCTTTCTAAATCTTCGATTGCTTTATCAAGGTCATCATTTATAACTTTATAATCAAAGTTTTCTGCGCGTTCAAATTCTGTTTTAACTTCGTGCAGGCGTTTTTGAATAGTTTCTTCATCCTCGGTGTGCCGTCCTCGAAGTCTGTTTTCAAGTGTTTCCAGAGAAGGCGGACAGATAAAAATAAGTACAGCTTCCGGCATTTGTTTTTTTACCTGAAGTGCGCCCTTAGTTTCTATTTCAAGAATAATATCCTTACCTTCATCAAGGCACTGTCTTATATATTTTTTCTTTGTCCCGTAGCGGTTTCCGGCAAACTCAGCCCATTCAAGAAATTTGTTATTATCGATGCAGTTTTGGAATTCTTCTTTTGAAATAAAAAAATAATTTACACCATCAACCTCTCCTGTGCGCGGTTTTCTTGTCGTACAGGAAATAGAGAGCATAAAATTGGGGTTTTTTGCCAGAAATCCTTTTAGGACAGTACCTTTACCGACACCTGACGACCCAGAAATTACAAATAATTTTTTTGTTCCGGAATTTTTTTTCATATTATAATTATACAATGAATATTTCACATGAAAAATTCTTAAGTAAATTTTTGAAAAAACTTAATACTATAGATACAGTAAAAGAGTTGTGTGCAGAAACCGTACAGGGAGTTTTAAAGTTTACAAAGGCGCAGGCAGCCTGGATTTATCTTTCAAATCAGGAATTGAACAGCATTTCAGTCAAAAAGATTTATTATGCGCCCGATATAAATAAAAAAACTGATGTTAAAAAGAATGTTGAAACAATTTTTACACTGGGAGAAGATTTATTTTCCAACAATTATGAGATGGAAGATACGCTCGATTATTTTAAAAATCTTTCAAAAGAGAGGACAATAATTATTCCTATTATAGTGCGGGGATTTTTGCTTGGTTACTTTGCTCTTATTGGAAGGCGTATAGAGTTTAATTATAACTTTGGCGAAATGCTTCAGATTATTACTGATTTTTTAAGTGCGCGGCTTGAAATTATGCTTTTGAGGATTGATTTGGAAAATCATGATAAGCAGAAGATTCAATTTCTTGCAAGTATATCTCATGAGTATAAAACTCCTCTTAATTCAATAATTGGTTTTTCTGATATATTAAAAGACCGTCTGGACGATACTGATGAGTTTAAATATATTGATAACATATCAAAAAGCGCGAAGTTTCTTCTAAGTTTAATTCAGGATATTCTGGATATGTCCAGGGCTGAGATAAGCAAACTTGAGCTGAATAAAGAAACTTTCAGAACAAAAGAAATTATTGAAGATATTTCTTATAGTTTTGATGAGATTGTTAAATCAAAAAATCTTCATTTTTCATACACAATAGTTGATGTACAGATAAGTGCAGATTTGAGAAGGTTTAAGCAGCTGATTTATAACTTAATTTCAAATGCTGTAAAGTTTAACAAGATTAACGGTAAAATTACAATAGTATCATACTTAGATGAGAAGAATGATTTTGTATTTGAAATAAAAGACACCGGTGATGGTATAAGGAAAAAGGATTACGACACAATATTTTCATTTTTTTCACAGGTGAACCGGAGTATCTTAAAACGCCAGCAGGGCTCAGGAATAGGGCTTGCTTTATGCAAAAAGATAGTAGAAGCCCATGGCGGTGAAATCGGATTTAAGTCAAGACTAAATAGCGGAAGTACATTCTGGTTTACCATTCCGCAGCCTGAACAGTTGAATATTAGTGCAGAATAGTTTATAATAAAAAACAGGACATATGAATGTTTCAAGAGAAAGATATATTGTTTTCTCTGACACGCTTCCGCTATCGTTTTGAAAAGAAAAAATTTTACTCAAACACCGGACATTATAAGTACCTAAAAACAATTCTTAATCACGCTCGCACACTCATAACAGTGCAGTCGTATTAAGGAAAAGCAAACGAGGGAGATGCCTCAGGCACTGCTATCGCCTCAAAAAGTTTTTTAGTTTCTTAGAAAAAAGCAAAAAGCAATGCCAAAGAAAAACAAATAAATAAACTAGGGAAAAATATTTGTTTTCGAAACGATAGCGGGAACGGAGTGGGAGCGTGTTTGAGAAAATAAATATTTTTTCTTAAAAAATAAAAATCAACATTACAACTAAAAAAAGGAGGATGAATTATGAAAAACGCAGTAAAGACAAGAGTTTCCGGGGGGGGGGCAAGGTAATTTAAGCTCTATAACCGGTATTGGCGCAGGCACAGAGCCATTTAGCGCTGCCGGAAGAATAAGTATTAAACGAGGTTTTACCCTTGCCGAGGTGTTGATTACTCTTGGTATAATAGGTATAGTCGCTGCTATGACACTGCCTAATTTAATTGAAAAGCATCAAAAACAAGTCACTGTAACGAGGTTAAAACAGGCTTACAGTATGCTTTCGCAAGCAGCTTTGTTAGCTCAAAAAGACTATGACGAACCAAAATATTGGGACAGTTCACGCGGACAAAGTTCAAGTAATCAGCTAAATGGAACAAGTTTATGGGTAGAAAAATATATAATTCCTTATTTGAGTGGAGCTAAAGTTTATGGTTGGAAAACACTTGCTCAAGTAGGATTTAAGAAAGGTTATGTTACTTTAAATGGAAAAGTTATTTCTAATGGTAATCTTACCGGAGTTAATAATTCTGCCTATATGATAGAACTGCCAAATCAGGTTTTGTTAACTTTTGATCTTAATTCTACTACAGTGGAAGGAAATTTATATTTAACAGATATTTTATGTCGTTTTGATATTAATGGTAAACAAAAGCCAAATATGTGGGGTCGAGATTTATTTATGTTTTATTTTGATACATCAAAAGGTAAATGGCTTCCTTATGGATTATCTTATACCAGAGAAAATTTGCTTAAATCTTATTGTACAAAATCTACCGAGTGGGGCAATATATATTGTGCGGCAGTTATAATGCAGGATGGCTGGGAAATAAAAGATGATTATCCCTGGTAATAAAAAAGCTCTCTAAATGAGAGCTTTTTTATTTAAGATTGTTTTTTCTTTTTCTCGTCTATCATTAGTATAGTGCATATTGCAATACAAATTACAGCGGAGAATATCCAGAAGACAATTGCTCCGTTCCAGCCGAATTTATCAACCATAAATCCTGTTCCTGTAGCTGATAACACTGCTCCGATATATCCAAAAGTTCCTGTAAAACCTGTGGCTGCTGATGCAACTTTTTTAGAACTGCTTTCTACTGCACACAGACCGCCTATCATCATTTGCGGACCATATGTGAAGGCTCCTAATAAGCCTATAAGTACAAAGTCAATTGAACTTATCGTGTTAAACTTCAAAAGTATAAGACAAGCAACAACACCAGCCAGGTAAATTAAGTTTACCGGCGCTCTTTGTCCTTTAAATATTTTATCAGAAATCAACCCTGCACAAATAGTTCCTGCAATACCGACAAGCGGTAATGAGCTCAACTTCATCGCAGCAAGTTCAAGTGAATTGCTTTTTGCTTCATGAAGATATTTTATCATCCAGTCTTCTGCACCAAATCTTATTATGTAAACGAATATGTAAGCTATAGCAAGAAGCCAGATTGTTTTATTATATAAAATATTTTGTTTAAAAATTTCTACATAAGAACGATTATCTTCAGTACAATTCTCAGTCTTTTTAGCAGCCGGTTCTTCTCTGTAAGTTTCAACATCAGGCAGACCCAGCGACTGCGGTCTGTCGCGTAATCTGTCAAAAAGCCAGATTGCTACAAGAATTGCAAGAGTTCCCGGAACAAAAAACGCCATTTTCCAGCCCCAATGTGCAACCAAAAATCCTGAGACGATTACACTTAAGAATGTTCCTACCTGATGAGAACAAGACCATAATGACCATTTTGTTCCTCTCTCTGAATTTGAATACCAGTAGGTTAAACTTTTGGCTACAGCAGGAAATCCAGCTGACTGAAACCATCCGCTTGCACCCCAGAAAAATACAAATAACCATAATAAGATTGTATTGGTTGGCAAGCCGAAGAATGATATATGACCTGGAGTTATAAATACTGCGGATAATGCAAAGCAAATATTTGCAATGGCAGTCATAATAAGAGCTGTAGGTAAGAATTTTCTAACATCTGAACCGTCCGCTAATACTCCGTTTACAAATTTTCCGATACCATATGTTAAGTATAGCGAGCTTCCCAAAAGTCCCAATTCTGTATTTGAATATCCGTATTCAGCACTTAATCCGGGAAGTGCTACAGCTATATTCTTTTTACACAAATAAAATACTGTATATCCGATAAAACACGCATAAAATATTCTCAACCGCCAGTGAGAATACATGCTTTTAACCTTTTCCTTATCCTGAATAGTTTCTTTTACAGGCGGTTCCTTAAAAAATTGAGCTATTTTTTCCAACATAGTTACTTCCCTGCTTTTATAATCTGTATATTTCTTGTTTCTGTTATTTCCTGTCTTGCATCTTTAATGATTTCTCTTTTATCTTCATCAAGCCTGTAGCCGCATACAAGTCTGTCAACAAAGCCTGTGTTTAATTTTACGGCTTTATCAAATGCTCCGACTTCCTCCAGCACATCTTTTATCTGGTGAAGATCATATCCGAAAGTCTGTTTTGAATTGTAAACAAGAGTTTCCCCTGTTTGTGCAACAATAGGCGATCCACCCTGTTCAAAGTAAAGCTTAAATACGGATTTCAGATCCTGTAATTCTGATTGCAATGTATTAATTGTCTGCTGTATTCTTAAATATCTCTCAAAAAGATATTCAACATTGTCAAGCTGCTTTTGTTCCCAGTCATATTTTTGCAGATATAATTTTTTTAATTTAGGATAAGCAAGCGCCAGTCCCATTGTATCTGCCATAGCTCTGTGATGGTTAGTAAGCGGAACCTTGAATTTAGTAGTAAGAGCTTCAAGACCATGAGAATCCAAATCCGGATATACCTCTTTAAACATCTGCTGCGTATCAATACGAGGGTTTGAAATTTCTTTATCAAAAACTCTTTTGCTTGCCTCGTTTATAAATGTAAAATCAAAAATAGCGTTATGCGCTACAATCGGATAATCACCTATAAATTCCATAATTTTAGGCATAGCTTCAGCTTCTGTCGGGGCGTCAGCTACCATTTCAGGAGTAATCCCATGTATTGCCATACTTGATTTTCTTATATGCTGTTCAGGATTAATCAGTGTTTGAAACTCATCTTTTATCTTGCCGTTTTCCAGTCTTACAGCGGCAAATTCAACCATTTTTTCTTTAGTGTAATCCAGTCCTGTTGTTTCAGTATCAAGGACTATTTCTATAATTTTTTTTCTCGCCATTTCTTATCCTATTGAATTCTATTAAGATAATAGCATAAAAAAAAAATCTGTGATAAAATACCCTGTGTCAAATAAGTAAAGGAGAAATCATGTCAAACGCAATAGATATTAATGACGCAAATTTTGAACAGGAAGTTCTTCAGTCTGAAGTTCCTGTCGTAGTTGATTTTTGGGCTCCATGGTGCGGTCCTTGCAGAAAGCTTGGTCCTGTTTTAGATGAGGTTGCTGATGAATTTACAGGCAGAGTTAAGTTTGTTAAGTTAAATACAGATGAAAATCTTAATACTGCTAAGAATTATTCTATAAGCGGACTTCCAAGCCTTCTTGTGTTTAAAAACGGCAAAGCTGTTGAAAGATTGGTCGGCTTGATGCCTAAAACTTCAATTGTATCAAATATCGAAAAACATTTATAAATATTTCTGAATAATTTTAAGAGCCTTTTATGTCTGTCATAAAAGGCTCTTTTTTAATTGAGTTTTGTAACAAAAATTTATTTTTATCTAAAGTTTTCAGCTGTTTATGCCGATATACGTAACAGATAGTATTATCTTTTAAGGAAAAGAAAGGCATATTTGATGCTGGAAAGCATATCAGAATTAAAAAACAAATTAGATCCATATAAATATCTTCCAAAAGGCGAAGATATTGATGTGGATGCTATTGTTAATGCGTTGAAAAGTGATCCTGACGGTAAATATGCTTCTTTATCAGAAGCCGAATTATACCAATATGCGTATGGTATAATCTCACAAAGACAAGCTAATATTTTAAAATACGGTTTGCAGGCTGCAACTTGCGGACTTAATAACGGCAAACCTAATGACCCTATGTGGAGCCAGTATACTTATCAGGAAATTATAGCAATGGAAGAAAACGGTGTTCTAATTCCGGATGATTTTCTTGACTGGGCTCATGCAATGCAGGATGCAGATACTACATCTTATCAGATTGAAACAGAATCAGAAGATTCAAATACTTTTGATAATCTTGAATATGATACAGAAAGCAAATCAAAATCAGATATTCAAAAGAAAGCACAGGCTTTTGCTTCAAAAGCGGAAGCGCAGGAAGATTTAACAAGAAATGAAATTGAAAAGGCAAAACCTTTAAGTGCACAGGTTGAAACAAAACAAAACGATATTTCAAGACAACAACAGCTCTCTCTTGATAAAATGGAAGATATGAAAAGCGAATGGACTGCTCTTGATAAAAAATTCCAGAACGGAGAAGCATTAACAGATGTTGAACAGAAGCGCTACAAAGAATTAGGAACATTATTAAACGCTCAGCAGAATGATATTATAGCAAAGGCTGACAGCTTAAGTGCAGATATAGATGACCTTTTAATGCAGATAGATAAGGTTTCAAATCTTGTTGATACTAACAACCGTATTGGGGATGAGTTGAAGGATGTTGGTCTTAGACTATCTACATTTGAAGGCGGTGAAAAGAAAGCATATCTGCCTAATTATAAAACTGTAGGCTTAACTGGTATGCAGGCAAGCTTCTATTTTGCTGCTATGGGTAATAACCTTTCAACAGAAACAGCCACAATTAACACAAGATTATACTTTGATACTATGGATGTTCAGCATAAATTAAATGCTGATGTTGCTCTTTCTGAAATCGCAGCCAAACAATCTTTTGAAGTAAAAGATGTATCAAAAGCTTCTGAAAAAGATGCATCCGCTCAAAAACAGGCTCAAGCCCAAAAACCGCAAGGGGAAGAAGATATACCGCTTCCTCCAAACCAGTCTGCACAACCGCAAACAAAAGCAGAGCAGCCTGATGCTGCAGTTACAAACGGTCAGACAGCTTCAACAGATGAAGCTCAATCCGCAGCAGGGGCTGATACAACATCAGAAACCGCTCCTTCTACCGATACAGGCGAAACAACTCCTACAACCGGAGCAGAAGATCCTCTTGAAGCTGAAACAAGAGCATATGTTGAAGATTGCTCCTCCAAAAACCAGGATATGTTACAGGCAGAAGAAGCTTTACAACCGATTAAAGAACAGGTGCAGCAGATTAAGAAAAACCAGAAACAGGAAGATGCAAAACTTGAAAAAGAATTAAAAGATGCTCTGAAAGAATATAACACTCTGCTGAAAAAAGTTCAGTCAGGCAACGACCTTAGTAAGAAAGAGATGACAAGATTTGACCAGCTTGGCAAGCTTTTGAGTGCAGATAACGGCAAATATATAGTTCAAATGCAAGATAAAGTTGATGTCCTTACAGGTTTTAGTTCAGAGCTAGAAAAGGATATTAATATTACTGTTGAAAATTCACAGTACGGCGAGCAGGCAGTAGAAAAAGGCAAAGAGTACGCAAAATCTGTTCTTGGTGACAGAGAATCATTGCTGAATACCTTCTGGTTCAGAGCAATGTCAAAAGAGCAAAAATACGATTTTCTTTACGGCAAAGCAGGCGAATCTATAGGACGTGATGCAATTGATGGCGGTGAAATTCTTATCGCTAATGCAAATGCATCTAATTCAAGACTGTCTGAATCCTTACCTCTGGCTTCTTTTGCTACTGAATATGCTGGTGTTCTGAATGAAAAGATTGCTAATACAAACAAAGAAGTTAACACAATGAATCAAGACTTCGATGAAGCATTTAAGAAAAATGCTGAAAAGAAACAGTCAGAAGGCGGTGCTCAATCAAGCGAACTCCCTCAAAATGTTGAAGCAAATAATGCTAACAGCAATCAGGCAGCATCCTCAGACAGCTCAGAAAAGAAAGAAGTCACAGAAGAAGACGGCAAGAATGTCGAAAAACAGGGTAAAGATGTTAAAAAAGACGGTGAAGAAGCAAAAGATAAAGATAAAGAATACTCTAAAGAAAAGAAATCTACAGATAAACAGATAAAAAAAGAAACTTCAAACCTTAAAGCAAATGAAAAACGTATAAAAACATTTACCAAAGATACAGAAAAAGCTAACCAGCAGATGGAACAGCTGGCAATTGAAGTTCAAACAATTATTCAATCAATTGAACAGCAGTCTCAGGAAGAAGCACAGCCTCAGCAATCTGCGGCAGTCCAGCCTGTTACCCCGGTTGCTGCAATCAGCAGTCCTGCTGTATCTGCGAGAAGCGTTTCTGCCGGAGCTGTTCAGTCTAATTCTGCAAGAGCTGCTGCTCCAAGACAAATGTCAACTCCGACAGTATCTTCTTCAAATTCATCATCTTCCGGTGGAGCGTCTTCCGCTGCATCAGAGTCTGCTGCAAGACTTCAAACAATTTCTGCCCAGTTCCCGGAATTACAGAACCGTGTTTCCAAGAATGCTTCTAATATTACTAAATTACAGAAATCAAGTATTAAGACAACCAAAAAACTTGATAAACTGTATAAAGTAAAACTAAGCGAAGCAAAATATCTTCAAAAACAGCAGGAAGAATCTGTAAAGAAAAATGAAAAATTAAAAGGTACAATAACTAAAGTAGGTTACGTCTTTACAGGAACAAAAATCGCAGGTCAGGCTTTGATGCTTATGCCTTGGTCTGCAGCTGCCGGCGCTATAATGTTTAGTGTTGGTAAATACGGCGAGGTTGCTTGTTATGTTACAAATGCTGCAATTGATGTAGCTAACGGTAATTTCCTGGGTGCACTGGTCAGCGTTGGTGCTGCTGCAATGAGCTTTGCAAGCGGTCCGGTAAAACTTAACGGAGCTGGTGAAGCTGTAAAAGGTGCTGCGAAAGAAGGCGGTAAGGCTGTAGCGGAAGAAGGCGGCAAACAGGCTCTTGAACAAGGTGTACAACAGGCAACAACTGTTGTGGCAGAACAAGGGGCTCAACAGGCAACAGGTTCACTTGCTGCCCTAGCCGGTAGCGGACTTGATGCTGCATATGCCGGAGCCGGTGAAATGATGAAGCAGACAGCTGCTAATATAAGTACACAAATGGCAGCTGAGGCTACGAAAGCTGCAACTAAACAGGCACTAATCAATGGTGGTTTACAGGTTGCCGGAAGTGCTACCCAGATGGTCGGACAAAAGTTTACACAAAAAGACTCACAAGTTCAAGATAAAAAACAGAGAATGTTTGTTTCTTATCAAGAAAAGAAACGTCGTAAAGCTCAGATGTCAAAAGCACAAAAATCAAGCAAAATTGGTTTTAATACAAAAGGTTCTTACGCATAAAAAAAGATGTTCTAATTATGAGAACATCTTTTTTATTATTATTTAATCTTATTTATTAATAATCGCTGTTTCCGTAATCTTCTTCATCTTTTAATGAGGATAAATCGTCCTTGTAGCTTGCATCAAAATCATCAGGCAGATATTCTGAATCAGGCCAGATTGTGTCTTCATCAAAACGGCAGGCATGAAGGTTATATGAACCGCTGAAATCTGAGTTGCTTAAATCACTTTCGGAAAATATACAACCGGCAAGGTCTGCATCTGTAAAATTACAGTAAGTCATTTCTGCATAACTACAGTCGGTGCCGGTTAAAAGGCTTTCCGTAAAATCACATTCTATAATTTTAGCTCTTGTAAAGTCTACAGATGTCAGGTCTGCCCCGTTAAATTTTACAAAAGACAAAACACAGTCTGCAAATGAACTTGAGTTTAAGTCTACATCTGCAAAGTCAATTTCAGATAAATTTATTCCTGAAAAATCAACTTCGGACAAATCTACTTCTTCCTGTTCATACTTCCATTCATTAAATTTTTCCGGATGTTTCCGCAGTAATTCAACTAATTCTTCTTTTGTATAATCTATCATTCTATTCTCCTTATTATAAAAATTCTTTAGTCTGTTAAATTTGAGTTCATTGCAAGTAATACAGCCTGGGTTCTGTTTGTTACATTTAGTTTTTTGAAAATATTATTCATGTGGCTTTTTACGGTTACTTCCATTAAGCAGAGCTTTTCTGCTATTTCTTTATTATTAGCGCCCTGTGAAGCAAGTGCAAGAACTTCCTTTTCTCGGTTAGTAAGCGGGGCTGTTTTTTTCTTCGTATTAAAAGGTAAATTATTAGCTTTTATACTTTGTGTCTGCCATTTAGAACGTCTTAAAACTGCTTCCATTCTGGCAAGTAGATTAGGCAGTATAAATGGTTTTATAATATAATCATCAGCGCCGGTTTTCAAGCCTGAAATTATTTTTTGTTCTTCGTTTACTGCTGTAATCATAATTACCGGGGTGTACTTTGTTTCCGGATTTTTTCTTACAGCTTTTAATGTTTCCCAGCCATTCATATTTGGCATCATTACATCAAGCAGAATTAAATCAAAATTGTTTTTTTCAAGAAGCTTCAATGCCTGAACTCCGTCGGCTGCCGTTTGTACGTTATAACCGTAAAAAGGCAGGGCATCTTTCAAATATTTAGGATTGTCGTCAACTAACAAAATATTCGCTAATTCAGACATCAAAATTTTCCTTTTAAACTATTTTGTACTTTAATGCTTTTAATGCAGCCTGAAGTCTGTCATCGACTTCCAGTTTTTGTAAAATATTTGCAACGTGGGCTTTTGTTGTATTAATGCTGATTACAAGAATCTGGGCTATTTCCATATTACTGTAGCCTTCTGTCATAAGCTTTAATATCTGTGTCTCTCGTGAAGTTAAATCGTATGATTTTGCATTGTTTTCGCTGTCTATAACAGGGGAATTTGTAGTTGCTCTGAGTACTATATGTGCAATACTTGGATCAAACCAGGCTGCACCGTCCGCAACAGACTGCACTACCTGAATAAGACGCTGAGGGTTAATCTCTTTGGAACAGTATGCATTTGCGCCTGCTCTTAAACTGTTTAAAACTTCTTTTTCATCATTATGGGATGTTAAAATAATAATTTTTACATCTTTATTTGAGGAACGTATCCTTTTGGTTGCATCAATCCCGTTCATAACAGGCAGTCCCAGATCCATAATAACAATATCAATTTTGTTATTGTTAAATATTTCAATTGCAGTTTCGGCCGAATCCGCTTCATAAAGGTTTTCGACAAAATCAACGCCTTCAAATGCAGTTTTCAATCCAAATCTTGTTAGTTCATGGTCTTCTACAATCAAAATATTTTGCTTCATATACTTAATTCCTCTTTAGCAGGTTTAAAGTCCGGGTTGATAGAAAGGCTTTTTCTGAAATTATAGACAGCATCCTGTATCAATCCCTGGGCTTTGCAGACTAATCCTTGATAATAATAATATCTAAAATCATTTTCGTCAATATATTTTGCAATTGCAAGATAGTGTTTTGCCGCAGTATAGTTTTGTTTATCTATAGCAAGTTTTGAAAGTGCAATCCAGCCGTCAACAAAGTCAATATTAAGCGATACCGCTTTTTTTAAATATTCTGTTTCTCTGCTTTTATCGTTAAGACCTACATTATAATATGCCATAGCACAATCGGAGCGATCTTTTAATATTTTTGTATAGATTTCGTTAGCCTGTTTGGTTTTGCCTAAATGCTCGCATGTTTGTGCTGTTTTTATTTCCGGTTCTGTTGATTTTTTCTCTTTTGAAGCCGCTTTTTCATAGTAGCCAAGCGCGGTTTTGTAGTCGCCTTTTCTGTAGCTGATGTCGCCTAAAACCATAAGAGCCATAATATTAGAGCTGTCTAGCTTTTTGGATTTCATTGCAAAACTTTCAGCTTTTTCGTATTCTTTCATATCATAATACACTTTAGCAGTAAGCGCATAGACATCTTTGTTATATTTCTTTTTTTGCGTTACGGCTCCCTGAAGAGTGCGTATAGCTTTTGTCAGCTCACCTTCGTAGTAATAATAGTATGCCAGGTGGTATTTCTTTTCAGGGTCTTGTTTTACTGTTTTGTAAAGCACGTACTGTTCAAGTGCATTTACTTTATTTATAAATTCTTTTGTTAAAAGCGGCTGCTGTTTAATATCCTCTACAATTTTTAGTGCATTTTTAGGCTTTTTGCTTTGAAGCATAATTTCAGCTTTTAACTTTTTGTAGTTTAAATTTTGCGGATTTTTTTCAATAGCATTATTTATGTACTTCTGTGCATCATCAATGTTGTTTGCTTTTAAAGAGCCAAGAGCAACAAGGTAATTTGCATAATCAGAGTTTGACAGAAGCTGCTGGTTTTTCAGCATTTCAGCTACAGCCTCTCTGCACTGGTCGTTATATATGATGTTTGAAAACATTTCTGCAAGATACACTTCATCTTTCGGCTGGAGTTTAAAAGCAGGAAAATAAAAGTGTTTTATGTCATCTTGGAGAACGATTGAAATACTTTCATCCGAAACTTTTGAAAGTGCCAGATCTGACAAATTGAAAAATCCCAAATCTGCCATGTTCATTGCCATTTTCATATAAGCATAGTCATTCGGAACAATTGTTTCTATTAACATTTTGAAATCGGCATATGAGGATTTTACGTTGCACTGGATAAATCTTTCCAAAGCAATAGCATAATGATTATGTACATCATTTTTTGTGAGAGTCGCTTTTTTAGGTATAGAAAGCTGAATACCCTGATTGGTATTAAAAACAGGTTCTTCTGCAAGAGGGTCTGCCGGCTTTATTGCATCAAAGCCGCCGGCGCTGAAGGCAGGAACACTGCCAAGACTTATTAATAATATTGCAGATAGAAGTATTTTTTTCTCCATGAAACTAAGCATCCTCACTATTATTATATTATATTACCAGAATAATAGTAATTGAAAAGATTTACAAGTGCTTTTTGTTCTTCTGTTGCATTTTCATCTGTTGAGAAGTGATAAATATCCAACAGGTTATAACGGCTCAATCGTTCGCTGTCTTCGGGTTTGAAACTGTTATGGTTTTCTGTTAAAAATACTCTTACGATTTTATCTGCCGGTATACTTAAAAATACATCAACAATACTTTTATCGAAATGAGTACCAGAATCTTTTAACAGAATGCTTATAACATTTACTATAGGCATTTTATCACGATAATGGCGTCGGGAGGTTATCGCATCGAATACATCTGATACGGCTAAAATTCTTCCGCCGTATGGGATTTCTTCACCTTTAAGATGTCTGTAGTAACCGCTTCCGTCATATTTTTCGTGGTGTGAGCAGGCAATTTCGGTTATAAGTTTAAAGTCTTCTGTCAGGCAGATTTTATCAAGAATATTATGTGTAATCTGTACATGTTCCTGAATATGTTTGTACTCTTCGTCTGTAAGTTTTCCTTCTTTTTGCAGAACGGAATCCCTTATTCCTATTTTGCCTATATCATGCAGTGTTGCTGCTTTTTCAATGATTTCTTTCATTTTTTCATCCATATTCAAAGCATCAACAATAAGCATAGAATATAGTTTTACGCGGCTTGAATGACCGGCTGTAATCTTATCGCGGGCATCGATTGAGGCTGCAAGCGTGTTGATAAAGCTTTCAAACAGCAGTTTTTGTTCTTTGTACAGTTCTTTCTGCTGTTCGAATAATTGGGCGTTTTCCAAAGCAATACTTGCACTGCCTCCGATTGCTGCAAGCAAATCTTCATCACTTTTGGTGAATACACCGTCAATTTTATTAAGTACCTGGAATGCTCCGATAATTTCCTGATTGTTGTTTTTAATAGGCATACAGAGCATTGTTTTTGTCTTATAGCCTGTTTCTTTATCAACTTCCGGATTAAAACGGTTATCGTTATAAGCATCTTCAATATTTATTGACTCTCCGGTTCTTACTACATAGCCGGCAAGCCCTTTATCTGCAGGAAATCTTATCTCCTGGCTGTCCATTCCAAGCGCTACCATTGACCAGAGCTCATTTTTCTTTTTGTCAAACATAAAGACAGAGCATCGGTCAGCCTGCATTGCGACTTTTGTTTCTTCTGCAATAACTTTCAACAAGACGTTAATATCAGTAAGTGCATTAATTGAACGTCCTATTTTTACAAGAGAAACAAGCGGATCGCTTTTTATAGGCAGAGTAAACTCCAGTCCGCTTTTAATCTGTTTAATTCTTGTGAGAATATAGCCTACAAGTGAATATTCGTCATTTTTTATTCCTATATTTTTGGCATTTTCATAATGCATAAGAGCAACATCATTGTTTCTTTCACAAAAATTAATATTACCAAGCGACAATTCATTAAATAATTTTGCAGTACGGTCTTTGCAGATTTCTGCCATTGATGTTCCGTCATGAATTAAAGCAAGAGCTTTGCTGTAATTATTTTTGTCACTTAAATATTCAACCATGCCTATTAAACTCAGGCAGATTGACAGACCTTTTGTTGAATTGTTTTTTTTGAATAAATCCCGGGCTTCAAGAATAATATTTTTTGCTCCGGTGTAATCTTGATTTTCAAGAAGCATTAACCCTTTTGATACAAGTTCTTTCCCTTTAACACTAACTTCTTCAGGCAGATTTACGGTTTGTTCCATTTTTTACTTAATTCCTTTTACAATCATCTATTTTTATTATACAATATTTTTTGAAATAAGACAAAGTATAAACATAATCTTGTTACATAATTAAATTGGAGTTTTGATGAAAAAGATTAGTATTTTAATACCGGTTTATAATGAAGTCGGAACGCTGGAACCTATATTGAAAAAAGTTGAAAATGCTGATTTCTGCGGTATGGAAAAGGAAATTATCCTTATTGATGATTATTCAACCGACGGGACAAGAGATATTTATCAGAAACTGCCTTATAAAGTTTTTTACCATGATTATAATCAAGGCAAGGGTGCGGCTTTAAGAACAGGTTTTAAAAATGCAACAGGCGATATAATTGTTATTCAGGATGCTGATCTTGAGTATGAGCCTTCGGATTACTCTCCTTTGATAAAGCTTATACTGGACGGTCATGCCGATGTATGTTACGGAACCAGATTAGCAGGAGGCAAGCCTTCGCGTTCGTTTATGTTCACTCATCTTTTGGGAAATAAATTTTTGTCATTGTTAACAAATATCCTCTACGGGTCGACTTTGACCGATATGGAAACCTGTTATAAAGCTTTTAAGGCAGATTTTATTAAAGATATTGAAATTAAATCAAATAGATTTGATTTTGAACCAGAAATTACTGCAAAAGTTTTAAAAAGAGGGGCAAGGCTTTATGAACTGCCGGTTTCATATTACGGCCGGGAATTTTCCGAAGGTAAAAAGATTACCTGGAAAGACGGCTTTCATGCAATTATTGCATTAGTTAAATACAGATTTACAGATTAAAACTTTCAATTGTTTTATAAAGAATTTTCAATCGTTAAAAATCCTGATTTCACAGTGTTTTTATTGACAGATATATTAAGATATGTTAAGATAGGGCTGGTAAATTTGGAGGGTTAATAATGGCTGATTCACACCAAACTTTAAGATGTCCGGCATGCGGTACTGAAATGCAAAAGATTTTTGTACCTGCACAGGGAGTGAATATTGATATTTGTACAAAAGGCTGCGGCGGAATTTTCTTTGATAACCGCGAGTTTCAAATGTTTGATGAAAAACATGAAAATATAGATGATATTATTCAGGCTGTGGAAAATAATGATTTTAAGCCTGTTGATGAATCCTTGCCGCGATATTGTCCTGCATGCGGTGCAAAAATGGCTAAAAATTATTCAAGTGTAAAAAAGGAAATTCAGATAGATGAATGCTATGCCTGCGGCGGGAAATTTTTAGATCATGGAGAGCTTACAGCTATAAGAAATGAATATGAAAATGATTTGGAACGTACCAATGATGTTATGAAATATGTTTATAACGAAATTGGTGTCGAATTAATTCATGCAGATGCACAAGAAGCTAAACGCAAAATTTCACCGCTTCAAAGATTGTTTAATAAGCTGGCTGGTTTATAATACTGCCAGCTTAAGTTTTTCGATTTTTTCAAGGCTGTCACTTTCAAAATATATTCTAAGAAGTGGCTCTGTTCCGCTCGGGCGTATAAGTATCCAGCTTGAATTATCAGCAAAATATAATTTAACCCCGTCCTTAGTTCCGGTGTTTTTTACTTTAAAGCCGGCAAGTTCTGTTATCTGCTTGTATTTTTCCAGCAGCGGCTTAATTTCTTCCGTATTTTCCAGATGTTTATCAATTCTGTCATTATAAAATCTGCATCCGGCAAGTTCATACAAATCTTTTTGAAGTTCAACAAGGGATTTGTTTTCATAAGCCATTGCCTCTAATATAAGTGAATTAGCAAGTATTCCGTCTTTTTCAGGAATATGTCCCTGTATGCTTAACCCTCCGCTTTCTTCTCCGCCGATAACAGGATTATATTTTCTCATTGCTTCGCCTACATGCTTAAAACCTACAGGGGTTTCTATGACTTCTACGCCGAGTTTCTCTGCAATTCTATCAAGCAGCAGGCTTGCCCCAACTGTTTTTACAAGAGGTCCGGTATACTTTTTATGCTTTTTGAGGTGTATTAGAAGTATTGCAATAATTTCGTTAGGTGAAACATACTCCCCGTTCTCATTTATTACACCAAATCTGTCGCCGTCGCCATCGTTGGCAAACCCGATTGAATTTGGTGTACATTTAACCTTTTCAATAAGTTCTTTTAAATATTTTGGCTTAGGTTCAGGCATTCCTCCGCCAAAGTTAATATCATGCTTCATATGAAGGCTTTCGAAAGGAATTTCATTCATTGAGAGAATTTTGTCGAAATATCCTATTGTGGCAGAGTACAAGCCGTCAAAAATTATATTTGTGTTCAGAGTTTTTATTTTTTTATAATCAATAAGCTTATTTAGATGAGCAAAGTAATCAGGTTTAAAGTTATATTTTTTAATTTCGCCCTTTTTAAGATGTTCTTTTATTGAAGAGCCGAGGTTATACATTATTTCATCGGTAATATCGCTTGTTGCAGGTCCGGCATAATCGGGAATAAACTTTATCCCGAGATATTCCGGCGGGTTGTGTGATGCGGTAAACATTAAGGCGCAGGCGTTAAGATGTTTTGCATTATATGCAAGAACAGGCGTTGGAATTATATCACTGCTGTATAAAACTTCAAATCCGTTGTCTGCAAATATTTCAGCACATTTGTATGAAAATACATCTGCCATATTTCGCGGGTCATAGCCGATTATTATTGTCTTATCCAGCCCGAAATTGTCATAGACATATTTTGCAATTGCATTAGATGCTGTAATTACATTTCCTTCTGTAAAATCTTTGCCGACAACAGCACGCCAGCCGTCTGTTCCAAACTTTATATTTCCCATTAATTTGCCCTCAATTATTCTTTTGGTTATAATTATATTTAAAATATGGAGTTAAGTAAATGATGAAGTTTGAAAATGTTTCAAGAATAGCATATTTAGGTCCGAATGCATCGTTTTCAGAGATGGCAAAAGACTTATTCTGTGCAAAATATGATATTCAGGCTTATCCAACTCCTATGCAGACAATACGCCAGGTAATAGAGTTTGTTGAACAAAATCCTAATACTCTGGGGGTTTTACCGGTCGAAAATTCAATTGAGGGAACGGTAAGAGAAAGCCTTGATAATCTTATGCTCAGCACTAATCCTAATATAAAAATTCTTTCAGAAGTTATAATGCCTATCAGGCATTGTCTGCTTTCAAGAACTACAGAATTTTACAGTATAACCGGCGTAATTTCTCACCCGCAGGCGCTTGCACAGTGCCAGAATTTTTTGCATGACGAGCTGCCTCGCAATTTAAATATAATTGAGGCTACAAGTACAGCTGAAGCGGCAAGAAGTCTTGCAAATTATAATCTTACTTATGCTGCAATTGGCAGTGAAAAAACAGCTGAAGTTTATAATCTTAATATCCTTAGAGAAAATATTAACGATGATAAATCAAATCAGACAAGATTTGCGCTTATAGGCGACTTTGAAACTGAAAAAACCGGCAGGGACAGAACTTCTCTCGCTTTCTCCACTGCAAACAAGCCGGGGGCGCTTCTTGAAATTTTAAATATATTTTATGAGAATAATATTAATCTGACATTTATTGCATCACGTCCTTCCAAGCAAAGTTTTGGCGAATATATATTTATCGTTAATTTTGACGGTCATATACGTTCTAAAAAAATATTGGATACCGTCACAAGAATTAAAGAAAAGACTATATTTTTAAGATTTCTCGGCTCTTATGAAAAGAGTGTTGCTTGACGAAAACTTAATGTATAAGGTATAATAATAATATACGCCTATTTATCCTTAGTTCCTGGATATAGGAAGGAAATTTATGTCAAATTCTCTTATTCCTTATTCTTTTACTCCGGGAACAAAAGCAAAAGCTCAGGAAGTCAACGCAAACTTCATTGCGCTTGCCACACAAATAGAGGAGAACAAAGAATATGTAACCGAGAAAATTCAGGAAACCGTTGACTCTGTTAATTCGGATAAGGCAGATAAAAATTTGTCAAATACTAATCTGCTTACAAATTGTATCCTTGAAGCCCCGAACGGTGTTGTTGAATATTCGGGGAACTCAATTACTATAAAAGAAGGGCTTAAAGTCCTTATTCCTGACGGAAGAAGTACCGACGGCTCTGTTAAAAGTATTGAATATACAGTTGAAGAAGATTTTCAGATTACTACAACTAAGAACGATACAATCAATTGTGTTTATGTGACAACCGGTACACATGGTATTGCAGAAGTCTTTCAATTTTCGCCGGAAGCTCCGGTTTTGGCTAAGGGTTTGTGGTTTAATCCTTTGGAAAATAAAACATATATTTATAATACTTCATCTTCACAGTGGACAGAAACCCCGGCTGTTATAATTGCCACCTACCAGAATACAGATGAGACAGTGTCTAATCTTATTACTGTTAATCCTGTTTCGTTATTGAAAGAAAATGATGTACCTGCTATATGCAGCTGGAGTAATCTGGATTATTCCAAAATGGTACAGAAAGCCATGAATACTGACTATATTGCAACAACTGACGGTTGTGTGTATGCTAATGCGGAAACCCAGGAGGGTTACAGCGCATTTCTTACTATAAATTCGCAGCAATTTCTTGTTAACAGATATGAGAGAGGCTGCCAAAGTTCATTTAGTATGCCTGTATCTAAAGGGGATAAATACAGGCATTCAAACGGCAGCAGCCTTGATCGTCTTTATTTCATCCCTTGTAAAGGAGGTATATAGTGTTTTACGTTGTTAAAGATAATAAACTATATGAATGGGGCGATGTTGTTTCCAATGCCTGGAATTGTCCGGCAGAAGCCAAGGAGCTTAAAGGTGTGGATTTGGCATTTTTCGATGCCCATATGGAAAATTTTGAGGTCCAGGACGGAGTTCTGGTTGATATATCAGGCACTGAAAAGTTTGCTGCTGCTAAACTGGCAAAACAAAATGAAGCAAAAATTGCTGAAATAAAATCTAAACTTGATGCACTGGACTTAAAATGTATCAGAGCAATCAGAGAAGGCGGTAATGATGAGGACGGAGTAGCTTTCCTTGATAAGTATCAGCAGGAAATAAATACTCTTCGTGAAGAGTTAAATACACTGGAATAATTGCTCTTAATTAATCAGGCTGTTTTTTATAAACAGCCTTTTCTTTTATGCAAAGTAGTTTACCATTGTATCCTGTATTGATTTATTAATTCTTTTTGCACAAAGTTTTATGCTTTTAGGATTGTGTACTTTATCCAAATAGTTTGCAACAGGAGTTTTTAGTTCTGTTGAAAGTTTTCTATCCAATAACAATGCATAATCTGCGTAATTGCTTAGAAGGTAATTTCTGTCATTAACAAAAGTCTTTTCAGGAACATTGGTAATTTTTTCTGTAAGTTTTGCTATAAAAGAAAACAATGGAAGGTATTCATCAGTTTCCGGAATAATATGTCCGTTCAGCATAAATACATTAGCACCTGAATTACTAATGCATGCAATGTTTACAAAGTTGGAGTAATATGGATTTTGGAAAGTTTTATGGTTACTAATAAGCTTTTTATAATCCATTAAATCATTTCCGTTTTCATCATCTTTTAACTGTGTATTAAGATAGCGTGTTGTAATATTACTATCTGCATCGTCGCGTTCAACAACACAACTGGTATTTCTTATTCCGCTAAATGATATATTCATCGACTTTCCTTTTCTTTTTTCTCTAATCTAATGGCGTCTTTTCCGTCCATCCGCCGAGGGCAGTGCCAGGCTCACCTTGTCACATACCGCTCCAAAATTTTACTCACGTACCTTATCGTGAAAAAATTTCCATACATACTAAAACCCAATCTGGAATTTTTTTGCCGTTTTGTAAAGAAATTTTGTTTTTGTTATAATCATTTTACTAAAAGGAGAGAATTTATGGTTGAAATAAGACAGGAATTTATAGAGCAGGCGGCACACCTTGCAAGAGGTGCAGAGGTATTACCGGGCGGGATTGAAGAACTTGCGGTAAAATTACAGCACGCTCATGATACAAATACTCCGCTGAGAGTTAAGCTTGGTATGGATCCGACACGTCCAGATTTGCATCTTGGACATACGGTTGTAATGAGAAAACTTAGGGAGTTCCAAAAACTCGGACATCAAATTGTTTTGATTGTTGGCGGAGCCACTGCCATGGTTGGAGATCCTTCAGGTAAATCAGAAACCAGACCGGCATTGACAAAAGAGCAGGTTCAGGAAAATGCAAAATCTTATTTTGAGCAAATGTCAAAAGTTCTTGATGTTTCAAAAGCTGAAGTTACCAATAATGCAGACTGGCTTCACAAAATGAGCTTTGTTGATATGTTAAAGCTTGCATCACAGATTACAGTTGCTCAAATGATGACTCGTGATGACTTTGCAAAAAGATATGCAGATGGAAAACCGATTGCAATTCATGAATTTTTCTATCCACTTATGCAGGCTTATGATTCTGTTGAAATTGATGCCGATATTGAATTAGGCGGTACTGATCAGAGGTTTAATACGCTTTTGGGACGCCAGATACAGGAAGCTTACGGTAAAAAATATCCTCAGATGGTATTTTTACTTCCTCTTATTGAAGGTACAGACGGACTGGTTAAAATGTCAAAGACATATCCGGAACATTGTATTTCTCTTACGGACAGCGCAAAGGATATGTTTGGCAAGCTTATGAGTATTCCTGATACTTTAATTGTTAAATACTACACACTTTTAACTGATGTTCCTACAGAAGAAATCCATAAAATAGAGCAGCAGCTCAAAGATGCCTCTGTAAATCCGCGTGATATAAAAATGCGCTTAGCCTTTATGATAACCGAGGAATATCATGGAAAAGACGGTGCCCGGCACGCTCAGGATGAATTTATAAATGTTGTTTCAAATAAAGGAATTCCTGATGATATAGAAGAAGTTTCCGGCATGAAAGGCAAAGGTATCCTTGATGTTCTGATTGAACTGAAATTTGTTCAGAGTAAAGGTGAAGCTAAACGCTTAATTCAAGGCGGCGGAGTAAAGCTGAACGGTGAGAAGATTGCCGATATGGCTTATGTTCTTGAATTTGAAGAGGATGTAGTATTACAGGCAGGAAAACGCAAGTTTGCAAAACTGGTAAAATGAGATGTTTAAAATACTTAAACGCGGAATTACAAAGGTAAAAGAAGACATAAAAGTTATTTATGATAAAGATCCGGCTGCCGGAAATATTTTAGAGGTAATTTTATGTTATCCGGGGCTGCATGCGCTTATTGCATACAGGCTTGCCCATAGGATTTACAAATGGCATATTCCGCTTATTCCAAGAATTATTTCTTATATAACGCGAATAATAACCGGAATTGAAATTCATCCTGCTGCAAAAATTGGAAGACGGTTTTTTATTGACCATGGTGAAGGTGTTGTTATAGGTGCAACAACCGTAATTGGGGATGATGTATTAATATACCAGCAGGTTACACTTGGCGGTACAGGAAAGGAACAGGGAAAACGTCACCCTACTCTTGGTCATGGCGTAATTGTAGGTGCCGGCGCAAAAGTTCTTGGTAACATAACATTAGGCGACTATGTAAGAGTCGGAGCCGGATCCGTAGTAGTTGATGATGTTCCGGAGTATTCTACAGTAGTCGGAGTTCCGGGCAGGGTTGTACACCGGAAAATACGTGACGAAAACGGAGTGCTTATGCACAATAGAATTCCTGATCCGGTAAAATGCGAACTGAACAGGTTAAAATATGAAGTTCAAGAGCTGAAAGAGGAATTAAACAAGATAAAGCAGGGTTGATAATCCTGCTTTTTTGTTTAAAATAATAATGTATACTTTATAAAGGAGATTAGATTATGCGAAATTTAGTAATAGCAAGGTTTTTCGGGGGGGGGGCAAGGTAATTTAAGCTCCATATCCGGCATCACAGCGGCGAAAAGAAACTGTAAATCAGGATTTACTTTGGCTGAGGTTCTTATAACCCTTGGTATAATAGGTATTGTTGCAGCAATGACAATGCCGACAATTATACAAAATCATAAAAAAGCTGTATTAAAAACTAGGTTTGATAAAGCCCATTCTATATTAAGGCAGGTGGTGGAGCGCTTTAAATATGATTCAGGTGGAGATTTATATGGGTTATATTACTCTCCGAATGATGCAAATGGAGAACAGTTAAGACTTGCTTTTTTTAGTTATTTTAAAGGTACAAAAAATAAAGATATTCTAACAGAGATAAAACCATATTATACTTCTGCAAAAAATTCTACACAGAGCATACATGCTTGCCCAGCCAGTTGTTGTATTAGTGCAGCGATAAACGCCTATATTGTTGCTGATGGAATTATGTTTCTTGCCTGTGCTAGAGATAATAGTATTAATTTTGTATTTGATATAAATGGTAATAGTATCGGTCCAAATAAATGGGGAGTAGATCTTTTTGATTTTGATTTAGGTAGTGATAATAAACTTGATACAAACTTTACCTGTAATCAATCCAATTGTGGAACTTATTTTGGAGTTAGGACAACTCATGTAAATGATGGGATTGGTTGTACAACTTGTGCTGTACAGGATACGAATTATTTCAAAAAAATTGATTATTAGAGATATGATGGTTTTTTCGTGTTAAGATAATTCTTATTGAAAGAGAGGTTTATTAAATGAAAGCTGTTGTATTTGATGAAAAATTAAAGCTTGTGAATGATTACGAAAAACCTGTGCCTAAAAAAGGCGAGGCTCTTGTTAAAGTTGCTCTTGCAGGTATTTGTAATACAGATTACGAGATTACAAAAGGGTATATGGGGTATAAAGGTATTTTAGGACACGAAGCAGTCGGAGTTGTTGAAGCGATTAATGATGAAGACCAATCGCTGCTGGGCAAACGTGTTGTATCGGAAATAAGCTATGGCTGTAAAGAGCCTGAATGCCCATGGTGTGCTGAAAAACTTTACCGTCATTGCCCGAGCCGTCATACTTTAGGTATTTGGCATAAGGACGGAGTTTTTGCTGAATACTTTACAATGCCTCTGGAAGTTTTGTTTGAAGTTCCTGATAATGTGTCAGATGAACAGGTTGTTTTTGTTGAACCTTTGGCAGCTGCATGCGAGATTACCGAACAATTACACATTAAACCTTTTGAAAAAGTTGTTGTTTTGGGTGATGGCAAACTCGGGCTTATTACGGCTTTGACATTAAATGCACAGAATTTTGATGTTACTCTGGTAGGTAAGCATCAGAATAAACTTGATATTGCAAAGGCTCAAGGGGTTAAAACAGCATTGCTGAATGATTTTGCCATTGAGAAAAAATACGATGTTGTGGTGGAAGCAACCGGGTCTGTTTCAGGGTTTGAAACTTCTCTTGCTCTTACAAAACCTCGCGGGGTTCTTGTCTTGAAGAGTACTGTTGCAACAGGAAAAGAATTAAATCTTGCGCCAATTGTTATAGATGAAATTACGGTTCTGGGGTCAAGATGCGGACAGTTTGGCGCAGCTTTAAGACTTTTGGAAAATGACAGGATTGATTTTTCTCCTCTGATTTCTGCCGTTTATCCAATTGATGATGCGCTTGAAGCTTTTGAGAAAAATAAAGAGAAAGATGTCTTAAAAGTTCTTTTGAAATTTTAAATAATTATAAAAATCTGAAAATTTTTGTTTTGGAGGCAGTAGCGAAGACTGGCAAGACTTATTCCGGCTTGATTATCTGCTTAAGGTTTTCACACGCGCAGGTGTGTGTCAGGGAAAATAAATATTTTCAGATTTTCTTTTATTTGCGTAAAACTTTTGTTTAAATTATCATATTGACATGGCTGTAAGGAAAAAAGTTAAAGAAAAGATTAATAGTATTACACTCCTTGATAAATATATTCTTAAGCAGGTTGTGGAAGTATTTATTATGGGTGTATGCGTGTTTACATCAATTATTTTTGCATCTGATACATTTATAACTTTGATTAAACAGATTTCTCTTTTCGGCATTCCTTTTAAAGTTGCATTGATGATGATTATCCTAAACCTTCCTCAGGTTATAGTTATGACAATTCCTATGGGGGTTCTCCTTGCTACAGTTATGACATTGAACGGCTTAAGCCTTAAGTCTGAAATCACTGTTATGAGAGCCTGCGGCATCGGCTTAAACCGTATTGCCAAACCTATTTTTGTGTTTGCAATATTAATGTCAATTTTCAGCTTTTTTATAAATGAAAGTGTTGTGCCTGTAATGACAAAGCAGTCAAAAGATTTAGCACTATGGGCTCTCGGTCAGAAAAATATTCCAGATGGTAAACAAAACTTTGTCTTTAAAGAGTTAAATTCCGACGGCATTCTGAAAAGGCTTTTTTATGTCGGCTATTGTGAAGATAAAACTCTCCATAATATAACAGTATTAGATACATCCAAAGACGGGACTATCCAGGTTCTTCAGGCAGAAGAAGGCAAAACATCACCTTCCGGATGGGATTTCCAGAAAGGTGCTGTTTATACTGTAGGACAAGAAGGTAAAATTTTAAATACAACCCTTTTTGAAGATTCTAACGTCAAGTTCGGGCTGGATATGTCCAAAGAGTTAAATAAAAATATGGCAAAAGAGATGAATTTCACACAGCTGATGAAGTTTATTGCAAAAAATCTTAATACTTTGGAAGAACATCAGAAAAACGTTGTGGTTATTGAGCTTTATGATAAACTTGCACTTCCGCTAACTACAATAGCTCTTGTGCTAATCGGAGTTCCTCTGGCTATCACTCCGCCGAGAGTTAGATATAACAGAGGTTTTCTGTTTAGTATTCTTATTATATTCGCATATTATTTAATACGTGCACTTTCCATCTCTTTTGGAGAAACAGGTGCGCTTGCACCATTCCTTGCGGCATGGATGCCGAATATTGTTCTGACACTTGCCGGAGTTGTGCTTTATTACAAGAAAGTTTATACTATCGAATAATTAATATTCAACAGGTCCTTCCCCAGGAACCATATCTGGAAGACATACGCCGAACTGGCAGTTTGAATTGTAATTTGGTGCTGCTCCGCCTGTAGCCGATGGCTCTGCTGTGTTGATGAGCATATCGTAATACGGTGTATGATATTTAGGCATAAAAGCATCCGGTTTTTGCAAGTTTTGCAGATTATCCGGAATATACTTATCATGGATTGTAGGAGGGTTTATCAGTGATGAACCGGCGGTACAGACTGCTTCTTCTATACTGCATGCTGCAAATACCGGTGCTGCAAACAAACTTAAGACTATAAATGCTATATATTTTTTCATATTTTCCAACCTTTCGCGTAGCCAACTAACTAAAGCATGAACGACAATACTTTTTATTACATTAGACGAAAGGCTTATTTTCATTCTTCAAATTTTGTTAATTCTGAAACAGTTGTTTCCAGTTTTTCTGCAAAACATATCAGGGTGTCAAGAGATGGTTTTGAAAATGCGACTTCTATTTTTCCCATAAAATTAAGGGAAATATCCATCTTATCTGCAAGCTGCTGCTGTGTAAGACCTAATTCTCTCCGTCTTTTTTTTATATTTTTCCCTAATAAAACGTAAAAATCAGAATTCATACGTACAGTGTATACGTAAATTTTTGTTAAATATACGTACTGATAGTACGTAAAATGTGGTATATTTTTTGTAAAGGAGGATTACGTATGAAGCAAGCATTTACATTGGCAGAGGTATTGATAACTCTTGGTATAATAGGAGTGGTAGCTGCATTGACTCTGCCTTCGCTTATATCCAAAAATAATACAGCAGCTATGGAAAGTAAATTAAAAAAAACTTATTCTGTCCTTTCTCAATCGCTTCTTTTTGCAGCAGGAGAATTAGGAGGTCTGGATGCAGTAGAATTTAAAGATGGCAATACTGAAAGTACGGAAGAAATGTTTTATACTTATCTGGAAAAATATCTGAAGATTTCCAAAAAGTGTGTAAACAGCAAGGGCTGCTGGGCTCAATCAAGGAATTTACGCGGCGTAAAAGAAGGTTCAGATATCGGTATAGGCTCAAATATTATTACATTTACAACTTATGACGGGGTTTCTATATGTATGGACGGCAAGAATGCAACAGATATGAGTAATAGTTATGGTATAAAAACAGATAAAGACGGATTGTTGTTTTATATTGATGTAAACGGTATGAAAAATCCAAATACATTCGGCAAAGATATATTTCTTTTCGGATTTTCTGATAAAGGTCTAGTGCCTGCCGGTAAAAACAGTACCCGGGAAGAAATAGAACACAGTTGTTCTGCTTCCGGTAACGGTTATTTTTGTGCCTCAAAAGTTATGGGAAACGGTTGGCATCTTGAAGATGAAAATATTTAATCTATTTTCTTTTTGCTGTTTTTCTTTTGTTCTTTTTTTAGAATTTCTTCAAAGCTGATAATTGGTTCCATTTTATACCCGCAGTCGTCAGAAAGAGCTCCACCCATGGAAAAAAGCTCTTCCTGCGGGTATCTTCTACAGATTCCCGGGCGAGTTTTGTGTATTTTACACTTGTGGGTTACAGGATCAAGGTTTGTACATTCAAAAACCAGCCCGGTTTCGTCTTTGTCAATCACTCTTAAGTACGTATAAAATCTGTGTAGAAATTGGAGTTTTTTAAACTCTTCTTCATCCTGTATAACATGTTTGTAATGTTTTACATAAATTTTTGTGCAGCATTTGCCGCAGGCATTGCATTTGCCTGTTCTGTAGTACTTTCTCCCTAAGATTTTTGACAAAATGAACTTTTTTATTTTTAAAAGAATATTTTTCATTGTATTGTGTAAAGTTTTGTAAATGTTTAAAACCGGACTGGCAAAAGTAAATCTTTACGGGAATTAATAAATTTGCTAGCTAAAAAAGATTTATAAATACCATAACAATACTATAACATAACCAAAATAACCAACCTTGACCTCTTGATAAAATCAAAATAAAGAGGTCTTTTTTTTGTCAAATCTACACTATTTGACGGAGTAAATACTAAAAAAGATGGTTTATCCTAAAAATATACATTGTACTTTTACAAAAAATCATAAGAAAAATGAGAAGCGGCATGCTTTAAGTTATTACTATTACAAAATGTAACCAAAATTTAAGAAATATTAAAATGGCTGAAATCATGTCCTCATCATGGTTTCGGATGATATAAAGGGGAGGTGGTTACACTTAAAATAAAATAGTTGTCCACATCACTCAAATCGAGTAAAATTAATAATGTACACAATCGGTGATGCGTTCCTGTGCAGACCCGAAATGTGTTTTTCTTGTAGGGGTAAGATTATTTATGTTTGAGACAGTAAAAAAGAATCTTTTACAAATACAGGAAGAAATCGCACCTTATAGACCAAAAATAATCGCAGTTACGAAATATTTTGATGAAGAGGCAATTGAAGCAGCTTACAATGCAGGGCTTAGGGATTTTGGAGAATCCAGGGCAGTTGAGGCTGTTCAAAAGATAAAAAATCTTCCTGAGTATGTCAGGAGTAATTCAACATTTCATTTTATCGGTCATCTTCAGTCAAACAAGGTTAAAAAAGTGATTGAAGTCTTTGATTATATTCATTCGGTTGATTCAGTGAAACTTGCGGGGATTATTTCCGAAGAGGCACTAAATTCCGGAAAAATTCAGAATATACTCTTACAGCTTAATAATGCTAACGAAATTCAAAAATTCGGGTTTTCTAAAGAAGATTTGTTGGAGAGTTTTGGTGACATACAAAAGCTGGAGGGGGTAAATATTTCAGGTCTGATGAATATGGCACCTCTTGGTGCAACAGAAGACGAATTAAATAAACTTTTCGGTGATGTGGTTAAGACAAAAGAAATTCTTGAAGAACGGTTCAGATGCAGGCTTAAAGAAGTGTCTATGGGGATGAGCCAGGATTATCAGATTGCAGCGCAAAACGGCGCGACAATGCTTAGAATAGGCAGAAAATTATTTAGTTAAAAGTAAGATTAAAATAAACGGAGGAAAAACGGTGGCAGTAGTTACAGACAAAATTAAATCAGTTGTAGATTTCTTGGTAAGAGGTTTTGAACCTAGAGAATCTTTTGAAGACTTAGCAGATGAGATGAATGAAGAAGATGGTTATGAAATACAGGATAATCTGGCTTTAGCTCCGAAATACAGCTATCAGCCTAAAGAAGACACTTCAAATGAATTGAAAGTAGTTAATCATCCTAACTACAGAGGTTATGAAGTTATGGTAATGGAACCACGTTCATTCGATGATGCTGCCCAAATCGTTCAACACCTTAAAGATAGAAAAACAATCGTTCTTAACCTTCATTTATTAGATAAAGAACAGTCACAAAGAACAATCGACTTCATTTGCGGTGCTGCCCATGCTCTTAATGGTAAGCCTCAAAAAGTTGGTGATTTGGTATTTGTTTTTACTCCGAGTAACGTAACTTTGTCTGTAGATATTAAAACAAATCAAAACAAGTTTAATGACTCACTGTGGAGAGCTCCTTTACAGTAGTCATAATGGGATAAGAAGAAGAGGATAGTTTTTAAATAACGGAACGGGTTTACCGTTCCTTTTTTTTTTATTATTGCAAATGCCTCAAAACTGTTATATTCTAAACAAAAAAAAGACGGCATTTTGTCGTCTTTTTGTATTTGCAAAAAGACGGTGCATGTGGTATGTTCAATGTATGAAAAATAAGACTTATGGAATTTGTTACAATCCAAATATAGAGCGGGCTGCATCTGTAAAAGAACAGCTTTACAATTTACTGTCTTCCTACGGAATTAGTGCTGATATTCTAAATATTGATAATTTAAAGTCAGGATATGATTTTATTTTTGTTATTGGCGGTGATGGTACAATTTTAAAGTGCGCAAGGTTTTATGCAAAATTTTCAACCCCGATATTCGGGATTAACCTTGGCAGACTTGGGTTTTTGTCACAATCGTCCCAGGCAGATATTGCAAATTCCGTAAGTAAAATTATAAACGGTAAATATGTTGTCCAAGATAGAATTATGCTTCAATCCGGTTCCGCAGTTGCTTTGAATGATTTTGTTATTAAAGGATGTTCAGCAGGCAGAACTTCAAGATTTCTGCTTAAAATTAATAACCGCCCTGTGTGCGATTATCTCGCAGATGGTATAATAATTTCTACACCAACAGGCTCTACTGCGTACGGATTATCTGCCGGCGGACCGGTAATCGTTCCTGGGCTTAACGCGTTTATAATTGTTCCTATCTGTCCGCATACTCTTACTGCTCGGCCTCTTGTAATCCCTGATAACGAAGAAATTACTATTTCTTCAGGTGATGATGAAAAAGAATATGTGATTTCCACTGACGGGCAGGAGTTTTTTGAAAGTGCAGCCGAAATAAAAATTAAAAAAGCTGATTACTCAGCCAAACTGGCATTACTTGATAATGCAGATTTTTATTCAATACTTCGCGACAAGCTATTCTGGGGAACTTCTCCGGCTAAGATTTGCTGAAGAACTTTCTGTAAAGAATTTTTATTATAATCGCAATATATCCTGCTGTTACAAAATATGGTATATAAATATAAAAGTTATTGTTTATAAAAAATTTTATCGGGATAATCATAAGCAATCCGTTAATAATTGGTATAAGCCACTTTATACTTCCATTAAACCTTAACGGCGATAGTATGCTGTATATTGGCATAATTATTAATGAAAGTATTATTGCAAGCCCTAATGCTGCTATTGAAAATGCAAAAGCTATTCCGCAATAAGGCAAAATTATGTAAACCAGAATACTTTCAAAAATATATCTTTGGATGTTTGACAAGCGCATGAGCCTATTATAGCAGAAATTAAAAAATATATTAACTTTTGTTCATAATTAAAGAGAAATTATTGTACTTTTTTTCTATTTAAAATAGTATGTTATTATATTATTGGGGTGTCTGTTAATTATCAAAAACAGGCGCGGATTAACTGAATACAAGTAAATATATTGATAAAGAGGTAAAAAGTAGTGGAAAATTTCGTATCAGATATCTTTGCAAAAAAAGATGAATCACCTAGCCAGGGACAAAGCCCGCGCTCAGCTGTAAATCCTACAAATATTAAGGTTGTCGGTGTTGGCGGCGGCGGCGGTAATGCCGTTAACCGAATGATTAAAGCTGGTTTGTCCGGTGTTGAATTCTGGTTAATGAATACAGACTTACAAGTTTTGGAATACGGTCAAACTAAAAATAAAATTCAATTAGGTGCAAAATCAACAGCTGGTCTTGGTGCAGGCGGAGATCCTTCAGTTGGTGAAAAAGCTGCTGAAGAAGCCCAGCAGGAAATTACTGAAGCATTAGATGGCGCTGATATGGTATTTATTACAGCTGGTATGGGCGGCGGGACAGGTACTGGTGCTGCTCCTGTGGTTGCTAAAATTGCTAAAGAATTAGGAATTTTGACAATTGCTGTTGTTACAAAACCTTTCACCTGGGAAGGCCGTAAAAGACAAAATCAGGCTAACCAGGGGTTGGAAAAACTCAGAGAAGCTGTTGATGCTGTAATTGTTGTTCCTAACGATAAATTACTTCAGGTTGTTGACAGACAGGTTTCACTTACTGAATCATTTATTATCGTAGATGAGGTTCTTTTGAGAGGTGTTCAGGGTATTTCTGACATTATTACAGTTCCTGGACTTATCAACGTTGACTTTGCCGATGTTAAATGTGTTATGCAGGCATCCGGCTCAGCCCTTATGGGTATCGGACGCGGTACAGGCGAAGGCAGAGCTGTTAAAGCTGCGGAAATTGCTATTAATTCTCAATTACTTGAATCTTCTATCAATGGTGCAACTGGTGTAATTGTTAACATCACAGGCGGTCCTGATATGACACTTCACGAAATTTCTGACGCTGCTAATATTATTCATGATGCAGTTACTGATGATGCAACTGTTATTATCGGTACAGCTGTTAATGAAAATATTACAAATGAAATTCAGGTTACTGTTATTGCAACAGGTTTTGAATTGAAAAATAAAGAACCTGAAGCAAAAGCTCAGCCTGCTCTTAACCAAATGAGCGCATCAGATTTCTTTGCAAGCTCATTTAACACATCAGCCGGGGTTCAGCAGTCTTCTGTAAGAAGATCAATGCCGGAGGTTTCTTCAAGTTTTACAAATATTGAAATACCTGATTTCTTGAAGAAATAATAATTTATATTGATTAATAGAAAAAAGGAACGAAAAATTTTTCGTTCCTTTTTTGTTAATATTGCAAACGCTTGCAAAATGATATATAATAAAAACAGGACAGAATACTGTCTATTATTTAGTAACAGTATATCTTTTCGAAACGATAGCGGTGCCTGAGGCACGACACTACTCGGGTTAACTAAAATCCTATCGGGTTAATGAGCGGGAGCGTGCCCTCAAAAAGTTTTATATTTAATCAAAATGTAAGAAAGAACAGATACAACTAAAAAAGGAGACAAAATTATGCAAAACACAGTGATGACAAGGTGTTTCGGGGGGGGGGCAAGGTAATTTAAGCTCCTTTAGCCGAATAGGTGGATTTACATTGGCGGAAGTCCTGATAACACTAGGTGTTATTGGGGTTATTGCTGCAATGACATTACCGGCTTTAACTAAAAAATATCAGGAAATTGTTCTAAAAAATCAGTTTAAAAAGAGTTACTCTATGCTTTCTCAGGCAATAGTAAAGGCTCAATCAGAATTTGGAAGTATGCCTTATTGTTATAAGCGGACTTATAGTTTAGTTCCTCAAAAATGTACCAATTATAATTCTTTAGGAGTGTGTACTTCTTCAGCACAACTTGACGGCTCTCCTGTTCCTTCAAACCAGAATGGAGAAGTTGATGAATGTCCGTCTTTTTGGTCTTATGTAAGAAAAAATTTAAAGATTATAAAAACATGCCAAAAGAACTCATTGAAAAATGGTTGTATTCCAGAATATAAAGGACGCGAAGAGATTGCACAGGAAGGTCAAAGTGCAAAACCGGGTGATGATGATTATATTGAGGATTACGGTTCACAAATGATTGCAAGTTGCGCAATGTGGACTAAGAGTCAGCTTCATAATACTACAGCAAGCTATGTTCTTGCTGACGGTACTATTTTGATTAGCGCATACAATGGTGATAGGGGTTACAGTTTTGCTTATGATATAAATGGGAAAAAAGGACCTAATAAGTGGGGATATGATATATTTGTTTTTGCTATTGTTAATAACGCAAAAACAGGACAATCTTCAATATCACAATTAACTGCCGGTGCAGGTCATTGTATGAGTGCAGAAAGTGGCGGTAAATTAACTGCAGACATGATAAAATCCCTTTATAAGTAAAAAAGACCGCTTCATTAGAAGCGGTCTTTTTTGTTTGCTATAAGCAATTAATTAGTCTTGAGCATGTCCTGCTGTACCAAGAACGTCAACCATTTTGTGTTTAACCATTTCTTTAACAGCAGTTCTGCCTGGTCCCATATATTCTCTAGGGTCAAATTTTTCAGGATGTTCAACAAAGAATTCTCTGATTGTTGAAGTCATTGCAAGTCTCAAGTCTGTATCGATATTGATTTTAGCAACACCATGTTTAGAAGCATAGTTAAGCATATCTTCCGGAACACCTTGTGCATCAGGAAGGTTTCCGCCGAATTTATTACATTTAGCAACGAATTCAGCCGGAACTGATGATGAACCATGAAGTACTAACGGGAAGTCATATCCAACAGCTTCGTTCACAGCTTTTTTAATTGCAGCAAGTCTTTCAAAGTCTAATTTTGCTTCGCCTTTGAACTTGTAAGCACCATGAGAAGTACCAATAGCTACAGCTAATGAATCGCAGCCTGTTTCTTTAACAAATCTTGCAGCTTCTTCAGGATCTGTGTATGTAGAATCTTTAGCGTGAACTTTAACATCATCTTCAACACCGGCTAATTTACCAAGCTCAGCTTCAACAGAAACTCCGCGCGGATGAGCGTAATCAACAACCTGTTTAGTTAATTTGATGTTTTCTTCAAGCGGGAATCTTGAGCCGTCAATCATAACTGATGAGAAACCGCCGTCGATACAAGCTTTACAAATTTCAAAATCAGCACCATGGTCTAAGTGTAAAGCAATAGGTACTGTAGTTGTAGCAAGAGCAGCTTCAACTAATTTAATTAAGTAAGTTTGGTTAGCATATTTTCTTGCACCTGCAGAAACCTGTAAAATAATAGGTGACTGAGTTTCTTCTGCAGCTTCAGCAATACCCTGCAAGATTTCCATGTTGTTAACATTGTAAGCACCGATAGCGTAACCGCCGGCTAATGCTTTTTTGAACATTTCGCCTGTTCCAACTAATTTTCTTTCACTCATTTGAGTTCTCCTTTTTTTTGTCCTCTGTGTAAAATTTGAATTTACATTCTAATACTTTTGTTTGAGGCTCTATCCTCTTTGCCGGGATTAACCGGACTTTTTTTATAAACTAACCGGAGGCTTAGCCTCCATTTTTGTAAAACCTTTTACACACATGTAAAATATAACAAACAAAGATTTTATACAAGCAGGTAGTCCTGCAGGATAACTTCTGCTACTTTTATAACAGATTATTAAGAAAAATTAAAATCGTATATACTATTTTACATAGTTCTGAAAGCCTGTTATAATGCAGATTAAATGGGGAAATGAAAAATTTTTACAAAATTAACTAGCAAAATTTTTTGTGGTTCGATTTTGTATGAAAAAGCATATAGTAATGGGGTAAGAATGGAGTATAAAAATGGCAATAAGTCCTGTATCAAATTTATTAAACACAAATAGTTATCATGTAAATTTTGGCTCAAGAAAAAACAAAAAAACTGAGGAGTCTGTACCAAATTCTTCAGCAGGAATGAAGGCTGTACCTGTTGTGGTTCTTATGGCAATGAGTCCTCTTAATGCAGCTAATATTAATGCAGCACAACTACAGGGAAATGAAAATGTTATAGAACTTGTAGAAGCAAATGACGCAATACCTGGACAGCAGACTGGTGTAACAGAGAGAAAGTTGAAATTAACTGAGGAGGATTTCGAGCGGCAATTTGGTGACAGTAAATCTGTGGTAAAAACTAAAGAACTTACTAATATGTCCATGTTATTTTACAGCAGTAAAAAAGACAAAAATATAGATGAAGTCAGATTGAAGATTAGACCACTGAATGGTGGGGGTATACCAGAGGAGAGACCTATTTCAGTATATGAGCATGTCAATTATGATATTATAGGTGATGACGGAACCTCCGGTGGAATAGTATCCTTCCCGCAGATTATTGAGGATGATTTTAATGCCAAATCAAAGCGATATGGTGACAAAGAGCTCTGTGAATATGTAAAAGACTTTATTGACGGCAAGAATGAATACGGATTAGTTAATAATAATGCAATAAAAGAAAGGGTTTATAATAGAAAAATTTTTCCATTAAATACTAGCTACACTTTACAAAGGCCGCCAAAGACTGTCTGGTTAAGACAGGGTGCAGAAGAAAAAGAAAATTTTGGAACAACTCCAGATGGCATGCCTGAAAAGGTGGTTTTGCAGACTGACAAACGTAGTTACGATATAAGTCCTTATACAACAGATGCTAATAAGAAGAACTTTGAAACAGTTACAGTAAAGTGGATGAATGAATCAGGCATTGGAGAATTTAAAGTAGCCGGCTTAAGACCATTAAAGATTAAATTCCTTGATGATTCCGGAGAGATAAAAGCGGTTACACTTAACTCAATTGAGCTGTATAAGCGGAATTCAAAGGAAAAAGCTGTAATTTTTGATAATGAGTTGTATGATACCTTGCAGGAAGTAACTAAAGATACAAGATATAATAATGCGTTTAAGTGTTATCCGGTTACCGAAAAAAAGTTTTATTCAGCCGGAAGATATGGTATACGTTATTCGCGATAGTTGATAATGTAACATTTTGTAAACATACTAAAACATGCTGAAATTCATGGTTTCAGCATGTTTTTACATATATAAGAGTATAAAACTAGAGAGTATTATTTAGCATGTCTGGAAATATTAATACAGAATTAAATACCGTAAAAGTTCAGGAGCAAAACGTATCATCATCTTCAGTGTCACAGAGCTCTTCATCAAAAGTAAACACTGTATTTGAGGCTGCTACAGAAGTTGTTAAAAAGAAAAAAGTATTAACTCCACAACAAGAAAGTCTTTTACGTTCTAATGGTTTCGATCCTTCTGTAATGTCAGAAGAAGAAATAAGACAGGCTTTGCTGAATGTAATTCCAGCTCCAAAAACAAATCCTGCTTCAAGTCAGAAAAATACACAAGAAGCACCGGTTCAGCCTGCTATTGATGAAAATAATGCCGAAACAGTACAAACTTCTTCTCCGCAATCAGAAGCCTCCGGCAATGTACAAAATACTCAGCAGCAAGAAAATGTTCAGGCTCAGCAGACAAAGACTTCTTCTGTTGTATATTCAAAAGAAGATATTAAAATTGATTATAATAGTGAAAAAAGCAGACTATTTGCCCTGGATCCTTCTAAAACAGGCGTATTTGGCTGTGACATTGATGAAATGCCGGTTAAAAAGGCAAGTGACTTTCTATTACAGGAATTAACAAAAAATCAACTCGGAGATGAAAAATGGTCTGCAATGAGTAAAGAACAGCAGCTTCAAGCAATGCAGGATATTGATGCACAACTCGCTGAAAAAGTTCCTTCCTGGAACGAGTTAAAAGCAGAGGGTAAAGCTGAACTTGCAAAGTTCTTCGTTATGGGTGCTCCAGAGTTTGAAGCTAAAATCAACAAAAATATCGAAGTTGCAAAACAATCTTTGGATACTCAATTAGAAGAGCTTGCAGGCTTTATTGTTTCAAAACGAAACGAAGAAGATGAACTGAAAAATGCTCATAAAGCATTTGGTAAAGAAGTTTCTGCATATATAGAAGCAAATCCTAAATATGCCGGCAAAACACGCGAAGAATTAAATGAAAGCGGTGAATATAATAATATAATGCTGGCTTACTTAGAAGAAAAGCTGGAAAAAAATGATGGAAATATTAATAATTTAAATAATTTTGAACGTAAATTATATAAACAACTCGAAGTTGGAAAATCCTTATCACCAAACGGCGATTTAAAAAACTGGGGCAGTTATGGTAAAGAAGGTGAGTTTGACCGCATAATCAGCGATACGAATGATATGTTGAAAGCTGATCTGGTATTCCATGCAAAATATTCAGATGAATATAAAGAAGCTTTCAAAAACCGTATAATGCAGGATTTTGAAAACGGTGATACTAGTTATTGGACAGGTGAAAGCTCTCAGTTCAAAGCTTTAATGGAAAACGGCAATCCTCTTGACAGAATAATGATGATTGAAATTTTCCAGAAGTTGCCGCAGGATGTTCAGGAAAAGATTAATTTAGACCTTTCACAGCGGATTCAAAACGTTGGTGTTGCCGCAGCAAACGGTGATGATAATGTTACTAAAACTGCTTTACAACAGGCAAGATTAAAGGCAAAAAAAGAAGGTCAGAACAAAGTTCTTGACAAGTCCATTGAAAATATTAACCGAATTATAAAAGATAAAAAAGTTGCCACAGAATCTATTACTGAAGGTTTAACTATTGGCGGCGCAGACGGTTATAAAAAAGGCGTACAAGAAGGCAAGATTTCAGCCGAGCAGGTTACTGATGTTAACAACATAGTTTTAGATAAAAATAATAACGATAAATATGAACAGTCAGTTCAGAGCAAAGTTGTTGAAACAATCGGCTACAGTACAATTGAAGGGCGTAAAGGCTTAATTGACAAAGCAACAGAAAACGAAAGAACAATTAAGGCAGCAGCCGCTAACTATGATACTTTCGGCAAAGATTTTGAAGTATACTCTGCACAAAAAATTCTTGAAAATGCAGAAACTATTCTGCCGGAAAAAGAAGCAATCGAAGTATTAAAAATCGCTGCTGATACAAATACAAGATGTGCGGCAGAAAATCAGGCTGAAATTCATAAAGTATTTATGAATTCTAAGTATGATGAAGTTCTTGAACATGCAGCCTCAAATATCTATAAATATGACGAAGCTGCCCAGGCAGATGCTATTAAATATACATATGAAACTAACAATACAAAGGCTATTGATGCATGCAACGGTCAGATTGAGCAGTGTTCTCCTGAAGCTGTCCAAAAAGCAGGTCGCGAAATTGTTGAAGCTTCTGTAGAGCAAACTGTAGAACGGACTTTATCTAATGCAAGCAATATTTATGCTGATACTGTAATTGAAAATAATAAGATTACTAATAATCAGACTGAACCTGAAGAACTTAAAGGTTTATCTGATAGTGCAAAAGCCCAGCGGCTTTATGAAGATTTCAAAAAAGCTACACCAGCCGAACAATATAGAATGCTCAGCAAGCTTTCAAAGGATCAGTTGAAAGTTGTCATAGGCGCACTTTGTAAAGCAAACTCAAGCGTGATAAAAGGTCTTGTCTCTCAGGGGCTCGGAAGTTACGTACTCCAGACAATCGGAAAATCTCCGGATGTTCTCTATATGACAATTGACATTATGATGAAAAAAGGCGGCAAAGATGCCAAATGTGCATCTGAATATGTTGTAGCAAAACAATCTACAACTCACTTCTCAGATGACACTATTATAAAAGCAAATGAAATACTAGGACATGAAGATATAAATTCGCTGCCTGAGTCTGAAACTCAAAAATATATATCAAATCCTTATGGATTTATGAAAAGTGCACTCAAGCCTGGTATGAGTGCGGTATATCCGGGTAAGAAAGAGCTGTTCTTTAAAGCATAGGTACAAAATTTGTAGATTAAAAAGCCTGCTTAAATAAGCAGGCTTTTTAGTTCTTGATTTTCGCGCTTGTTTGTAGTGTAATATTCTTACAGCAGGTTTCCAATCTGCGAGTTCAATAGAAAGAAGACAATTTAAAATTGCCGAAAGAAATTAAATTAGCTAAATACGCAGGGTTTTGCTACGGTGTTAAAAGAGCCGTTGAAACTGTTAAAAAGTTGAAATTAGAAAATCCTGATAAAGATGTGTTTGTGCTTGGCGAACTCATTCATAATACAGAAGTTATTCATGAGCTTGAGAAGTTAGGGATTTATACACTAAACGAAATTCCTGAGCATGGAGATGGAATTTGTGTTATTAGAAGCCATGGCGAAAGTCCGGAAGTCATAGAAAAAATTAAAGCTGCCGGATTTACTACTGTTGACTTGACCTGTCCTGACGTTAAAAAAGTCCAGCAAAAGGCTGTAGAACTTGCAAAAGACGGCTATTATCTTGTTATTGTCGGCAAATCCGAACACCCTGAAGTTATTGCTATCAGAGCAAATGCAAAACTATGGAGTGATAAAGTTCTTGTTGCTGCTGCAGTCGAACAGCTTAAAGAATACGAAGCAGAGCTGAAATCCCATAGAAAGATTGGTGTTGTTGTTCAAACTACGCAAAGGATTACAACGTTGAACAGTATTGTTGAATATTTGACATCTATTTCAAAAGAACTGCATATTGCAAATACGATTTGCGCAAGTACTGCAATGCGTCAGGCTGAAGCTAAAGAACTTGCAAAAGAAAGCAATCTTGTTATAGTTGTAGGTTCAAAAAAGAGCGCAAATACAACCCACCTTGCAGAAATTCTTAAAGATATTACAGAAACTGTACATATTGAAAATGATACAGAACTGGATGAATTTCAGGATTTAATAGATAAAGCTGATAAAATATCTATCACAGCAGGAGCATCAACTCCTCAGGCAATTATAGAAAAAGTTATAAACAAACTAAAAAAAGGAGAATAAATTAAAATGACAACAACATTAGAAAAAACAAGTGCAGATGAGTTTGAAAGATTGTTAAACGAATCTTTCTCAAAATCATATTCAGTAGCTGATATTGTTGAAGGTACTGTTATGAAAAAAGATAATGACGGTTATCTTGTAAGCGTTCGCGGTGCAAAAACAGAGGCTTTCCTCCCGTCAAAAGAATTATCTTCAGCTGATGGTGCTGAAAATCTTGAAGTCGGCGATGAAAGAGAATTTTATGTTTTAAAAGAAGAAAATGATGAAGAAGGTATGGTTCTTTCCTTGAAAAGACTTGCTTTTGCTCAAGCCTGGGCACAGCTTAACGATGCTAAAGTTCAGGGTGATACAATCCTTGCTAAAGTCGTTTCAGTTGTTAAAGGCGGTGTTTTAGTTGATGTTGCTGATTTAAAAGGCTTTATTCCATCTTCTCAATTAAGAACAGGAACTCCGTTCGACGGGCTTATCGATACAAAAATCGAAGTTAAGGTTCTTGAAGCAGACCCTAAGAAGAATAAATTAATTCTTTCTCAAAGACTTGCAGTTGCTGAACAGCGTGATCAGGTAGTAGATAATATTCTTTCTACTCTTGAAGAAGGTCAGGTTGTTAAAGGTGAAGTTGTAAGAATTGCTGATTTCGGTGCATTTATTGATATTAACGGTATCGATGGTCTTCTTCCTATTTCTGAAATTTCTTGGCAGAGAATTAAACACCCTTCAGATGTTATTTCTTTAGGTGAAACTATCGAAGTTAAAATTATCAAAATTGATACTGAATTAAAGAGAATTTCTTTGTCATTAAAGAGAATGGGTGAAGATCCATGGCAGCAAATTGAAGGTCAGTTTGAAGAAGGTCAGATTATCACAGGTACTGTTAATAAAGTAACCGGTTTCGGCGCATTTATTAATATATTCCCTGGCGTCGAAGCTCTTCTTCCTGTTTCAGAAATGGCAGAAGAAAACGTTAATCCGTTCAACAAATTTAAAGTTGGCGATAGCGTTGAAGTTCTTATCAAAAAATTCACTCCGCAAGAACATAGAATTGCTCTTAGTATTAAAGATATGAACAAAGATGCTGAATAGTTAATAATATTGATTTCAACAAAACAGCTGTCTGTTTTTTGACAGCTGTTTTGTTATACATAATACTGCTTTAATATACTAAATCATTGAGTGTAATATTCAAAGCATCTGCAATTTTAACCATAACTTCAACGCTCGGATTAGCTTTTTCTGTTTCAATACTGCATATGAACTGCTGGCTGATACCGGTTAATTCTGCCAGCTTTTCCTGTGATATTTTATATTTTGCTCTTTGCTGTCTTAAGTTACTTGCAATTATTTTTTTGAGATTTTCCATTTTTTTATTATAAAACAATTGATTTTATTTTTTTATCGTGTATTATTTAAATATTATAAACTATAGTTGATAAAAAATCAATAGGAGTTGCTAATGAAAAATGAAAAAATGGATTTGAAAGCAGAAATATATGACATAGAAGTTGCATTGTCACAGGAGACTTTTTTAATGGAAATAATGAAGGATTTTGGCGAATATAATTCAGAGGCTTCTGAGGGGGTGGATAAAATGACTTATATGCTTAATATTTTGTATGAAAAACATGTTAAATTAACAGAAAAGCTTGATGAGTTTATTCCAAGGCTTCAAAAATATATTTAAAAAGCAGACGTTTAACTTTTCGTCTGCTTTGTGATGAATTATTCTCCAAAATAATTTTTTAAACCTACTGTCAGTTTCTTATTTTTACATAATTTCTTTAACTTCGCAATGGCTCTGTTTTCAATCTGTCTGATTCTTTCTCTTGAAACTCCGTACTGGGAACCTATTTCATCAAGAGTCTTTTTAGTTCCGCTGTTATCAAGTCCGTAACGAAGAATTAATACATCACGTTCTTTCTGGCTAAGCTGATTGAGCATTCTTCTTATGTCTTCAAACAAATTTTCCTGAGAAACTCTGCTGTCCGGAGTTATTGTTGAATCATCAACAATAAAATCTGCAATTTTTGAAGCATCATCAGATGAGTTTGCAGGGGTTTCCATGCTGATTGTGGTTTGTGCTGATTTGATTATTGAGTTCAATTTGCTGACAGAAATCCCCAGTCTGTAAGCAATTTCCTGTTTGCTTGGTGTATGCCCGAGTTCGGTTGTCAAATCAATAGTTGCACGTCTGATTTTACCTAAGGATTCAATCATATGTATAGGCAGACGGATAATCCTTGCCTTATCAGCAATGGCGCGTGTTATTGACTGCTGAATCCACCATGTTGCATAGGTTGAAAACTTGTATCCTTTTGTATAATCAAAACGTCCGGCAGCTTTCATTAAGCCCAAGTTGCCTTCCTGAATCAAATCGAGAAATGAAAGTCCTCTTCCTATATATTTTTTTGCAATACTTACAACAAGTCTGAGATTTGCGTTAACAAGCAGATTTTTTGCAAATTCGCTTTGCTTTTCGTAAATCTGCTTAGCCAGATCAAGTTCCTGTTCGCTTGAAAGAAGCGGGATTTTTCCTATTTGCTGGAGATAGATTTTTACGCTGTCATCAGAATTTACTGATGATAAACTCTCCTGAATTTTCGGGTCTTCAACTGAATGAAGAACATCCTCTTCGTCTTCATTTGTTTGGAATTGTGAGAAATCCACGCCTTCATCAGAGATTTCTTCTGTAAGCATACCTAATTTTTCTATTTCTTTTTTCATTTTTGTAAAGCTCCGTTTAATATTATTATAATGTATTATACAAGTATATGCCCGTTTATTAACTTTGCTTAACTTTTATGCTGTTTTTTAATCTTTGGCGAACAGTTTCAAAAATAATTGCAGACAGTGCATTTGAAACATTGAGGGAATTAAAATTGTTTTCCATCGGAATTTTTACTATAAAATCCGATGCCTTTAGCAATGATTTTGAAACTCCTGCATGCTCGGCTCCCATAATTATTGCAAAGTTCATATCGTTGTAATTAACATCATAATAATTATCTTTTGCAGAAGCATCTGTTGCAATTATCCACCAGTTGTTTTCTTTTAATTTATTAACTACGTTAGTCAGGCTATTTACTTTTATCACAGGAATATGGTTAATTGCACCTGCACTTGTTTTTTCAACAATTGAATTAACAAGCACATTACGCCTTGATGGAATGATTATTCCAGCCACACCTGCACACACACAAGTTCTTATTATTGCACCAAGATTATGCGGGTCTTCTACTCCATCCAGAATTACCACAGAGGAATTTTCATGTTTTTGCTCCAGAAAATCATCAAAATCTGTATATTTAATTGGTGAAACCATTGCTATTACACCCTGATGATTAAATTCTGCATAAGGTGCAAATTTTTCTTTTGCTACAAATTGAAATACTATTCCATTTTGTTTTGCAAGTTCTTTTATTTTGTTTAGTTTGTTATCGCAGTGAATATTCTTTGAAATAAGTATTTTGTTTATTTCTCTATCACCGGCTGTAAGAGCTTCTGCTACAGAGTTTTTGCCAAAGATTATATTCTCCATTATCTGGATACCTCAAGCATTCTGTCTATACATTTGATTGCATTTTGTGCAATTTCTTTTTCTACATTTATTTCGTGCTGTTCATTTTTAAGTGCATTATAAATATCATCAAGTGTATGCCATTTCATGTTTGGGCAGATAATATTATCTTTTATAAGAATAAATTCTTTTTGCGGATAATCTCTTTTTAATCTGTCGGCAACACCTTTTTCTGTTGCTATTATAAACTGTTTTTTAGGGCTTTCGGCAGCATATTTCATAATCCCTGTTGTACTGCCAACGTAGTCTGCGAGTTTTACAACCTCTTTATGGCATTCCGGATGGGCAAGCACATCTGCATCAGGATATTTTTTTCTGGCTTCGGTAATATCTTCCGGCTTAATTCTCAGGTGCGTAGGGCAAAAACCCGGATAAGTAATTACTTTTGTTGTACCTAGCTGTTCTTCTACCCATTTGCCTAAATATGTATCAGGCAGAAATAAAACTTCGGGGGCATTCAAGCTTTTAACTATCTTTAAAGCATTTGAGCTGGTACAGCATATATCGCATTCTGTTTTTACCTCTGCTGTTGAATTTATGTAGCATACAACCGGAACCCCCGGATGTTTTGCTTTAAATTCCCTTAACTGCTGCAGGTTAATCATATCAGCCATTAAACATCCTGATTCCAATCTCGGCAATAAAACTTTTTTTTCGGGGTTTAATATTTTAGCAGTCTGAGCCATAAAGTAAACTCCGGCAAAAACAATAATATCGGCATCTGTTTTTGCTGCCATCTGGCTTAAATATAAAGAATCTCCAACATAATCTGCTACCTCATCTATTTCCATATTTTGATAACAATGCGCCAGGATAACTGCATTTTTCTCCTGTTTCAGCTTCCTTATTTCACTCACAAGTGCACTCATTTAAGGGCTTCTCCTCTATTTAGTGTAAATTTTTGTTAAAATTGGTGTGTCTATAAAATATATTGTATAATAAAAATAGGAAATAGGTACAATAATAGAGAATTTTTAAGAAGATGAGTGAAGATTTTTTAAGTAATTTTTTAGCTAAGCTTGGTGCAGGAAGTAAAGATACTATATATTTATCAGTAACACCGGGTTTAGGGTTGGAAATGTGCCAGATTGACCAGCAAACAAGAACTGTTAAGGCTTATGCTGTCAGAGAACTGGCTTATAATGAAGCTTCAAGGGATATTACCGATTACGAAGCATTTAAAAATGCAGTTGCAGAGATGTTTGAAGAACTGAAGATTAACCCAAAATGTAATGTTGTGGTTAATATGCCTCTTGTATCACTGGGAACTATGAGTTTTCCTTTGCTTTTGGCTGATGATGCAATTGCTACAGGTATTATTTCAGAAGTTGAACAGACTTATATTTTCAGACGTATGGAGCCGGCTGTTGCCTGGCAGGATGTTAATTCAGTATCAAATGCCGGAAGTGATAACCGTAAGGTTTTGTATTCAGCTATCCAGCAGGCAGTTATTGATAATATCAGTGCAGCTCTTGGGTCATTGGGCGCAACGCTTGCCGGAATTGAAGTATCTATAGCCTCTTATCTGAGAGCTTTGGATTTTGCCGGATATACTACTGCACAGATGCAGGATAATGTTACCTGGAACTTGATGGTAATTTCTTCTAACGGTTATTCTCTAACCTCTCTGGTTGGTAAAAACGTAATTGATTATTATGAAGAACCTCTTGCTATCAAAACTTTTGAAGGTGATGACATCTATAATGCGATTGTTGCATCAGCACAAATTACTCTGATGAGTTATCCTGCAAATTACCTGTACATTATTTCAGAAACAGATCAAGTTAGTGCTGAACTCTTATCTAAAAAAATCCAAGGTGCAGGTAATGTCGACTTTTTAGAAAATAACAGCTTCAAAAAGCATGAAGTACTGCCGGTAAGTTTGGATATTCTTCCGGATAATGTTCTTAAAATTTCACTTCAGGCAGTAGGTTGTGCGACAGCTAACATTTCATCTTATCCGCTCAAGTTTAATTTCTTGGGCACTAAAACTCTGACTGCCGCAGGAGAAGAACCTGTAAGTATTTCTTTCGGAGATAAAAGTTTTGAGATTACTCCGACCGCTGCTATGAATATGGCTGTACTTATAGCTTTAGTTGTAGCTGTTCCGCTTGTGCTTCTGGGTTATATATTCCTCCCTAAAGTTGAATCAGAACAACAGCAGAAGCTTGATGACGTAAATGTAAAAATTCAGGATATAGATGAGCAGCTTAAAAAAATGGAAGGTGAAAAATCAAAGGCTAGCGCATTTGAACTGAAAAAAGAAGTTGAAGATGTTATCAGTTTCAATCGTGCAAAATTGATGAATTATTCAGCAATCGGGCAATCTATTCCTGAAACTGTCTGGATTACCTATTTTATGACGCAGGACAGCGGTCTTGTTGACATAAAAGGTGCTTCTACAAATGTTGAAGATATTTACGTATTTTTCAAAAACATGAAGGATTCTCTGATAAACACAAAACTCAGATTACAAAAGCTGGATATGCAATCAGCATCTGTTGATGATCTTGTTTCATCATCAGGACCTTCAAATTATGAATTTGAGATAACAAATATGGATCAGAGCCAGCTGGCTGCTCTGCTTGGTATTGTTACAGGACAAAATGGTGCAAACCCGAATGATCCTAATGCTCAAAATAATGATAAGCAAGGCGGCGGAAACGGTTTGTTAGGGAATACTCCGCTGAATCTCGGTAAATAATTAAGGAAAAAGGATATATAATGGCTGTAGATACTGAAAAATTAAAGAAATTTAAAAATGCACTTATGATTTTAGGGCTTCTGGTATTTGTTGTAATATACCTTATGATAAATAGTATTGTTCCTAAAATTCAGAGTATCAGCACAATTTCTTCAGAATATAAAACCCAGTCGTCATCTCTTTCAGATAAAGAAAGAACTCTTGATAATCTGAAGGCTGCGGCTGTAAAAGCAAATGATATGAATATGTCTGATGTTAAGGAAATGTACAAACCTATTGAGACCGGGCTTGATGCAGAAAGTATTGTTGCATCCCAGTTTAATGATATTCTAAAACTTCTCCGGGCTAATTCAATTAAGACAAAATCCGTACAGTATAATTACAATCCTCCGGAAGACCTTTTTGTAAAAGGTGCTGGAGATAAGCTGAGTGTTTGTAAACTTGATATGCAGATGGTTGCAACTTACAAAAATTTTGAAAACTTTTTGAAAGATTTGCATAAGCATAAACATTTTTTGGATATTGCTAAAATTGAAATTCTTCCTTATGAAAAAAATAAGACTATTTTGATTATCAATTTGCAGTTAAAACTATACGCTCAGAAGATTTAGTTTTTATCAGTTAAGATTATTTAAACAGCTGGAAATTTATTCCGAACATAAGCTCGTTATTTTTAATACAGCTTGAACAGAATGGAGTTTCCAGCGTTGTTTTATGTGAATAATCTGTAAAATCTCCGCCGCATCGTCCTCTGTGGTCATTTGACAGGAATGGACAGGTGTATATGCCTTTTGCTGTTAAAATTCTGCCGTATTCACAGTCCAGCATGTTCCATTTCATAGTATCAAAGTCCTGCGGGGTTGTTTTATCGTAAAATTCATTTATGGCAAAATTGTGTTCTTGCGCGTCAAAGCCTATTTTGCTAAAAACTCTTTTAAATTCTTCTACAAGAACGCTTTTATCTTCTTTGTAATAGTTTGTGACGCATAAAATAGGATTAAAGTCATATTTTACAAGACATTTCACAGCGTGTATAACCTGCCTGTATGTACCTCTGCCTCTTAGGTCATCACTTTTAATTTCATTGTAATGATCTATGCTTAATCTAAAAATTATTTCGTATTCGCTTTCATCTTCAACTCGTTTGAGAAACCTTGCTTTCTTCTCGTTAATAAAACTTCCGTTTGTACATATGCAGACATTACATCTTTTAAGACAAAGACGGAGTATACTGTTAAAGTCAGGATGAGTCATCGGCTCTGCACCTGTAAGATAGATACATTGAACAGGTTCCTGCATAGTGTCATTAAGTGCTTTTTTTATTGTGTCTATTGAGATAAAGTCTTTCACCTTTTTAGACAGAGGAAAATCAATATAACAATGTTTGCAGCGCTGATTGCAATTTTTTTCTGTTAATTCTATAAATAAATTATTCAGTGCCTTTAATTGGCATACAGGTGCGTGATAAATTGATGATTTCATATATAAACTCTCCTTTTATATAAAATTATTGTATGAATAACAATTTTTAATTGAAATCATCCAACTATCTATTCATTTGATTGATTTTTATTTTTGAAAATCATGCGGCTTTTTATCCTGAAGCCAGCGGCTCATAATGTAGTGTTCATAACTGAGGGCAAAATTATAGAGCGCTTTAACCAGCACCCTGCCGCTTTCTGATTTGCCTGTTATAAAAAAATCTCCGGCTTTATTTTCTGCAAGCATGATTTCTTTATGAACTATTTTATCAACATGATTTTTTGGATTTTTGTTTATAACAAGTTTTATCCAGCTGCACAAAAGTTTTGTTGCTGTTGTTTTGTTTTGTGCAATATCGTCGTTATGCTGCTGTATAAATTTAGAAAATTCCGATAGTATCATTTAATCCTCAAAAGGTGTTGTGGCTGCAAAGCAGACAATGTTTTCTATGCCGTATTGTTTTAATTCTTTTATCATCTCTTCAAAAGTTGAACCTGTGGTGCAAATATCATCCAGCAGCAAAACGGTTCCTGATTGAAGTTTTGTTTTATCAACTTTAAACGCATTAGAAAGGTTTTCTGCACGCTGGGCTTTTGTCAGTTTATACTGCGGTCTTGTGTCTTTGATACGCATAATCAGATCCGGATTATAATTATATCCGCCCAGTCTGCAAAATTCAATTGCCGTAAGTTCCATATGATTGTATCTGCGTTTCCTTTTACGTTTTTCAAAAATAGGCACCGGAACAACCTGGAAATCTTTGCTGGTTGTTATTTTTTGCCAGTATTCATACATAAATTTTGCCTGAAAGTATGCAAGTTCTCGTTGTCTGTGATATTTCAAACCGCGGATAAGTTTTTGGAGATTTTTTGCATAAACCCCTGCGCAATAGACTTTTTTTCCGCTGATAATCCTGTTAATTCTAACAGGCTGAAAATCAAGAGTGTCATAGCATTTAGTGCACATTCTTGAATTATCTTTGGAGCTTTTGCAAAAATAGCACTTTTTTTTATAAACCCAATCCAGCAGCGATAATAAAAAATCTTTCATAATGAAATTATACTATGAAGGTATTTTTATACAAAATTCTGTTCTTACATTTTCTTCGCTGTCAACGGTAATTTCTCCTCCATGTGCCCTTATTACCTGCTGGGATAGATATAGTCCCAAGCCTGTACCTATTTTGCGGAATTTTTTTGCAGCAGAGTAGTATTTGTTAAATATTAGCTTAATCTCCTGCGGAGGAACACCCTGCCCGTAATCAATTACAGAAATAGTTATAAAACCCGGTATTTCACCTGTTTTAATATCAATATCTTTTTTGGTATTGCTGTGGGCAATTGCGTTATTAATAAGGTTTTTAATTACACGTTCAAGCTGCATAGGATCTGCGGTTACTTTTATATCACGTTCGGGATTAAAGTTTACTTTTATTCCGGACATTGATGATATTGCGTTTGTCGTGTTAACAATTTCAGATATAAAACCATTCAGCTTTATATTTTCTTTTGATAGTTTAATCCCTTTTTCTTTTATTTTGTATGTTTCAAGTACAATCTGAACAAGATCGATTAATTCTTTATTTGAAATTTTCATGTTCATCAGTGCAACTTTTTGTTTGTCATTTATTTCGCCAAACTTGCCTTCTATTAAAAAGTCCAATATATTTGCTTCAGCAACTATAGGAACTTTCAAATCGTGTGTCAGAGTTGCTACAAAATCTTCTTTTAAAGTTTCAATTTCGCGTTCGTTTGTGACGTCCTTTATTATTAATACATAACGCTTTTTGTTATCATCAAGTGAAAGTCTGATAGAACTGATTATAAAATTATTTGTAGGAGTATGCTTTATAAAGACATCTTTATTATTAAGCCTTTCTAAATTAATATTTTCTTCTGCAAATTGAAGAAAGTCTGTAATATTTTTACCTATAACGTCATGTCCTTTTACGCCAAACCAGGTGCTGATTTGCGGGGTGGCACGCAAAATATTCAAATGTTCATTTACGATTAAAATACCATCTGAAAGCGAGTTGATTACGGATTCAAGAAGTTTGTTCTGGCGCATTAGTTCTGCCTGGTATTCGATAATCATTTTCTCTCTGTCATTTAGTGTTTCGACCATCCGGTTAATACTGTCTGTAACGTTTTGATATGTAGGATGTTCCAGTTTTTCGATTTTTGTGGAAAGATTTCCGTAACGTATGGAATTAACAGTGTTTGTAACCATCCCCAAATAATCGTTAATTTTTGACCAGCGTTTGTTTGTCTGTTTTGTAATTAAAAATAAGCAGAGAAAAACAATTATGATACTGAAATTTATTATGTACCAGAGCATACGAACTCCTTTAAAATAATCTGATTTTATGGTACAATTATAGCAAATATCACTTTTTATGTTAATACATTAAAGGAAGTATGATGGGAACTTTGAAACTGCCAGATACTATTAAAATGGTTATTACTGATTTTGACGGAGTTGTGACTGATAATTGTGTTTATATCAGCGATGATTTTTCCATGAGCCGTAAGCTTAATTTTAAGGATATTATGGGATTTTCACTGCTTAAAAAGAACGGATATAAGATTGGTATTATTTCAGGTGAAAAAAATTCTGCAATTGAACTGATAGCGGGAAAATTCTTAATAGATGAGGTGCATCAGGACATCAGAATAAAAATTAATGTATTACAGTCTATTATCGAAAAATATGGACTGACACAGAATGAATATGTCTATATCGGGGATGATGTAAATGATTTGGAATGTTTGAATTATGCAAAGTATAAGATAACAGTACCGCATGCACCTGAAAAGCTCAAAAAGCTTAAAGGCATACAGATTACGAAAAATGACGGAGGCAGCGGTGCATTTAGAGAGGTGGCAGATTGTTTGATTGGCTAGAAAAAATTATAGAAAAAATTGCAAGTCTTAACTTTTCGGTTGATAAGTATAAAAAAGATACTATTATTCAATCACTGCCATCTCTGGCTTATGTTAACAGAGCAAAAACATGTATTGATGAAGAAGATTATAAAGAAGCTGAACGTATCCTGAATGAGGCATTAGAGCTTCCTCAGGAGGATGCGCTTGTATACAAATACCTTGGAATTACTGCCGAAAAAACAGGAAGAATTGATGATGCGCTAAGAGCTTATAAAAAATCTGCCACCCTCAACAGCCAGGACAAAGATATATGGAAAATGCTCGGCTTTTCATATCTCAACTGTAATCTTTGCGAAGATGCTGAAAAATCTTTTGAAAATGCAAACAGAATTTCACCGTCAAATACCGATATTTTTACCGGCTGGGGAATGACTTTGATGAAACAGAAGCGTTTTTCCGAGGCGCATGAAAAATTTATAGAAGCATCTAAGATTAATAAATATAATTTTATGGCTATACTGCTTGCGGCGATAATGGAAGTAAGGCTGGAACGCTATGACGATGCAGAGGCTAAGCTGAACTTTCTTGCAAATGTCAGCCCAAATGAATCAAATAATTATGAATATGCCAATCTTAAATTTATAAGGGGAGATTACCAAACAGCATTACATTATGCCAAAAAAGCTCTTGGTTTTAATAAAAACATGCTTCCTGTTTACCTTCTTCTTGGAAGAATTTATACAATACAGTTAGATGCAGAAAATGCAATGAACGCGTTTGAAGAAGCTTACAGGAGAGAGTTGATTACTCCTAATCTTTTCTATGAGTGGGGAATTTCTCTGCAAAAGTTTGAAAGATTTGAACAAGCAAAAGAAAAGTTTGAAAAAGTTCTTGAACTATCGCCTGACGAGGATAATGCTATAGCTGCAAAAGCTCTGTGTGATGCAGCATGCAAAAATGTAGACGCTGCAGAACCTGTTCTTGCGCCTCTGCTTCTCAAAAATCCTCAAAGCTATCCGGCACTTAAAGGCATGGCTTTTGTAAAATTTTATACAAACCATTTTGATGAAGCTGTTGAAGAATTTAAGACTGTTTTAAAGTCAGAACCCTTTGATGTTTCAATCTATTACTATATAGCAAAAGCTTATGTTAAGCTCTCAAATGATATTCTTGCAAAAGAATATTTTGAACACAGTTTAAAAGAAAATCCGGGGCATATAATATCTTATCTTGATTATTCACAATACTTAATTAACCAAAATGAATATCAGGAAGCCCAGCGTAAGCTCAGACGAGCATTGAAGATTGATGAAAATAATACTGAAATTTTAAACCTTTTATTTCATGTAAGTTACGTACTTGTCAAAGAAAACGTTTGTGAATATAATGTAAAAGAAGCTTTGTCAATTGCAGAAAAAATCTGTTCAATAAACAAAGATTTCTTCAGGTATGAAGAAGAAAAAGCCGATTTGGAGAAAATTTTAAACAGCTAAAAGAAAGAGAAAACCTTGAGAAAGATAATTGTTCAAAAATTTGGCGGTACCTCTGTAGCAGATACCGAAAAAATTAAAAATGTAGCAAAAGTTGTTATAAAGGAAAAAAACAACGGCAATGATGTAGTAGTAGTAGTTTCAGCAATGGGTCATACAACTGATTACCTTGTAAAAATGGCTAAGGACTTAAGTAAAAACCCTTCAAGCCGCGAAATGGACATGCTTCTTTCTACCGGTGAAGGTGTTTCTATTGCGCTTTTGGCAATGGCTATTCAGGCAGAAGGTTATGATGCCGTAAGCTTTAATGCTATGCAGGTCGGAATTGTTACTGAAAATGTCCATTCAAAAGCAAGAATTATTGATATTAAAACAGAGAAACTGAAGAAAAACCTTAATGAAGGAAAGATTATTGTTGTAGCCGGTTTCCAGGGTGTAACCGAAGAAGGCGAGATTACAACACTCGGACGCGGAGGCTCTGATACATCTGCGGTTGCTCTGGCAGCAGCATTAAATGCTGAAAGATGTGATATTTATACTGATGTTGAAGGTGTTTATACAACAGATCCGCGTGTCGTTCCAACAGCCTCAAGACTAGATGAAATCTCTTATGAGGAAATGCTGGAGCTTGCACATGCAGGAGCAAATGTTCTTCATCCGCGAAGTGTTGAAACTGCAAAACAATTTAATGTTCCTCTAAGGGTTAGAAGCAGTTTCAAAACAGAAAATTTAGGTACATTAATTTTAGGAGTTGAAAAAATGGAAATATACAAACCGGTTGCAGGCGTAGCTGCTGATTTATCACAGGCAAGAGTTGTAGTATGCGATGTTCCTGATGTTCCGGGGCAGGCTGCAAAACTATTCAGCAACCTTGCAAAACAAAATATTTCTGTAGACATGATTATCCAGTCTTATGCAAGAAAAGTTTCTAACACAAACGACATTGCCTTTACCATAGATAGTGCTGATATTGATAAAACTATAGAAACTTTAAATGTGCTTAAAGAAGAACTTAATTGCGGCGAAATTCAGGTTAACCCTGAAATTGCAAAGGTTTCAATAGTCGGCGCCGGAATGATTGACCGACCGGGTATAGCTTCAACAATGTTTGAAACTCTTGCTGAACAGGGTATAAACATAAAAATGATTTCAACCAGTGAAATTAAAATCAGCTGTCTTGTAAATAAATCTGATGCACAAAAAGCAGTAAAAGCACTTCATGAGGTGTTTGAATTATCAAGTGATGAAGTTGCAGACGTTAAAGGCGACCTGCCTAACGTATAAGTTAGATAAATGGAGGTTAAGTTATGAGAAATTTAGTAATAGCAAGGTTCTTCGGGGGGGGGGCAAGGTAATTTAAGCTCCATATCCGGCATCACAGCGGCGAAAAGAAACTGTAAATCAGGATTTACTTTGGCTGAGGTTCTTATAACACTTGGTATAATAGGTATTGTTGCAGCAATGACACTGCCTAATATTACTGCAAAATATAGAAACCGCGTTTTAAAATCGAGGTTTAATAAGAATTACAGTATTTTATCACAAGCATTAGCACTCACATCTGCAGAACTGGGGCAAGGCTTGCATGTAATGTTTGAAAACGAACAGCCGGGATGGGACGGTGCAGTTGTGTTCAGAGATACATTCTATAAGTATCTGAAACATTTAACCGCGGGAGGAATTAAATTCAGCCATCTAAATGGTAATTTTAGTTCATACAATCCTAATCAGACCAATGCTGCTCCTACAATGGGACTGGGTGCTTTACCGGGTTATAAGATACTGGCGGACGGAACAGCAGTTTCTGTTTTAAAAAATAACGGCAATTTGAACGTCTTGGTTGATATAAATGGTAGAGAAAAACCTAATAGAGTTGGTTATGATGTTTTTCTTTTTATTGTTGATGCTAAACAGGATAAGTTGGTTAGCTGGAGTACTGATAAAGTTTATTGCTCTAAAACTTCTACGAAATCATACAACGGAAGAGCATGTACATATTACGCTTTGATAGATGTATGCCCTGATAATCCAGAAAAAGGCTACTGGGAAGGGTTGGACTATTAAAAAAAAAGGAGCCGAAAGGCTCCGTTGGAATTAAGAATAGCTGGAAGTATGAAAAAGATTTAAGTATATTAAACGGAATTAGTGTATTTTTTACAATTACCCGTATGGATAAACCAAACAGGTATATAAATTTATATTAATTTTTTGGTTATCACCCATGCGGGTATATTTGATTTGGCAGCAAAAACCCTGTGAAGTAATAATAAGTGTATTTTTACCACTTTATGCTAAAATGTACATTATTTCTAAGTTATAGACTTCTTAATAAAAGTTCACAATAGGGGTTGACAAATATTTTTTTATAGTCTATAGTAAAAATGTAAGATGAAGTGTTAAAAAAACACTTAATAAGAAAAAGCCTTACGAGAGGAGGGCAATTATGATAACAATTAATCCAGTTAATTTTAACAACAGCAAAAAATATGTTTCTTTCGGAGAAGGAAACCTAAATAATATAACCTCAAGCGTAGGTATTTTATCATTGCAGGCTCCTGATGCAAAAAGAGAGTTTGCCGGTAATTTATATATGACAAAGAAAGCTGATGCAGTACAGACAAATCCTGCTAAAGCTTTTGTTTACAAACTTGTCAAGGCTTATAATATGGCTGTTCAGTCTGAACAGAAAAATCAAGTTAGCAACCCTAAACAAATTTCTTTCATCGGCTAATTTTTCAGCCGGTTGAAATTAAAGGTTGTATCGAGATTTACGTTTACCCCCAATTTACTGATAGTAATATACTCCATGTTACTAAGTATAAAATTCATAGTTTGATTTATCCTTTCCTTGAGAAAGGAAAGGATAACAAATTATGGATGACAAAATTAAAGAATTACGAAAAAATGCGGATTCCGCAAGAAATTATTTTCTAGAATATCTTGCTTATACAATTGGTCCGCTTGAACTTAAAAATCTGATGGATGAAGAGCATATAAATCTTTTGGATGTAAGACGCCATGCTGATTTTGATATTTCCCATATTCCGGGTGCCATTTCTCTTACCAAAGATGAGCTTGCGGACAATCTTGATAAACTGGATAAGGAAAAGACAACTGTTGTCTATTGTTATAACTCCCAGTGTCATCTCGGGGCTCAGGCGTGTCTTATTCTTGCTGATTACAGCTATCCTTGCGTACTTTTGCAAGGAGGATTTAAGGTTTGGAAAGAGGACTTTCTTTTTGCTTCTACCTAAAACGGTGTGATTATTAGATGTTAGCGCCCCCGTTATTCATTTTTTTAAAAACGTTAGCGCCGCCTTCTTTTTGTTTAACTGCATTAATAACGAATTCATTTGCCTCGCTGTCGCGGGCTATTGCTTCTTTTAACTCAAGCATTGACTTGTAATTAAGTTTTCTTAATGAGGGATCATTAACATTTTTTAAATACTTTTTGAAATTTTCCTGTGCTTCAAAATTGAAGCCGGGAAGTTTCATATTAAGAGAGTACCATTTATAAAATTCACGCAGAAGGTAGTACGGTTCAATTATACCTTCGCTTAAAACTATTGCAGGTGTACTTGTAAAGCCTATTTTGTGTTTTATGAAAAAGTTAATATATAAAGCTTTAAATCCTTTCAATGATGTTATTAAACCTTCTTCTTCCCCTATTGATTTTAGAATTTTGTCTGCATTTTTCAACTTATAAACTTTTGTTCCTTGAGCCTCGATATATTCCAATAGTTTGCCAGGATTGTTTGCACAGGCTGACATTATTTCTGAAACATTTTTGCGTACCAGTTCTATATTTTGGTTGGTCTGCGCACTTAATGTAACGGTTTCTGTGCCGGAGATTATAGTTTTGCTTGTAGAATTTGAAAACGAAGTGTCAAGGTGTCTGCCCAGTATTTTCGTTAATATATTCTCTTTTACAGAAAGAAAGAAGTATCTTATTTTAGTTGAAATATTTTTCATAACAGAACTATACAATATTTAAATATAAATGCCTTCATCTGTGTAGTTGAAATATTAAGAATGTTACAAAAATAAGAAAGTATGAAATTTATTGTTAAAGCATGTTTTTATATATTTACGTATAACTATATTTAAAAGAAGAGAGTAATTTTGGTACGAATTATTCAAAAAGATAATAGCATGTTTTTATGCTTCTCCTTAATAAAGCAAAGGAGGGGCTATGTGTAGTGTAGGATTTGACAGTCAGTTTGGCATGAATGTAAAAATGTACCAGCAGATGCAGCGTACTAAATTTGGCATGGGTGTGCGTTCATCCGGTTTTAACCCTCAGCTTAGCATGAATACGGGAATATTTACTGCCGGAAAACCTAATTTGTTTGCTGCAAATAATACCAGCTCGCTTAATTTTAACGGCGTACAGTATGATAATAAATATGCAATGCTTAATTCAGTAGGCAATGATGATAAAAATGCACAGGGGGCTGATAAATCTTTTAAAGATATTTTAAAAGACGCCGGCAGCGTGATAAAAGAAGCATTTAGTTCAATTGGTGAAGAAATAAAATCAGGCTTTAATTCAGGTGTTAAGTTTGTAAAAAATCTATTTGGCGGCAAAAAATCCGATGCAGCTAAAAACGGTTCGGAGATCGGCAAGCAATCATTGAATGATATTCAAAACGCACAAGATAAATCAACGCTTAATCAGGCATTACAAAGTGCAAACAATGATAATCAGGCAGTTCAACAAAATCTTCAAAATGACAATAAAGCTCTAAAAACTTCACAAAATCAAGAAACAAAAGCCCAGCAAGGGGCGGACGCAGCTGAGGCCGGATTAAATGAGGCGAACCAGGGCTTAGATGGTGCAAATCAGGAGCTGGGTAATGCTCAGACCGAAGTGCAAAATGCTGAACAAGGTTTGCAAACTGCCAAAACTAATGTTGCTACTGCGCAGCAGGCTCTTGATGCAGCAAAAGCAGCTGCAACCCCTGAAAATCCTAATAGTGCAGCAATCGCAAAAGCCCAGGGTGATTTAAACACTGCAAAACAAGAAGAGCAGCTGGCGCAGAAGAAGCTTGATGAGGCAAAACAACGTGAAACTCAAGCTCAAGAAGGTGTTTCTGCATCAGAACAGGAAGTGCGGGTATCAGAACAACAAAACACAGAAGCTCAAGCCGGACTGGAACAGGCTGTATCTAATACAGAAGCTGCAGAAGCTCAGGTTCAAACTACAGAAGCCAGAGGTGAAGAATTAACTGAAGGTATTGAACAAGGTGAGCAAAAGATGCAGCAAATGGATGCAAATACTCCTGCTGAAGGTTCTACAGATACATCTGGTATAAATTCCGGCGTCCAGTCTAATGTTTATGAAAATAACGGAAATTATTTTGTTAATGGTTATCAGACAAATAAAGATATGTATGATGCTGCTCAAAATATGGATCAAAATGTAGTTCAAGCAGGATTTTCTCCTGGTTCGACAACAGATGTGTATATTGAAGGGCAGGATGAGCCGCAAACCTTTACTGTTCAAAACGGTAAATATCTGGTAAACGGACAAGAGGTCGATTCAAAGACTTTTGTTTCTGAATATAATAATGCAAAAGCTAATCAGGAACCAGGAAGCGGTAATGATATATCTTTAATTAACGATGATTATTCAAAATACAAGTCTGGCGCAGGCGAAAACAGAGGAACCCATATATCAGGACAGAGCACAGATTCTGCTTCCGCTCCTGGAGCTAAGGAATACAGCAGACCTGCTGCGGATGAGTCAGGCAATGGTCAGGTCGATCAAGAATTTAAAGCAAAAAATCAGAAACGTGAAGATGCGGAATGGGAAGCTTATAAAGCCTCAAGACGCGCTAAAAAATAAATATTACTCTATGCAAAATATTAAACTTGTATAAAGATTGTATTAAATACACTTGCTTTTTGTTTTTATTTGCTATAAAATGTAATTGTGAAATAAATCACGAATGATTTGCAGATGGAATTACATAATAGCAAATAAATAAGTTACATAAAGGAGAACAAACTTATGACAACAAAAAGCAAAAAGACCGTTGAAAACCTTGAAAAAGCTTTAAACAGCTCTTCTGTGGTTGACAGCGCCGAAAAATTGGAAATGCTGATCGAAAGAGTTAAAAAAGCTCAGAAGATTTATTCAACATTCACTCAGGAACAAGTGGATGCAATTTTTAAAGCCGCAGCTACAGCTGCTGATAAAGCACGTATTCCTTTAGCAAGAATGGCTGTAGAAGAAACAGGTATGGGTGTTCTTGAAGATAAAATTATCAAAAACCACTTTGCTTCAGAATACATCTACAACAAACATAAAAATGTTAAAACTTGCGGAATTATTAAAGAAGACAAGGCTAATGGTATTAAAACCGTTGCAGAACCTCTTGGTGTTATTGCAGGTATTGTACCTACAACAAACCCTACTTCAACTGCAATTTTCAAATCTTTAATCGCTTTGAAAACAAGAAACGCTATTATCTTCTCTCCACACCCTAGAGCTACAAAATGTACAATTGAAGCTGCTAAAATCGTGTTGGAAGCTGCTGTTAAAGCAGGCGCTCCGGAAGATATTATCGGATGGATTGATATTCCGTCAATTGATTTATCCAACCAATTAATGAAACACCCTGACATTGCTTGTATCTTAGCTACAGGCGGTCCTGGCATGGTTAAAGCTGCATACTCATCAGGCAATCCTGCTTTAGGTGTAGGTCCTGGTAACGCTGCGGCTGTTATCGATGAAACTGCCGATATTAAAATGGCTGTTTCTTCAATCCTTATGTCAAAAACTTTCGATAACGGTATGATTTGTGCTTCTGAACAATCAGTAGTAGTTGTTGATAAAGTTTACGAAGAAGTTAAAAAAGAATTTATCTACAGAGGTGCATACCTTATCAATGAAAAAGAAGAAAAGAAAATGATTGACCTTCCGTTCATTGACCCTAAACGTGGTACAGCGCACCCTGATATCGTTGGTCAACCGGCCTGGAAGATTGCAGAGTTAGCAGGATTTGAAATCCCTAAGACTGCAAAAATTATTTTGGCAGAAAGACCTTCTGTAGACTGGGAAGATCCGTTCTCAAGAGAAAAATTATCTCCTGTATTAACTATGTACAGAGCTAAAGACTTTGAAGAAGCTACAGAAATGACTTATGAACTCGTATCAAAAGGCGGAGCAGGCCACTCTGCAGACCTTTATACAGATACCCGCAGCCAGGAAAGAGTAGACAGATTTGCTGAAAAAATGCCGGCTTGCAGAGTTTTGATTAACTCTCCATCTGCACAGGGCGGTATCGGTGATTTATACAACTTCAAATTGGAACCATCACTTTCGCTCGGATGCGGATCATGGGGTAAAAACGCCGTTTCTGGTAACATCGGTGTTGAAAATTTATTGAACTACAAGACAGTTGCTGAAAGGAGAGAAAATATGCTCTGGTTTAAAGTTCCGCCTAAAGTTTACTTCAAGAGAGGTGCTGTTGATTTAGCTCTCCGTGAACTTGAAGGTAAAAAACGCGCCTTTATCGTAACTGACAGATTCTTGTTCAATTCAGGTGCAGTTGACAGCATTGTTAAAGTTTTGGATGAAGTCGGTATTGACCACCAAATCTTCTTCGATGTTAAACCGGATCCTACATTATCTACAATTAATCAGGCTATGGAAATTATCAGACCTTATGAACCTGATGTTATCATTTCATTAGGCGGCGGTTCTCCTATGGATGCTGCTAAGATTATGTGGTTAATGTATGAACAGCCTGATACAGTATTTGAAGACATCTCTATGAGATTTATGGATATCAGAAAGAGAATTTGCAGAATTCCTGAATTGGGTAAAAAAGCTACTATGGTTGCTATCCCTACAACTTCAGGTACAGGTTCAGAAGTTACACCTTTCGCAATCATCACTGATGACGAAACTCACGTAAAATACGCTATTGCAGATTACGCATTAACTCCTAATATGGCTATCATTGACCCTAACTTTGTTGATGGTATGCCAAAAGGCTTGACAGCTGCATCAGGTATTGACGCACTTGTTCACGCTACAGAAGCTTATGTTTCAGCATTGGCAACTAACTTCACAAATTCAAATGCTCTTGAAGCAACCAAGTTAGTATTCAGATACCTCGAAAGATCTTACCACGAAGGTGCTAACGATCCTATCGCAAGAGAAAAAATGCACTATGCAGCAACAATTGCAGGTATGGCATTTGCTAACTCATTCTTAGGATTGTGCCACTCTATGGCTCACAAATTGGGTGCTATGTTTAATGTACCTCACGGTGTTGCAAACGCATTGTTAATCAGACAGGTAATCAAATACAACGCAGTTGATTGTCCGAAAAAACAATGTATCTTCCCTCAATACAAGTTCCCTAATGCTAAGGCTAAATACGGCCAAATTGCAGATGAACTTGGTTTAGGCGGTAAAAACGATGATGAAAAAGTTGAATTGTTAATCAAGGAAATTGACAGATTAATGAAAGCTATCAATCTTCCTAATTCAATCAAAGACTTCGGTGTTACTGAAGCTGACTTCAACGCTAAGTTGGATGAAATGGTTGAATTGGCATTCGATGATCAATGTACAGGCGCAAACCCTGCTTATCCGTTGATGGAAGACATCAAAGCAATCTACAAAGATGCTTATGAAGGTATTGTAAGAGATTACTATCCATCTAAGTAGTTTGATTGTTTAGCTAAAGTTAAAAGAACCGCCTTTTTAGGCGGTTCTTTTTTTGTTATGGAAGATTTTCCCAATAACTTTTATTTTCGTCATGTGGAAATTTATTTGCAATTGCATAGCGCCCGCAGCCCGTACCTTCATTATCCCAATCATGACCTTTGTAAAAATAACATGTATCATTGTTTTTATCTTGATCTCCTATAATTTTTCCATTTTTGGTCATTTCCAGCCGGAATAAATCATAACCAAATCTGTTGGGATTTTTAAATGGTCCATTAGTATCAACATAAATAATTATATTGCCGCCTGTGTGACAGTTGAATGAAAGCAACATACCGTTAGGCAGAATCATTGGAGAAAATGATAAAAAACTTCCGTTATAAGTAAATTCATTTCCGTTAGAAGTATACATTTTTAAATCTGCTGTTTCTGTTTTATCTAAATTTTTAATTACTTTATAATATTTTGGTGCTAATTCTACGTATTTGTCTAAATATGGATCTATATATCCTATCCCAGTTGGATTACCCAGAAAATCAATAAAATCTCCTTCATTTTCCATATACATTTTGTATGATGCCTGTTGAATGATACTATAAGCAGCTTTGAATTGGGTTTCTAATACCTTATTTCTATGTTTTTTAATAATATTTGGCAGTGTCAATGCCGCAACAATACCAATGATACCCAGTGTAATTAAAACTTCCGCTAAAGTAAAAGCCGGTTTGCGGGATAATCCCAAAGCGTGAAAAAGCCCGCCGGCACTAAATAAGCCCCCCCCCCTTCAGGGATTTTGAAGCTATAATTGAGTTTTTCATAGTTTAAATCCTCCTTTTTCTTATTATAAATGGTCTAGTTTAAAATTGCAAGTCAAAAACATCTAATAACGAAGTTTTTATTTTTCGGAGCCAACTGTATAATCCGAGAATATAAAGTTATCTTTCCCTGATAATATATTTTCAAGGCTCTCACGTCCTAAATAAGGTTGAATACCGGGTTCTACTTTATCCTTTGAAATCTGAATGTAATAAGCATCGTATCCAAATCTATTTGGTCTTTTAGGTCCATTTACATCAAAATAGACATAGCCGCATATTCTAGTAACAGCTGGTAAAATAATTTTGTTTCCATTTTCATCCAAAATGGGTCTGCCAGCTTCATCATGCTTTTCGTAAGTTGTTTCTGCATAACAGTCGGGATAGTTATTCTGAACAATATACAAGGTTGCACCTTTATTCAGTATAATTGCCGGGTACACACGCGACCATAATACGCCGGTATTGGTTCCGCCTGTGTAAAATCTGGAGTATTTAATATCATAATAATATTTTTTACATTCTTTTTTATTGTTAGGACATAATTTTGCACCATTAAAGTATTTTATAAAATTTTGAGCTGTTTGGGTGCTGCTATTTTCAGGGTTAAATAGCACTGAATTGTCATTAATGTTGCCATCTGATATTCTGGCGTTATTTATTGCATTATAAATATCAGAATAAGTTTTTCTGACTTCGGTTACAGTTTCTTTATCTCTATAATCATTAATAATCGATGGTAAAGTCATTGACGCAACAATACCGATAATTCCTAACGTAATCAGAACCTCCGCAAGCGTAAATCCTTTTTTCAATACATCCTCCTTTTTACTGCTTTTTTTATACTTATTATCACATATATTGCTATTTTTGTCAATTGTTGTGCTGATTATTTAAATAATCGCATAATTTATGCCTTAAATTTACATATGCCAGCAAATAAAATTGTAAAATGAGGTAAATATGGAAACAAAAGAATTACTTGGCTTAAAAATAAAAGAAGTTAGAAAACAAAGGAAAATAACTCAGGAAAAGCTTGCAGAAATGTTGGATTTGGATGTTGGATATATAAGTAAACTTGAAGTCGGACGAAATTTTCCTACAATAGGAACTCTTGAAAAGATAGCATCTGTTCTTGGTGTTGAACTATATGAGTTGTTTCAATTCACTAAAGGTAAGGACAAAGATTTTAAAGATGAGATAATTTCGATATACGATAATTTGAACAAGGAAAAGCAATACACTCTATATCGTGTTGCCAAAGCTATGGAATAAAATTGTGTTTAACAATTTATAGCAAAAAAAATTTTTTTTGAGTTTTTATTGTAATCTTAGGAGAAATAATAATGATTTATAAAGTAAATCGGATAACAAAATTTATAAACTCATTTTCAAAAACAGGCAGGCAAGCGAATAAGGAAATTAACAATATGATAGTCTTACCACTGTCTGATACGGTATATCAGAAGCGGCTTTCTAATGGTTCAATTGCCCTTATGAAAAATAATGTTTTTAGTACATTCAAGAGAGATTCATTTTGCCTAATCAAAAAAGACGGTTCAGTTATAACTAAGTCAACTAAAAATACTTTTCCCGGGTATAATGAAAATTTTAAGTTGCATAATTCCGTCAAACAAGTTTTAAACGCCTACGGGCAAAAGATTAAATTAATGAAGAGGTCAGTTTTATATAGATTGCAGGATGGTAAAATAGAAGAAACTGCAAAAAAAGTGAGCGTACCTAGCGGGCCTTCAGAACTAATCGTACGTTCAGCCGCAGGACGGATTTCAGAATTTCCGGCAACGACTTTGGGCGGAAGCTTTCATCCGGCAGTCGCAACAAAATCCGAATTACCTAATGGTGATGTTATATACAGAGAATATTATCCTTATAGTTAGTAAAAAATATTTTAAATAGCTTATAGATTGTCTTGACAATAAGTTATGTGTTTCGTATCATAAAGTAACAGGTTGAGGCGACATGGCCAAGTGGTAAGGCAGGAGCCTGCAAAGCTCTTATCCCCCAGTTCGAATCTGGGTGTCGCCTTTTTATATTAGGAGAATGAGTTATGGGTAAGATTTTTGGCATATCGGATAATCCGGTTTCAACTATTAGTTCTTCTTTAACCCCTATAAGGCTTGAAGCTCCTAAGCTTTATGAAAAAGTATTGCCAAAAAACTATAATATGAAAGATAAATTTGTAACTAAAGAAAAACTACATAATGCAAATCCTATTATAGCAATGCGCAATGGTATTGGAAAGTTGATGTCGCATTTTAGCCATCCAAAACTAAAAAATTTGACAATAAAATAATATGATTGGCAAATTTCTATGTTTTGATTAATTATTTAAAATTAAAGGAATGTAGAAAAAGCTAAAGATAAGCCAACTGTAATAATTTAGTATTTTGCAGCTGATTGGCAAGCTCCGTTTTTCAATTAAGTATTGAAAAGAAGGAGAGAAGGCAGTGCAAGCTGCCAACAATACAAACAAGTTTAAAACTAAATATTTATGGACGATTGGCAAGGCTCCGCTTTTCGATTACGTATCGAAAAGAAGGAGGGAAGGTAGCGCAAGCTACCAGCAAGCCGAAAGTCTGAAACAAATCCAAAAATATGGGCGATTGGCGCAGTTGGTAGCGCATCACATCGACATTGTGGGGGTCACGTGTTCGAGTCACGTATCGCCCAAATAAGAGAGGGATAAAATCCCTCTTTTTTTTACGTGACGAGAACACACAAAGCGTAAGCTTTGTAACTGTTCGAGCGCGAACGAGCTGAGGGCGTAGGCTTGACGGAGAATGAGCAAAAGCTCAGAGCCGTCAACCGAAGACCCGTTAAACGCGAGTGAGTAAGCAGGACACGTATCGCCCAAATAAGAGAGGGATAAAATCCCTCTTTTTTTTACGTGACGAGAACACACAAAGCGTAAGCTTTGT
>OJRI01000040.1_pt1 | contig 100770 bp, 93 predicted proteins | sample 1599151 | NCBI WGS metagenome assembly OJRI01 (sample SAMN03922457, study PRJEB24848) | human gut metagenome | isolation source: stool sample | host: Homo sapiens | place: Germany | collected 2009-11
TACCTAATGTGATTAATACTTCTGCCAAAGTAAAACCGAATCTTTTTGTCATAATCTTTTCACCTTTCTTTTTAAATGAAGCTATGATCTTCTAATATCTTTTTGTTACTCTCTACGGATTATAATATCAATATTCTTAAATTGTGTCAAGTATATGTATGATTTATATTTTTTGCAAAACAAATATTCTGAATTCAGCAGGTTTTAATTCTTCAAATATCATCTCTGTAAGCTGATTATCGAAGTGTTTCAGACTGTATTTGCTGTCAGTAAAAATATATTCTGATATAGCTCTAAAGTCACCAGGCAATTTAATAATCTTATTATTAACAGGATTACCTTTTTTAACCTCTGAATAGCATGAAGCGTCTTCATTGTGTACGGTAACAAGTTCTGTCGGATAATTATAGTTTGATACAATAAGAAAAGCTTTTTTCAGCGGCTCTTTTGAAATAAGCCATGCTGCAAAACCATCTTCTTCCTGAATTAGAATTTGCGCTTCTCCATCGGTAATTATCGGCTGGGATTTTACAAATCTGTCAAGCGCATCAAATTTTGCGTAAAATTCATAATGCTTTTCTCTTGGCATGGACATTTCTTCTCCGATAACGCTTTCTATTCCGTTTTTGGTAAAGCTTTCATCACCGTCAACGTATAGAACCGGTCTTTGTGCATATTTTCCTCCTGGCAGAAGTTTGTATTTAGCCCATTTAAACAGTGCTCCGTTCTCGCTTAACTGTCCTGGATACTGGTTAATGCAGCGAAATTCGCCGTCCTGATTATTATATGTTTTTAATATAGACAGGCGCTTGCCGTCCTTATAATTAACATTGTAATTTGTAAGGTTCTGGTTATCTTCAGTTATTCTTTCAGGAGTTTTATCCTGTTGTGAAATAATGTCATTACCCCACAGCAGGTCAAAGTTCATGTCATGATGGTATTCTTTTAGATAATTATCCCACAGCATGTATTCTGCCAGAGTGCCGAAATAAGGGATTTTTTTCTTTAATGCTGTATTAAGCCGGTTTAGTACAGTTCTTGGCGCTCTGTAGCTTATAGGCACGCCGTCTTTTTCAGAAACCGCATCTACAATATGATCTATATGATCTACCCTGTATCCGTCAAAGTTATACTCTTCCTGAAGTTTTAACATAAAGTCTATAAAGTAATCTATTACAGGTTTGTTGTATGTCCCATCTTCCAGATATACAAAATAGTATGGTGTCTGGCAGTCAAGATTTGCAAAATTAGTTACATCTTCTCCTTTGTAATCGTAATGCTTAAATACAGGATAACCTCCACATTCGCTCATCTTGTCGTAAACAGGTATGCCTGCAGAGCACCATGCTCCTCCAGGTGCCGGCCATAGACCCTCTTTTATTAGTTCCTGTATAATGTCTATCTGTTTTGTAATGTCGTTTTCATCAAGCTTGCTGTTAGGCTTTGTCCCGTTAACTTTTGAGACAATATCCCTTACTCTTTTCTGGATTTTAAGCTGGTTTGCCTTGGTAAGCATAGTATTACAGAGTTCTTTTTTAAGGTTATCCATCTCTTTGTCAAAAAGGTCAAAAATAGCCTGATACTGTTCGCTCAATGTTCCTGCAGAACCTTCCTGCGCCTGTTTATAGATACTTTTTACGACATCTATATCTTCTGCATCATAGTCTTTTTGAAGTTTTTCAGCAGTACTTTCAACTTTTGCCTCAAGCTGGTTTTGCAGGTCTGTAATATCATACCATCTTGCTATTTGCGGATTAGCGAGTACAGCTTTTGAAAACCTTCCTGTCTGCGGAAGAATATCGTAAATTACAGGATGTCCTGCAAGCTGGGCAAGTTCTATAAATATTTTAACCTGCGCTTTAGCATCCATTCCGGTAAGCGCTTCAAGTTCTTTATCAAGAAGGGCCTGGCTTACCTCTGAACTTTTAGGCAGATAGGCGCATCCAAATTCTCTGGGATGAAATGGTATTAAATATATTGTTGTATTAAATATATTATTGTTTAAATCACCGGTAGGAAGAATAAGAAGCTGTCTGAGCCAGTCCATAAACTTGCCCGGTTCTTTTGTTTTGTTGCCGTCACCAAGCCCTGCCAGGTTAATAAGCTTTATATTATGACCTTCGCGTTTTATCCAGTCTGCATTTTGAACATTATTCCGTGCAAGAGGGCTTATTTCACTATTTGAAAAGTCAAACCTGCCGTCTTTAAAAACTTTATTCTTTTTCCATTTTATCTCCAGTCCAAATAAAATTTCTTCCTTAGTAAGTTCTTCCAGAGCCTTAATGTATGGATAAGGCAGGTAGCCGTATTTACTAATCAGATTTTTTAATTCGGTTTTTCTTTTTACCGAAATATTATCAAAACTGTATTTTTTCTTTAATTTAGAATAAATTTCGTTTAATACTGCGTCTTTTTTCTCTTCTTTTTTCTTTTTTCCAAACAGAAATTCCAGCATGTTTTACTCCCTTTCGTCACTTTATAAAATTATATCATGAGTTTCTACTCCATACGAAGTATTTTCTTAACTTTTCTTAATAATATGCCCACCCGGGTAATGGATTAATCCGTTTCGATAAGATTTAATAATTTTGTCAGTAAAATATGAGGGTTTAAAAATGGCAGAAAAAAGTGGTACAGTAGTTGAAAAGCAGGTTATTAAAGTTGCAATTATCGAAGATTTTAAACTTACCCGGGTAGGTTTGAGATGTGCTCTTAATGAAAATAACGATATGAACGTAGTAGCCGAAGCGGAAGATGCAATTGAGGGGCTAAAGCTTATTGAACGTTCAAAGCCGGATGTTATCCTTATGGACCTCGGACTTCCCGGTATGAATGGTATTGAAGCTACAATAAAAGTAAAAGAAATGTGCCCTGATACAAAGGTTATTGCACTTACATCACATGACAGGGAAGAAGAAGTTATTGCAGCGTTAAGCTCAGGTGCAAGTGCTTATTGTCTGAAAGATATAGATCCGTCAAAACTTGCAGATGTTGTAAGGGATGTTGCTGAAGGTGCCTGCTGGATTGATCCTATGGTATCTCAAATGGCATTAAATTCTTTCCCTAAGGTTGATAATATAGGATTTTTACCTAACAAAACACAAAGTGAAGGCAGAGTTCCTTTAACTGAAAGAGAATATGAAGTTCTTAAACACCTTGTTACAGGTAAAAGCAATACCGAAATTGCAAAAGAGCTGATTGTAAGTGTACATACTGCAAAAGCTCATGTTTGTTCAATTCTGCAAAAAATGTGTGTAAATGACCGGGTCCAGGCAGCAGTTAAAGCTGTTAAAGAAGGTATGGTTTAAATCGCAATTAATATAAATTAAAATAATAACATGTAACCCAAAGGGATTTTTATTTGAAAGCCCTTTGGGTTATTGAAAATGTGTAAAAAATATGTTAATATAAGATTGTTATTAATAAAATTTAAAGGAGATTGAAATCATGCTAAAGCTCAATTATAGTAAGGTTTTCGGGGGGGGGGGCAGAGTAATCTAGGCTCCTTTATTGACGTTAAGTCACATATTAAAAACGGATTTACACTTACGGAAATTTTTTCAAGACACTCCCAGGACAAGGCAGACATACTGCCCAAAATTATTAGGAGTGTCGGAAAAATGCGGGTTCCCGACATCTCCGGGTTGGCTTACACTCACACGTCCACCTACCAGAAATTTGGTTTCACTTTAGCTGAGGTTCTTATTACTCTCGGCATTATCGGAATTGTTGCAGCTATGACACTTCCAAATTTAATCCAAACACATCATAAACTTGTTGTTGAAACTAGATTAAAAAAGTTTTATTCATTATTTAACCAAGCTATTGAACAGGCAGAAGTAAAACATGGTGATAGAAAATATTGGTATGAAGATACTTCCGGTGTTGACCTTGATGAGGAAGGTAATCCTATAGAAGGTACAGCCAGGATTGATTTATGGTATGAAAAATATTTATCTGAATTTATTGTCTTAAAAAAGAAAGTAACAGTTGACGGCTATGTAATATACTATCTACCGGACGGGTCTGCTTTTCAGCTCGGTACTGATAATCTTACCAAAAGTCTGCGTGATATAATTTTTTATACAGGAAATCCTGAAAAATGTGAGGCTTTATCTGATAAAGACGGCATTTGCCGTTTTATTTTTGAATATATGCCTTTAGAATCAACGGATAGTGGATGGAAATACCTTACGGGAAAAGGTCTTGAACCATATAAATACAATTGGGATGGAACAAGAAACGGGTTGATTAATGGCGGATATAGCGGATGCAATTCTACTAAGAAAAATTATTGTGCAGCTCTTATACAATATGACGGCTGGAAAATTTCAAAAGATTATCCGTTTAAGGTTAGATATTTTTAAAAAAATAAAAACTCCGTTTCGGAGTTTTTATTTTAATAATTCTACAATTTTGTCAATCTGATGTTCAAGATGTTCGTAATCAGAATTATTGTCAATTACATAATCCCAATCTTTTATATGGTCAAGACCGGTTTCAGTAATATCGTCTTCCCCTATAAGTTCGCCTCGTTTAGCGCGTGTTTCTCGTGAAGCTTCCACTCTTATTGATTTAGCGCCTGCATTTTTGAATGTTTCATATTCATGCTGAACCCTTACATCTGTTACCATAATGTTGCCGTCCTGGGCTATAATTTTTTTTAGCCAGTAATCAGGATCCTGGGCTCTGCCCCAATTTCCTAATTTGATAAGATCTTTTCTGTATAAAGCCTTATTTTTTTCTATTTCTTCATAAGACAGCCCTTTTTCTTTTCCATATGTTAATTTAATAATATCGCCCATTGCGCAGCGTTTGTAATCCTTCATCTTTTTTAGCATAATTTTTGCTGCTGTATCTTTTCCCGAGTATTGTTTTCCTGAAAATATAAGAATTTTTAATGCCATTTTTTACTCCTTTTTTTTAAAATACCATGCGTGTATCTAATTTGTAAATATCGTTTAATATTTATGTAAAATTTATGCAATTTTTATATAATAAAATACTTTTATTTAAATAGAGAGGATTTACTATGCCTGATGAAAGGTTGAAAACTTTTGTAAAAGTATTCACAAAATCCGATGCGGATGAGGCTGTTCTGGATGCAGTTAAAACAACATATTCAGAGCAAATAAGTGCTGCTGTGGATCTTGGAGAAAACCTGCTTGATAAGGCGAAAACAAAAATTGAAGGTAAAAAATCAGTTAAAAAAGCAGACAAACCTATGGATAATACGGTTCCGGTATTGCAAACAGAAGAGTTTGATACACATCTGAGAAAAACTAAAAAAGATGCAGTATCAACCGTAATGCGTCCGGATGTGCCGGAGTATACTAAAAAATCAAGCCTTTTTAAAAGTTTAAATTATAAAGTACGAGCAGATAAGGTTACTGCAACAAAAGAAATCGGTAACAATACGGGAATTTCGGGAACTATTGATGTATTCGATAAATCAGCCGGGCTGGGATTTGAGAAACAGCTTAAAAATGAAAGAACCAGAATAACAGGTAATATCGAATACGAGCCGTTTGATAATGCATTGGAAGCAAATTTTGGATATAATGACAGCAGAAATAATTTTTCAGGGAGTATTTATTTAAAAGAAGGAAACCCGGGTGTAAGTACAAATTTTGCACAGACTGTTACTCCGAAAACCTCATTTAACGTAAGTGCATCGTTATTTCAGAGTGATGCAGCATTTAAAGCAGAATTTGATACAAAATTAAAGGATAATACAAATCTATCGGTAGGCGCTTACGGCTCTACAAAATATAAAGAAATCGGTGTAACTGCCAGAATTGATTTTTAAGCATTGTTTATTCTTACTTAATATTTTTAAACATAAAGTTTGCATTTTTGCTATGTTAGTCGTAATATAAACGAACGAGTGTAAATAGTACAATATTGGAATGTGTGTTATGGCTTTAAATTTTCAAGAACTGGTTTTTAATTTACAAAAGTTTTGGTCTGATTACGGCTGCATAATTCAGCAGCCTTATGACATAGAAAAAGGTGCTTCCACAATGAACCCTGCAACTTTTTTGCGTTCATTGGGACCTGAGCCTTGGAATACTGCAATGATTGAACCATGCAGAAGACCAACTGATGCAAGATACGGAGAAAATCCTAACAGATTGGGACATTATTATCAATTTCAAGTTATTTTGAAACCTTCTCCTGATAATGCCCAGGAGCTTTATTTGAAAAGTTTGGAAGCTATGGGTATTGATTTGAAAGAGCATGATGTCAGATTTGTTGAAGATAACTGGGAATCTCCAACCCTCGGTGCTGCCGGGGTAGGCTGGGAAGTTTGGCTTGATGGTATGGAAATTACACAGTTTACATATTTCCAGCAGGTAGGAGGATTGGAAGTTAAGCCGGTTGCGCTTGAATTGACCTACGGACTTGAACGTATTGCTATGTATCTTCAAAATAAAGAGTCTGTCTACGATATTATGTGGAATGATAAATTAAAATATGGTGAGATTTTCTTGCAAAACGAAATTGAACAGTCAAAATATAATTTTGAAGTAAGTGATGCAAAATCATTATTCACGATGTTTGACCTTTATCAGAAAGAAGTTGATAATTGTGTTAGTGCAAAACTTGTTTTGCCTGCATATGATTATGTTTTGAAGTGTTCGCATACGTTTAATCTCCTGGATGCAAGAGGCGTAATCAGCAAAGATGAAAGAATTAACTTTATAAACAGAGTTAGAACAATGGCTTCAGCAGTTGCAAAATTGTATGTTGCACAAAGAGAAGAATTAGGTTTCCCTCTTTGTAAAGATGAACATAAATTGTCCGAAAAAATTTCGTGATAAACTACATGAGCGAAAAATCATAGTGATGTGTAAAAAGGTGAGCCTTGTACGGTTCGCGTCCGCGGGTCGGAGAAGGTACACCGGATTAAAAAGTAAGGATGTTAGATGGCAGAAAAGTACAGTCGTGCGACATTGACTCGCAATTTTTTGAAAACTATTACCCGTATTAAAAATCCGGATGAAATGCTTGAAGAAGCTAAGGCTGAAGGTTTAGAAAAAACATTGGGCGTTTGGGATTTAATAATTCTTGGGGTTGGCGCTATTATCGGATCCGGAATTTTTGCTGTTGTTGGTATTGCAGCCGCAGGAAGTGCAGACGGTTCTGCGTTGGGTGCAGGTCCGGCATTAATGGTATCAATGGTAATAGCTGCTGTTGCGTGTATATTTTCAGCACTCTGTTACAGTGAATTTGCTACAATGATTCCGGTTGCAGGAGGTGCTTATACTTATACATTTGCGACCCTTGGCGAATTTGCGGCATGGATGGTCGGCTGGGTTTTGATGCTTGAATATGCTATTGGCTTTATTGCAGTGGCATGTGCGTGGTCAAATCATTTTGTACAGTTTTTGAGCGGGTTTGAGAAATTTTTGCCTGCTTGTATTGCACATCCGCCAGTTTGGCTTGTTAATGATATATTCTCTGCAAGCAAAATTCTTGCGGAAAATCCGGATACATTTGTGCCAAGACTTTTTGGTGTGCCTCTTTGCATAAATCTTCCTGCGATTTTAATTGTACTTTTAATCACTGCAATTCTTGTAAAAGGTAGCAAAGATTCAACTAAAATGGCTGGTATAATGGTTTTTGTTAAACTTGCAGTTATTGCATTATTTGTACTTGCCGGTGCGTTTTTTGTAAAACCTGATAACTGGGTTCCTTTTGCGCCTAACGGCGGGGCAGGAATTTTTGCGGGCGCATTTTTAATATTTTTTGCTTATATCGGTTTTGATGCTCTTGCAACTGCAGCTGAAGAGTGTAAAAATCCGCAGAAAGATTTGCCTATAGGTATTATTGGTTCTTTAATAATAACTACTGTTGTGTATGTGCTTGTTGCTCTTGTATTGACTGGCATGCAGGATACTTCTGGTCCTGTTCCGGCAGCTTTTCTTAAAGCTCCAATGGCATACTGCATGACTCTTGCTCATCAAAACTGGGCCGCCGGGTTAATTTCAGTTGGTTCACTTGCCGGGCTTACATCTGTGCTGCTCGTGCTTGAGATGGCTGCAACAAGAATTTTATACGCAATGAGCAGGGACCACTTTATTTCGCAGAGATTTCAAAAATTAGATCCAAAATTCAAGACGCCTGCTCTGTTGACATGGACTGTAGGGTGGCTTGCTGTTGTTGGAATTTTAACGCTTAATTTAGATGTTGCAGCGGAATTATGTAATTACGGAACATTTACTTCTTTCATAATAGTTTGTGTAGCAGTATTAATACTAAGAAAAACAGATCCGGAAAGACCTAGACCTTTTAAGGTTCCGTTTTCTCCGCTTGTGCCTTCTCTTGGTATAATTACATGCGGCGGGCTTATGGTATATAAATCTATGCAGCCGTCCGGCTCGGCTTTACTATTTCCGGTATGGCTCGGAGTTGGTGCTATGATTTATTTGCTGTACGGCTTTGTAAAAAACAGGCTTAATGAAAATTTGCTTCACAATGAAAAAGTTGAACAAAAAAGACAGGAATTATTGAAATAGATGAATATTAAATCAATTATAGCTAACTGCTTAACGAAAAGAAGCCCCGATGAACTTATCGCAACCAGTAAAAAGTCGGAACTGAAAAAGACATTAAATGTTTTTGACCTTATAGTAATAGGTATAGGTGCAGTTGTAGGCACAGGAATTTTTACAATTATCGGAACTGCAATTCAGGGCGGTCCAGAGGGTGTAGGTGCCGGACCTGCGATTATAATTTCAATGGTTATGGCCGCTGTTGCGTGTGTATTTTCAGCTCTATGTTACAGTGAAATAGCTGCGATGATTCCTGTTGCAGGAAGTGCTTATACATATACTTATGCAACAATGGGTGAATTTATGGCATGGATGGTCGGCTGGATTTTGATGCTTGAATACGCTATAGGAAATATTACGGTTGCCAGTGCCTGGACAGGATATTTTGTACAATTTTTAAAAGGCTTTAAGCATGTACTTCCTGATTTTGTTGTTAATTTCCCGATGTGGCTGAGAAATGATTACAGATTTATGTTTGCTTATTGTGATAAATTTGGACTTGACCCTCATACACAGATGCCGTATATATTCGATAAAATTCCTGTTGCAATTAATCTGCCGGCGATTGCTATTGTGCTTGCATTGACACTTTTATTAATCAAAGGTGTTAAAGAGTCTACAAGAGTTGCAAGTATTATGGTCGGTGTAAATATGTTTATGATACTTTCCTTTATATGCGTAGGAGCATTCTATGTGAAGCCTGAAAACTGGGTTCCTTTTGCGCCGAACGGCTTTGAAGGAGTATTTATGGGCGCATTTTTAATATTTTTTGCATATATAGGCTTTGACGCAATTTCAACTACTGCTGAAGAAACCGAAAATCCGCAGAGAGATCTTCCTATTGCAATTCTGGGAACACTTATAATCTGTACAATTTTATATGTATGTGTGGCTCTTGTCTTAACAGGTACAGTTCCGTTAGGACATATTGATATTCAGGCGCCTATAGCACATGCTATGAGAGCTATTGGTATAAACTGGTTTGCCGGACTTATTTCAATTGGAGCTTTGTGTGCGCTCACATCGGTTCTTTTGATTTATCAGCTTGGCACAACAAGAATTTTATATGCAATGAGCCGCGACAGATTTTTGCCAAAGTCATTGAGATTAATCCATAAAAAATTCAGAACTCCGCATGTATTAACCTGGATTTCAGGTATCGTGGTTATTATTTGTTCTTTATTTATGGACTTGAATATCTCTGCGGAACTTTGTAATTTCGGAACATTTACTTCATTTATTATAATCTGTATTGCTGTATTAATTTTAAGAAAAACAGATCCGGAAAGAGAAAGACCTTTTAAAGTTCCATTCTGTCCGACATTCCCTGTTCTTGGAATTTTAACATGCGGCGGATTAATGATTTATTCTATGAAATTCCTGAAAACTTCATCATTATACTTTCCGTTGTGGTTAATAATGGGCGTTTTGATATATGCAACATACGGTTATAATCAGAAAAGACTTGAAGATAAAAAGCGTAATTCGTATAAGCCTGTAAAGCAAAAACTTGAAGTTTAGTTTAAAATATCTTATAATAAAAACAGACTATAGAACTGTATATCATTTCCAGTATCAGTATATCTTTTCGAAACGATAGAGTGAACGGAGAGAAAACGTGTCTGAGAAAAAATATACTGATAACTTAAAGCATGAGTACCTTTTAAGTAAACTAAAACTTTTTGAGGCGATAGTGAAAGCAGCGCGGAAGCGTGCCCCAAAAAAGCTTTATATTCACTTAAAAAAGAAGAAAGAACAGATACAACTAAAAAGGAGAATGAATTATGAAAAATGCAGTAAAGACAAGGGTTTTCGGGGGGGGGGCAGAGTAATTTAAGCACCAATCGTGGTATTGGCGCAGGACAAGCACCATTTGGCGCCGCCACACAAGAAAACCGTAAACGAGGCTTTACATTAGCCGAGGTACTAATAACCCTGGGCGTAATCGGTGTTGTTGCAGCAATGACACTGCCAGCACTTATTCAGAAAAATAATAACAAAGTCGTTGAAACTCGTCTGCAGAAGTTTTATTCGGCATTTAATCAGGCAATTCTTATGGCTGAAAAGGATTACGGTGATAAATCTTACTGGTATGAGGACTTAAAAGGCGCTGAAAAAGATGAAGAAGGCAATATTATAGAAGGTTCATCCGCGGCGGAAAAGTGGTTTAACAAATATTTGAAACCTTATCTGAACCTTACCCGAACAGACACTCTTTCAGATGGTTCCTTAATGATATATTTTGCAGACGGTAGTGCATTAAGACCTGCGGCAGGCTATACGCGTGACTGGTATTTTTACCCCGGTGACCCGAAAAAATGTATTGCCAAATACGGTGAATCTTTTTCTAAATCCGGAGGTATTTGCTTGTTTGTTTTTAATTTTTATCCGGCAAGTTCGACAGAACAGTGGCGATACCATTACAAGAAAGGTATGGAACCTTATAAAGCCGGCTGGAATGGTGATATTAACAAGCTCTATGAAGGGTCAACGTTTTCCTGTAAAACGGGTAACAGGCACTACTGTACTGCAATAATACAGGATAACGGCTGGAAAATCCCTGATGATTATCCATATAAGGTAAGTTATTGATAATAAAAAGAGCGGCATTTGCCGCTCCTTACTTCAAGATATAAAATATAAACTCACGAGGACCTTCACTACCCGATGTAACCTGATAACATTTCCTGTCCAATGCTTGACAGGCGCATTTTTTTTAATGCTCTTAATTCTGTCTGTCTTATACATTCTTTTGTTACACCGTAAATGTTTCCTATTTCTTCTAATGTTCTTTTTGCAGCATTCCCCAGCCCGTAGCGCATTCTTACCACGTCCTGCTCGCGTTCTTTCAAGGTTGAGACAACAATTTCTATATCTTCCTGAAGATTTTTGTATTCAACTGTTTCTAATACAGAAGCCTTCTCATCTTCAAGAATATCTGCTATATTTAAATCTTTGCCGTTATCACGTTCAAGACCGCTTTCAATAGATATTGTTTTTGTGTATGCAGAAAGGAAAGTTTCTATCTTGTCCGGCTCGATATTCATTTTTTTTGCAACATCCTTTGTCTGAACCTGGCAATTGTATTCTTTTTCCATTTCAGATTTAAGTTTTGAGAACTTGGAAAGTGTTTCCTGAATGTATACAGGAATTTTCATGCAGTGTGACTGTTCTGAAATTGCCTTAAACATTGATTGTTTAATCCACCAGCTTGCATATGTTGCAAATTTGTAGCCAAGTTTATAGTTGAATTTCTCGGCTGCAATCATCAAGCCTAAATTGCCTTCCTGAATTAAGTCAATCATTGGCAGACCGGACATATGTATTGCCTTTTTAGCAATACATACTACAAGCTTTAAATTAGCCTGAATTAATTTTTTCTTTGCCTCTGCATCTCCTTTTTTTGCCAGTTTGGCAATCTTTTTTTCTTCTGAACTGCTGAGTGAAGGATAGTTTGCTATTTCTCTTAAATAGCCGGTAAGGATGCTGTCATTTGATGCTGATAGAACTTCATTTTTTGCCGGATTTGACTTTTGGTAAACCTTCTTCATCTTAACGGGGCGATTTTTGCTCATAAACTTTAAACTCCTTATTTATTGCTTCACAAAATATACCGGTGGTAAATCTGCCGGTTAATCAAGGGTAAATAAATTTTAGGCACGATTTACCTCCGCCCGTTTCTAAAACGATATGCGGGATTTGTAATACGAAATAGTATATACTTAGTATATACTATAGTATATAAAAATGCAAGTCTTATGTTAAGAAATATTAAAACGATTTTTTGAAAACTTTATAGCTTCGGTTTTTTGTATTGTTTATAGTATAATATTTTTGAGGAGTATAAATTATGAAGAAAAAGATTATTATAGGATTAAGTATTTTATTGGTTACTATTCTTACTTCAGCCGTTTGTCTTGCGCTGAATGGAAGTATTATGGACAAAAAAGAAAAACCTTCGGATTATAACATCGGTGTTAATTATGAAACAGCAATGGAATCAGAAAAACCTGCTCTTGTATTGTTTTATGCTGACTGGTGTGGTTACTGTCTGAAATTTATGCCTAAATTCCAGACTATTAATTCTATTTATAAGGATAAATTCAGTATTGTCATGTTAAATGTAGAAGATCCTCAGTATAAAAAAGTTGTTGATGATATTGCATTAACCGGTTTCCCAACATTGTATATTATAGATTCAAAGTACGATAACAGAGTGCTGCTTAACAATGCATTATATCTTGATTTAAAAAGGCTAAGGGGAGAACTTGACAGATACTTAGGCATCAGAAAACGTCTTGATGATTGTGATAAGTGTACTGAAAAATAGCAAAAAAAAAGACCTTGATGTTATTTCAAGGCCTATCCGTTTAAATAAGAAGAGAGAGCTTTATGTTTATATAAAGTATATTCGGATTTAAAAATTGCTATTTGCGATGCAAATTTTTAACAATTCTTAATAAAAATAAGAAAGAAAATATGAAGGATATTCAAAACTTAAAAGACACACGAAATGTTGATATTCAAAAAGTAGGAATCAAGCATATTGATGTTCCTTTGATTATACAAAGGAAGAATAGCTCTAATCAGGTTGTTTGTGCTAAGGCAAGAGTTAGTGTTTCGCTGCCAAGGGCTTATAAGGGAACACATATGTCACGTTTTGTAGAGGTCTTGAATGAATGGCAGCATAAAAATCTTCTTGGTGTTGATATAAAAGGCTGTCTTGAAAAAATTATCCAAAATCTTGATGCAGAAAGCGGGGAACTTCAATTTAAGTTTAAGTATTTTCTTGAAAAAAAATCTCCTGTAACAAAACTTTCTGCCCAAATGGCTTATGATTGTACATTCGAAGGTAAAATTGATCATGACAATTACAAGTTTATTTTGGGCGTACAGGTTCCTGTGACAACCTTATGTCCTTGTTCAAAGGAGATTTCAGATAATGGTGCCCACAATCAAAGAGCTTTTATCACAGTCAAAGTTTCATATGATGAAGATAAGCATATATGGCTTGAGGATTTGATTTCATTGATAGAAAGCTGTGCGTCCTGTCCGGTATATCCTCTTTTAAAACGTGAGGATGAGAAGTTTGTTACGGAAAAAGCGTGGGATAATCCTAAATTTGTAGAAGATGTTCTTCGTGATGTCGTTGTAAAGCTTCGCGAACATCCTGTTGTCAATGAATATGAAGTTGAGTGTGAAGCATTTGAAAGTATCCATAATCACTCAGCATGGGCATATCAAAAAGAAATCAAATAATATTGCTCTTATCTAAAAAATGGATTATAATAAAAAGGAGATGAAAATTCCTTGCGTTATTAGTATAAAATTTCGAAACAATAGCTATGGCACAGGCACGACACTACCTCGGGTTAATTAAAATCTTATCAGGTATATTGAGCGGAAGCGAGCTTAAGAAAAGATATACAGATACCGCAAAGAGGACACCTTTGAAGTAACTTAAAACTTTTTTTTGACACACATCCGCTCCCATACCAGCGCAAGCGTAGCAAGGAAAAGAAAATCCGGGTAATGTTGTGCCTGAAGCATGGCAATCATATCGAAAAGCTATAGAGAAACCAAAGGTAAAAAACAAACACTCAATTGAACATATTCAAGTAAATTATTTGTATTCGAGAAGATAGCGGTAGCGTGTCCTAGAAAATAAATATATTTTACTTAAATAAAACAAAAGAAATAAATAATGAAGAAAGGAGAATGAATTATGGGAAATGCAGTAAAGACAAGGTTTTTCGGGGGGGGGGCGGAGTGATTTAAGCCTATTATCCTGTATTGGCGCAGGTAACAAGCCATGCAGCGCCGCAGAAAAAGAGATTTGTAAAAGAGGTTTTACCCTGGCAGAGGTGTTGATAACTCTGGGAATAATAGGTATTGTTGCAGCAATGACTTTACCTGCATTGATAAACAAACATGAAAAGCTGACAACTGCAACTAAGCTTAAAAAGTCTTATAGTGTGCTTGCGCAGTCGTTAAAAATGTCAGAAGTGTCAAATGGAAGTCTTGACTATTGGGATTATACTCTTACTGCATCAGAGTTTTGGCAAAGGTACTTAGCTAACTATATATTAATTAGTAATAGAACTGTAACCGAGACTGGGATAAGGTATAGATACTTAAACGGAGAAGCTTGTCAAGAGAGTTTTTGTGTTAGAGATTCTTATACAGTATTCTTATCTGATGGAACATCACTTATAGTTTCAGCTTTTCAAAATTTCTCAAACGGTAGAGTTATTATGGTCGATCTTAACGGGGTTAAAGAACCTAATATGTTAGGCAAAGATGTTTTTGTTTATGCGATTATCAAAAAATATGGTTTATCACCATTCGGGTATAAAGATTTCGGGTATAGCGCGCCAACTGAGGATGAGAATAATCCATATAGTTATAATCAGGTTTTTGGAGAATATAACAGAGATATTCTAACTGGTAATCAGAAATATGCATGTAATAAAAATAGCAGAGGGGTTTGGTGCTCAGCATTAATTTTAATGGATGGCTGGGAAATTAAAGATGATTACCCATGGTAAATAATTATTAAATAATCCTTGTTACTCTTGTATTTTAACCTTTACTACATATAATAAGTGTATCACTTACGTGTTTATAAATAGCTAAATGTGTTACTAAAGTTTATATAAGAAAGGTTATTTTAAGAGGGTTAAATATGATTAGGTTGAACTGCAAAAATGTTGATGCCGCGGTTATTGGCCAGGAAAACGGGTTGGACCTGGAAAAAGAGTTTGACAATTTTAAAGATACTATAGCTGGAATTATTACCGGTTTAAACCAGAGAAAAGACAAACCGGGTCAATGGCTTCAGTGGATGAACTTAGGCTATAACGAAGAAACCCTCTGGTATGTTAAAGAATATGCTTCTATGGTTAAGGACCGTTTTGAAAATATTCTGGTGCTGGGTATCGGCGGGTCGGCTCTTGGCGGGCTTGCTGTGACGGAGGCCTTGTTAAAGCCGTACTGGAATTTGTTAACGGAAGACCAGCGTGAAGGGCTTCCTAGAATATTCTTTTTAGATAATATTGACCCAGATTCCATTTCCGGTTTGCTTGATATTTTAGATTTGAAAAAAACTTTAGTTAATGTAATTACAAAATCCGGCTCCACTGCTGAAACAATGTCGCAGTTTATGATTGTTAAAGACCGGTTAGAAAAAGAACTTGGCGATACATATCGTTATAATTTTGTTGCAACTACCGATAAGAAAACCGGTGTATTAAGACAGATTGCAGAACAGGAAGGATACAAAACTTTTGTAGTTCCTGATGATGTAGGCGGACGCTTTTCTGTTTTCTCTGCTGTGGGGCTGCTGCCTCTAGCGTTGGTCGGAATTGATATTGACGCTATCGTAAATGGTGTGAAGGATATGGATTTGGCTCTGAAAAATACCGACATCAGAGAAAATATTGCAGCACAGAATGCTTTAATTCATTACTTAATGGATACTAAGAAAGGTAAAAATCTGTCGGTAATGATGCCTTATTCAAGCAGATTAAAGTATGTATCTGACTGGTATGTTCAACTTTGGGCTGAATCTCTGGGCAAAAACAAAGATAAAAACGGAGCTGATGTGAATATCGGTCCAACTCCAATTAAGGCGCTCGGTGCAACTGATCAGCATTCGCAAATTCAACTCTACAACGAAGGTCCTAATAATAAGGTTATAAACTTTATTAGAGTTGAAGAATTTGATACAACTCTTGAAATTCCAAGAATTTTTGAATACACAGGCATCGGTTATCTTGGCGGAAAAACAATTAACCAGCTTATAAATGCAGAAGCAGATTCGACACGAGTTGCCCTTTCTGATTATTGCAGACCTACGGTAACTATTACTCTTCCTAAAGTTGACGGATATAATGTAGGACAGCTTTTGTATATGCTTGAAGTCCAGACTGCTATTGCCGGAGAGTTATATAATATAAATACCTTTAACCAGCCGGGAGTTGAGCAGGCAAAAAATTACACATATGCACTGATGGGAAGAGCAGGGTATGAAGAGTCTGCGCAGGTGCTTCAGGAAAAAATGACTGCTGTATAATAATATAGACAAATATTATGCTTAATGTAAAAAATATATTGAGAATGGGTTTAATCTTATCGCTTGTGTTTGCAGGCGGATTGATAAGTTACGCCGATGAAAATTATACTTTGAAGGCTGGAGTGTCTCTGGTTGAAAAAGTTCCTTCTTCGTTTATGGGTACCTGGCGCGTTTCTGCAAAGTTAAAGAATACAGACAGCCCACAAAATTTTAAACAGACAAGTGTTGATATTTGGAACTTATCTAAAAAAGGAAGCGTCATAAATTTAAGCAATCCATTTACAGGTGCGAGTGCTTCAATCAATGTCAGCTATGTTGACGGGAGTTCTATAAAATTTACCAAAGTGGGGAATTATGATAATCAAAAGCTTACTGATACCGTTGAGATAAGTTTGAAGGGTGATACCTTTTCAGGTATAAATACTCTTACTCTTGTCACATATTCTGATATTGATAATTCTGTTATTAAAACAAAGCAGGCTGTATATCAGCTTCGGGGAGAAAAAATTTCAGGTTCAAGTATAGTAGGAAAATGAGGATTATAAAACATGCGGCAAAGTTATGATTTTGACACAGTTATTTTAGGCGGAGGTCCGGCAGGACTGTCTGCTGGTATTTATGCAAGCAGAGGCGCTGTTTCAACAGCGTTAATAGATGTTAGTATGATGGGCGGTCAGCCTTCAAATTATTTGGAATTGGAAAACTATCCCGGCTTTCCTGTTGTAGGCGGTTACGACTTAATGGAAAAATTTGAGGAGCATGCCGATAAATTCGGAGTACAAAAGTTTCCTATGCAGGAAATTGAAAAGATTGATTTACTGGCTGAGCCTAAAATTATAACAACTAAGGAAGCTGAATTTAGAGCAAAAACAGTTATTATTGCAACCGGCGCTCAGTCAATGAAGCTAGGAGTTCCGGGAGAAAAAGAATTTGTCGGCCGCGGTGTAAGTTATTGTGCTGTTTGCGATGGGGCTTTTTATAAAGATAAAGTAGTTGCGGTTGTAGGCGGAGGTAATGCTGCGGTTGAAGAAGCAATGTACTTAACAAAATTCGCAAGCAAAGTTTATATTATACATAGACGTGATGCCTTGAGGGCAGATAAGATTGTTCAGGAGCGTGCGTTTAAAAATGATAAAATAGAGTTTGTCTGGGATAGTATTGTGAAAGAAATTAAAGGTGAAAACCTCGTAAGCGCAGCTGTTCTGGAAAATGTAAAGACAGGAACTCAGAGCGAATTAGCGCTTGACGGCGTATTCCCTTATATAGGCATGGTTCCTAATGTCGAATATATTTCAGGTCAGATTGAACAGGATGCACGCGGTTTTATTGTCACAGATGAAACCATGAAAACTTCGGTTGACGGTGTTTATGCCGTAGGTGATGTTCGAACAACACCTCTGCGGCAGGTTATCACCGCCGCTTCAGATGGTGCGGTCGGGGCCGTTTATGCCGTTAAGTATCTGGAAACTCTTGCAGAGGCAGAAGTTTCGCAAAAAGTTTAAAAAAGAGCCGAAAGGCTCTTTTTATTTGTTTATATCATCACGTTTGTTAGGGCTTTTGGTAATTATAAGTTTGTTGCCCTCGACCGAATATTCAACCAAATCAGACTTTGGGTCAACTTTTATTAATTCTAAAATTGTATTATTAATATATAGACACCAGCCATTGCCGGAGCGTATGAGTTTTCTATCCATAATTACCTTAACAATAACTTTGTTATTGACAATATAATAATTAATGTTTATAATTTAAAATATACTTACATAGACAATGTTCATGTATATATCAGTAGTTAATATGTCCACTCGATGTCGAGTGTATTATTCTTTGATTGATTGCACCAGCTGTCATGGTGCATTTTTTTTTGCAAAAAAAAAGTTGCCAAAAGATGGCAACATTAAATAAACACGAGGATATTAAGAGAGAGAGTATAAAGTCTATTTTATATTTCGGCTCATATTTAATGAGAGATTGAGTATTTCGTTTGATTATCTATCCAATTAAATGTGTTTTTGAAATTTCCCTTACATTTATATAAAGTATTTTCATGGTTGAAAATTTACTTCTTGCTATTCTTTGTTACAATTTCTTAACAAAAATACCCTGTTATACGCCAAATATACGATTTCTAAATAATTCTTGTCATATCGAAAATATAATGCTATAATAAAAAATGTAGGTGAGAGAATATTAGATAGGATAGTTATGGATTTTGATATTGAAGATTTTTTAAGAAAAGCAGTTTCTATTGCAGCATCTGATGTTCACTTGGCTGTTGGTGAACACCCGACTGTACGTAAAGATGGCAAGATTTTAAAAATCAACATGCCGATTTTGACAGATGATGATATTGATCATGCGTATGAAGTTCTCTTGCCGAGAAGTGCAAAAGATAATTTAGAAAATGTTTATGATTTGGATTTTGCTTATGAAATACCAGGCTTTTCCCGTTTCAGGGTTAACTTAAGCCGCCAGTTAGGTAAAAATAAGCTCGTTATCAGGCTTATTCCTTACTATGTAAGAAAAATCCCTGAATTGAACCTTCCGGCTTCTATTGAGCAGTTTGCTAAATTAAATCATGGGTTAGTGCTCGTTACTGGTCCTACCGGAAGCGGTAAATCTACTACTATTGCTTCTATTATTGATTATATTAACTCTAATTATCCAAAACATATTATTACTATTGAGGATCCTATTGAGTTTATTTTTAATAACAAAAAAAGTATTGTTTCTCAACGTCAAATCCTGGTTGATACAGCTTCTTTCCCTGACGGTGTTAAGTATGCGTTAAGACAAGATCCGGATGTTATCTTTATTGGTGAAATTCGTGACAGAGAAACTATTTCTTCTGCTCTTAAGGCTGCAGAAACAGGTCACCTTGTTTTTGCCACTATCCATACTAATGATGCTGTTCAGACTGTTGACAGGATTGTAAATATGTATGAGCCTTCTGATAGAGATTTTGTAAGACATCAGCTTGCTCAAATTCTCAGAGGTACTGTTTCACAAAGACTTCTTCCGTTAAAAGACGGCTCTGGCCGCCGTCCTGCTTGTGAAGTTCTCGTTGTAACCTCTACTGTTAAAGATTTTATTGACAAAGATGAACTCGAAAAAATATATGATTTGGTTAAGACTGGCTCTTTCAACAGTATGATTACTATGAATATGTCTTTGTATAATTTATGCGTTAACGATTATATTACCGAAGAAGTTGCCTTAAGCTTCTCTGATGACAAAAATGAACTTGCCCAGATGCTTAAAGGTGTCTTCCATGGTACTGCCGGCGGTGGTGCGAGAGATTAGTTAAATGAATAGTTTCGTTACTGATGCTATTAATCTCAAATCTTATAACCTGAGTGAAGCTGATAAAATCATGGTAATGTACTCTCGTGATAAAGGGCTTATTCGCGGAGTTGCTAAAGGTGTTAAAAAACCTAAAAGCAAACTTGGTGCCAGAATGGATTTACTTGTTGCAAATAAACTCATGCTGCATAAGGGAAAAAATCTTGATACTATATCTCAAGCTGAAGCTTTAAACACCTTTAACGCTACAAGACGCAATATGGATAAAATTTTTTATTCCATGTATATTTCAGAAGTGGTAAATAATTTTGGTGTTGAAGATGATCCTTGTTCGGCTGTAATTTTTGATTTGCTTTATGAAGCTTTAAGTACTGTTTCTGAAGCTGGTGATAAAGTCCAAATATTGAATGCAGTTTTGAAATTCCAGCTAAAAATGATGAGGGTTTCTGGGTTTTCTCTGGAACTGGACAAATGCCTTTGCTGCGGCAAACCTATTGATGAAGAGAGTATGTATTTTTCCGGTCGTCTTGGTGGAGTTGTTTGCAAAGAATGCAATTCTCATTACGGGTTGACAGATATAATGCACTATAAGCTGAGAAATTTCATGTCTGCACTTGCAAATACAGAGTTTGATGATACTTCGGAATACGAGGAAAAGGCTACAGAAAAAATTTGTCTTGTTTGTTTTGAACTTTTAAAAGCTTATATTGATTCTCATTCAGTTAGGAAATTTAATTCCACTGCTATATTGCAGGAAGTTGTTTAATAAGGGTAATTTATTTTGGTAAATTTTTAAAATAATCCTTGTCGGTTAATGCCCTATAAGTACATGCCATACCATTATACACACTATTTGATGTTATAGAGCAATAGTTGCTAAATCCATAGTCGTTGTTTTGTGTGGTACCTGGAGCACCCATAGGTAAAAGCTTTCCATTTTCCAAAACCTCAAAAGAAAATACATCATGCCCCCATCGATTAGGTTTTTTGTTATGACCGTTAACATCCACACTAATTGAGATATAATCACTTGCGTTTTCAACTAAAATAAGCATACCTCCATTAATAAAAACCTGACCATCGTCAAAACGCGACATATTACAATCCTTATTATTATAAGTTTTGTAAGTTTTAGAAATATAAGACCAAACTCCATCCTCCAATGTTGGTTTTTCACATGCAGAATTTTTACACATATTATTAACGCTAATAAAATATTTTCTAAATACAGGCATAAATTTGTTGTTCGGATAATTTGTGCCGTTAACAACCTGACCTTCGTCATAATTCATCTTATTTATAGCAGCCTGAAGGACAGAATATGCTTTTAATAGTTGGCTTTGTAATTCTTTTCCCTGAGTATTGTTAATCATTGTTGGTAATGTTAATGCTGCAACTATCCCGATAATTCCAAGAGTTATCAATACTTCAGCAAGAGTAAAAGCCGTTTTATGATACATTAAATACTCCTTAGTTCACAATGTTAATACTAATTATGTTAATCATTATATTTCATGTTGATACTAATGTCAAGGTATTAAGATAAAGGTATTAATATAATGAACATAAATGAAAAAATTTCAGCTAGAATAAAAGAACTTAGAGCACAGCGCAGCTTAACCGCTGAAAAATTAGCTTGGTACTCAGAATTGTCAAAAAGCTGCGTAACTTACGCAGAAAAAGCACAAAGAGATATAAGAATCTCAACAATAGAAGCTATATGCAAAGGTTTAAATATAAGTATTGCTGAATTTTTTTCAACATTTAATTAATACTTAATAAAATTACAACACCCTGGCTTTTAACTTAGCAGATTATCTATTCTTTAAAAGTTTCTCAAACAATACTGAAACTATATTCAGGGTGCTCAAGAAGAGTTTGTTCAATTTCGTCAAAGGTTTTTAAACCCTGAGTTGCTCCAAACTCAGAAACAACACCTGCAGAGTTTATTGAAGCATACATCAAAGATTTTCCTATGTTTTTATCAGTTCTTCCAAGAGCTGCACAGAATGTTGAGGCAAAGGCATCTCCTGCACCTAGCGTTGACACAACCGGTCCATCAAAGACCGGACAATAATAATATTTTTCGCCGTCATAGGCGTATGCACCTTTACCTCCGTCTGTTATAACGATTATCTGATAATCACGAATTTTTAATTTTTTAAACATTTCTTTTACATCCGGATGTATAAGTTCATCTGAAAATTTTTCTTCTCTTGTGTCTGGTCTTACCTGAATCTGTGTGGCCAAAGATGCTTCTTCTTTATTCATAACAACTATATTGGCATTTGCCAGAATTTTTTTCAAATAGTTGAAGCCTCTTTTAATGCTGGAAGAGCCGGCATTGAAGCATACATAAACATTATTGTCATGTGCAAATGTTGCAATATCATCAAGAATTTTTGTACTGTCCCCGTTCATTGGTGCTATATAAAGAAGTTTTGAATTTTTGATTGCATCAAAATTAATGTCTGATTTTTTAATGAGAGCATTAGCGCCGCGGTGTGCCAGAACGGTTCTGTCGCCTTGAAAACTTACAAGAATAATAGAAAACCCTGTACTTATTTTGGGATCCTGAATAATATTTGATAAGTCAATATCTTTGTCTTTAAAAGCCTCAAGAACACCGTCAGAATAAATGTCATCACCTATTTTAAAAATAGCGCTGGTTTTTAAGCCTAGATTTGCAAAATTCATAGCAGTATTTACTCCGCCGCCCCCTACTTTTGAGGCAAAGTCAGTAATCTCAACTTTAGCACCGTAAGGATAGCTCATAAATTCGGATTTTTTATTTTTTGTATAAACCGAAACAATATTTGCATCATCACTTTCTACAAATACATCCATTGTAGCACTTCCAATAGTTATAACATCGCACATAGCTTTCTTCTCCCATTTTATATATCTTATGTGTTTATATTAGCATAAATAATTTTTTATTGTTAATTTATATTAAATATAAGCAAATTTTATAATTCAGCAGGTTAGAATATATAGGTAAATATACATTTAAAAAGGATTCCAGTATGAAAATAGATAAGATTAGTTTTACCCCGAGAAGTATTGTATTATCTGATGCAAAAAATAATAAACAACCCTTACACAGAGAGCCTCAGTTAGATGCTTTTAATCCTCCTGATTACAGGGATTTTAATATAAATTTTTCGGCACGTCTTTTCAGAACCCCAGCAAATTTCTACGCGCAGCCGTTTAACCGTAATGGTATGCCGGATACTATGAAAAGCTATTTGTTTGAGGATTATGAAGACAGACAAAACATGCCGCCGGCACAAATGCTTAAACTTGTATTTAGTGATATAAACAATGCAAAATCTTTAGAGCATGTTAAAAAACTTTATCCTGAGGAACCTTTGTTTGACAAGCTTATTGATGTTCCAAACAAGAAATTTAAAAGCGGAGTTCTTGCAGAAATAGAACTTATGAAAGAAGAAAGCGGTCCTTTATTCAAAGACGGCAGTGATCATTTAGGAATGTATTTGCTAAAAAAAGTTTATCAGGAAGGAAAAACCCTAAAAGAAATTAATACGGATTTTGAAAAAGATATTTCAAAAACTTATAAAGGCTTGAGCCCTATTCAGTATGAAACTCTTGCTGCTTATGGTATTAAGTATCCTAACCACTCTTTCTGGACATCCCTGACCGCAACAAGAGAGGAGTTTCCTTATGAGTATAAGCCTCGTAAGGCAATTATTCCACGTGTTCAGGAACCTGTGCAGGAGCATACGGCTGCACCAAAAATTACTCAGAGCCGCCAAAATTCAGTACAGCCTAAGGGAAAATTTGATAAGGTAAAAGACTGGGAAATAGATAAACTTACTAAAGCCTTTATTAAAGGTAAAGGCAGCAGAAAAGCTACACAAAAAGAATTAAAAAATTCTAACATAAAAGATGAGGAATCTTTAAACTTTGTGGCTAAATATTTTGGTGAGATAAATTCAATTGTTATGCGAAGACTTCATGTTTCAGATGAAATGAGAGATTATTTTGAAAATTATGATAATTTGACAGCTTCTCAAAGAGAAAAATTTGAAACTTACTGGAAAAATCCGGTATTGAATAGGCTTCAATCCATGGTAATGAAAGATACAATACGCTTATTCTTTAATACTTATGGTGCAGACGGAGATAATGATGATTTCAAAGAGTTGTTGGAATATGCACATAATATTAAGCCAAAAAGACTCGAACGCCGGCAGAAACATGATTTGCTTCAGCAGGAATATGAACAGGCGTTAGGCATCTTTGAACCTGAAACTGCTGCTCAGGAGAAAGCTGCTCCGGTTTCAGAGGTTATTGATGATGTGGAAGAAGATGGTGATTTTGCAAAATATCAGAAAATATTTGAAGATTTAAAGAAAGAATATAATGTAGATTCTTATGAGTTCGACACAGAGCAGGGAAAGGTTGAAATAGTATCAAACCTGAACGAAGCTTTAAAAGAACATTTAGATTTTAATACAAGAATGATGCCTAAAGCTTTTGCCGCTAACTTTGTAAACTTTGTTATGAATAATCCGGAAATATCAGACGCTTATATTTTAACTACATTATTAGCAGAAAAAGGTATTAAACTTCCGGCAGATGACAGACTTATGGATATTGAGGATGCTGATGGCCTTACACTTTCATTGTATCAGGAGTTCTATAACAAACATCCTCTTGAGCACAGGGCTGCTACGCAGGCTGTTATTGATGCTTTCATTGCAATGACAGCAAATGATATTACCCCTGATTTATTACGGCTGGGAGTATTTGAATTTTCTGATTTATTTAAATCAATGAGTAAAGAGTCAAAAGATTATATTTTAAAACAGTCAAGACTGATAAATGACAAATATAATGAGTACAAACGTCCTCTGAGTGATTATGAAATTTACAGAATTATAACTGTTATTTCTAATCTTATAAGAAAATACAATCCGGATAAATCTATTTTAAAAGGTGATTCCTTTTTTGGAGGTATGAATGATGTGATTGCAAAACTGAGAGATAATCTTTCAGGAAGTAAATATAAATACATCTTTGATAAAGAGATTGCAAAATATTTATCCAGATATGGCGGTTCTGCAAGATTTTTCCTTGATAAAAAGATCCCTGAAGAGTATAAAATGGCAAAGATGGAAGAAATTATCTGCAATTATTGTTATGAAAACAGAGCATACTCATAACCGGTATATAGATTTTGATAAATTAAAAGGCGGAAACTTTGTAAAGTTTCCGCCTTCTTTTTACTATTAAGCCGTAGGTTTACTGACAGTTAGCCTTTTCCTCTTCGGAAACCCCTTTGATTGTAAGGTTAACTCTGCCTTTGTCATCTATTTTGATAACTTTAACAATTACTTCCTGACCTATTTGAAGATGAGGTTCAATTGTTTCAATACGTTCCTGACAAACCTGTGAAATGTGAACCATTCCGTCTTTGCCCGGAGCAAGTTCAACAAATGCTCCGATAGGTATTATTCTTACAACTTTACCTTTAATTACCATTCCCGGTTCAGGTCTGAACGTAAGGTCTTTAATCATTTTCTTAGCGATTTCAGCGCCTTCCTGGTCATTAGATGTAATTGTAACAACACCGCTGTCCTGAATATCAATTTCAGCACCTGAAGCATCAATGATTGCTCTGATTTGTTTTCCACCAGGTCCGATTACTGTACCGATGTCTTCTGTCGGAATTGTCATTGTTGTAATGCTTGGTGCATATGGTGATAAGTGTTCAGCAGGAGCTGTAATAGCTTTTCTCATTTCACCTAATATATGCAGTCTGCCTTCTTTTGCCTGGAACAATGCTCTGCGTAATGTTTCGTTTGGAATGCCTTTTGCCTTCATATCCATCTGAAGCGCTGTAATTCCTGTGTCATTACCGGTAACTTTAAAGTCCATATCGCCAAGGAAGTCTTCAATTCCCTGAATATCGGTTAATACAACCGGTTCGTAGCCGTCTTCCTTAATCATACCCATTGCAACGCCGCCAATCATACACTTTACAGGTACGCCGGCATTCATAAGCGCCATTGAAGACCCGCAGGTAGAAGCCATTGAGGTTGAGCCGTTTGATTCCAATACATCAGATGTTACTCTGATTGTATAGCCGAATTCTTCCTGAGAAGGAAGTGCCGGTATGTTTGCTCTTTCTGCAAGATGACCGTGTCCTACTTCTCTTCTTCCCGGTCCTCTTAGAGGTTTAACTTCACCTACTGAAAATCCAGGGAATATGTATTTGTGCATATAAGTTTTTTCTGTTTCAGGGTCAACGCCGTCGAGTTCCTGCTTCATACCAGGTCCGGCAAGTGTTGCAACTGAAAGAACCTGAGTTTGTCCTCTTGTGAAGACCGCAGAACCATGTGCTCTTGGAATAACTCCGACTTCACACCATATAGGACGAACTTCGGTTGGTTTTCTGCCGTCGGCTCTGACGCCTTCGTCAAGAATCATTGCACGCATAACTTTCTTTTCTGCTGCTTTAAATTCTTCTGCAACAAAGTCAACGCCGGTTTCTTCAATCATTTTTCTGATTGCGTGATCCTCAGGTAATGCTTCTATTTTTTCTTTAACGAGCTTTTTAGCTTCTTCAAGTTTTTCCTGTCTGTAAGTTCTATCAAAGTTATGATAAGCATCAACGATCATATCATGGGCTGTTTCGTGGATGATATTTTTAATTTCTGTAGTGTCATAAGGGTTTACAAATTCTTCTCTTACAACGCCGCATTGTTTTGCAAATTCAACTTGTGCATCACACTGTTTTCTGATTTCACCCTGAGCAAATTCTACAGCAGCCATAATATCGTCTTCTGTAACGAATTTACATCCGGCTTCAACCATGATAACGCTGTCATGTGTACCTGCAACAACAATATCCAAATCAGATTTTGCTGCCTGCTGGTGGGTTGGGTTAGCAATGAGGTTTCCGCATTCATCTCTTGAAACTCTTACTGCACCGATAGGACCTTCAAACGGAGCGCCTGAAAGCATTAATGCGCAGGACGCACCAAGCATTGCAAGCGTATCGGGCTGATTCTGCTGGTCGTAGCTGAATAACTGTGCTACGATTTGTATATCATTTCTGTAACCTTTAGGGAATAAAGGTCTGATTGGTCTGTCGATTAATCTTGAAACAAGAATTGCCTTATCGCTGGCTTTACCTTCTGAACGGTTGTAACCCCCCGGGATACGCCCGATTGAAGACATTCTTTCTTCATAATCAATGAGTAATGGGAAGAAATCTATACCTACACGAGGTTCCTTTGATACAACGCAGTGAACAAATAACATAGTATCACCGCATCTTACTGTAACAGAACCATTTGTAGACTGTGCATACTTCCCGGTTTCGATAACAACGTTTTTACCGCCGATTTCGATTTCAAATTTCTTAGTTTCCGGTACCATAAATTTCCTTTCTTGCGGGACTTAGAAACATTACCCGCTGTGCCTCAGCACCTTTTGTTATACACTTCTAATGTTCATTCAGATTATACCGCAAAAAATAGAAAATGTAAAAGAAAACAGTGCTGAAATTTTTAAAACTTTACCAGACATCCTCAGCAGGAATTTCCCAGTTATTTCTTACATATTTTTCGAAGCAAAAATATCCAGTTGATTTGCATTCGCTTTCTATTTCAGTGTCAGTTTTGTCGCGTCCTGCTGGCAGGAGTCCTCTTTCTGAAAATACGTATACGAATACATCTTTCCCTAAAATATTAGGCTTTTGAAACCCGTTAGCGTCAGCATAGATAACAAGCATAGGGCTGTTACCGGAAAAGTTTATGCCATACCTTTTTGAAACAGTTTCATAATCTTGCGCATTCCAGGTATCTATTGTAAAAGCATAGCCGTCTGTTGTTATAAATGGCAGTGTTCCGCTGCCCACACTTACTTTTTTGTTGCTTTTATCTCTGGTTTCTGCCCAGCATTCTTTCGAATCAATGTGACATACTCTTAAAATTTTTAGTTGGGGCTTCAAATACTCATTAAAAAAGTTGTTAACACCATTTATTCCTCCATCTATTATGGGAATATTATTATAATCACCGTCAGGTACTGACATTAGCATTACCTGGGACATTACGGAATACATTTTCTTCAGTTTAGTTACAACTGCCTGCCCTCGATATTTTGCAACCAAATTAGGCAGCGTCATAGCAGCAACCACACCGATAATACCAAGAGTAATTAAAACTTCCGCCAAGGTAAATGCGGAACGGGATAATCCCAAAGCGCGAAAACGCCCGCCGGCACTATCTAAGCCCCCCCCCCCTCAGAGATTTTGAAACTATAATTGTGTTTTGCATATCTATCCTCCTTTATTTATATTTTGATTATACCATACTTACCGGGGTTAAACAATCCCGGTAAGTTTTAAAATTCAAAACTTTGCCCTTTTGAATAATTTTCATATTCCAATTTATCCTTGCCGGTTAGGATATTTTTGAAACTTTTTCCTCCGACATGATTATCAGTACCAGGGGCTACTTTATTCTTATATATCCAGAGCCAGTACGCATCGCGTCCAAATTGATTTGGCTGTTTGTTTCCGTTTACATCAAAAAATAAATTTGCACATATTGAGCTGGTATATGTGTTAGTTTTGTTAGTGCCGTCAGGATTTTTTACAGGTCGTCCATATTCATCTACTACATTAGAAGTGTACTCTTTACTTGCACAACCGCTTTTGTTGGTAGATATTCTGAGAACAGCACCATTAGAAAAGATGATTTTGGGATCATTGTTACTGGTCTGTACTGTGCCCGAATTATTACTATCAACTCTTAATGTCGCATATTTTATATCATAATAATATTGAGAACAGCCTTTTTGTGAGGCTTTTTCACAAACCTTAGCTCCGTTTAAATATTTAGCAAGATTTTTTGCAATAGTTAAAGCATTATCAGTTGCATTAAATAGAAAAGAATTATCTCCAATAACACCGTAATCCTGCTGAGATAGCAAAAACGCATTGTTGATGTCGGCATAAACTTTTCTAGTCATCGAAATCAATTCTTTATCCTGCTTTTTCTGAATCAAAGTCGGCAGCGTCATAGCCGCAACAATACCGATAATACTAAGAGTAATTAGAACTTCCGCTAAGGTAAACGCGGAGCGGGATAATCCCAAAGCGTGAAAACGCCCGCCGGCACTATCTAAGCCCCCCCCCCCTCAGAGATTTTGAAGCTATAAGTGTGTTTTGCATATTTTTATCCTCCTTAATTACAATATTAATTATAACATATTTTTTACGATTGTACAACTTTTTAAATTGCAATTTATATCAGGAGTTGCTGTATTTAACCACTTCCCTGCCGTCGGCAAAATTTTTACAAGTGCATATTAAATGACAGCGTTAAAAACTGCACTAAAATACCTTCAAGCTTTAATGTTCCATTTCCGATTTCCGGAACCTTTACGCTAAAAAGTAAAATCCTGCAAGCATATATTATACTTGCAGGATTAATCTAAAATTCAAACTGTTGTCCTTTTTGATAAGTTTCATATTCAAGTTGATCTTTTCCGGTAAGAATATTATTTAAACTATTGCCGCCTAAATGGCTGGCTGATGGCTTTAATTTATTTCTATTAACCCAAAATCCATAAGCATCTCTTCCGAATTGGTTAGGTTTCTTGTTACCATTTACATCAAATGTAAGGTTTCCGCACGTTGTTGAAGTGTAAGTATGTGTGCTCACGCTTCCATCCGGATTTTTTATAGGACGTCCGTTCTCGTCATAGTTAGTGTCAGTGTATTCTTTTGCTTCACAGCCGCTTTGATTGCTTTGTACAGAGATAATTGCGCCATTATTTAGTATAATTTTGGGTCTATTTGAGGTGCTGGTTATTGTAGTATCGTCACTGCCATACCGTTTTGTTGCATAACTTAGTTCGTAGTAATATTGGGAACAGCCTTTTTGTGAGGGTTTTTCACAAACCTTTGCACCATTGAAATATTTAGCAAGGTTTTTTGCAATTGTCACGTTATCGTCAGTTGCACTAAACAAAAACGAATTATCTCCCAGTACGCCATAATCTTGCTGGGATAGCAAAAACGCATTGTTAATGTCAGAATAAACTTTTCTAGTCATAGAAATCAGTTCTTTATCCTGCTTTTTCTGCACCAAAGTAGGCAGAGTCATAGCTGCAACAATCCCGATAATGCTTAAGGTTATCAAAACTTCAGCTAATGTGAATGCTTTAAATCTCATAAATCCTCCTTCCCATATATGGGTAATCTTTATTAATAGTATAAACTAAAATCCCATATATGGGACAAATATGTTAAGGAATTTAGGAATTTTGTTACAATGAAAGATAGAGAAAAAGCATATTGTAAATATGTGGGTCGTGCACTTCGCAATATACGAAAAGAGCGGTCCGGTAAAAGCGGATTGATGTTTGCATATGAAAATGATATTCCAAAATCCACATTATGGAGAATTGAAAATGGTGAAAATGAGGCTCAGCTTGTAACTTTAAAGAAAATTGCAGAGGGTTTCGGTTTGACACTATCTGAGCTTTTTGAATGTATTGAAGAAAAGCTTCCTGAAGATTTTAGGATTTTTGATGATGAACATTACTAGGTTTAAAAATTTAAAATGCTTGTTAGTTATTATATAGTTTTCTCAAATCCTTTAAGTCATCTTTTGTTATTGTAAGAATTTGTGTTGTAGTAGGCTTCATGATACTGCTTACATTATCAGAATGCGGCAGCCCAAGGGCGTGACCTATTTCATGAAGCATTATCCTGTAGTATTCATTTGTAGTAAGTACTCTGTTAAATGTACTTTCGCTTCTGGCAAGGTAAATTGTATTTTTAGTAAAGTAACCGTTTACAACTCCTCCGTATGAGCACAATCCCACTGCTGTGCCGTCAAGATTATTTGTAAACTCTACTGATATATCTGCCTGTGCGGGTGAGCTTACAAATTCAAAGCTTACAAGACCATTTGAAGCTGTTTTCCATTTATTAAAGGCTTTTTTCATAATGTATTCTTTAGGATTATCTTCAATATAAACTCTAATCGGCATTTTTTTCCAATGCGGTGCACATATTGCCGATTGTATCTGATTTATAAAGATAAATGCTGTTATTATAAATAGCAGAAATATTTTTTTCATAACTCTCAATTTACACACACCCTTACCTGCACCCGGCAAAACTCTTAAAAGTGCATATCAAATGACGGCGGCATTCCGTTAATCTTTTCATCTTCCATACGCATAGCACTACCGATTGTAAAGCTTTCAGCAAATGCTTTGTTAATTTCAAAATTAATATCCCCGTTAAATACTTTTTCATTTTCTTCTAAAAAGTTAAATAACGGCTCAACCGGAGCTGATACAATGTTTGTTAAAGTTCCTTCGGCAAGCTTTAATGTCCTGTCGCCGATTTCCGGAACTTTTACGTTAAACCCGAACGGTTTATATGGTCTGTTAAATGACGCACCTGTTTCTGTCATTTTTTATACCCTTATCTTTTTACTAAGAACATTAAGGGTATCGGCATATTTGTCATGAAAATTCAGGTTTTAGTAATAAAGTTTTACATTTGTTAATATTACTTTCGCTAATAAAAAGTAAAATCCTGCAAGCATAATATATATGCTTGCGGGATTAATCTAAAACTCAAACTTTTGTCCTTTTGTATAAGATGTATATTCAAGTTTATCTTTTCCGGTAAGAATATTTTTTAAGCTATTGCCGCCTAAGTAGTCTGCTGACGGTTCTATTTTATTTCTGCGAACCCAGAAGCCATAAGCATCTCTTCCGAATTGGTTAGGTTTCTTGTTCCCATTTACATCAAATGTAAGGTTTCCGCAGTTTGAAGATAGGTAAGTATGTGTGCTCACTGTTCCATCCGGATTTTTAATAACAAGTCCATTCTCATCATAATCAATAGCCTCATATTCTCTTACCTGACAACCGCTTTTATTCGTTTGTATACCGATAATCGCGCCATTATTTAGTATAATTCTCGGGTTTGAATTGCTGTAGGCTTCTAGAGTATCGTCACTGCCATACCGTTTTGTTGCATAATTTAGTTCGTAGTAATATTGGGAACATCCTTTCTGTGAGGGTTTTTCACAAACCTTTGCACCATTGAAATATTTAGCAAGATTTTTTGCAATAGTTAAAGCATTATCAGTTGCATTAAATAGAAAAGAATTATCTCCAATAACACCGTAATCCTGCTGAGATAGCAAAAACGCATTGTTGATGTCGGCATAAACTTTTCTGGTCATAGAAATCAGTTCTTTATCCTGCTTTTTCTGAATCAAAGCAGGCAGAGTCATAGCCGCAACAATACCAATAATACTAAGAGTAATTAAAACTTCCGCTAAAGTAAACGCGGAGCGGGGTAATCCCGAAGCGTGAAAAAGCCCGCCGGCACTATCTAAGCCCCCCCCCCCTCAAAGATTTTGAAGCTATAGCTGTCTTTTGCATATATTACAATCCTCCTTTTCTTTTTATTATAACATATAAGATTGTTTTTTACAAATATTACGATAACTTGTTAAACAATTAACTAATTGCTATTTTAAAAATTTGTAGTACTATACATTTATGATTAAACTTTTTACAAAAATATTGGCAATTATCGTACTTGTTACAGGAATGGCTTTTGCGGAAGAGAACTTTACAGAAGTTAGCGCAAGCCATATTTTAGTCCGAACAGCAGCAGAAGCTTTACAGATTAAAAAGGATATTGAAGAGGGCGGAAGTTTTGAGTATTACGCCCAGAAATATTCTCTCTGCCCTTCAGGAAGAAACGGCGGAAACCTCGGGTATTTTGGACGCGGACAAATGGTTCCTGAATTTGAAAGAAAAGCATTTTCTCTGCCTGTAGGCGAAATCTCTGATCCTATCCATACCGATTTTGGCTGGCACCTTATAAGAGTTAATGAGAGAAGGTAGACTATTTTGCTGCTCTATAATTTTTTGCAGACTCGTGTGCCCATGTGTCCTGTAATTTATTGTGACGAAAAATAAAAGAGTTCCAGCGCAAAAAAAAAATTGTTCTGTTTTTTATTCTTTGCAATATGAAATTTAATATTACTTAAAAAAAAGATTGTGTTTTATATCCGCGGGGATTATAATAATCCATGCAAAGAACAACAGAAAGGATAATGGAAGAATGGTTTTAGAAATGGCATTTCCTCAGCTGGAACGGGCAATTAATCCGACACATGACATCAAACTTTTTGCCGGACGCTCCAATCCGCAGCTTGCACAGGAGATAGCAGACTATCTCGGTACTACTGTAGGACCTATGCTTGTTAAAAATTTTGCTGACGGCGAAATTTATGTTCAGGTAAAAGAAAGTGTCAGGGGGGATGATGTCTTTATTATTCAACCGTTATGCAATCCTGTTAATGAAAATTTAATGGAATTATTAATTATTATTGATGCTTTCAAACGTGCAAGCGCCAAAACAATTACTGCAGTTATTCCTTATTATGGCTATGCCAGACAGGACAGAAAAACTTCCGGTCGTGAAGCTATTACTGCAAAACTTGTTGCAGACCTGCTTACAACTGCCGGTGTTGACAGGGTGCTGGCAATGGATTTGCATACAGGGCAAATTCAAGGCTTCTTTAATATTCTTGTTGACCATATTTTTGCAACACCTATTCTTGTAAATTATATCAAGAGCTTAAACATCAATCCTGATGATATGGTTGCGGTAAGCCCTGATACAGGCGGTGTTCAAAGAACAAGACATTTTGCAAAAGCTATCGGATGTACTCTTGCAATTATTGATAAACGCCGCGACAAACATAATGAAGCTATAGCTTCTCATGTTATCGGTGATGTTAAAGATAAAATCTGTGTTATGTTTGATGATATAATTGATACCGCAGGTACAATATGCGAAGCATCAAAACTTCTTAAACGTGAAGGTGCCAGAGATGTTTATGTTTGTGCAGCCCATCCGGTATTCTCTGGTCCTGCAATAGAAAGACTTGCAAATGCACCAATTAAAGAATGTATTGTAACCAATTCAATACCTTTAGATATGTCTAAAATGCCTCCTAACATTAAACAGCTTTCTGTAGCACCATTGTTAGGACAGGCAATCTCAAGAATTCATGATGATGAATCCGTTAGTTCATTGTTTGGATTTGAAAAAGAAATGCAGGTTTCGTAGCTGGAATATGAAAAGATAAAGGCGGAGCAGAGCAGTCTGCTCCGTTTTTCTATATAAAAATGTAAAACATTTTGTAACTTTCTTGCCCGGTTAGATAACATATAGTATGATGTAATTATTATTCATTAAAAATAAAATGATTAGGGATCAGATTTTGGAGGAGAATTTTTAATGCCGGAATTAGCTAGGAAATACCAAAGGCGTGAAAGGTATTATTACGGTGAAATAAGTAATGTATCATCTATGCCTGTAAGAAGACCTGTTGAACCCCAGCCCCGCAGGATTCAAAGACAGCGTCCTGTTCCTAATCAGAAAAAAATTAGCAGATATAATTTTATCCACAGAATTATTTCAGTGGGGATTATGCTCGCAATCGGCTGCACTATTTTGCCGTCTGCATTTAACAGGGTTACTAAATCAATGATTTTCAAATCTCCTTACCCTGAAATTACTGCTGATTATAAACAGCTTGTATTCCCTACGTCTAATTACGTGTATAACCACTTATTTAATAATGAACCTGTACTCAGAGGTGCTGAAGTTAAAAAACCTCTTATGGAACCGCTTGTTGAAAATGCCAGAATGGTTGGAATTGAAAATGGTATCAAAAACTTAATGACTGCATACCCGGCTATTCATCCTTCTGTGTATGTTTGGGATTATGATACAGGTCATTATGCAGACATAAATGCCTCAGAGCTTTTTTCTGCTGCAAGTATTATTAAAATACCTGTTCTTTTACAGCTTTTCCGCTCAGTTGATTTAAATCAGGTATCTCTATATGATGAGATGACTTTGACAGAGTACTACCGTTCTGAAGGCTCCGGAGGATTACAGTTTAAGGCTGCAAATTCAAAGTATTCTCTTGATGCTCTTGCAAGAGTTATGATTACAGATTCTGATAATACTGCGACAAATATGATTATGTCAAAAATTGGTTCTATGACTGATGTAAATCAGGGTATCAGGGACTGGGGCTTGAAACAAACCCATGTAAAAACCTGGCTTCCTGATTTGCAGGGTACAAACCATACAACTGCAAGAGATTTAGGTGTAATGCTTTATAATATTGAAAACCCTAAATTCCTCAGTATGTCATCCAGAGAAAGAATTTTTGACTACATGGGACATGTGAAAAATAACAGACTTATACAGGCAGGTCTTGGACCCGGGGCATCTTTCCTTCACAAAACAGGTGATATAGGAAAAATGCTGGGCGATGCGGGAATTGTCTATACGCCTAACGGTAAAAAATATATTGTTGTAATCCTGGCAAACCGCCCTTATAATTCACCTGCGGGAAAAGATTTCATTGTTCGTGCTTCTGAAATAATCTACAACTATATGGTGAAATAATGCTTTCTGATATTTTGGACGGCAAATGCTTTAAACTTGTGTGCGGTGCAGGAAATGAGGATGCCGGTGAGGTAGAAAAGCTTGCGGCACTTTATGCTCATGCAGGATGCAGATTTTTTGACCTGTCTGCAAGAAAAGAAATAATTGCCGCAGCAAAAAGAGGGCTTGAATATGCCGGGATAAATGACGCTTATTTATGTGTAAGTGTCGGTATTAAAGGTGATCCTCACGTGAATAAGGCGTGTATTGATTATGAAAAATGTGTTGGCTGCGGCAAATGCGATGAAATTTGTCCACAGGGAGCAATTAAGTACCATAAGGTTAAAAAATTCCGCTGTATCGGCTGCGGCAAATGCGCAAAGGTTTGTTCAAAGGGTGCAATTTCATATATAACAGAGAGCAGAGAGCTTGATGAAATTTTACCCCCGCTAATTGATGAGGATATTGATTGTATTGAACTTCATGCAATGGGGGGCGATGATGTTGATGTGTTAAAAAAATGGAATTATATAGCTGAAAATTTTGACGGTATGCTCAGCCTCTGCACCGCCCGCGGACAACTAAGCGATGAAGCTATGCTTAATCGTATTAAATTATTAATAAAGGATAGAAAACCATATACAACAATTATTCAGGCAGACGGTTTTCCTATGAGCGGAAGCAAAGATGATTACAAAACAACTCTTCAGGCAGCTGCTACAGCTGAAATTATTCAGAATGAAAATCTTCCGGTTTTTGTAATGCTTTCCGGAGGGACAAATTCAAAAACGGCTGAGCTGGCTCAGCTTTGCGGAATAAAATATCATGGCATTGCGGTTGGAACTTTTGCAAGAAAGATAGTTAAAAAATATATTGATCGGGAAGATTTTTTAACTAATAGCTATGTTTTTAATGAAGCTTTGAGAGTTGCAGAAAAGCTTGTAAATTCTGTGAAAATAGATTATAATAAAAACAGGACATCGGACAGTCTATTATTTCAGTAACAGTAAATCTTTTCTCAAACACGCTCCTACTCCGTTTCCGCTATCGTTTCGAAAAGATATACAGTTACTGAAAGTAAAAAGACAGGCACCCAATCGAACATTAAAAGCATCTAAAAACTTTTCGAGGCGATAGCGGAGCCAGAGGCACGACACTACTCGGATTAACTAAAATCCTATCGGGTTAATGAGCGAGAGGGTGTCAGAGAAAATAAATATATTTACTTAAATAAAGAAATAAAGAGCAAAACCAAAAAAGGAGGTTGAATTATGGAAAACGCAGTAATAGCAATGGTTTTCGGGGGGGGGGCAGAGTAGTTTAAGCTCCTTAAGAGGTATTGGCGCAGGTCAAGCACCATTTCGCGCCGCTCAAAGTAATAACCGCAAAATTGGTTTTACCTTAGCAGAGGTATTAATAACGCTTGGAATAATCGGTATAGTGGCGGCAATGACCATGCCAACATTAATAGCAAAGCACCAGAAAACAGTATTAGTCTCAAGGCTGAAAAAGGTATATAGTATAACAGCCAATGCCGTAATGTTATCAGAGTCAGAAAATGGTTTTATAAGTGAGTGGGATTTAGGAACAGACTACACCCGCGAGAACTTAAAACGAGTAGTAGATAAATATTTACGCCCGTATTTTAAAATAGTAGATACTGTAGAAAGCAAAGATGATACCGGCTCTTATTCAACATATGGTTTCAGACTGGCAGATGGTACAACTTTACTGTTTAGTCTGGACGGTGCATCTTCAGGTGGATACGCACCTGCATCAATAATGATACTTGCCGATTTTAAAGGTCGTACTGCAATAAACTCTGCAAAAGATTTAGATTACAGCCGTAATAATTTTGAGATGGCAATCAATAAAAATGTTGGAAAGTTAAGTTTTTTTGCGTGGGGAGAAGAAGCTGGTTCTTATGCCAAAAATTATACAAGAGAAGATATTATAAATCATTCTAAATACGGGTGTAATTCTAAAGTGCATAAATCCGGTCGTATGAATTGCGGAGCCTTAATCCAATATGACGGCTGGCAGATAAAAGATGATTATCCATGGTAAATTCTGTGGTATAATTCATTTATGACAAAGATTTTGGATTGTACCATACGCGACGGCGGTCATCTTACAGGCTGGAATTTTCCGGACGAACTTGTAACGGCCTCTTTTGAGGCTGCAAGTAAAAGCGGCATCGACTATTTTGAGATTGGATATTTGAACGGAGTCGGAGGAAAATTCGCGCAATGCAACAGCAGTCTCTCAGAAATCTTAGGCGCAAAGGGTTCCGTAAAAGTTGCCGCTATGGTTAATGCCGGCGGCAGAGCTTATTCTATTCCGGAAAACGGCTTTATCGATGCTGTACGTGTTGCATGTCATCCTGATGAAACCGAAATCGGGCTTCATATATGCGAAGAGTTTGCATCAAAAGGCTTTGAAGTCTTCTTGCATTTGATGAATATTTCGGGAATGGATGATGCTCATTTTTCTATTCTTTCCGGCTGGTCAAATAAAGAAATTCTTTCTTCAGTTTATTTTGCGGACAGCTTTGGCTCACTTGTTCCGGCAGATATTGAAAAATATTTTAGCAGACTTAAATTGTCCGGTTTTAATAAGATAAGTTTTCATGCACATAACAATATGCAGATGGCATTTGCAAATACATTATGTGCAATAAATTGCGGCGCCTGCTCCGTTGATGTTACTGCTTACGGTATGGGAAGAGGCAGCGGCAACCTTCCGGCAGAGCTGTTACTTGGATATTTGAACAAAAACCCTGTATTTTACCTTGAATTAATTGAAAAATATTATCTTGAACTTTTTGAGAAATACCGCTGGGGGTATTCTGTTCCAAACTTAATCGGCGGCTTGAAAAACCTTCACCCGCGTAAAATCAGCGAACTTTCTGCGTATTCGTTTTCCAGGATGTGGCAAAAATCGGACATTTAAATGATTGAAAATTCTCCTGAAAAATATACTATTTTTATAATGTTTAAGGGGAATTTATGGAATTAACAGAACATGTTCAATATATAATTCATTCGGCAAAAACTATTGTTTATGCAAGAGATTACAGGTTTGTTGAGCCTGAACATATTATGCTTGCGCTTTTTCTGGATGAGAATGACCTTCCAAAAATAATCCTGGAAAAACTCGGGCTTAATAATCCCAGAATGATAAGAGATTACAACAGCTCAATTCCAAGAAAGGAAAATGCAACACCGGCAAGATATTCAGAACCTCCGCTCTCAAAAGAGACTGTTACTTTGCTTGAAACCGCAGAAAAAGAAGGTTTGGCTTACGGCGATAGAGTTGTGAGTATTGAACATTTGTTTCTTGCGCTTTTTAAAACTAAAATTGCAAAAATGGAGTATATCTTTGGTCAGTATCATATAAATATCAGAGAATTATACTTTAAAATGAAAGATATTATTGACGGTATGACTACTGTTGATATTACAGATGGAAAAGAAACCGCAAAGGAAGAAGAGAATACTAAAGCGGAAAAACCTGATTTAAAAAATGAGAAAAAGCAGGAGGAAAATCCGCTTGAAAAATATACAATTGACCTTACAGCAATAGCTGCCCGGAGTAAACTTGACCCTGTAATCGGCAGAGATGATGAAATTAGACGTGTAATCCAGATTTTAAACCGCCGCTCTAAAAATAATCCGGTAATCGTCGGTGAGCCGGGTGTAGGTAAAACCGCTGTTATAGAAGGGCTGGCACAAAGAATTATTAAAGGTGATGTTCCTGAGAGTTTGAAAAATGACAAAATTTTATCTCTTGATTTAGGGGCGCTTCTTGCTGGTGCCTCTTACAGGGGAGAATTTGAAGAGCGTTTAAAAGGCGTGTTAAAGAAAATCGAAGAGAAAACTGATGATTTGATGCTTTTTATTGACGAAATTCATACAATAATGGGTATGGGTGCTTCTGACGGCTCTGTGGATGCCGGCAATCTTTTGAAACCAATGCTTGCAAGAGGTAACATCAGAGTAATCGGTGCAACAACTCTTGATGAGTATAAAAAATATATTGAAAAAGACAAAGCTCTTGAAAGAAGATTTCAGCCTGTAATCGTAGACGAGCCGTCAGTTGAAACTGCAATAAGTATTATGAGAGGTCTGAAAAATAAATACGAGGTGTTCCATGGAATAAAAATTCTGGATGAAGCCCTTGTTCAGGCCGTAAAACTCTCAGACCGGTATATTACCGACAGATACCTGCCGGATAAGGCGATTGATTTGATTGATGAGGCAGCTTCGTCTTTGAGGATTAATATTGACACAATGCCGGAAGATATTGATATTTATACCCGCGAAAAACTCCAGCTTGAAATAGAACGTAACGTATTAATAGAAGAAAACTCAAAGGAAGCTGAAAATAAAATCGCAAAAATTTCCAAAAAAATAGAAAATCTTGAAACAAAAATTTCAAAGCTTAAAGACCAGTGGATTCAGGAAAAGAAAATAATTAATAACACAACTACAGTGAAGAAAAATATTGAAATACTGAAATCCCAGATTGAAATTGCCCAGAAAAAAGGTCAACTTACAACTTCCCTGGAGTTGAAATATAAACAGATGCTGGAAATGGAGAAAAAGCTCAAAGAGCTTCAGTCTGATAAAACAAAGAAACGGCTTATAAAAGAACAGCTTGAAGCCGATGATATTTCAGCAATTGTTGCAAAGTGGACAGGCATTCCAACTACAAGACTTGTTGAGGATGAATCATGCAAGCTTATGAAAATGGAAGACTTTCTACATAAAAGATTAATAGGTCAGGAAGAGGCTGTCACAAAGATAGCAAATGCAATACGTCTTTCACGTTCAGGTCTTCGTGACAGCAGGCGTCCAATCGGGTCATTCTTATTTCTTGGTCCGACCGGTGTGGGTAAAACAGAACTTGGAAAAACCCTCGCAGAGTTTTTGTTTAATGAAGAAGATGCACTCATAAGGATTGATATGAGTGAATTTATGGAAAAATCTGCAATTTCACGTCTTACAGGTACTACTGCCGGTTACGTAGGTTATGAGGACGGCGGTCAGCTTACAGAGGCTGTAAGACGTAAACCTTATTCTGTTGTATTGTTTGATGAGATTGAAAAGGCTCATCCTGATATTTTTAATATAATGCTTCAGATGTTTGATGACGGAAGACTTACAGACGGTCAGGGCAAACTTATTGATTTTAAGAATACTGTGCTTATTATGACCAGTAACCTTGGCAGTGATATTCTGCTAGACAATTCGCTACCTGAACAAAGTAAGCAGGAAGAGGTTCATAAGCTGTTACGTTCAAAATTCAAACCGGAATTTATAAACAGGATAGACGAGATTATAACCTTCAAACCGCTAACGCTTGCTGAACTTGCAAAAATAGTTGAAATCCAGACCGCTTCACTTAATACACGCGTGGAAGAACAGGGTATGGAACTTGATATTACTGATAATGCAAAAGTATACCTCGCCAATGAAGGTTATGAACCTTTATACGGCGCCCGTCCTTTGAGAAGGGTTATCCGTAAAGAAATCGAAATCCCGCTTTCCATGAAAATAATTGGCAATGAATTTCATCATGGCGACAGGATTGTAATTGACTGTGTTAACGATGAACTTGTGTTTTCAAAAGCAGGGGTTAAAGTGTAAAATAAAAAGACCGGAATTTATTCCGGTCATGTAACACATATATACTCCTTCAGCTTTGCCGGCTAATCTGCGGCAATACACTAAAAGATTCTTTTTCATACCCTAATCGAACAGCTAAGCTAATCCTGATTGATAGCTTTTTCTGTTTCTTTAATCTTGTTTATTAAATCATCAACCTGTTCCTTAAAATAAAGTATAAAAAGGCTTATTTCTTCTTTAAAACTATAGGCTCCGGGCCAAACGGAATATTTATACATAAATTACACTCCTTGTGTTTATCTAACCTTAACAAATTCATTTACGGTCAATTGATATTAAAACTTTAGAGATTTTTTAGTTCTTGTTACATTATGTAACATCTTTGATAATGCTGCTCTTGTTGAAAAAAACTCTGAAATACTATATAATAAAAGGGGAGTGCCTCAGGCACGACACTATCTGTGTATCTTAAAAAGAAATAAATAAAAGCAAAACTAAAAAAGGAGGATTAATTATGAAAAACACAGTGCAGACAAAGCTTTTCGGGGGGGGGGGCAAGGTAATTTAAGCTCTATAACTGGTATTGGCGCAGGTATCGAGCCATTGAGCGCCGCCGAAAAAAGAACCATTAAACCAGGCTTCACCCTTGCCGAGGTATTGATAACACTTGGAATTATTGGTGTGGTGGCTGCTATGACACTACCTTCACTGGTAAACTCAATGCAAAAGCGTGAACTTAAAGCCTCTCTTGAAAAGAATTATTCTGTAGCGTCACAGGCTTTAATGAAAATGAATTTAGATAACGGCATATCATATGGCGGCAGCAGTTATCCAGGCAGAACTTTTGAAGCTGTTTATGTAAAATATTTTAATGTATTAAAGGACTGCGGTTTATTCAAATGTGCACCTTATTCAAGCCATGAAGAAGAGGACGGTTCTAAAACAGAATGGTATATTGAAAACTATACAACTTTTAATAAAAAACGTAATGTTGAAACAAGTATGTTTGATGATGGACAGTTTTATCTCACTGACAGTAGTTTTTATATGATAGAAAATCCAGTTAGAGAAGAAACTGAACAAAAAGTTTACATAACAATTGATGTAAATGGAGCGGAGAAAAATCCAAATGCCTGGGGGCACGATTTATTCACATTTCAGTTAATGAATGATGGCAAATTAAAGCCTATGGGTGCTCCGGATACCGATTATCCGGCTGAAGAATATTGCAGTTATTCTTCAAATTCGGCAATAAACGGAGTCGGTTGTGCATATTCCGCATTAACGGATAAAAATTACTGGAAGAATCTGCCTAAATAAACAAATCCGTTACCTCAAATTTGTTAACATCAATTAATCCTTTGTCGGTAATCTTGATTTCCGGGATTACTGAAAGGGATAAAAATGCCATACTCATAAACGGATCTGCGATTTTACAGCCGATTTTGCCTGCTGCATTTTCAAGTTCTGTAATCTCTGCCATAACTTCTTCTGCGGGTTTATCAGACATAAGCCCTGCTATAGGCAGAGGCAGGTGGGAAAGTGTTTTGCCGTTTTCAACTATAATTTTGCCGCCCTGTGATTTGACAAGTTCAACTGCTGCGTAGTACATATCATCATCGTTTGTACCTATTACAATCATATTGTGGCTGTCATGTGCTACTGTTGAGGCGATTGCTCCAGATTTCAATCCAAAACCTTTCACAAATCCAAGCCCTATATTTCCTGTAGCTTTGTGTCTTTCGAGGACTGCAATTTTTAAAATGTCGTTTTCTATATCTGACACTGCAAAGCCGTTTTTATTTTTTACAGGGTCAGCTGATAATTTTGTTATTAATTGTTGTGGAATTACATTTATGACTTTTATATTATCTTTGCCGTCAGGAATTTTTATCTGCAGATCTTCTCTGTACAAATATTTTATATTAACAGACCCTCGCAGCGCCGGAGGCTTCATTTCTGTCATATCAATGATAGTTTTACCGTCTTTGGCAGCAAGTTTTCCGTTTTTGAAAACCATTTTCGGTTCAAAGGTTTCAAGGTTGTCAAATACCGCAATATCTGCTTTATAGCCCGGTGCAATTGCACCGACATTCCGGAGTTTAAAATATTCAGCTGTATTTATGCTTGCCATCTGTATGGCATTAATAGGGTTAACTCCAAGGCGGACTGCTTTTTTTACCATTCTCGAAATATGTTTTCCAAGATGTTTCGGATGCCGGTCATCGGTTACAAACATACATTTTCTGGTATTATATTTTTTTAAAACAGGGATTAAAGGTTCTAAATCTCTTGCCCCTGTTGCCTCACGTATCATCAAATACATACCGAGGCGCAGCTTTTCAATTGCTTCTTCAGGTGTTGTGCATTCATGATCAGAAGCTACTCCTGATGCAATATATGCACTGAGTTCTTTTCCGCAAAGATGCGGGGCATGGCCGTCTACGCGTTTATTTTTTTCTATCCCAAGCTGGATTTTGCTTAAAACACTTTTATCACAGTTAACCACACCAGGGAAATTCATCATTTCAGCAATGCCGAGAACCCATGGGGCATCAATTAATAATGCCAGATCATAGCTGTTTAAATCAACGCCGGAGGTTTCCAAATCGGTTGCAGGAACGCAGGAAGGAAGCATCATATAAACATCAAGCGGAAGGTTTTTTGTTGCTTCTCTCATAAAGCTTATACCCTGTAAGCCCATAACATTACATATTTCATGCGGGTCTGCGATTACTGTAGTTGTGCCTGAGGCGAGAACAAGCTTTGCAAATTCTGACGGCATAAGCATTGAGCTTTCCAGATGGACGTGACCGTCAATAAAGGACGGGGTTACATAAGCACCGTTTACGTCTATTTCCTCTTTTCCTCGGTAACCTTTTGAAATACCGGCAATTTTGCCGTCGATTACAGCTATATCTGTTTCATAAATTTCTTCTGATAAAACATTTACCAGTTTGGCATTTTTAATTACTAAATCTGCAAGTTCTTCACCTTTGCTTACTTTTATAATTCGTTCGATGTTTTTCATATTTCTGCCTTTCGGGGATACCGTTGAGTGACGGTAATATTTTTGTTTATGATAACACGAAATTATTATTTAGGCAGGTTTTTAAAATAGTCTTTATCTGTTAAAGCTTTATAAGTACAGCCGATACCGTTAGTAGTGCTTGTGCTTGTTAAGGAACACTTGTTAACACTATCATATGCTGTTCCTTCTGCGCCCATTGGAAGCAACTTTCCATTGTCCGTAATCTGAAATGTAAATAAATCATGTCCCCAGCGGTTTGGCTTTTTATTATACCCGTTTACGTCGACGCTTATTAAAAGCAGGTGACCTCCAGGCATATTTTCTACCATAATAAACATTCCGTCGCTGATAAAAACCTGTCCGTCATCTAATAAACTGTTCTGCATTTTTTTATTATTATATGTTTTATAATTTTGAGAAACTCTGGTTGTTCCTTCTTCATCAACGAAATTGCTTTCACAGGATTCAAAGTCACAGTCTTTTGAAATTTTGAAATAAGCTTTAAATTTAGGTATAAATGCATGTGCGGGATAATTTGTATTATTAACAATCTGTCCTTCGTCATAAGTCATTTGATTATAGGCAGCCTGCAAAATACTATAAGCTTTTTTCAAACCGGTTTCCAACTCTTTACCTTGAGTTTGGTTAATAAGCGCCGGCAGAGTCATCGCCGCAATAACACCTACAATGCCAAGAGTTATAAGTACTTCTGCAAGCGTAAAGGCTTGTTTGTCCATTTTTTTGCTCCTTTCATTTATATATTAAAATATTGTATTCATAAAATAAATACAATAAGTAATGTATTTTTGAATATATCATATTAATCTTAATTTAAATACAATAACTTACAGGGATTTTTATGAACGAGTTTAAACCTATAAAGCAGGAAAAGACTGTAATAAGCATACGATTGGATGTCGATATGCTTAAAAAAGTTGATGAATTGTCTGTACAAACAGATATTAGCCGTAATGAATTTATTGTTCAGTGTATTGATTATGCACTTAAAAATCTAAAACAATAAAAAACTTTTTATTGAAGCGATTTTGGTTTTTTGATAAATACAAGCATAGGTATGAGTAAGAATGTTGCAAATGCAAACCATCTGAATGTATCAATATATGCCCACAGGTGTGACTGCTGAATAAGCTGTGAGTAAATTTGGCTTTGAGCCATTGTATGTGCTGTAAAGGTATCTGTAAGAGATGAAAATGTTCCTGTAAGGGCATTTACACGTTCAACAAAAGTATTATTAGTATCATGCAGATGATTAATCAGCATGTTTTGATGAACCTGTGCAAACCTTGCGACCATAGTTGTTCCAAGAGATGTTCCTATTGCTCCGCCGATATTTTTTACAAGGTTTTGAAGTCCTGTTGCGTTGGTCATATTCTCATTTTTGATTGTTGAAAACGATAACGGGATTAACGGGGTTAATGCAAGGAACAGTCCTGAGCCGTAAAGAATGTTTGGCAGGGCAATGGTTGTAAGGTTAATCTGAAGGTTAATCATCCCAAAGAACACACTTCCAAGTCCTAACAAGATTAAACCTATCATTACAATCCTTCTGTCGCCGAGTTTTTTAGATAAAGTCAAATATAAAGCAACTCCGATAAAGCTTCCGACACCCCTTGACCCCATTGAAAGTCCGCTTAGGTAAGCTGTATATCCCAAAAGGTTTTGCAGCATTGACGGCAAAAGCGCAGCAGAAGAAAGGAATACACCCATTAATATTACCTGTACAAGTGTTCCAAAAAAGTACGTCCTGTCCTTTAATACTGTTAAATCAATTAGCGGCTCTTTTCCTCTTGCCTGAGAGATAAAAAATAGAATTGCAAATATCATTGATATTGCACTGAGCCAGCAAATCCACGCAGCTCCAAACCAGTCTGCATCATTACCTTTATCAAGTACAACCTGCAAGGCAATAAGCCAGCCTGATAAAAATATCATTCCTTTAAAATCAAAATGTACATTTTTCTGTTTTTTTGCATAAGGAGGTTCTTCCAGCAGGTTTTTTGAAAGATAGACACACAAAAAGCCAAGAGGAACATTTATGAGATAAATCCATGGCCAAGACCAGTTTTCAGTAATCCATCCCCCGAGAACAGGTCCGATTAACGGGGCAAAAATTACTGCAATACCAAAGATTGCCATAGATTTCGGACGGTCTTTTTTAGGGAAACTTTCCAGCATAATTGACTGACCAAGAGGCAGGAGCCCGCCTCCGCCAAGCCCTTGCAAAAACCTTGCAAGAACAATTTCTATCATTGAGTGTGAGATTGCACACAAAAATGAAGATATAGTAAAAACTATTGTACATATCATAAAGTAGTTTTTACGCCCGAAAAGTTTTGAAGCAGCCGCAACAAGAGGGATTGCAATACCGCTTGCAATCAGATAGCTTGTTAAAACCCAGGTTGACTCATTCAAACTTACTGACATTGAACCGGCAATATAAGTTAAGGCTACGTTTGAGATGGTTTCATCCAAAACAAACATAAATATTGCAAGCATTACCGGGGTAATCATTAACCATGGGTTAATACCGGGGCGCCATTCCTGTTCCGTTGATATACTCTCACTCATTTAAACTTTTTCCCTTTATTATGATTTTTTTGTAAAAATTTTATCAAGTCCTTTTATAAATCCAAAATGCAGAAATGATGTTATTCCTGCAAGGTAAGCAGAGTATTTATGAACTTTCATTTTGTAAGGAAATTTAACTTTCCTCATACCAGTTATTCCGCATACTGTTCCAAACCCTAAAGCGGCATATCCGGAATCGGATACCAGACGATGCCTCAGGCTGTGTTTACTTTTCCCGTTAATCGGAGGTTGGATTGTTTGTACAGGTTGAATTGTGTTCATCATAATTACATACCCTCAGCTTATATCTATACTTTAGCATAAATATAATTTTAAATATAATGATTGTTCAGGTAAAATTTAATAAAAAAGCTCCGGAAAACCCGGAGCTTTATGGAACTTATTCCAAACCTAATGCAATCTTATTGTTTGTTGAAACCATATTCATTGCTGCATACATGCTGTTTTGTGCGCTTTGAATACTGTCATACTGGTCATCCAGACTTTTTAGTTCCCTGTAATATTCAAGTATGGTGTTAATCTCCTGAGGATTTTCGCCGGCTTCATCAATCATAGCTTCCAGCTCTTCGCTGACTTTGTCCAGAATTTCAGTAACACTTTCATCGTCTTCATAGCTTACACCAACTCGTGTCGCAAGGGATTTTGCATCTGCCAATACTTCTGTTTCGCTGAGGTTTTGACCTTCACCTCCGCCATTTTCAGCAGCCTCCTGCCGTTGAGCTTCCTGTATTTTTGTCTGTGCCTGTGCTTCTGTCATTCCGTCTGTGACAGGAATGCCCAGTGCTTCAAGCTGTCTTTTGGTGCTTTCGCTCAAGTCGGATTTCTTCTGTGTTGTTTGTGCTGCCGCTGCTTGTGTTGTCTGTGAGCTTACACTTGAAACAGATGTTGTCATAAATACTCCTCTCTTATCTTTTCTTTTGAACTTTCAAAAGAATACAAGCTGAGTAACGGAATTTATAAAGGTGTTCTTTAGAATTATTAGTATATATTTAATAAAAATTTACATGTAGAAATTTCTACCACTAGATATATAAACTTGTCTAAATGTTAAAGTTAATGTTATGATAAACAAAAAGGGTGATGTAATGGCTGAATCGGAAGCTGCTGATATATTGTATACTGAAAATATACCGTATAAACTTGAACAAACTGCAAGGATAGGGTATTTGCTCGGTAAAAACTATTACAAAAATTATGTTAATACAATACTGGATCTTGATGAATATGCTATTTTAAGCCATATTACAGCAAATCCTCATCTTTCGCAGAGTGACTTATCGAAGCTTATGTATAAAGGTAAAGCCCATGTCGGTAAGATTTTAAGCAGTATGGAAAAGAAGGGTTATGTTAAAAGAGGAGTTGCAACTTCTAATAACATCATGAAAAAAGTTACAAAAATTACAGCAAAAGGCGAAAAGCTTTTATACGAAACACACAGTGTTTTTGTTAAGCTTGCACAAAATGTGTTGAGTGTATTTACACCGGAAGAAAAAGAGATTTTTATAAAACTTCTGGATAAATACAGAGATAAGATTACCTCAACTTATGAGATAATTTTTTAGAACATTCCTGGTGTCATCATTCCCGGCATAATTCCCTGCATGCTGTTTTGCATCATATTATTGTTATCATAGAATTTCGGGAAGTTATCATAAGTCATAGGTGCTGTTTTTTCAGCATTCTGTGTTACTGCTCCGTTATTATCGCTTCTTGTTTTGATAACTTTTTTTACAGGAGGTTCCAAATCAACTTCTTCTATTTCAAAGCCGTTATAATCGTATTGTTTTTCTGTTGTTTTTTTCACCTGAACAGGTTTTTCAAAAGCTTCCTGATTTTGAGTTGTAGGAAGCGAACGGCTGAAGCCTGGAAAACTCTGTGACTGGTTCATATATTTAACGGCTTCCATATTAGTTCCCTCTTGTGAAAACGCCGGTGCGGCAAAGGTAGTTAAACAAACTAATAAAAGTATCTTTTTCATAATTATCCCTCTTTATTATATTTTTTCATATAAGCTTTTAACACATTAATTGTCCTGTATAAGCCTACAGAGTGTGAAGCTTTTACAAAAACATTATCACCGTTTTTTAGCCAGCTGACAAGTTCCTTATTGAGCAGTTCTGCATTTTCGTAATATGCACCTGGAAAGTCAAGCTTCAGAATATTCCACAATGCTTTTACTTCAAGACCGCAAAGCAAAATTCTGGAAGGGTTTACATCTCTTATAGTTTTTTCAAGTTCAAGATGCTGCCTTTGAGTTTCAGCGCCTCCTTCAGACATGTCGCCTATGATAAGAACTCCGTTTTGCCCGCCGGTAATCTTTTTAAAGCCTTCCAGTGCAGCTTTCATAGAAAGCGGGTTTGCATTGTAGGCTTCGTCTATAACATGTATAGTCTTGTCCGGAGAAATTTTCCCGCTGAATGCTTCACCGCGTCCGGCAAGGCTTTGGAAAGTTTTAAGTTTTTCTATGGCTTCAGCTATATCAAGATTTTCAAGGTAAGCAACTGCCAGAGCTGCTGCCATATCCAGCATAATATGCTCAGGAGTAGGTGTATCATTGAGTTTATAGGCTTTTCCAAAAACCTCAAAAGAATTTTCTTCCCCGCAATGTATTTTTATATCAGCATCATCAGTGCCGAAAGTTATGATATTAAGTTTCTTATCTTTGGCAACCTTTTCAATAATATCAAAATGAGCCATCTGCTTATAAAGTACTGCATAAGCTCCCTCTTTCATAGCAGTGAAAACTTTGCTTTTTTCAACAGCGATGTCTGAAAGTTCCTGGTCATCTCTGAGATGAACAGGTGCAATATTGATTATTATTGCATAATCAGGAAGAGTTATTTTTGAATTTCTTGCAATACCGCCGCCCAGTGAGGTTTCGATAACCCAGTAGGCATCATTGATATTGAAGTTAGACATATTCCAGGCAATTCCCCAAGATGTATTTGCCTGACCAAGGTTTGCACTGGCTCCTTTGTCTTTAAGAATGTCATATACCATACGTGTTGTGGTCGACTTGCCGGAACTGCCGGTTATGTCTATAACTTTTCCGTTAAAAAACTTTCTTATATATTTTGCAAACATCAGGATTGCATCACCCGGCTCAACTTCAAGCTCTACAACAGGTTTGCCGTAATGGAGAAACTGCTCCGGATTTGTTGTAATAATTGCAGAAACCTTATCTATTAATTCCGGTAACTTATCCTGTAAAATTCCGCGTTTTTCCTGATTGACCCTGACAAGAGCCATACTTTCGTCTTCAAAATCCTTGTGCCAGATTTTAAGACCGTTTGATGACCAGCCTGCCGGGAAATTATGCAGAGTACAGTCGCAGATTGCTTCTTTTATTTTTTCTTCAGTCCAGAATTTCATATAATAAATTTAGCATAAATTACTGGTTTCAGCAAGGTTGCGGGTTTTTGTTTTTGTTATAAAATTCTTTTATGATAATTTACTCGGATAAGTTATTTGAAAAGCCTGTGGATGTAATTCAAGCTTTTTCCGGATGCGAATTTGAGGATGCTTTTAACAGAATTGAAGCGTATGCAAAAACGCATTATCTTGCCGGATATGTGCGTTACGAAGCAAAAGAGGTCTTTCTTGGCAATCATATAAAAAGCGATGTGCCTCTTTTGTATTTTGAAGTTTACGAAAAATTTAAGACTTATGAACCTTTAAAGCCTGAACACATCAGACTGAACCTTGTACCGGATATTACATTTGAGGAATACAAAAGTGCAGTTGACACTGTAAAATCGGAAATTGCAGCGGGAAACACTTATGAAGTTAATTATACTTATGATTGGAATGTTGAATACAGCGGTGATGAACTGAGGCTTTATGATTATCTCTTGCAGAGTCAGAAAACACCGTATAATGCCTTTATAAAGAATGAGTATGATACAATTCTTTCATTTTCTCCTGAACTGTTTTTTGAACTGAAAAACGGGCATATAATTACAAAACCTATGAAAGGTACGATTAAACGTGGAAATGATTATACGGAAGATCATGCAAACATTGTTTTTTTACAAAACGATGAAAAAAACCGCGCAGAAAATGTTATGATAGTAGACCTTTTGAGAAACGATCTGGGCAGGATTGCAAAAACCGGAAGTGTTAAAGTTACAAAGCTTTTTGAAATTGAAACGCACAAAACTCTTCACCAGATGACCTCTCAAATCGAGGCTGATTTAGAGGACGGTACAGGGCTTTTCGAGATTTTTAAAGCAATTTTCCCTTGCGGCTCAATTACCGGCGCGCCAAAGATAAGCACAATGAAAATTATTGACAGAATAGAAAAAGGGGCAAGAGGGGTTTATTGTGGTGCAATCGGGTTTATTTCGCCGGAAGGTGCGCAATTCAGTGTTCCTATTAGAATTTTGCGCCGTAAGTGTAGTGAAAATAACTTTAAATACCGCGTCGGAGGTGCGGTTGTGTGGGATTCCGATACAAATGAGGAGTGGTACGAAACTGTGACAAAGACTAAATTTTTATCTTCTGATTTTCAGCTGGTTGAAACAATAAAAATTCAGAACAAATCAATGTTTCTGAAAGATGAGCACATGAGGCGGTTACGCGCATCAGCAGAACATTTCGGCTTTATTTTTAATGAGGAAATACCGCTGATTAAACCTGAACAGGACGGTATATTAAGGATACTTTTGAATAAAGACGGCTCATACGAAACAGAATATAAGCCTCTTGAAAAAGCCTGCACAAACCAGGTAAGAATTTCTGAGATTATACTGGACAGCAAAAACGAATTTGTACGTCATAAAACGACTTACCGCCCTTGGTTTGAGGAAAGTTACAAACAAATCCGCAATGACAAGGTTTATGATGAAATTTATTTTAATGAGCGCGGTGAGCTTTGTGAGGGGGCAAGATGCAATATCCTTCTGGAGCAGAACGGAAAATTTTATACTCCGCCTCTTTCCTGCGGTCTGCTGAACGGTACTATGCGCGAGAACCTTCTGGCAAGCAGAGTTTGTATTGAAAAAGTCCTTTATAAAGATGATTTGCTCAATGCCGAGAATATCTACTGCATTAATTCAGTCAGGGGTATTAAGCAGGTGGAGCTGATATGATTTTAATTGATAACTACGATTCTTTTACATATAACATTGTGCAATATCTTCAGGAATTGGGATGCCGGGTTGATGTTTACGAGAATGATACAATCACAGTAGAAGAATTGAAACAAAAAAAGTTTGAAAGCATTATCCTTGCACCCGGACCTGGTAATCCTGACGGTGCAGGAATTTCGCTGGATGTGATAAAAGAATTTTACAAGCAAAAAAAGATTTTGGGAATTTGCCTGGGGCATCAGTGTATTGCCCGATTTTTCGGCGGAAATATAAAAATGGCAAAGCAGCCTGTTCATGGAAAGGTATCTAAAATTTATCATGATAATTCGGATTTATTCCAAGGTATACCAAACGGATTTGAGGCAGTAAGATATCATTCTCTTGTTGCGGAGGATTTGCCTGAATGCCTTATTCAGACTGCTAAGACTTCAAATGGTATTAATATGGCATTGCAGCATAAAACTTATCCGTTATACGGAGTGCAATTTCATCCTGAAGCAATACTTACACAGTACGGACATAAATTACTGCAAAATTTTATTTCAATCTAAGCACTGCACTGTGGCGGTTAGTGGTTGCATTTTCTTTGCGGTATGAGAAAAACATGTCATTATCGCAGCAGGTACAGTAAGGGCAGACATCTATCTCCTGTATACCGGCTTCTTTTAGCTGGCGTGCATTAATATTTTTTAAATCTACAAATTTTTCACCGTTTCTTATTTCATACAAGCCTTCAAAATCAGATACGGTTGTTTTTAATTTCTCAAAAACTTCATCCCCGACATTATAGCAGCATAAAGAAATAGCAGGACCAATTACCGCTGTAAGTTCTTGCGGATTTGACCCAAATTCTTTTATCATTTTTTCGGCAGCGTTTGCAGCGATTTTACCGGCTGTTCCGCGCCAGCCGGCATGAACAACGGCACCGACATTCTGCTTTTTATCATAAAGAATTACCGGCGTACAGTCTGCAAAGTTTAGAAATACTGCCTGTTCTTTATTGTTTAATATAAGTCCGTCTGTATCAGGATAGTCGGATTTTCCTTCTTTTGCATTTTCAATATGAGATGTGTGGGTTTGTTTGGGTGAAATCAGGTTAGCTCTTTTTATCTGCAAAAAGTCACAGATAAGTTTTTTGTTTTCTTCAACAAGATTTTCAAACGCAGGTTCTTTGGTTTTAATTACGGTTTCTCTTGTTGTGAAAAAGCATTCGGCATTGCCGGTTATAAAGTCGGATTTTAGAATTTTTCTCCCGTTAATAGTGTCAAAGTAGAACATAGAATTATTATAACACATTTAAGAATTATGGGTATTAAATAAATTATCCTGCCGTCGGATGCTGAAATTTGATTTATAAATTAATTTGTTTCTACAAATAAGTTTTATTTAAGGAGAGCAATATGAACGAAAATTTTAGAAAATACCTTGTAGAATTTATCGGAACATTTTTTCTTGTTTTTACAATAGGAGCGGTAACAAGGCTTGGAGTTCCGGGTGTAATTCCTCCTCTGGCTATAGGGGCTGTATTAATGGTCATGATTTATGCCGGCGGATTTATTTCGGGCGGGCATTATAACCCGGCTGTATCTCTGGCAGCAGTTGTAAGAGGTGCACTCCCTGCTTACCAATGGCTTCCTTATGCAATATCACAGGTTCTTGGAGGAATTGTGGGAGCGTTTATTGTGAATTATCTTGCCGGTGAAGCTCCTGAATCTGCTGCAATGCTTTTTGATATGCCGGCTTTGATTATCGGTGAATTTATTTTTACATTTGCACTGTGTTATGTTGTTCTTTTGACCGCTACAGCCAGAGAGGTTGAGGGTAATTCTTATTACGGCCTTGCAATTGGGTCTACTGTTATGGCAGGTGCTTTTGCGGTCGGAGGTATTTGCCTTGCCGCTTTTAATCCGGCAGTAGCCGCTGCATGTATTGTTATGCACACAATCTGCTGTTTAAAAATAGCTCTTGCCACTATTATTGTAAACCTTTTGGCAGCTGTTGCTGCCGGTGTTACATACAAAGCTGTTAACGGCAGATAAAATAAGTATAAATACCCGCAGTTTTTGCGGGTATTTTGTTATCCTTTTTTGTTTCTATGTTAAAATGTTTTTATGAAAAAGATTTTATATGTTTTAGCAGTACTTTTGTTATTGCAGAATTTTTCCTGTGCTCAGGAAAATATAAGTTTTGTATATATAAACGGTTCTAACAATAATGATGAAAAAATGAAGAACTGGTTTGAAAAAGGGGTTAATAAGCTTCATCCGAAAATGCGCGAAAGTTTTGTAAAAAATAAGGAAGCATATAACCTTTTTTTGAAAGACGGTCAATATTCAATTAATGAAAATCCTGTGATTTTTTTCTGGGGTGACAAAAGCAAAACTGATTTGGAATTTGTTGAGCAGCAGCTTGATATTTCAAAAGCTTTCAGTCCAACCATTGCTTATGGTGTACGTTCGTTGATTGCAGGATTTTTGCATGATGCAATTTGGGTTCAAAAGTCACATCATATGCTTCCTATTATTGATGAGCTTAATAAAATGGTAAAAACAGAAGCTGAAAAAGGTAACAAGGTGGTTTTGTACGGGTATTCGGCAGGCAGCTTTATCACTTATGAATATATGTTTAACAAGCTCAGGTATTTAAATGTTGATAATTTATTTGATGCGGTTGATGTTAGTGACGATATAAGAGATTTTGTAGGAAAAAATCCGATGAAAAACACCTGTATTTCAGCCCTGTCAAAGGCTCAGCTCGGGGTTGTAACTTCTGACGGGCATCTTGTTGTTGATAAAAATCCGGAAACATTTAAGCAAAATTACTTAAAGCTTGATGAGGCTACCGAGGCTGCATGTGTGCCGCAAGGAGTCTTAAAAGGTGTTGTAAACTTTGCAAGTCCTCTTGTACTGTTTTATTCAGATCTTGCCGATCCTGATTATGAACTCACGTATTACAATAAATTCCTTCTTAAAAATATAATAGAAGACGGTTTGTTTCTTTTGACGGTAAACTTTAAGGAAGATCCTATGGGGTATCCTTCAACGCAGAATCTTACACTTGAAGATATGGAAAATAAGGCAAATATCAATCTGAAAGAACCTAAAGGATTTGTGTTTGATAATTCAACCGTATGGAGTAAGAGAACTTTTCTTCTTGCCCATACATCATACTGGTCTGCACGCAGAACTTTTTCTAAAGAAGTTGCAAAATCATATGTTATCGGATATAAATTTTTGTATGACAAAGATTTTCAGCTAAAACTAATTAAAAAACGTAAATACACATCTGATTTATAAGGAGAGATACTAATGAATTTTGAAGACGGAGTACAGTTTGACCCGGGATTTGTAGCGCATATTTCTGCAATTATTCCAAATATAGAATATGTTTACGGGACATTAAACAGATATAGAAACTTCGGACAGAAGAAAAACCAGTTTAAGATGTTTTTCCCTAAAATAAAAACTCTGCTAGAAGATTATATAGCTTTTTATTTAGGCTGTATTCTATGGGCTGATGCTATTAAAACGCTTGATAATAAACCGGTTTTAAATAATTTCTGCGTTGGTGCTGAATACAATGAAGCTGAAACAGTTTCAGAGGTTGATTTTGTTTACTCATATCTTGCTCAATTTAAGAAAGATGTAAAGTATTATCTTGGTAAAGATTACGAAATTGATGAAAGATACTGGAAGATTTTAACAGCTTATAAAGCATTTTTGGCTGAAAATAAAGGCTTTACAGAATTAAAAACTACAGATGATATTAAACTGCCAAAAGAAGTTAAACCATTGACAGCAGACAGTGCAAAACCTGTTATAGAAAAAATTGAGCAGGTTGTCGAAAGCGGCCGGCTCACAGAACTTTATGATTTGTATGCTGAGGTTTTATAAATTGCAAGTGAGGGCTGCTATTTTTTAATGCGTCCGATTGAGGGAAGTTTATGGATATTAGAGAAAAACTTTATCAAATGTTTATACTCGGACTTGAGGGCGAAGGTTATAAAGAAGCGCTCAAATCTTCTCTTGGCGGAGTAATCTTTTTTACAAAAGATATTAAAACTCCCGAACAATTTAAAAAATTGTGTGAGGAAATATATTCCTCAGCAGTGATTACACCGTTTCTTTCTATAGATCAGGAAGGCGGACGTGTTGAGCGTACGGAAAATATCCATAACGGGAAAAAATATCTCTCTGCAAAATTTGCATTTGAAAAAGGGGAGGAGTTTTTACGCCGTCAAACATATGAAATTGCAAAAGAGCTTAGAAGCTACGGCATAAACCTAAATTTTGCACCATGTATTGATGTTAATACAAACCCGAAAAATCCTATTATCGGCGAGCGTGCTTTTTCAAACCGGACGCAGGATGTTATCAGGGCAGAGAAAATAGTTTCTAATGTTTACCGCGAAAACGGTATTATCCCATGTGTAAAACATTTCCCGGGTCATGGCGATGCCAATGCCGACAGTCATCTTACGCTTCCCGAAATTGATTTGCCGCTTAAGGAAATGGAAAAAATACACATAAAACCTTTTGCTGCTGCTATTGAAAACGGAATTGAAATGGTTATGGCAGCACATCTTTACTGTACATGTTTTGATGAAAAAGTTATTCCCGCAAGTTTAAGTGTTAATGCTATTTCCTATCTGAGGAATAAACTAAAATTTAAAGGCGTAATTATATCTGATGATATGATGATGAAAGGTGTTTCACAATTTGGACTTGCAGATGCTTTTGAACAGGGCATCCGCGCCGGTCTTAATATGTTTATACATAGAAACTCAACTCGTGATGTCATAGATGCAATAGAAACGGTTGCTCAAAAAGCCCGTACAGATGCCGGGCTTTTTGAAAGTATTGAAAGATCAAGTGAAAAAATTATGTTATTGAAAAAAAGATTTGCTCTGTTAAACTAAACCATGTGCATGTTATCGAAAATTTCTTTTCTCTGAACCCATATTTCCATACCTAATTCTTTACCGGTTTCAGTTAATGCTTCTTTAATTTCTTTAAAATTATATTTTGATTTTTCTATATTTCCTAGCAGAAACATTACAAAATGCCCCTGCATTAATGTTTGTTTTATATCCTCAATGTTTACTTCATATTTTGCAAGCACTGCTGTAACTTTTGCAACAATACCTACTTTATCCACACCGGATACAGTTACTATAATTTGCTGTTCGGACATAAAACCTCCTTGTCATCTGCCTTTACTGTGACCGGAACTTCTGCCAGCCAATCCCTGTTAACAAATTTGCCTACCTGATATTTCTGGCAATAAGCTTTGAGGTCTTTCTTAACCTCAGGTGCAAGTATATACATTGCTATAATATTCGGTATAGACATTGCTATCATCATTGCATCTGTAATATTTATAACTGAAGTAACATTTAATACAGAACCAATTACAATAAATGCACAGTATAAAAACTGGAATGCAAGAGTTCTTTTCTTCCCTTCACCGAACAGGAAGTTCCATGATTTCTGCCCGTAATATGCCCAGCTTATGATTGTGGATAAGGCGTATAAAAGAACTATACCGGCTAATAATTTAGGGAAAAACGGCATTACTGATGATATAGCATCAGAAGTCATTTCAATACCTGAAGTATGACCGGCATGAGTTTTGTATACTCCTGTAATTACAATTGCAAAAGCGGTCAATGTACACATAAATCCGGTTAAAAACGGATCTAATAATGCGACAAATCCCTGTGAAAGAGGTTCTTCTGTTTTTACTGTTGCATAAACAATAGGAGCTGAGCCTGTACCTGCCTCGTTAGACTGTACTGAACGCCGCAAGCCCATAATCATTGCAACAAACATTCCTCCATAAATAGATTCCGGTCTGAAAGCTTCTTTTACAATTACCCATGCTGCATGAGGTATAAGTTTAAAATTACAAATAATTACCGCAAGCGCTGAGAACAGGTACACAAATATTTTTAAAGGAACTATTTTTTCAGTAACTTTAACAATATTTTTAATACCGCCGATTACAATTAATCCTACAACGATTGCCATACCAAGCCCGATTAACCAGTGGAGGTTGTGCATAAAGCCGTTTTCACCGCCTGTTACATTTACAAACTGATTAGCAGCCTGATTTATCTGAATCATGTTACCTCCGGTAATCCCGCCGCAGATACAAAGAATTGCAAACATTACAGACAAAGGCTGCCCGAGCCATCTTAATTTTTTTCTTGTCAAACCATGTGCCATATAATGCATAGGTCCGCCGGAAATTGAGCCGTCAAGGTTAAATCTTCTATATTTAACAGCGAGTGCAGCTTCTACAAACTTTAAAGACATACCCAATAATGCGCCTACAATAATCCAAAATGCTGCGCCTGGTCCGCCCATAGAAATTGCAATAGCAACACCCGCAATACTTCCAAGTCCGATAGTTCCTGATAAAGCAGTCATCAATGCCTGAAAAGAGGAAACTTCTCCGCCTTCATCAGAATTTGTACTTTTTTTAGGTCTGAATACATTGTCAAAGGCGTGTTTAAAGCCCCAAACAGCAATTCCTCTGAGATAGAACGTGAAAAATACTCCAGCAAACAAAATCCAAAATATAATAATTGGAACATCAGCGCCAAAAACGTGGATAGGGAAAAATATTAAACTTGCGATTTTATCTGAAACCGGAGCAATATTTTTGTCCATAAAAGCATCCAGACTAAAGGCTTGTGCTTGTTGAACGCTGATTAGCAATGTAAAAAGTACGGTTAAAAGTTTTTTCATTAGTTCTCTTCCTTTCGAGTATGTTCGGCTGTTTATCCAAAGGGGTAAATTAACCAACTAGTTAATACTAGCAAAAACATGTCTGCATGATGTCAAATCTTTACAAAATCTTAAAAATTTGTTGCAAATAATGCTCGCAGCAGCGTTTTTTTGTGAAGGTCTTTATAGTAGAGAAACTATTGTAGCGCAAGACTTTAAGCCTGTCATCATCCATGCTTTTTATAAATTGAAGTAATTTTCTTATTTCTGTTGAAATTGGAACGGTCAAAAAACCGTTTTCTTGATTTTTTATAATTCCGTCAACTCCGTCATCTTTTGTTCCTATTGTAATACAGCCGGACGCCATGGCCTCTAAATAAACCATACCAAAGGTTTCACCTGTACTTGGCAGTATAAAAATATCGCTGCCGCGCATTTTTGCAATAACCTCATTATGCGGGAGAGCTCCGGTAAAATTTACATTTGTATCAAGTTTTTCTAAATTTTTTCTTAAAGCGCCGTCCCCGATTACAGTCAGTTCAAAACCTTCGAGATTTTTCAAAGCAAGAATTACTTTATCAATATTTTTTCTTTTCTTAAAATTCGCACAGGTCAAAACTTTCACAGGGCTGTGAAGCGGCTGTAAGTTTTCTATAATTATACTCTCATCAACTCCTGAGGGTGCAGTGAATGTTTTCTGTTCAAATTCCGGATATAGATTAAGAAGTTTATTTTTGATAACCTCTGAGCGGCAGGCAATTCCTTTTGCGTTCCTTAATGCGTTAAGAAGTCTGTTTTTAAAATGAATTTTATATAACGGATTTGTTAGAACTGTTAAATCTGAATTATGAATACCAGCAACAAATGGAAGGTTTAGTTTGTCTGCAAAAAGAATGCCAGACGGCATATGTGCTATAACTATATCATAATCAAGCTTTCGGTTTAATTTTCTTTTTACATTGAACCAGAAAGGCGTCCAGTAATTTATATTATATATATTATTATATAAGCCTGTTTTGTAAAAAGGTTTTTGCCGTATAAAAGAGTTTAGTATAAAGTTTGGTTTTATAACATCAACAAAGTGTCCCAGACTTTTAAAGCCCTGAACAAAATCATATAAAGTCCGCGGTGTTGTTGTTTCATTTTCCTGTACCGGATACAGGTCTGTAATGAATAAGATTTTCATAAATGTATTATATCACAGTATTTACTTTCACCGGTAAACTAAATTGTTATGTAAAAATTCCTAAAATATTTCCCTTAACCTATGTTTGTCATATTATATAAATACAGACTGAATTTTTATAAGAAGGGGAAAAAGATAATGACTAAAAACAGAATTGGGATTGATGTCGGCGGCACAAATGTTAAAATTGCTCTTGTGACAAGCGATGGCAAAATAACATACTCAAATTCAGTTCCTACACGTGCTGAAATGGGTTATGAATATACTGTTAATAATATGAAGCAGGCAATACATGACTTGATGGCAGAAACAAAAATGTCTTCTAAAGATATTCAGGGAATTGGTTTTGGCCTTCCTGGACAGGTTGATTTTAAATCAGGTATTGTAAGACTTATAACAAATATTCCAGGATGGGTGGAAATTCCTCTTGCAAAAATAATTGAAGATGAATTTCATATTCCAACACGAATTGATAACGATGTAAGATGCGCAGCTCTCGGAGAATTGAACTTTGGCGCAGGAAAAGGCTGTGAAAATTTAATTTGTATTACAGTGGGAACAGGCATAGGTTCAGGTTTGATTGTTAATGGCAAGCTTGTGCGCGGTGCTTCAAATGCAGCCGGTGAAATAGGTCATATAAAACTTCAAATTCATGACGGTCCTATTTGCGGCTGCGGAGATACAGGCTGTCTGGAAGCTTTTGCTTCTGGTCCGTCAATTGTTGCGATGGCTGAAGAATATATTAAAGGCGGAAAATCTACAAAATACAGAGAAATGGCTAATGGTGCTGCTATCACTCCATATATTGTTTCAGAAGCAGCAAAGGCCGGCGACCCTGTTGCAAAAAGAATTTTCACAATAATGGGCGAATATATCGGGGTTGGTATGGCTAGCGTTGTTAACCTGCTAAATCCTGAAAAGATTATTGTCGGCGGCGGAGTTGCGGATGCAGGTGACTTGCTTCTTGCTCCGTTAAAGGAAACTCTTAAAAAACGCGCAATGAAGATTGCCGGCGAAGCTGTGGAAGTGGTTCCTGCGCAGCTCGGCAATACTGCCGGTGTTATAGGCGCAAGTCTTTTGATTGAAAGCTAAAAAAAGCCTCTTTAATGAGGCTTTTTTATATTATAATGATATTATGGCAATATATTTTTTCTACGGTGAAGAAGATTTTAATATAGAAAAAGAAGTTGAAAAGTTGAAAAAAACTCTCGATAAGAATTTTCTTGAAATGAGTTTTAAAACTTATGACAACCCGAAGTTTGCAGAGCTTATTTCTATACTGAGATCCCAGCCTATGATGTTTGGAAAGATGCTTATTGTCATAAACTGCCTTGATTATTTTTCAAAAACTTTCGACGATAAAGAGATGAAAGAAATTGCATCAGCTCTTGAGAATAATGATGAAAATCTTGACATTGTTTTTGTTGCACAGCTCCCTAGAGATGAAGGCAAAAAACTTGATTCACGCAAAAAGTTTTTCAAAACTCTTGCTAAATATAACTCAAAAGAGTTTGCAACAATCCCGACATACAAAACCGCTGAACTTGAAGACTGGCTGAAGAAAAATGCAAAGTCTAAAGGTTTAAAAATGACACCTGATGCCTTGACTGCTATGATAACACAGATAGGTAACAACCTTCGCCAGCTTGATACTGAACTTGGTAAATTGCAGCTTATGGCTTATCCTAATGAGCTAGTTACAGGTGATATGGTCAAGGAAATCTGTATATCAAATGAAGACTTATTTGCATTTTCGGATTACCTTATGGAAGGCGAAAAGGACAAAGCTTTAAAAGAATACAGAAAGCTTCTGGACAAAAGGTATTGTCTTGAGATAGTTTCCACCTTGCAGACAATGGTAAGAAGGTGGATAATTCTAAAAGCTAAATCGTCATCCTGTTCGCCTTTTGAACTTTCACGTTTAACAGGACAACATGAATATGTGGTCAAGCTTACGCTCCAAAAATTGAAAAAAACAAATTTGAAAGATCTGGTAAGACTTAAACAAAATATTACAGAAGCAGAGTACAAAATAAAAGCAGGCTTGTCGCCAAATCCGGAAGCTGAGGTAGAAAATGCTTTCTTTAGATAGTAAATATCCTTTTTTGATAAAATATTTTTCCAAAGGGGTAGAAAACCCTGATAAAAGTATTGCACACTGTATTCTTTTTTATGGTACGGATATTCAGGCTCAATATGACCTTGCGCTTGAAATTGCACGCATGCTGAATTGTACCGGTGACCACACAGCGGAATGTGACTGTTTGAATTGCCGCTGGATTAGAGAAAACAGTCATCCTGCTGTGATGACTATTTCAAAAGTTGACAACAAACCTGCAAATGATGATTCCAAACAGGTTATATCAATAGACCAGGCGAGAATGATAAAAAATGATTTGCTTGTAACCTCAGACTACCACAGAGTTTTAATCTTCTGTGATAAAGATAAGGAAGGCAATGTTTGCGGTCTTAACGAAAATAATTTTCAGGAGCCTACCGCTAACGCTCTTTTGAAAACTTTTGAAGAACCGCCTGCAAAAACTACATTTTTCTTTTTAACAAACGATAAAACCGATATGATTTCGACAATAGTTTCACGTGCGCAGTGCTTTTTTGTTCCTTCATTTCAGGAGGAAGACAGAGATTTTTCGCTTGTAAAAGATGCTATGGACGGTTATCTTTCGCTTGAGAGAAATAATGTTCTGGATTTAAATGACAGTATATTAAGTCTTGCTAAAGATAATGACCCATTACTTATTTTTAATCAAATGCAAAACTATATGACAGAACTTTTAAAATCCAATCTTCAAAACAGAATAATTAAGATTAAGCTTTTGCATGATATAAATTCTGTAGAGAAGGCAAAAAGAGAATTAAAGTTAAATATGAATATTCAGACTATTGTCGAAAATTTGTGTTTTGATTTAATCCTTTAACTGCCTGAACTTCCACAGATGCAGGATGGGTTAAGTTAGTTTTACAAATTGCCTGTTATTTACCGGTAAACTATAATATATATTATGAAAAAGTTTGATATTTTCAATCAGTTTAGGGATGCTGTAATAATAATAAACTCCAAAAATGAAACTGTCTATCAGAATTATACCTTTAAGCGCTGGTTTGACGGATTTTCTGATTTGAAAAAGTTTTCGCACAAATCTAATTTTGACATCTGTCCGCTTAACAGTGAAAACCTTGAAAACTATTCTCCTATCTATCATGCACTTAATTGTAAAGAAAACTTTTTTGCCTGTGTTTCATACCAGCACAGCAGAGATAAAGTTTTATACTATGATTTAACAGTTATAAAAAAGGGTAAATATTCTATATTCTTTTTCTCGGATGTCAGCGCAAAAACCGAGCTTCTAAAAGAAGAAAAAAAGAATCAAAAGCTTCTTGCTGATTGTAAAAAACTTGCAGAAGAAAACGAGGACTTGCAGAATATCAAGCAAAAAGCACAGTCGCAGGCTATAAGAATTGCTCTGATTAACAAAGTTACAAACACAATCAGAGAATCTATGGATATATCAAAAATTCTCAATTCTGCTCTTTCAGAACTTTCAATAATGTTTGGTGCTTTCAAAGCTTACTTTGCCAAATTTGAAAATAAATCATTCAAAATTGTCGAAATTTACGGCTCGGAAAAAGCCTCCGGCATGTCGCCAATTTCCTTTGATAGTGAAACTTTCAATACTATTCAAAATAATAAAATTTCGATTGTTCACTGTCTTAAGGAATATATCGATGCTGCTCCTTTTAAACAGCCGGTAATGCGGATTGTCGTTCCGGTCTTTCATATGCAAAAGCTTCTTGGGGTGATAGTTTTGCTCAGCCGTCAGAAACGTGAACTTAACGAAGAAGTTGAAATTCTTGAGGCAATTTCTTTCCAGCTTGGCAACGCAATAATAAGAGCAGAGCTGTACCAGAAGAATATTCAAACCGTAAAAGAGCTTAAAAATGCACTAAAAGAACTTAAAGAAACACAGCTTCAGCTTATAAATTCAGAAAAAATGGCTTCTTTAGGTCAGCTTGTAGCCGGCGTAGCTCATGAAATTAACACTCCGGTAGCTTCTATTAAGTCGAATAACGGGCTGCTTGCAAAACTGATTCCGCAGATTGAAAATACCGAAATTGCAGATATAATGCAGGAAATCAATGGAATAGACAGCGAAGCAATTCAGCGTATAAGTAATATTGTAACTTCGCTTAAAAAGTTTGTAAGACTTGATGAGGCAGAGCTTCAGGAAGCAGATATTAATAAAGAGCTTGATTTGACGCTGGATTTAATCCGTCATGAAACCAAAAACCGTATAGAAATAGTAAAAAATTACGGCGAGCTCCCTCTGATAAAATGTTACCCGAATATGCTTAATCAGGTATTTACCAATATTTTGGTCAATGCTTGTCAAGCTATTGAGGGAAAAGGAACAATTACAATTACAACAAATTATCAGGGCGAAACTTTGACTGTGAGCATAAAAGACACCGGAAAAGGAATTTCTGAAAAAGAAATTAATAAAATTTTTACAGCCGGATATACAACAAAAGGAGTAGGAGTTGGCACAGGGCTTGGTTTAGCAATTTCTGCAAAGATTATCGAAAAGCATAACGGTAAAATTATTGTAAACAGTGAGCTTGGTAAGGGAAGCGAGTTTGTTATTACTATCTATAGTAAGTAGTAAATGTAAAGTTATGTTACGAAAAACATGGGCTTATTATTGAATTAAACATTATGTTAAAAAAACAATCATCAAATTTGCATAAATAATATAAACGAATTAAGAAATTGTTTAAAAAATATGTTATATTGTTAGTATAAAGTGTGAGTGTTACCCTTAATATGATTTACGGTAAAAAAGACATAACCCCTTACCAACCGGAAATCAGAAGACATCACCGACAATATTAAGGAAAACTTAGTGAATGTTACAAATGTTTAATATAAAAAAGGAAAACAGGCAATAATTTTCTACAAAAATTTTTTATAAATAAGTAGGTGTAGAATTTTTATTGTAGTGTCGGAGGAAAATTAATGACAATTAGTGTGAACAGTAAGAAAAAACAAGTTAAAAAATCATTTGACGAGTTATTAATGGATTTGAAAACAAGTAATTCTGAAAAAGTTAGATACAATGCAGCCCGTATCCTTGGCGAAATGGGTGACTCAAAAGCTGTTGAACCATTGATTGACGTTTTAAAACATGATAAAAACGGTTCTGTTCGTTTATATGCAGCAAGAGCGCTTGGTGAACTTGGCGATTCTAAAGCTACAACTCACCTGATTGAATCATTAAGAGAAGACAGAAATGTTGATGTAAGAGTTCGTGCAGCACGTGCACTTGGTCGTCTTGGCGGTGCAATTGTTGTTGAACCTCTTGTTGAAGCTCTTAACGATGAAAACCCTCAGGTATGTATTACCGCTACAGATGCACTTATTGAAATTGGCGATGTTGCTACTGATGCTTTAATTGCTTCTTTAGATCATGAAAAAGTAAATGTAAGATGCGATGCTACAAGAGCACTCGGCGAAATCGGAAATAAAAAAGCTGTTGATAAAGTCATTAATATGTTATATGACGAATGGGTAAATGTTAGAATTTATGCTGTAACATCTCTTGGAAAACTTAATGATGTAAAAGCTGTTCCGGCTTTGATTGATGTTATGAAAAATCGTAACGAAAATGAACTTGTTAGAGCAGGTGCAGCAGCAGCTCTTGGCGTTCTTCGCGATCAGCGTGCATTGCTTCCGTTGAGAGAATTGATTATGGAAGCTGAAGAACTCGGTGAATTGGAAGATACTGCATTAAAATCTTTCAAAAAGATTATGGCTGCAAACTGGCAGTCAATTCCTGGCGCTACAGCACAGAAAAAACCTGTAACAACTTTTTAGCGCGATTGGTGGAAAATATCCACGTGCGTATAGAAAACAAAAAGGATTTAAAGACCGCCTAGGCGGTCTTTTTTAAGTTGAAATAAAAGCAAAAATAGTTTATAATAAAAAGCAGAGGAAAACATGTTAGAAAAGCTATAAATGTTTTTGCAACGAAAGCGGTGCCAGAGGCACGACACAATCCGGATTAACGAAAATCCTATCAGGTAAAACAAATAAGAAAAATTTTATTTTCTCGGACACGCTCCCGCCCTGCTTACGCTATCGCCTCGAAAACAAATATATTTTCTTAAATAAAAAAGAAAAATCAACAGTAAAGAAAAAGAAATAACTAAAAAACATAGAAAGGAGCAGAAAGTATGTTAAATGCAGTAATAGCAAGAAAATTCGGGGGGGGGGCAAGGTAATTTAAGCTTCTTATCAGGTATTGGCGCAGGTATCGAGCCATATAGCGCCGCCGAACAAAGAACCCTTAAGTCAGGTTTTACGTTAGCCGAGGTATTGATAACCTTAGGTATAATAGGTGTTGTTGCAGCTATGACACTGCCTGCACTTATTAATAAGACGCAGAATCAAGAGCTGGTTACTTCTTTTAAAAAAGTTTATTCAGAACTTTCTCAAGTTTATATGAAAATAAAAGCTGACAATGGCGGAACATTTGATGGATTGTGTAACTCTTCAGATGATTATTATATTTTATTTTCGAAATATATGAAAAAAGTACGTGTATGTAATGCTCCGAATGCATCTGGAAAATGCTGGGCAAAAGATTGGTATTATTCTACAGGCTCCAAAGTTCCAGCGGTTGAATCCACTTCAAGCAGTCTTATTTTGCCCAACGGTACCTCGATGCTGTTTTATCATATGAGTGAAAACTGTGATTCAACTGATGAATTGAAGGAGCCTGTAGGATGTGGCAGAATACGGGTTGATCTAAACGGGCTTAAAAAACCAAATGTTGTTGGAAAAGATATTTTTGATTTTTATATAACAAACGATGCCTTGATTGCAAGAGGATCTGATAAAACGATAAACTCTATTACAACGGACTGGGGCAGAGCTGCTTATGTACTACAGAATGGTAAAATTGATTATTAATAATTAAATTATTGGTAATAGTATTCAAGCTCTGTTGTCAAATCCAGTTTTCTGGCATCAGGCTTGAATATTTTTGACTGTAACCCCATTTTTGCAAGTCTATATTGTAAGCTGACAAGCAATACTCCAAGTCCGTATTTACACGAACGTACAAAATTTATTGATGAAGCTTCCTTAAAGTATTTTGTAGGACAGGAAAGTTCTCCGATTTTGTAATTATTATAAAATAGCAAAGCTATCATCTCATTGTCAAAAATAAAGTCATCATTGCATTCTGCAAGCGGCAGACTTTCTAAAACTTCTCGTGTAAAACCGCGAAATCCTGTATGGTATTCAGAAAGCTTTTCACCTGTTAAAATATTTTCAAAAGAAGTTAAAAATTTGTTTGCAATAAATTTATAAAGAGGCATTCCGCCTTTGAGTGCCGAATTACCAAGCATTCTTGACGCAAGGACTGCATCATACTGTTCAAATGCCATCATACATACAATTGCAGGAATTAATTTGGGGGTATACTGGTAATCAGGGTGAAGCATTACGACAATATCTGCGCCGGATTTTAAAGCTGCCTTATAACATGATTTCTGGTTTCCGCCGTAACCTTTATTTTCCTTATGAACAATTGTTTTGATATTCAATTCTTTTGACACAATTTTTGTGTTGTCTTGAGAATTGTCATCAACGAGAATAACTTCATCAACGAAATCTCTGTAAATTTCATCGTAAGTTTGTTTTAATGTTTTTTCTGCGTTATATGCGGGCATTATGACCGCTACTTTTTTCCCGTTAATCATATCTTAATCCCTGATTAAAAAAAGACACCGGCTGAAACCGGTGTCTTTTGGTTTTATAACTTATTCTTCAACAGTTTCAGCTTCTGTTTCTTCTTCTTTATTGTCAAGTCTTATTGAAGTTTTGTCAGATCCAAGAGCTTTGTCTTTGAATTTTTTAACCTGTCTGTCAAGTTTGTCAGCCAGTAAGTCAATGCTTGCATACATTGATTCAGCGGCTTCTTCGCATCTGACAACACCTGTGTTCATTTTGCAGGTAACTTCTGCAACGTGTTTTCCTGAGGCTGCCGGATTTTTGATAACTGATAAAACAACTTCTATGCCCTGGATTTGATCATAGTGGTTGGCTACTTTACCAATTTTCTCCTTTACATAAGCTTTGATAGCTTCAGTAATCTCAATGTTTCTTCCGTTTACGTAAATGTGCATTTGGACCTCCATATTATATACTGCCCATATATTATAACACAATAAACGGAATTTTTAAAGAGTTAATTAGTCTTCAAGGATAAATTGTTGCAATTCTACATTTGGAGTGCCGATTACTCTGACAAGTTCCAAAACAGATGCTTTCATCTGGCATTTTTGTGAAGACCCGCTAAAGAAATCTTTGTAAAAACAACCTTCACAATTACAACCGCGTTTATAACATTCCAGAGCCGTAGGTGTCCATCTTCTTACTGCTACTGCTCTTCCCATATCCCTACTTCTAAACAATTTATATAATCTCCAAATTCAACTATCTACTCATTTGAAAGTAAAGCTAAGGGCAACTAACGTCTGTTGCTGTTTTATACTAACAGCACAGAGCCCTAATCTCCACCCCTGTGGCTTTCATCGCCTGTCCTTAATTACATTATAGAAAATAAGGGAAATTTTTCAATAGCACGACATGACTATGTTAACAAATGTAACAAGAGCCCTAAATCCAGCGTAACTGTGCCTTTTGAAAAGTCAATCATGCTAAATCATGCTCTATTGCATGGTTTTGGAAATTTAAACCATGAAATCATGCTCACACCATGGTTTTCCATGTTTTTTACAGTTGTTAAGATTTGTAAAAGATTTAAATTATTATTTAATATAAGGCATGTATAATAATTGTTATTATAAAAAAGGCACAGCACTTTTACGCGCTATGCCTTGCCTAACCGGATAAATTAACTGGCTTTTCACCGGTTTCTCCGAACCCCGCCGCTCATCTACAGTGAACCACAGGCCAGTAACGTTCACCACCGCATCGTTTTCGGATTTCCCTGAACATATCCCAGGTGGATTCGGCTTTAGGGTACGAAGAAATCTTTTATTCTTTGTCTTTTATTTCAAGACGTTTTCTTGTAGTAGTTTCTATTTTCTGTTTCGGGACGGTAATTGTAAGAACTCCGTCTTTATATATTGCAGTGCTGTCATCACCTTTTATCGGCTGGTCAAAAGATATTGTTCTTTGATATTTACCGTAGCGGAATTCGCTTGTGTGGAAGCGTTCATTTTTTTCTTCTTCCTGTTTTTCAGCCTTTTCTTCCTGAATTTCGGCTGTTATTGTCATAAAGTCGTTATCCAGTTCTACCTGAATATCGTCTTTCTTAACTCCAGGGAGCTGTACTTTTACTTTATAATTTTTGTCATTTTGTTTTACTTCAATGGCAGGACGCCATGTTGACATCTTTTTTATGTTCAAAGGATTTGCGAAAGCATTTACCAGAAATGTATCTCTTAAGAAGTTATTTAATTCCTGATGGATACTGTCAAAATACAATTCAGGTTCTCTCACTATCAAATCGTGTTCCATTAGGTTCTCCTTTCAAGTATAGAATAAACTTATTTTCACCTGATTTCATTCAACGAACGGGTTATGGTGCGGAAATATTAATATATACTTTTGTGCAATAGAATTAATTTTTCAGCAGAAAATAATGTGTGTAAAATAAGGAGAGAATTTCATGACTGTTAATATGCTCGTTTTTGAATATAAAGATACTGAGAGAGAGTTTTTTGAAAATAATAAGTTTGATGATTTTAACATAATCTTTTATGAAGAGTGTTTGAATGAAGAGTTTCTTGACAAAATTCCTCAGGAAGAAAAGGATAATGCTTATGTGATAAGTGTATTTATTAATTCTTCTGTAACAAAAGCAGTGGTGGATGCTTTTAAAAATCTTCGTATAATAGCAACACGTTCTACCGGATATGATCATATAGATTTGAAAGCCTGCCAGAAGAAGAATATTACCGTTCTAAATGTGGTAAATTACGGCGAAACCTCTGTGGCACAATACACTTTCGGGTTAATAATAGATCTTGTAAGAAATATTATACCCGCATCAAAAATGATACGTTGCGAGGAAACAAATATTGATGATTTTACTGGACGCGATTTGTCTAAAATGACTTTAGGTATTGTAGGAACAGGGGCTATTGGCGCTGCGGTTTGCCAGTATGCACATGCACTGGATATGCACGTTCTTGCATATGATATAAACCCTAAAAAAGAACTTGAAGAAAAACTCGGTTTACAATACATGGATTTAGACGAACTGCTCAGAGCTTCTGATATAGTAACCCTCCATATTCCTTATACAGGTGATAATTACCATATGTTTTCAAAAGAAAAGTTTGAGATAATGAAAGACGGTTCTTATTTTATAAACACATCCCGCGGAGAAATGGTTGATGTTCCTGCATTATATGAACTTATTGAAAGAAAAAAGATAAAAGGTGCTGCTCTTGATGTTCTTACATGTGAAAGCGAGAACTTTAGCTGCCGGAGTTTATCTGAGAAGCTTGGAGATATTCCGCTTGAATGCCGGCAGGAAGTCGAGTTTGTGAGAAAGCTTGCACAATTTGATAATGTGATTATCACACCGCATATTGCTTATGATACAACGGATTCTGTGAATTATATTCTTGAAAAGACTATGAATCAGATTAAAACAGTAATTAAAGGCGATAAAACAGATAGAATTGTTTAAATCTGATGCTTATAATATAATTATCTTATGAAAATAGGATTTGTACCGATAGATAACAGACCTGTCTGCTATACGCTTCCGGAAATGATTGCGGCGATTGATGAGAGTATAGAGTTTTTTATTCCTCCGCGAGAATTTTTGGGGAGTTTGACAGGTTATGCGGATACCGTAAAACTTTTTGAATGGCTTGAAAAGCTTCCCCGGCTTGATGCTATTGTAATCTCTCTTGATACACTTGCTTATGGCGGCTTGATTTCATCCAGACGTTCTTCTGATACTTTTGAAGAAGTCAGAGAGAAGATTTTGCACCTTAAAAGTATTTTGAAAGAAAAGCATGCCCAAATATATGCTTTTTCAAGCATAATGCGAATATCTAACAATAATATTAATGAAGAAGAAAAAGAATACTGGAACAAATGGGGAAAGAAAATCTTTGATTACTCATATATGACGCATAAACTCGGTACAGAAAGCTGTATTACAAATATAATCCCGTCTGAAATCTTAGATGACTATATGCAGACACGTAAGAGAAATTTTGAGATAAATAAGATTTATCTTGAATGGCAAAAGGAAGGACTTTTTGATACGCTTGTTTTTTCAAAAGATGACTGTGCCGAATACGGTTTTAATGTTCAGGAAGCGCGAGCGCTTGAGGCTTTAGGCGGTTTTGTAAAAACCGGTGCTGATGAAATCCCTTTAACTCTTCTTGCAAGAGCTGTCCGGGGTAATGTTAGAATTGCACCTGTGTATACAGCTCCAGAATACAAAAATTTAATATCTAACTATGAAGATATTTCAATTGAAAAATCTGTAGAAGGACAGATAGAACTTGCAGGATGTGAAGTTTCTGATGAGGAAAGCGCTGATTTGCTTCTTATAGTGAACAACTTTGAAGAAGCTCAGGGCGAAATAGTTATGAAAAGACCGACAAAAGCTTTCAGCAAAGAGTTTGCCGAACCGCAGAGACCATATATGATTGCAGATGTGAGATTTGCAAACGGAGCTGATAACGCATTTGTATCTAAGCTTTTTGAGACCGGCATAAATGCTGAAAACTTTTATGGATATTCTGCCTGGAATACTTCAGCAAATAGTTTGGGAAGCCTGATTTGTGCAGCTAAGATAAAATGGTTTGCAAAAAAATATAACGCAGAGGCTTTTAAAAATCTTGAAGCAGCAAGGTTTCTGGATGATTGGGCATATCAGGCAAATGTAAGACAGATGCTGGAATATCCTGATATTAATGACCTGTCTGTGAAAATGAAACCTTTTGAAAAGCATGTATCACAGTTACTTAATATTACTGTGTCACCTGAGTATAAATTCCCTTGGGACAGACTGTTTGAGGTGGAAATTGAGCTTAATTGAGGTTTTACTGTTAGCTTTTGCCCTTGGTATTGACTGCTGTGTAGTTTCTTTTTCACAGGGGCTGATTTTTACCTCAAACCGTACGAAAAATTCATTGGCGCTTGCATTTACAATGGGGCTTTTTCAGGGTTTGATGCCTGTTATCGGTTACACCGGCGCCGGTGTTATAAGTCATTATGTTTCGGCATATTCAGCCTGGATTTCCTTTGCGATATTTTTTATTTTAGGGTTAAAATTTATATTTGAGGCATTCGAACAGAAAGAAGAAAAAATATGCTGCATCGGTCTTAAATGTCTGATTTCAATGGGTATTGCAACAAGTATTGATGCCCTTGTTGCCGGAGCAAGCATAAAATTCAGCCATACCGGATTGCTGTTTCCTGCATTTTTAATAGGAGCAGCCTCATTTTTCATGTCGCTTTCCGGCTTCTGGTTTGGCAACAGCTTTAAAAATTTCCCGTCAAAATATCTTGAAATTGCAGGCGGCTTGATTTTAATCGGTCTTGCAGTTAAAGCTGTAATTTAGATAATTTGGAATACAAAATTTCTCATTATACTTATTTGCCTTAAATCTCAGGCGGTGCCAGGTAAATGCGGAATTTATCTGTTCAGAAAACACGCTGAAAAATGATTTTCTCCAACTGTATAATTAGGCGGGACCTCCTGTGTGCAAATCTCCATGCAGTTTTTGCATCGCGGGTGAAATTTGCATCCCTCAATATTCTGCTGTATAGATGGCGGCTGGCCGCTTATTGTTTCTAAGGATTTATCTCTGTTAGAAGGAATTGAATTTAATAATGCAATAGAATAAGGATGATTTGGATGTTCAAAAAATTCCTTTGCAGATGCGCTTTCAACAATTCTTCCGGCATACATAACTGCAATCCTGTCTGCATGTTCTCTTACAAGTGCCAGATCGTGCGTAATTAAAAGTATTGCAGTATTATTTTCAACTTTGATTTTTTCAATCAAATCCATAATCTGCGCCTGAATGGTAACATCAAGTGCAGTTGTCGGCTCATCTGCAATAAGTATTTCCGCGTTGCATGCAAGTGCCATTGCAATAATTGCACGCTGTTTCATGCCGCCGGAGAATTCATGCGGATAAGATTTCAACCGCTCGCGTGCTGATGGTATCTGAACTTTTTCAAAAGCATCAACTGCCTTTTCAAATGCTTCTTTTCCTCTTAACCCCTGATGTATTTTGAGAACTTCTAAAAGCTGGTCCCCTACTGTATATAACGGATTTAACGAAGTCATAGGATCCTGCGGTATAAGCGCAATTTTTGCACCTCTAATGTGCCTCAATTCTTTGGCTTTAAGCTGTAGAATATCCTTGTTTTCAAATGTTATAATCCCTGATGTTATTCTTGCATTTTTTGGAAGCAGCTGGAGAATGCTCATTGCAGACATTGTTTTTCCGCATCCGGATTCTCCTACAAGTGCAAGCATTTCCCCTTTATCAAGAGAAAATGAAACATCCCACAATGCCTGCCTGAAACCGTTTTCGCAGTTGAAACCTAAATTTAAGTTCTCAATATCCAATATCTTCATAGCTGCTATTATACAATATTTCAATAAAAAAATGTAATCCCCTGTAGTATATTTGTATATTGTTAAGAAATATTACAAATTAAAAGATAGTCAAAAATCCTTATTTAATAAGGGGTTTAGGCTTGTGCGGCTGCTGAAAACTCATGTACACATGCAATTTTTATGAATAAAAATTTTTTATTAAAACATAGAGGATAATTAAACAAAGTATTTTCTTTTCACGAGGAAAATCGAAAGGGGAAGTCGATGACTAGAGTTGAAAAAGTAGATGCAATTACTACACAGGAAGTCAAAAAACAAAAAAAACAAGAAGAAACTAAAAAAGCTGATACTGAACTACAAACCTTATTAGGGAACAAAGATGCTCAGAAAGCTCGTCGTGAAGAATTGATTGATGATTATTTGGGTTTGGGCTTGACAAAAAGACAGGCAAAAAAAGCAGCCAAAAATCAGGTTAAAAACGAAGTTACACAGGAAGAAGTTGACAGAACTATCGTTTACCTCGATAAAGACGAATATAAAAAGAACAAAGATAAAGACGAAGCTGCAGGTTTTATTCCTGAATATGTCAAGAATAAAAAAGTTAGGGAAATGGTTGAAACTCACCCTGAAAGATTTTATGAAACAGATAAAGACGGTAAGTTAGTACTCGATGAAAACGGAAATAAAATTTTCTCATCTGACAAATATAAACTAACAATGAGAGAATTTACAGGCTTAGACTATAAACTAAACCTGGATGAAAGAAAAGCCGGCGCTAAAGAATTTGGTGTTAAAAAACGTCATATGAAAAAAGCCGTAAAATATGGTAACTTTGAGTATGAACGTGATTTAACTCCTTTATATAAAACCGGTGCAGTCGTTGGCTCACTTGGATTAGGTGCTTTAATTGGCAGTTCTGTAGGTGCAAACTTCAACAGTAATGTATATGGCATCCATGCAGATGGTTCAAAGGAACTACTTGGTCATCAGAGTTCAAATGCCGGGATAGTTAACCCTATTAAAGGGGCACTGGCAGCGGCTCCTGCGGCAATTGCTTTAGGCATATTCGTAAAAGATAATGGTTATGCAGATGTATTCCAAGGCTTATCAGCAGAAGAAATTGTTAAGCAGGGAACATCAGGTATAAAAGGCGATGCCAACAAAAAGATTGTTCAGGGTATCCTTGATTTGGAACATTTGCCGGATGATTTGAAAGCTGAAGCAATGAAAGTAGCTTATGGTCAGGCAACAGGCAAAAAGGTTAATGAAAGAGAATTAATTGCAGCATATGAATTAGCTAAAAAGGCTGATGAACAATATGCCCAGCTTGATATTCAGCCTACCCCGCCTGTAGATCCGGAACCGGATCCTACACCAACACCGGTTCCAACCCCAACTCCGGAACCAACACCAACTCCGGATCCTGAGCCGATAGAACTCTGCGAATATGAAGTTTGTTCCGAAGAAGGAACTGAGCCTAAGAGTTATACAATTAAATACGGAAACTATCCTTCAGGTATAATTATGGATATGTATGGTGTAAAATACGGTACACCTGAATACAGACAAATTAGGGATGCTGTATATGAAGCCAGCGGATATAAACGTAATACAAACTTGAAAGTCGGAGATAAATTCACTCTGCCTGATGTAAAAGTCGGTGACAAAGTTTACTCTGCAATCATGGAAAATGAAGACAAAGTAAGAAAAGGAGATGTTATCAATAACGGTTTGAACCTCGGCAGAACAAATAAAGTTGTTAAATCCGGCGATAAATACTATATCCAGGATTGTAAAGGCAATATCAAAATGGACGAAAAAATCAACGGAAGTACAAATCTGGAAGACGTTCAAGCAAGAGTTAACGAATTGAATGCCGAACTCGAAGCCCAAGCTTTGAAACAAAAGAAACAATAGATAAATTTTTCAACTAAGTCATCTATAAGACCTCTCTTATATACGGGAGGTCTTTTCTCTATACTTCTTTAACTCCGAAAGGAACTGCTTTTAAGTCGTTTTTTATCCAGTAACCTTTCATCGGTTCAAATTCTCCATTTATAATATAGTATGTTGACCCTGAGCCGGACATTACAGAACGCGGGTAGAGCTCTTTTATTGTTTGTAATTCCTGATAAGTATCTATGACAGCCCATTCAAGGTCATTAACAAAGTTTTCACGTCCGTATTTTTCTTTTTCAGAATATTTAGTATAGGCTTCTCTTGCGCTTATTCCAAGATTTTCAGGTTTTATAAGCGATAGCTGAAATTCTTCAAACTCAAGAGGTTCAAGAATTTCCCCTCTTCCTTTTGTCATCTGCCTTCCTCCTTCCAGACAGAAGTTTAAATCAGAACCCAGCTGAGCACAAAGTTCGTGAAGTTCTGTTCTTGTAAGCGGCTCATTAAAAAGTTTGTTTAAGCCGTAAAGAGCTCCGGCAGCATTAGTACTACCTCCGGCAAGCCCTGCTGCTACAGGAATATTTTTTTCAATAAATATTTTAATTCTATGCGGGGAAAGGTTTGTTCGTTCAATAAAAAGTACTGACGCTTTGTGCACAAGATTTTTTTCGTTATATGGAATTTCAAGACTTGTGCCGGAAAGCTCCAGTTCAAATTTTTCAGCCGGCTCTGCCGAGATTGTCAGGTAGTCATACAGGCTTATTGTCTGCATTATGCTTTCCAGATTGTGAAACCCGTCTTGTCGTTTGTTTAAAATTTTCAGCGTAAGATTTATTTTTGCAGGACACTGAATCTTAATTTCCATTTTTTAATTCCTCTGATAGTCTGCCAAAATCTTCAATCGACAATTTTTCGCCGCGTATATTTTCATCAAATCCGAGTTTATTCATTGCACGTTGAATATTTTCTTTTGTAAAGCCTCCGCTTAAAAGGCAGTTTTTAATATTTTTTCTGCGTTGTGAAAAGGCTGCTTTGACGGTTTTCCTGAAATGGGTGTAATCGCTTAAATCCAGTTTAGGGTTTTCCCTTACCTTCAATCTCACAAGTGCAGAATTTACTTTAGGTGCCGGATAAAATGAACGGCGTCCGACAAGTTCCATAATTTCAACATCTGCCCAGAATTGGGATAGAAGTGTTAGCAGCCCGTATTGTTTTGAAGGTGATTTTTCTGTTGCAGTCATTCTCCTTGCAACTTCCTCCTGAACCATCAAAACTATATCTGTAATTTTGTTTCTGTTTTTATTATTCAAATCATCTATTTCGCCTAAAAGATGCGCAAGAATAGGGCTTGTTATATAATATGGAATATTTGCAACTACCTTAAATGTGCCTTCGCAAAGCGAAGAAAGGTCGGTTTTCAAAATGTCCTGATGTATAATTTTTAAATTTGGCGCATCAAGCTTTTGTAATTCTTTTACAGCTTCTTCATCAAGCTCAATTGCGATAACCTCTTTTGCTTTTTTCACAAGCTGTTCTGTTACAAAACCTACACCAGGACCTATTTCAACAACAGTATCTTCCGGCTGAATATCTGCATAGTCCAGAATATTATGAATAACTTCCCCGTTTATAAGGAAGTTTTGCCCGAGGCGTTTTTTTGTTCTGAAATATTTTGCTCGTTCGTAGTAGTTCATCTTACCTATTATAATACCACAGACAGGTAAATGTTTTGTAATGTTTTCTTTGATATTTTTTATAGTGTTATATAATTGAAACACAAGGGGGCTAACTTGAGCAAACTTCAAACAAAACAACGTCTTGAATATCAGGAAATTTTAAGCCTGTACACATCAGGCTGCAAAGAAAAATCTTTACATAAAGCCGGACTGGAATATGAAAGGCTTCCTGTTTCAATGGTGACAGATAAAGCTGTTGACTATTATTCAGAGTTCGGAATTTGTAATTTTTTGAGGGCTTTTGCCAAATCAGAGAATTGGGATTATATTACTGATGATTACAATATAATAGGGCTTAAGCAGGGGCATGATACTATTACGCTTGAACCGGGGTGTCAGGTTGAGCTTAGTATTGAACCCCAATTTAAAATATGTGATTTGGAGAAAAGGATTAGCAAACTTGATGAACTAATGGAGCCTGTTCTTGATAAAATGGGCATTACTCTTCTCGGGTACGGCGTATCTCCTTTAAGCACCCACAAAATGATTAATCTTCTTCCTAAAAGACGCTATGCCATAATGGCCAAATATCTCTGGGGAATTTTATCTGATGTTATGATGCGTGAAACTGCCGGAATACAGGCATGCTTTGACTTTGAAAGCGAAGATGATGCAATGCGCAAATTTAAGATTGCAAATAAACTTTCTCCTTTTGTAACGGCAATGTTTGCAAATTCTCCGATAAGAGGCGGTGTTGATACCGGTTATAAGTCTTTTCGGGCATTAAGCTGGCTTAATACCGATAATGAAAGGTGCGGATTTGCGAATAAACTTCAGGATGATTTTTCGTTTGAAGAGTACATAAACTACATAATGGAAACTCCGGTAATATTTATTAATCGTGATAATGTGCCGGTTGATATTAACGGAAAGATAAACTTCAAAGAGTTTATGCTAAGCGGATGGGAAGGTTTTGAACCTGAACTTGAGGATTATCTCCTTCAGGCAAATCTTTGTTTTCCTGATGTTCGTCTGAGAAACTTTATTGAAATCAGAAACCATGACTGCGGGGCAAAAATGGCTCCTTACGCGGTGCTTGCTCTTTATAAAGGAATTATGTACAACCCGATGGCTCTTGATGAGATAGAAGAACTTTTGAAACCGTATAATTATCATGATTTTTCCGAGTTAAGGTATAATGTTCCTAAAAGCGCTCTTGATGCTAAAATTTGCAGACATTCAATAAAGGATATAGCAAAAGAAATACTTTATATTTCCGAAAAATCTTTGATTGAACAGGATTGCGGTGAGGAAAAATACCTGGATTATATCAAGGAATTTACACTTCAGGGTATTACTCCGGCAGATGTCCTAATCCGCAACTGGAACGGTATTTGGAACAAAGATATTAAAAAACTGATAAAGTATTTATCTAAATATTAAGTTAATACTTGATAAATTATATGTTATAAGTTATAATGTTCATGCGGGATGATAATCCCGACTCTATATATTGAGTTTTTGCATACTTAACTTTTTGCGGCTTTCCCCCGAAAGCCGTTTTTTTACGAAGTTATACAGTATTGATAGAATGTAGTTTGTGCATGTAACAGATTTGTGGAAGTACTGACGTTTTGTTAATACAATATTTATTTCCCTATACAGAAGTGTGAGAAAATATTTTCCAGGATTTCATCAGTTATAACTTCGCCTGTGATTTCATCAAGGAAAAGAAGTGCAGATTTTAAATCAATTGAAATTAAATCCTGTAACTCATGAATTTTTGCAGCTTCCAGTGCCTGAATAAGGCTTTCGCGGCATTTTAAAAGACAATCCTGCTGGCGTTTATTTGTTATAAACTCCGTATCATCAGCAGAAAAATTGCATACTATCTCTTTAATTTGTGCCTTTAATTCCTCTATGCCCTGTCCGGTTGCAACAGAGATACAAATCGCACCGGAGGGTTTTTCTTGAATCAGGTCGCATTTGTTTGCGATAATCAAGTGATTTTTGTCCTTTATTAAATTAAGTATGGCGGTATCTTCGTCATTCATTCCGCGGCTGGCATCATAAATAAACAGAACTAAATCAGCTTCATCTGCTGATTGTTTTGAATATTCTATACCTATTTCTTCAACTTTTCCTACATCTTCACTTTCTCTTATGCCGGCAGTATCAATAAGAGTAATAGCAACATCCCAGTCAAGGTTTTCCTTCAGGACATCGCGTGTTGTTCCTGCAATATCGGTCACAATTGCGCGTTCTACATTCAACATTGTATTAAAAAGCGAGGACTTTCCAACATTAGGTTTGCCGACAATTGCTATTTTAACACCCTGTCTCAGTATGTCTGATGATTTTGCACAGGCAAGAATTTTATCAATTTCGGTTAATGATTTTTCAAAATTTTCAATAAGATAAGAATATTCAGGTTCTGCTACATCTTCAGGAAAATCAATTCCCGCAACAATTTTTGATAACACTTCAAAAATTTGTTTTTTTATTTCTTTTATTTTTACGCCTAGAACGCCGGAAAGGTTTTTTACAGATTGAATTGCAAAATTTTGCGTTTTTGCATGAATTAAATCAGCAACAGCTTCTGCCTGGGAAAGATCAAGTTTTTTGTTTAAGAACGCACGTTTTGTAAATTCTCCGCGCTCAGCAAGACGTGCACCGTTTTTTAAAACTAAATCAAGAATATTTCTGACAACATTAATCCCGCCGTGGCAGTGAATTTCTATTACATCTTCACCTGTATAGCTGTTCGGGTTTTTGAAAGGAAGCACTATAACTTCGTCAATTTTTTTACCGTTTTCTTCAATCCAGCCATGGGTAATTTTTCCCGCGGTGAGATTTTTTTTAGAAAAAATCTTACCAGCGATTTCAAAGCTTTTATCACCTGAAATTCTGATTACACCGACCCCTCCTGTGCCTATAGGGGTTGCAATTGCAGCTATTGTTTCAAATTCCTGGTTAATATTCATAACATTATTATACACAAAAAGAAAAAGTCGGGGCAGAAGTAATTCCACCCCGTTTTTTACTAGTAAAAATATTTCAAAAGTGACAATGCCTGGCTTGCTATTGCAGTAAAGGCAGCCATTCCATTTGAACTGCCCGAGCGGCTGTAAGAATTTCCTGAACTGTTTGCGCTTGATGCAGACCCAAAGTCAAGTGCATTAGCGTAGGTCTGATTTTGGATGCCGCTTAAGAAGTTCATATAGTTATATCTTCTTGAAAGTTCATCATTCACCAGATCATTTTGCTTCAAGACCATATCCTGTGCAAATGAGCTTATTGCATCGCTTCTGCTGTTTTCAATGTCTTTAAGTTCATTCAGGAATGATGAGTTGTCGTAGTTGCCAAATCGTGCGGCAACATCGGTTTTAAGATTGTTAATCATTGGGGTGTATATACTTTCAATATTTTTAATGCCCTGATTTTTATATGCTTCCATCTGGTTTCTGAACTGTTTTTTTGTTTCATCAGAGAATACGTTAAGCTGCGGCAAAGATTCAAGAAAAGAATTTTGGGCATAGTCAAAAATCTTCTTTTCCGCGTCCGACATATTATAATTTGTATAGACAGTGTTTCCCTTTTTGTAGGTGGAAGCTTTTGTTTCACCGTTTATTGAAAAATTTCCGTTTGTATAACTTTTTTTTCCCATAATTGTTCCTTTCATTACAGGAACAATATTTAGCTGAAAATAATAAGGCGTTGATAGTATATTATATCATACATTTTCAGTATTTGTCCAGCTTCCGTATTTTTAATAATTTATTTTTAAGCTATAATTAAGTTATGGAGAATATGAGTTTAGAAGAAATAACAAATTTGGTATCAGAACAGAAATTTCAAGAGGCAAAGACAGAGCTGGAAAAATTTGCTGCGGATGATGAAAAACATATTGAAGCACTGAAGCTTTTGGGGCTTTGTAATATAAATCTTGAAAAGTATAAAGAAGCGCAGAGTAATTATGAAACTGTTGTAAAATATAAACCTGATGACGCATTAAGCTGGTTTTATCTTGCAACATGCTATGACAATCTGGAAGATTATCTGCATGCAAAATCTGCGTATCTGGAAGTTATAAAATTAAGGGACAGCTATCTTGAAGCTTATAAGTGCCTTGCAGTATTATGTGTGAAAACAGAAGAGCAGGAGCTTGCTGTTGAATACGGTAAAAAAGCACTTGAATATTGTAATGATGATTATACAATTTATTACATTATCGGTACTGCATATATGGCTATGAAAAAGTTTGAAGAAAGCCTTGAGTATCTTGAAAAAGCAATAGAGTTAAACCCTGAGCACTCACAGCTTTATAACAACCTTGGAACATCATATATTACAATCGGAAATCTTGATAAAGCATATGAAAATTTTATAAAAGCAAGTGAACTTGATCCTTCAAATTCCATTACATATTATAATATTGCATCAATTCTCCAGATGAAAGGCGAGCATAAAAAAGCTTGTGAATACTTTATAAAAGCTTATGAAATAGAACCTTCAGACAGCTATTTAATAGCACTTGCTCTTTCGGAAACTAAGATTGAAGACTGGGAAAATGCAATTAAACATTACAAAATTCTGGTAACACATTATCCGGAAAAGCAGAATTTTAAATATAATCTTGCTTGCTGTTATGAAATGAAAGGTGAATATAAGCTTGCTATAGGTATTATGGTTCATCTGGTAATGCTTAACCCTAAATCAGCTTCTATGTCACAAAAGCTTGCAAGTTTATTTATGAAAATAAATGAACCATTGAGGGCTAAAGAAATTTATGAAAAAATGATAGTTATGGGTAATGTTTCATTTGATATTTATTATGAATTTGCCCACATATGTCTTTTGACCCGAGATACAGATAAAGCTGAAAAGATTTTGAAAAAGGTGATTGAGCTAAAACCTGATTGTGCTACAGCACACAAGGATTTAGGTGTAATTTATTTGAGTAAGCGGCTTTTTGACTATGCTCAGGATGAATTTGAGCAGGCGTTGAAAATCGCGCCGGAAGAATTTAGCGTTGTATTTGAGTATGCAAATTATCTGCATGCTACAACAGACTTTAAAGGTGCTGATAAATATTACGCCCAGGCACTTGGTATGAAGCCGGAAGATGGAGAAGTACTTGCTTTTTCAGCTCTTAATAAGATGCTTATGGGCGATTTGGAACCAGCGCTTGTGCAGATTACAAAAGCTATTGAAAAATCAGTTCAGAGCGGTTTTCTTCTATTTATTGCAGGAAACATTAGATATTTGATGAAAAATTACGAAGATGCAAAAATGTTTCTTATCAAATCCCTTGAACTTGAAGATAATAATGATACCAAAAACCTGCTTGCATTGTGCTATTATGAACTCGAAAATTATGAGCAGGCAAATAATATATTTAGAAAACTTTATGAAAAGAACCCGAATAATCTTAACCTTCTGTTGAATATAGCAAAATGTTATGAAAAACTGGGTGATAAAGATGAAGCATTAAAAGCGCTTGATAAAGCTGTAGATGTATTTCCTGAATGTGAAGAAGCGCATGAAATGATTAGAGCCCTGTCTTGAAAAAGGATAAAAAATACCTTATAATAAAAAGCAGAGGAAAAAACTAAACACTAGTTATTCTTTTTCAGTAAGTGGCTAAAGCAGAGCGCCAAGCAGGTACAGCAAAAGAGGCAGTCAGAACATTTTAAGTAACTAAAAAACTTTTTTCGGACACTCTCCCGCGCAGCTCCCGCTATCGCCTCAATAAGTTTTTTAGTTACTTAAAATAAAAAAGCAACAAGCACTGCCAAAGAAAAACAAATAGAAAAATAAGGGAAATATTTATTTTCTCAAACACGCTCACACTCCGTTCCCGCTATCGTTTCGAAAACAAATATTTTCCCTTAAAAAGAAATAAATAAAATCAAGACTAAAAAAGGAGAATGAATTATGATAAACGCAGTAAAGACAAGACTTTTCGGGGGGGGGGCAAGGTAATTTAAGCTCCACAACTGGTATTGGTACAGGCTTAGAGCCATTTCGTACCGCCGGAAACCCATTCATTAAAAAAGGTTTTACTTTAGCCGAGGTCTTGATAACCCTTGGCATTATAGGTGTAGTCGCAAGTATGACGCTTCCTTCTTTGGTTCAAAAACAGACAGAAAAAACAACCGTAGCGCGGGTAAAGAAAGCCTATTCTATACTACAGCAGGCATATATGCTGACTGTACAGGATAATGGTATGCCTGATGAGTGGGGTGCTACAGGTATGTATGAGAAAGACAGCCACGTATTTGTTGCAAATAAATTTATTCCCTATATGAAAGTAACGACCAATTGTGTTAATAAAGGTGCAGATTATGCCAAAAAGAATTGCGTTGGTGAAGAATTCGCCTTAGAAACAGAATATGCAAGTGTAAAAGTTGCAGATGGCGTAACGATAATTTTTAGAACTTATGATGGAACCTGCTCCTTTAAATATGGAAATAATAAATATCTCCAAAATATCTGCGGAACAATATCAATTGATACAAACTCAACAGGTAAACCCAATATAAGCGGTCAGGATGTATTCGGATTTTATTTGACAAAATATGGCATATATCCAAGAGGAACGGCTCTGGACGAAGTGAATACAATGGAAGAATATTGTACAAATAGCAGAATGTGGGGAAAGGTGTATGGAGGTTTTTGGAATGGAGTAGCGTGTTCTGCCTGGGTTTTGTATAACGAAAATATGGATTATCTTCATTGCAACTTGAACTGGAAAAGCGGTAAGAAAAGCTGTAAAAAATAATCAATAAAAAAGGCGGTATTTTACCGCCTAAATAACCAGATTTTTACACTATGTAAGTGTTCAGAAAGGAAGTACAGGCTTTAAGCCTGCATTAATATACTTACGGATTACTCTCCCAGATTAATTTGAGAGAATTGTACAATTTTGTTTTTGCCGCGTTTCTTAGCATTATATAACGCGTGTTCTGCATATCGGATAATCGTATTAACATCCTCTTCTACATTTTCAAGACAAGGATAAGTTGAAATGCCGCCTGAAATTGTAATCGGATGTCTTTCTTCTTCACCGGCAGGAATAAATTCCATTTTTTCTATGTCCCTTCTAAAACGTTCAGCAAACAGGAATGCATTTTCTTCTGATGTGTTTGGCAGGATTAAGAGGAATTCTTCATCACCGTATCTGGTAAGAATATCTTCTTTTCTGATAAGCTGTTTTAATTTATCGGCGATAGAACGTAATAATACATCCCCCCAGTCATAGCCGTAAATATCGTTGACAACTTTGAAAAAGTCAAGGTCAAAAAGCAGGCAGGAAAGTTTTGTACCGTAGCGTTTTGCACGTGAAATTTCCTGTTCAAGACGCTCATGCAGATATTTTCTGTTATGAAGTCCAGTAAGCTCATCTGTAGTTGAAACCTGTAACAGTTTTTCTCTTAATTCTTTAATTTTTAATAATGACTTGGCTCTTATTAAAAGTTCATCATTATCTACAGGTGTTTTTATTAAATCATATGTTATTGCTCTGACTGTTGTGCCTTTGAAAGATTCACCGATAAACAGTACAGGGGCTTTGAATTTGGTAACCATCAAAACATCCTTGATATTAGGAACATCTTCAATAACAAGGAGCGCAGGGTTTAATGTTTCATAATCTTTTAATTTTTCAGCATCTTCAATTCTGACGTTTGTTTCGTCAATTTGAGCAAGTACATCAGCCAGTTCAGACACTTTTTTACTTGTATATACAATAATATTTCTCATAACAAATCCTTACTTAAATTCTCTCTACAAGGAGTTTAACACTTGCGGCTATGTAAAGCAATTTGTTACAAATTTTTAATATTAATACGGCGCTGTTAAAGATTTTAGAGAAATATCCGTATCAGAAAATATCATGTGTAGCAGGTAAAGGAATGAGTTCTAATAAGATAGACGGAAAGATTCAGGATTTTATTAAAGCAAATCCGCTTGTGAGAGGAAAATCACAGGAGGAAATTTTGTCTATCATGGCAGATTGCGGTGAAATTACTTCTGCTGAACTTTTGAAGATTTCTGCCTTTAAAAAATCCGGTTCCGAAAATTCCGATAAAGGCTTAGTGCTTGAAAAAAAGAATGTTAAGCCTGAAGCTGCGGCTAAGCTTGAGCTTAGCAGAGAAGATGCACAGGACGGAGCAATTGCCGAAATTAGTGCTAATTTAGATGCGGCAGAAAGTTTATACAAAAACCAGAAGAATACCCAGGGTGATGTTAGTAATATATATGACCTTTATAAAGAAGTAACAAAAGATGATTTAAGCCGCGGGAGGCTTGAGCAGGCTATTACTCTTGAAAAGCTCGGCTATACTTATCTAATTCAGGCAAAAAGCAATAATCTGACAAAGCGTGAATATTATGAACATGTAAAAGAAGACCTTATGCTTATGACCCCTGGTTATAATAATTTAAACAGTGAGGCTAAAGCTGAATATAAAGCCCGTTTGGATTCCTTAACACTGGAAGAAATAAAGTTTTTCCAAAAGCAGCTCCAAAGCCTTCCTGATAAGGATGCTCCGGATTATAACGAATGTGCTTCAAGATATATTAACAATTTAAAATCAATGACGGAAGACGCACCTAAATTAGAACGTTCCGGAAATGTTGAAATCGACGGTGTGAATTTTAAAGCAAAAAGCAGCATTAAACCGCCTGTTAAATATTCAGATGGAGATGAACTGATAAAGTTTGAAGAAGTTTTTGCCTATGAAAGAGGCACAAAGTTCGATAAAGATAAAATTGCGAAGTTTGAAACTGCCAAAACTTCCTTACAGCTTGCCCAGAGTGCTTCTGCAAAAGCAGCAAAGGTGCATAAATTCCTTGATAGTGCCCTTGTAAATCCGCGCGGCGACTGGCAGGCATCAGATTATGCAAAAGTTGAAACAGGTCTGAAACTTTCCCTGCAGGAATTATTTGGCAAGGACGAAGCTGCATGTCAGGAAGGGCTTAAAAAACTTTTAGGTGATGAACTCCCGGGAACATCAATTGAGATTTCAAGGGCTTTGCTTACAAAGCTGGACGAAAATCTTGCAAAAATAATGAATGGGAAATCCGTTGATGATTTTAAGCAGGAATATGCAGACAGTTTTGTGGAAGCTTTTGGACGAAAAAACAGCGAACAGCTGGCGCGTGCGTATGTAGAAGACAACGAAAGTATTGATGAGCGCATCTCCGGCGGTATGCAAATAGGCGGTATGGTCGTTATGGGTGTAGGCGGGGTGTTGTGTTTAATCCCCGGAGGCCAGATTGCCGGCGGAACGGTTATAAGTGCAGGCGGAAAGCTTGCAATGTCAGGATTGGCAGCACAAACTGCGCTTGGTGCATGGAATGAAAGTACAAAAAGCGGAGGTATGAGCGATGAAGCTGCCGAAAGGTTAACAAAAGAAGGGTTAATAAATCTTGCCACATTTGCCGTTGGTGCAGGTGCCGGCATAAAAGGTGCTCAGGTTCGTGCCGCTCTCACTGCAAAAGGGTCAGGCAAATTTGTTTCACTGGCGGCGGAACGCGGAACTGATTTAGCTATAAGTATGGCCGGTGATATGATTTTAACCGGAAATCTTAATGTTGAAGGCAATATGATTGGTCAGCTTACCGCTGCTATTACAGGTTTGAAAACCGGTAAAACAATTGCGAAAAAGAGTATGAATACCGGATTTACCAAGGATACACCTTTAACTTTGAAATCCGGAGATAATTTGTTTTCAGAAATTATATCAAAACATGACAAGCCTGAGATTAAAAGTATACTATCAGACATTGAGGCTGCAATCGGAACAGTTAAAGATGAAAAACTTTCTGCCTATCTGGAAGCTTCTTTGAAAAAACTTAACCAGAGTTCTGTATCAGATGCAGAACTCAGAGGAACTCTTTTAAAGGCACGCGAAGTAATTGATGTTTATAACACAGTTAACCGGAATTATTCAAATATAGGTGAAGGAGCAGAACATCAGGAATTTATAAAGTTTATGGAAAAACTTGAGCCTAATCGTGCTGAGGTTATTAAAAAGGATGCTTCTCTAAAAACAAAACTCTTAGAAAAGAGGGCTGATGGTAACTGGACAGAAGATTTTAAAAACCATGTTAAATACAGCAAACTTATCAATTTTGTAAAAGTCACATCAGATAAAAAACTTGCCGACTATTTATACAGCAATTACTATCTGAAAACTGCCGGTATCCCAAATTCAATTAAAAACCGGTACCTGCAAATCAATCAGAAGTATAATGTAAAAATATTTTCATCTCCTCTCAGCAATCTTGATTTGAAAAAAACTGCTGATGCTGTCGAAAAAGAACTTGAAGAATGGAGCAGTGCAAGCGGAGGCGAGGCAAAACTTCCTCCTGTAATAGATTTTTTAGGAACAAAGACAATTTATTACGATGTTGGCGCAGGCGGATATGCCGGAGAAATAACTCATGCTCTAGGTATTAACGGAATGAATGCTATTGTTGATGTAAATAATTTTCTCCGCCATGAAATAACCCATATCAACGATAAGAAGATTACCGGATATATAAATACTGACTACTCGCTTCCTTCTGAAATAGCACCAAAACGAATGTTCACAAACCCGAAAACCGGAAAGCAGGAGCAAGCATTGGATTTTGCAAACTGTAAGTATAGGGATGAATTTTTAAAAGCCGGTGTTGAGCCTTCTCACGTTAGATATGCCTATACAAATTCAAAAGAATTTATAGCAGTAGCTTCAGAAGGCGACATGGGTAAATATTCACCTGAGTTCCGCAAATTGCTAATAAAAATGGGAATGCCTGAATGGCAGTTCAAAATGAAAAATTTTGACAAAAATGCAGATGAATACGCAAAATCTGCGGCAGAAGTCCTTAAGGTGAACCCCGGTAAAACTCTTGAAGAAATTATTTTCCATGATAAACCTGCGGTATCTGAAAAATCTTCCCGAACCTCAGATATAAATAATAAAATTTCTTCTGAACAACGAGATTATAATGAAGCCGGCGGAGTTGACCTGCATAGTAAAATCGCCGAAACTTCCGGTGAAATTATTTCTGCTGAAGCTGTTGAGGCGGCTATGAGAACTCCGGAACTTTATCAGCGTGGATTTACAGACCAAAGAATTGAATCCCTGATGAAATCTATAGACGGAAATCCTCAAAAGATTACTCTTTTGAGCAGGCTTCTGCCGCTTGAACATAGACAATTCGATTATTCTGCAATAAAAAATATATTAGATTTTGATTCAAATATACCGCTTGAAATTATAGATAAATTTATTAAACTTGATGATACAACATTAGCTGCGAGAGGAGCTGAACTTTCTGCTTATGAGCTTTCATATCTCCTGAGAGGGCTTAAGACATCTGATGGAAAACTCATTGAAAATTATCAGGAGGCTGCTGATTTTGCATATAAACTACTTGGCAAAAAATCCGGCGAAGGAGCTATGAGCTGTCCTGCAATATGCGAAGTTATAAATAATTTTGGAGTAGACGAAAAGGCGGCTGACGGTATTTTTGATATTATGAGTATCAAAGGAATGGGCAGGACACAGGTTTCTCCAAAGGATGCAGTGAAACTTTACGTATTATCAAAAGACGGCAGGTATAGTATTTCACAGATTAAAGATGTATTAAAACTTACACCTGAACAATTAAAAGTCAGAGGAAACAGAAGTTTTACGGCGCCTGAGGTTAATGCAATTCTTACATATGCGCCGGATAAAGTTGATATTATAAAGGATTTGGTATCATTGCCTTCAAGAGATGCAAGTCATCAGGAAAGCGCTTCATATGTTGCTGCGATTATTGCTGATTGCGGAGATGACACGCAGAGAATTTCCGATATAAAAAGACTTCTTTCTATGGAGCGTCCGCTGAAAAGGTTTTCAAATGAAGCAGGACATCTTGACGTGCTGCTTGCAAATAATTTTACACGCAATAATTTTGAAGGTAAAATTGATACTGTAGAAAAATTGTTTATGCTTGAGCCGAAATCAAATGCTGAAAAATGGCTGCCTATTGATTATTTAATGAATAGTGATAATTTTATCAAAAACAGCAAAGCTGTATTTGATGCTGCAGGGGATAATTACAAAAACTTTTCTCCGCAGGACATCAAGTTTTTTGCAGCACCTGAGATCGTAAATAATGTTACAAGTATACTCAGAGAAAATCCGAAACTTACATCTGAAGAAATTCGTACAAAACTTTCAGAGCTAAAATTGAAAGAACTTAATCCGCTTGTAAAAGACGGCGGGCTTCAATCAATCGCAAAATATATTTATAATGAGCATAATAATGTAAAAAATCACCCTAACTGGCGACTAATTGAAGAATTAGAATTTAAACTTACAAATGTTGGCGATAAACAGGTGCAGGATTACCTGAAAAATACATTCAATGAGATTGATGACATTATGAAGTCACCGGTTACTGCATCTAAGAGAATTGATGTTATAGAAAAGCTGAAAGAGGTAAATGAAACGCTGGATGTTTACCATACATTTGCAGGGCATTATACATATATTGGACTTAAAGATAAATTTTTATCAGATATTCCGCTTACAAGAGAATTTATTGATTATGTAAGAAAAGATAATCCGCAGGCAGCAGAAGAGTTTTCTAAATATGCCGTAAAACAATACGGACATCAGGAGCCTCTGGAATTAAATCGTATTACAGAGAATATTGGTAAAGATTTTATGCGGGATTTACGGATTGAAAGGTTGAAAGAATACGCAAAAGAAAATCCGGATAATCCGCTTGCTAATCATTTTTACGAACAGTATCTGCTTTCTTTTGATTCGTATGCTGCAAAAAGGTGTCTTGATATTAATAAAAAGTACAATACCAAGATAATTCTGTCCGAAATTCATGATGATTATAAAACTGAACTGGATTTTATAGAGAACGAACTTAACCGCTGGCATGATGCAAGCGGAGGAACAGCTGTCATGCCGCCTGTCTTAGATTTCAGCAAGTGCAAAAAGAGATGGTATGATGATAAAAACGGCAGTTATGGATCTGCAATAGGTTATTCTGAACTTGGTACAAATAAAGCTATTTCTGTCAGCGGAATGCACCTTGATATGCTTCAGGATGTAATTCGTCATGAAATGACTCACAGTAATACGGATTTAACTGTGCTACAAAGTGCTTACAATAAATATAACCTGGATAAATTTATGCCTCAAAAGACAATAACTACTGTAGATGGCACCATTAAGCAAATTCCTGATTTTGATAATTGTAAATATAAAGAAGAATTTTTGAAAGCCGGAATTCCTCCTTATCATATTTCATATGCCTATAAAGATATTTATGAGTTTACTGCTGTAGCCTCAGAAGGTGATATGAGTAAATATTCTCCGGAATTTAAACAACTTCTGAAAGATTTTGGAATGCCTGAATGGCAGTTCAAAATGGATTGTGTTCAGCCTGAGAATATAAGAAGAGCACAAAATCTGGCAAAGATTACAGAACAATTTCCGGAGTTAAGAAAATACGATGAATTATATGCGATGGAAGAATTATATGAAATTAATGAGCTGCTTCCTGACTATAAAAAGTGGGATGTTTCCAAAATAAAGAAACAATATGCAGAAATTATGACTCAAGCTGCCAAGGGTACTCCTGTCCCGAACTATATAGAGGCGCTAAGGGAATCCCTTGATGCTCATATCTGTCCTATGTTAAGTGACGGACCTGAAGGAAAATTTCTATCTGCTGAAAACGAACAATTTCTTCGTCAAAAAGCGGCTTGGCTTCATAAAGAAGGTGTCAATGCCAGGGATAATCTGGTTAAAGCACTTTTCGAAGCAGGTCTTGGGGATGAAAAATCTATGTCTTATCGCGTTAAAGGCGAACAAAGTCTTTTTGATAAAATGAAAAATTATCTCTTTGACAATAAAGACAAGGAGAAATGCTATTTCGATGCGGAACAGGATGTGAGGGATTTATTTGCTGCAAGAACAATTGTTGAAAGCGGTAATTTCGAAAAACATCCTGATGTAGTGAAACTTCTACAGTCCGGAGATACAAAAGGCGCACTCCTGCGCGCGGCAGAATTGCAGTCACAGCCTGCTGTAGAAAAACTTAAATCCCTCATAGATAAACAAGCCAGAGGTGAAAGTGATATTGAGCTTACAAGAATTTCAAACTACAAAGGTGAGGACGGCATTCCTTATCTTTCAGAAGCACAGTTAGCCGATATAAAACAATTTGCATTTGAACGCGGTATTAAATTAGACTTTGTAACACGTATAGAGCCTGATGATCCTATGTATGGAAGAATTGATACCAAAGCCCATAACAAAAAAGCTGCAACAAAAGTAAGAGATTCCGGCTATACAGCACTACAGCTTAATTTCAAAAATAAAGCTGACGGTAAGATTTTTGAATGGCAGTTCAGAGGAGATAAGGTTACCGTATTTGCTGAAGCAGAGCATGTTCCATATGACCTGAGAACAGGAAAAGATATTATTTCAGCACATCCTGAACTTGAGCCGCTATATACCCCGATAAAAGAATTACTCTCAAAAGAAGCAATGACTGAAGAGCAATTTAACAATTATAACAAATATCTTACAGCTCACTATGAACACCTTAGAAAAAGCGAACTCGGCTTTGAAAGCACTGCACCAAAGCTAAAGGATTTCGGTAATTTTGATAAACGTCTGAGCGCAGAAAATCTTGAACTGCTGCACGATGTATCAGAAAAGCTTAAAAAAGGCAAACTCACTCAGACCGAAGCTGTAAAACTATATAATGATACGGTTGCATCAGCAAATATTAAAAATATAAAACCTGCATAATTATTAAATAACATATTTCTTGATGCCTTCACAAAAATAATGTATAATAAAAACGAGGTTACATATGACAGAAATAAATCCGGTAAATTTTAATGGTGTAAAAATAAAAGGACCTGAAAAAATGTCTAAAGCAGAAAATTTAATAGAAGAGAAAACTAAAACAATTATATCCAAGCTTCATCAAAGAGCAGAACGGGAAGTTCCTGAATATGGCGATTTTTCTGTTGTATACGAGGAATTTAAAAATCCTGATAAAAAACTTTCTGCAAGTGATTTTATGCTAAAAATTTACAAACCTAAAAATGCGAAAGATGAGAAATTCCGCTGTATTGAAGCTGTTGCATATGCACTTCCAAAGCCTTATAAGTCTGAAGCATTAATTGCACAAGGAAATAAAGAGGAAATTCTAAATATATTACAGAATGAAGAGTTCGTGGAAGTACTGCAAAATACCTTTACAAGACTTTCTGCAAACCTTGAGGATATGTAAGTTTTTTATCTTTAGTCTTGCCGGAATGTTTGCATAAAAGATTTGTCGTGCTAAAATTATTTCTATGAGCAGCGACATTTTTACCGTAAAAATTGAACGGATGAAGCAGACCGATATTGACTCAATTATAGCAATTGAGGAAAAAGCCTACGGTGAGCACCACTGGTCAAGAGAATCGTTTTTCAATGAATTATCAAATGAGCTTGCAAGATATTATTCTGCATTTGACGAAAATGGTAAACTCATCGGTTATGCCGGCAGCTGGCAGATTTTGGAGGAAGCGCATATTACAAATATAGCTGTTGCCCCTGAGCTGCGCAGACGCCATATAGGAGAGGCGCTGCTGTTTAATATAATTAAAGATTGTATGGCAAACGGCGTAAAATATATCACTCTTGAAGTAAGAGTAAGTAACACGCCTGCAATAAATCTTTATGAAAAATACGGTTTTAAATCACTGGGTACAAGAAAAGGCTATTATCAAAATAATAATGAAGATGCCTTAATAATGTGGACAGAAAATATATTTTACGATAAATTTAAGTTACTGTTTGAGGAAAATACAAAACAGTTAAAAGGAACTGTGAATATCATATGACAGAGCAGCAGGTAAAAAAGTTACGGGTAAAAACTGTTAAACCCAAAAAGAGGAGAGGAATAAGGTTAGGTGTAGGCAGTCTTGTTCTGCTTATATTTTGTTCTTTTTTAATAGTGATAGCTACTTTTTTACAGCTTGATATAACACATTTCATAATTCCTTCAAAAATATTCAGCGGAGAACCTGTTACAGTTAATGACTTTTTATATACATACAAATATATTCCGCAGGTTCCTGCAATAATGTTTATTACCGGTTTACTCGGGCGCAGGCTGGGAATTACAAGTATAATGCTTTATATAATTACAGGATTGTTCTTTATCCCTGTATTTGCACTGGGAGGCGGGTGGAGATATATTTTTGAATTTGGTTTCGGGTATATTGCAGGATATGTAATAGCTGCATTTGTTACCGGTACAATACTGAAAAAAGGCTACTCTTATAAAAATACGGCAAAAGCCGTTCTTGCCGGGGTGCTTACAATACATATAACAGGAATTTTATACATGATGCTGCTTGCTTTTTTGAAGCATATGGGCTGGAGTTTTGTAGGCGACTGGATTGTGTCGCAGAGCGGTATAAAGATTATTTATGACTTTGTATTCAGCTATCTTGCAGTTTTAGTTGCAAAGTATGCCAGAATAATTTTGTGGCTGTATCTGTAAAATTTATGAAATCGCGGCAGCTTTATTTTTCCCGGATGTACGTATGCAAAACAGGTTTTGCTATGTTGTATTTTAATATTGAAAATATCTGTCAAAATCTATATCATCAAAACAGCACAGAAGCTTGTAAACCTCATTATCCTCATCCATTCTCTGAAATTGATAATTGTCAAACTTCCAGTATTTTGGATTAATCCCGATAACTCGCACAATGGCTTCATCTTTAAGAATTTGTAGTTTCTTCTTTACTGTTTCAAGCGGAAGCTCTACGAGCTTTGCCAGTTCAACCGCAGTAATTCCTTTGTCGCTGGAACATTTTTCCGGCGTCATAAACATTAATTCCAGCCCGACTTTTTTTAATTCTATATCATCTATCTCGGATTCATATTCATACATAATTATAATTTTATAATAAATCAGGCTTTTTTTATCATATTTTTAGACTATTTGTATATTTTCATAAACTTTTCCACTTTTTAGTGGTAAAAATTTTTATGTTTTTATTTTAAAATAATCGTATGAGTGCAAATAAAAGCAGTGGAGATATATTTGATAAATTTTCGGGTTCACAGTCCCACTGGTTTTTGACGCCTAAAAATTCTGCGCCTTCGGCTTCGCTTACACCTCTTCACAGAATTAACGGTTATGATTCAGGTTTGCTTGAGGCAAGTGCTGACATAGGCTCAGGTGTTGACGATACTTTAAGCCTGGAGTACAGAATAAAAAATCATGAGAGAACTCTTGCCGAATTGAAGAATAAAATACTTATAGCAGAACGTTCCCATAACCAGCAGGATTTATTGACCTATGGTGTTAAGAAACAAAGAATTGAAAATGAGCTGAAAGAACTTAACAGAGAACTCGCAGCAAGACAAATATCACCGCAAAATTCAAATGTTGTAAATTTTAGTTCTGCTAAAAAAGCTTCCACTCTAAACGTCTTTAAGAGATTTGTGCGCCGAAATATACTGGCAAAAGTTTCCAAAAAATTCAACTCACTTGTTACTGTAAGTGATTCAATTGAAGCATTAAAAAATATAAACCAGAATGTAGATGAACTTATGCGCTTAAAATCTCCTTACGGGGAAACTGCGCAGAATTATCAGAAGCTGACAGAATATCTTTCACGAGCAAATAAAATTCATTCTCAAATTAGCAAATCTATAAAACGCTAAGACTTATATTGAAAAATTTAAAAAATAGTTTATAATAAAAAACAGGACATTGGACTGTCTATTATTATAGTAAGATTAAATCTTTTCTCAAACACGCTTACACTCCCAATCCTTCACAGGCGTGGTAAAGAAAATCAAAAGCAAAGAAAAACAAATAAAATAAGGAAATATATATGATTTCGAGATGATAGCGGGAGCGTATTCGAGAAAATAAATATATATCCAAGAAACAAAGAGAACCGAAACAACAACCAAAAGGAGAATGAATTATGGAAAACGCAGTGCAGACAATGATTTCCGGGGGGGGGGCAAGGTAATTTAAGCTCTATAACCGGTATTGGCGCAGGTAACAAACCATATAGCGCCGCCGAACAAAGAACCATTAAATCAGGTTTTACGTTAGCCGAGGTATTGATAACCTTAGGCATTATAGGTGTAGTCGCAGCAATGACAATGCCGGCACTAATACAGAAAAATAATAACAAGGTAGTAGAAACGCGTCTTATGAAGTTTTACTCCACAATAAACCAGGCGATAAAAATGGCAGAGGCGGATTATGGAGATAAAGTTTACTGGTGGGAAGATGTAAAAGGGGCTGAAATTGATAAGGATGGAAATCCTATTCCGGGAACTTCAGCTTCGGAAAAATGGTTTAATAAGTATTTAGCTCCATATATGAAAATACTTAAAACAAAGACTTTATCTAATGGTGCTTTTAGGGTTTATTTTAGCGATGGTAGTGCCTTAGATGCAAGACCACATACTACCAGGGACTGGTATTTTTATACCGGTAAGCCTGAAAAGTGTGAAAATCTTGGTACAAAAGGATATGGCACCTGTTACTTTGCTTTTTACTACAATCCGGCCGCAACAGGTTTTCATTATAATTCCAATAAAAGTTTTGAGCCATGGAAATATGCGTGGGACGGAGATGTTGAGAAACTTAAAGATGCATGTTATAACGGTGCAGTCTTAGGTGATTCCTCAATTAAGCCACAAGCATACTGTACGGCAGTTATTCAGATGAACGGCTGGAAAATCCCTGATGATTATCCTTATAAAGTAAGATATTAGCCATTTGTTCCGTAAAACACACCAATTTCTATTTTATTTGTAACATAGTGTTGCTTATTACAAATGTTTATTCTAAAATTTTGCTAGAAGCCTGCGTCGTATCAGGCGCAGGGTACTAATCAAAGACTAGCTAAGGAGATACTATGAACGAGCTTTTGAAAAAATCGGCTGCCGAACAAAGCAAAGCCTTGAAAAATAAAGAAATTTCCGCTGTGGAATTAACAAATGCTGCTTTTGACAGAATTGCAGAACTCGATGAAAAACTGGGTGCTTTCAATTCGTTGACAAAAGAAACTGCTCTGGAAACAGCAAAAAAAGTTGATGAAAAAATTGCAAAAGGTGAAGAATTACCGCTGCTTGCTGGGATTCCGCTTGCTTTAAAAGATAATATGAATTTGAAAGGTTCTAAAACAACTGCATCAAGCAAGATTTTAGAAAACTTTGTGTCACCTTTTAATGCAACAGTTACGGAAAAATTGCTGGGCAACCTTGTGCCGATTGTTGGAAAAGCTAATCTTGATGAATTTGCAATGGGGTCTTCCAATGAAAACTCTGCATTCAGGAAAGTTCATAATCCTTGGGATTTGAAAAAGGTGCCGGGCGGTTCTTCTGGCGGTTCTGCGGCATCTGTATCTGCCTGTGAAGCAACGCTGGCTTTAGGTTCTGATACTGGCGGATCAATTCGTCTTCCTGCATCATTCTGTGGTATTGTCGGGATGAAGCCTACTTACGGAAGAGTTTCCCGCTACGGGTTGATTGCATTTGCGTCTTCGCTTGACCAGATTGGTCCTTTTGCCAGAACAGTTGAAGATGCTGCAAATTTACTTGAAGTTATTTCCGGACATGATCCAAAAGACAGCACTTCATTGAACTTGCCTGTAGAACATTATGCGGCTCATCTGAATGATGATATTAAAGGTATGAAGGTTGGTGTTATAAAAGAACTTATGGCAGAGGGGCTTTCTGAAGATGTCCAAAAGGCTATGGAAAAAGCTATTGAGGATTACAAAAAACTCGGTGCGGAAGTTGTTGAGATTTCGCTTCCGAACTTGAAACATTCAATTGGAATTTACTATATTCTTGCTACGGCAGAATGCTCTTCAAATCTTGCAAGATTTGACGGTGTAAAATACGGCTACAGAACTCCTGATGCCAAAAATCTCATGGAAATGTATACAAAAACAAGAGCTGAAGGGTTCGGACCAGAAGTTAAGCGCCGTATAATGCTTGGTACTTATGCTTTATCATCCGGTTACTACGATGCTTATTATAAGAAAGCACAGCAGATGAGAGCACTTGTAACACAGGATTTTGTTGAGGCGTTTAAAAAAGTTGATATATTGATTTCGCCAACCTGCCCTAATACAGCGTTTGAGCTTGGCGCAAAATCTTCAGATCCGCTCCAGATGTATTTGACAGATATTGCAACAATTTCGGCAAACCTTGCCGGAATACCTGGTATGAGTGTTCCTGCCGGATTTGATAAGGACGGAATGCCAATCGGTCTGCAAATCCTTGCTCCTCAATTGCAGGAAAGCAGGTTGTTTAACGCGGCTCATAAATTTGAACGGGCAAATGATTACTACCTGCAATTAGCAAATATATCAAAATACTAAAATATAAAAAAGGGCGGATTTTTAAATCCGCCCTTTTTATGCTTACAAACCTATATTATTTGTTTTTCTAAGCCAGAATTATAAATTAAAATTCAATTCCATCAAAGAATTTTTCCATTGGAATGTTTAAAACTCTTGCCATTTTAAAGAGAGCAATTGCAGTTGGTGAGGTTATGCCCTGCTCAATTTTACTAACATGGCTTAAACTCATATCAATATTTTCTGCGAATTCTTCCTGAGTTAAATCTCGTCTTATTCTTTCAGCTTTTATGTTGCGTCCTAATTTATATTTTAATTTATCTTTCATTTAAAAATTATAATCCCTTGACATTTTAAACATAAGGGAATATATTAATACTTAATATCAATATATTGATATTAAAAGTAATATATTGCTAGGAGGTTTTATGAATAACAACGCTTTTACATTGTCAGAAACTCTAATAACTCTTGGTATAATTGGTGTAATTGCTTCTATGACGCTACCGAGTGTTATAAATAAATATCAGGAAAAAGTTACGGTTACAAAATTAAAAAAAATTTACAGTCTTTTTTCCCAGAGTTATCTTTATGCCGTTCAGAAATACGGAACACCTGACCAATGGGGTTTAACCGGTCGTGACGCCGGAAGTTCTGATGAAGAGGAAGAGAGTTACAAGGCAGAAAATGCAATAATAATTAGGGATAAATTATTTGAAAATATAAAGAAAATTAAAACTTGTGATAACGCAAAAGACCAGAAAGCATGCGGTTTAGCTGATGCATATTATGGATTGACTGGATACGTAAATAATGAAGTCGCAGGTCAAAAGGCGAAAACATGTTCTGTTCTTTTGGGCGATGGGAGTTCTATTATGGTTATTTCAAACCCTAAAGGAGATTCCCGTGGTCCAGGGGCTCTGAGCGAAACTTATGGATGGCTTTATATTGACACGAATGGCATAAAACCCCCAAATACTTACGGAAAAGACTTTTTTGGATTTTATATAACAAAGAAAAATATTACACCTGTTGGAACTAAAGAGGAAACGTATCATCCTTTTTCTAAGTGTTTGGACAATACAGCAGGTGCAGCCTGTACCGCATGGGTAATAATGAATGAAAATATGGATTATCTGAGGTGTAAAGATTTGAGCTGGGATGGCAAAAAAACTTGTAAATAACAAAACCCGGGCTTTATTTAAAGCTCGGGTTTGTTTTTGTTTTCAGGTGTTTTTTAGATTATTCTTTTGTGTATTCGGCGTCAATTACGTCGTCTTTCTTGTCATCACTAGTTGATGATGCACTCTCGCTGTTTGCTGAGCTTTGTGAAGCAGCGTCTTCTTTTTGTACAGCTTCGTAAGCTTTTTGTGAGATGCTGAACATTGTCTGCTGCAATTCATCTGACAATTTTTTCAATTCATCTACCGGTTTGTTTTCATCAATTGCCTTTTGAAGAGCTGCTTTTTGTTCATCTAGTTTTGTCTTATCAGCTGCATCAATTTTGCCTTCAAAATCTTTTACAATTCTGTCTGCTGAACCGATTAAACTTGTTGCATTGTTTTTAATTTCAGCTTCTTCTTTTTTCTTTTTATCTTCAGCTGCATTTGCTTCAGCCTCTTTTACCATTTTGTCAATGTCTTCTTCTGAAAGGTTAGAAGAGTTTGTGATGGTAATTTTTTGTTCTTTATTAGTGGCTTTATCTTTAGCTGAAACATTTACGATACCGTTTGCGTCAATATCGAATGTAACTTCGATTTGTGGCAAACCTCTCATTGCCGGCGGAATACCGTCAAGTCTGAACATACCTAATGATTTGTTATCTTTTGCCATTGGTCTTTCGCCTTGCAGAACGTGAATATCAACGGCAGTCTGGTTATTTTCGGCAGTTGAGAATACCTGTGATTTAGAAACAGGTATAGTTGTGTTTCTTGGAACAAGCGGTGTCATTACTCCGCCTAATGTTTCGATACCTAGTGTCAAAGGTGTTACATCTAACAATACGATGTCTTTAACTTCACCGGCAAGTACACCGGCCTGAACTGCTGCACCGACTGCAACAACTTCATCAGGGTTAACTGACTGGTTAGGTTCTTTTCCTGTGTATTCTTTTACTAACTGTTGAACTGCCGGAATACGTGTTGAACCTCCGACTAATACAACCTCGTTAATATCTGATTTTGAAACGCCTGCATCTTTTAACGCATTTTCAACCGGAGTTTTACATCTGTTTAAAAGGTCGCGGCATAAGTCTTCAAATTTTGCTCTTGTCAAACTTAATTCAAGGTGTTTTGGACCGTTTGCATCTGCAGTGATGAATGGTAAGCTGATGCTTGTTTCCATAACTGATGATAATTCAATTTTAGCTTTTTCAGCAGCTTCTTTAACACGCTGCATAGCTTGTTTATCCCCGCGAAGGTCAATGCCTTCCTGTTTTTGGAATTCATCGCAAATCCAATCCATTACTTTTTGGTCAAAGTCATCACCGCCTAAGTGAGTATCACCTGAGGTTGAAAGAACTTCATGAACACCATCGCCGATTTCAAGGATGGATACATCGAATGTACCGCCGCCTAAGTCGAATACAAGAACTTTTTCTGATTTTTCTTTTTCAAGACCGTAAGCAAGAGCTGCAGCAGTTGGTTCGTTTACGATACGTAATACATCCAAACCTGCAATTCTGCCGGCATCTTTTGTAGCCTGTCTTTGGGCATCGTTAAAGTAAGCTGGAACAGTAATTACTGCTGATGTTACTTTTTCTCCCAAATATGCACTTGCATCATCAGCAAGCTTTCTTAAAATCATAGCAGAGATTTCCTGAGGTGTGTAATCTTTGCCGTCAATATTTACTTTATAATCATCGCCCATATGTCTTTTAATTGAAGCGATTGTTTTATCAGGGTTAAGGATAGCCTGACGTTTTGCAAGCTGACCTACCAATTTTTCACCTGTTTTTGAAAAACCAACGATTGAAGGGGTTGTTCTTGAGCCTTCTGCGTTGGCAATGACGGTTGGCTTACCGCCTTCCATGACTGCTACAACTGAGTTCGTTGTACCGAGGTCAATACCAATTGTTTTTGCCATAATTTATCGTCTCCTTTTACCTAAAATTAATAATTTTTCTTTATACTTTATGTTATAACACTGTTTTTCAGTAATTCTTAAAAAATAAACAAAAAATTAATAATTCCCAAAATATTTAGTTGAGATTTATTGGAAAATAGCTTATAATAAAAACAGGACATTGGACTGTTTCAAGAGTAAGATATTTTATTTTCTCATTTTCGAAACGATAGCTTGCTCAGGGCGAGATCGTGCTTGAGAAAATAATAACAGTTAATAAGAAACGAAAACATAAAAAGGAGAATGAATTATGGAAAACGCAGTGCAGACAATGATTTCCGGGGGGGGG